>OGKK01000374.1_pt1 | contig 17515 bp, 11 predicted proteins | sample 1572401 | NCBI WGS metagenome assembly OGKK01 (sample SAMEA2582155, study PRJEB24529) | metagenome | biome: Human gut stool | place: China | collected 2011 | reverse complement strand
CGCGCATCTTGGTGGCAACATACTCTGGTGAACGCTTGGCGATACCAGAACCACGCTTCTTTGCAGCTTCTGCAATTGTAGTCAGAATGGTGTCGATGTACTTGATGTGACTTTCGTCAGCCACCATTACTTTAACTTCTTCCATTTTCTCTTTATATTTTGAATGTTCTTATTTGTAATCTGTTGTTTTAATACCAGTCAACCATCAATTAATATCTATGATTGAGCTCCGGAATCACTTCCGACAAGATGTCGATGATTTCCTCTTCTGTAGTACCCTTCTTCTTGACCAGGAAGATGGTGTCATCTCCTGCGATGGTTCCAAGGATTTGAGGAATATCGCTGTTGTCGATGTTGTAGGCGATACTGCTCGCATATCCCGGACGTGTCTTGATAACTACCATGTTGCCTGAGAAATTGATGGATTGAAATCCTGTACTCAGTCCCATCTTGCTGATGGACATAGGGTGAGTGACACGTTTGTAGAGTGCATCATTGGGTAAGACGTATGCGTATTTTCCGCTGGATGAAGCAGCCTTGGCTACCTTGAGCAGCTTGAGGTCGCGGCTCAATGTGGCTTGCGTTATCTCAAATCCTTCTTTGTGCAAAGCTTGCAAGAGTTGTTCCTGCGAACTTAGCTCTTGGCTAGAGATAAGCATCTTTAATGCTTCTAATCTATTGTTCTTTACTTTCATACGCTGTATTTTTATTCGTTTGTGGTTGCAAAATTACAATAAATATATGAAAACGCCAAGAAAATACGTATAAAATTTGCATATTTACGATAATTTGTTGCAGAATGACAGAAATATACAAGAAATATGCAGTATAAATATGCATACGATGTGTCTGGGCTACTGTATCGAATAGCTTTGGCTTGTTTCCTGGTATTTCCTTAGGCATTATATATACGTTTGAAACCATTGTAAAAGTGGGTTAGCAGGAATAAAAGAAGGATTTTTTATTATTGTAACTTACATTTTTTACTAAAAAACTTGCATTTATTATTTTTTTTGTTTATTTTTGCAGCAACTAATCTTTAAGCCGATGAATAAATTAACGCTAAACTTATTGATTTTACTAACCATACCCTGTATCCTCTATGGTCGTAACTTCAATGTGATGGATTTCGGTGCTCGAGGTAACGGAATCAGTGATGACGCAATCGCCATTCAGAAAGCTGTAGATGCTTGTACGAATGCCGGAGGGGGAGATGTGGTCTTTTCCGCCAATCATACTTTCCTTTCAGGACCTGTACAGTTGAAGTCGAATGTGAACATCGTTTTGGAAACCAATTCCGTCTGGAAAGCCAATCCTGATGAAAGTATCTATCATCTCAGCGCCTTCGGTAAGAACGAGGGTGAGGGTATGATGTGGATATGGGCGAAGGATGTGGAGAATCTTTCGTTCTCTGGGCATGGTACGATTCATGGCAATGGTATCAGGTTTATGGGTGCTGAACTTTTTGATAGTTACGAACTCAAACCGGTCACTACCTTCGATCCCCGTCCGCACGTGCTTACCCTGATGGGAGTCAGGAATCTCAATATCCGTGATATTACCATTCGGGAAGGTGCTTACTGGACGGTGCATCTCATCGGTTGCGATGGAGCTGTGATTGACGGCATCAATCTGCTTAACAATCTCAAGATCCGTAATGGTGATGGCATTGATATCGATCATAGCAAGAATGTGCGCATTGCCAACTGTCATATCACCAGTGGCGATGATGCCATCTGCCTGAAAAACCGCCGTGAGTTCGAAGAATATGGTTCTTGTCACGACATCGTGGTAACGAATTGTGTGATGGAGAGTCGCAGCTGTACCGTGAAGATTGGCAGCGAGAATATGGATTCCATCTATAATGTGGTTATCGATAATTGTGTAATCAAAGGTAGCAACCGTGGCCTTGGTATTCAGAACCGAGATGAGGGAACCGTGAGCAATGTGGTTTTCTCTAACATCATCCTGGATTGCCAGCTGTGGAGCGATGTATGGTGGGGCAAGGCTGAACCTATTTATGTAACTTCTTATCCCCGTGCCAATGGAAATCATAAGGATGCCAACTGGCGTTTCCCTAAAGGTCAGACTGTAGGAAGATGTGGCGAGGTGAGCCATATCTACTTTAATAATATCTATGCCACTTCAGAAAACGGATGCTTTATCGGCGGAGATACTCCGGATAAGGTAAACAATATCTATCTCAACAATATACATCTTAACTTGAAGAAACTGACAGGCTATGATGGCGGTGTGTATGACAAGCGTCCATGTCGTGGCGAGGGCTTTATATATAATAAGGTATATGGAGTCTATGTAGAAAATGCCAGGGATGTAGAGATTGCTGATCTGAGAGTGCAGGTTGGACCGAAAGTAAACTATGGAGGAAAAACTTTCGGTATAGATGACTAGAAAAACAATCTTTTCATAGAATTGAAACTAAAATCTTAAACAGGTGTAATAAGGTAGTACTACCTTTGCATCCGATTATTTATAACAAAATCTAGTAGTTATGCAAATAGTACAAAAGACAAATGGAAGAAGCATGAAAAGAGTATTGCTTTCTTCCGCCCTTCTGCTGGTGAGCACATTCACATTTGCACAAAGTAAGGTTAGCGGCACCGTGAAAGATGCCAATGGCGAACCTCTCATAGGCGTAAGCGTCATGGAGGTTGGTACTAACAATGGTGCGGTTACCGATATGAATGGCAACTATACCTTGAATGTGAAGCCTGGTGCAAAGTTAAAGCTCACTTACATCGGTTTTACGTCAAAGACTATTAAGGCAAGTGGCAATAGTCAGATTGTGTTGGATGAAGATAACACTGCCCTCAACGAGGTGGTTGTGGTAGGTTATGGTACGATGCGTCGTAAGGATGTAACTTCTTCTATCACAACAGTGAATGCTAAGGATTTGAACAAGGGTGTTTATACAGACCCTGCCCAGATGCTTCAGGGTAAGGTGCCAGGATTGGTGGTAACTTCTTCTGGCGACCCTAGTGGTTCTACCAGTATGACTCTTCGTGGTGCTTCCTCTCTTCGAACCGGAGAGGCTATGCAGCCTTATTATGTGATAGATGGTATCCCGGGAGTGGATATTTCAATGGTGGCTCCTGACGATATCGAGAGCATTGATGTCCTCCGTGATGCCTCTGCTACAGCTATTTATGGTTCCAAAGCAGCCAATGGTGTGATTATGATTACCACCAAGAAAGGCAAGAACAATCAGGAGCGTGTGAACGTATCTTACTCTGGTTATGTAGGTTTCGACCATATTTCCAAGACTTTGGATATGGCTTCTGCCGATGATATTCGGGGCTATGTAAAGACTAACAATTTGGATTATGCTTATGACTATGGGGCTTCTACCGATTGGCAGAAGGAGGTACTTCGTACAGGTATCAGCCATAACCACAACCTTTCCATCAATGGTGGCAGCAAGAAGACTACCTATATGACTTCCCTGAATTATAACAATCGTGAGGGTATCATCAAGGGAACTGATATGCATCGTATCAATTTCCGCTCTTTGGTAAGTTCTAAGGTTTTGAAAGACCATTTAGACCTTTCTGCAGGCTTGAATGCCATGTATGGTAAGCACGAGGGAGTGCCTATGAACAATGAGGGCGGTTCTGTACTGGATGCAATGAACTATTTTAACCCTACTACACCTGTTAGAAATGAGGATGGCTCTTGGAGTAAGGGTGATGGTTCTAAAAACTATAACCCGCTATCCCTCATTGCAGAGGATTCTTCTGAGTTCGAGTGGAAACGTATGCAGTTTATCGCAAAGGCTACGGCTAATATTGTCAAGGGTTTGACTTGGAATGTCAACTATCAGTATAGCAATAAGCAGCGTACCTATAGTGCATACGATTCTCATAACACCCAGCTCAATGGTATCAGCGATTATCAGGGACGTGCCAACCGTAGCACATATCAAGGACATGACCAGACTTTCGAGACATACATCAACTATGATGCTACTTTCAATAAGGTACATAAGTTGGGCTTGATGGCAGGTTACTCTTGGGAGGAGCGTGTTAACAATGATGGCTTTGGACTGACCGTTCATAATTTCTTCGATGATAAATTGGGATGGAATCAGTTGAAGTATGCTGGTACCATTGATGGCATGACTGCAGTGGAGAGCGGTACGAAGGAGACTGTTCGTAATATCTCTTTCTATGGTCGTCTGTCTTATTCATACAATAGCCGTTATATGTTGCAGGCTACCATTCGTCGCGATGGATCATCTGTGTTTGGTGATGGTCATCAGTGGGGATATTTCCCATCCGTATCAGGAGCTTGGAATGTCACTGAAGAGAAATTCATGGATGGCTTGAAGGATGCCTTGAAGCTTTCTAACTTGAAACTTCGCGTGGGTTATGGTGTAAGTGGTAATGCTTTGGGATTTGGTGCATATACTGCTGTAGCTACCTATGGTGCGAATGGTTCTATATCTACCATCAATGGTAAGAATTATGCTACATTGGTGGCTACCAAGTTAGCTAATCCGGATTTGAAGTGGGAGAAAACCAGTATGTTGAACATTGGTTTGGATTATGCCTTCTTTGATGGCCGTATCAATGGATCTATCGAGTATTACGACAAGAATACCAAGGATCTGATCTGGAATTATCCAGTATCTTCTTTCGTTTATCCTTATAGTACTATCGTAGCCAATGTGGGTGAAATCAGCAATCGTGGTATTGAGTTCTCTATCAATGCAATTCCTGTACGGAATCAGAATTTTACATGGACAACAACTCTGAACCTTTCTCATAATAAGAATAAGGTAAAGAAGTTGACTAATGAGAAGTATAGTACAGCAATCTTTACTCAGGGTGATCCTATGGTGGCTGGCGTGTCTGCCTATGGTTATGCACAGCAGATTATGGAAGGTCAGCCTTTGGGTACGTTCTTCACCTACGAGTTTGCTGGTTACGACGAGGATGGTATTTCTGTATATTATAAGCATGATAAGGCTACAGGTGAGCGCAATGGCAAGACTACTAAGTCGCCAGCATTTGAAGACCGTACAATCACGGGTTGCGCACAGCCAAAGTTGAATGTGGGATGGAACAATAGTTTCAGTTATAAGAACTGGAGTGCTTCCTTCTTCTTTACTGGTGTGTTTGGCAATAAGATTTATAATGGTCTCCGAGCTCACTATACTGCACCAGACTTCTTTGCTGGTGGCAAGAATGTATTGAAGGAGTTTATTACCGACCGTCCGGCAACTGATACCAGTTCTAACATTCCATCAGATAAGTTCATAGAGAATGGCTCTTATGTTCGCTTGCAGAACTTGTCCTTGGGTTATACTTTCCGCAATTTGGACGGATGGTTGAACAGCCTTCAGTTGTATGTTAATGCCAATAACGTCTTCACTATTACAAGCTACAAGGGATTGGATCCAGAGGTTAATCTTGGTGGAATCGACCCTGGTGTGGATTATCGTTGGAGTAATTATCCACATACTCGTACGATTATGGTGGGTGCTAAAATCAATTTCTAACAACATTTAAATACGCTTAGAATATGAAACTAAATATAAAGACTTTGTTCGCGGCTAGTTTAGCTACTTTGGCTGTGAGTTGTACAGACTTGGATGTACCGGTAGATTCTCAATATACGAAATATCCTGGTACGGAGGAGGCTATTGTTTCCAAGATGGCGGGTATCTATTTTCAGATGAGAGAGTGCTTTGGCCGCCGTTATATGGAGGCACAGGCACTGTCAAGTGATGAGTTTACGGCTTTGTCGTATAGTGGAAACTGGCTGGATTCTTATGCATACGCCAATACGTCTTTGCATAATTTTACAGATGAGTGCGCTACCATTGACTGGATGAATGTATTGGGTGAGGGTGTTGTGAAAGCCAATGAGGTTATCGATTCTGATGCTGATCCTAAGTATGTGGCTGCAGCTCGTGCCGTCCGTGCTTACTTCACTTATCTGGAAATGGACAACTTTGGTGATGCTCCTATCGTAGATAAGGTCTATTGCGAGAAGAATGGGGTGGATATTACTGCCCGCCAGCCTCGCGCAGATGTTGCCAAGTGGATAGAGAGTGAACTCCTGGCTGTAGCAGATCAACTTCCAGAGGAAGCTACCGGAGAGAACTATGGCAAGCCGAATAAGTATATGGCATACGGTCTTTTGGCTCGTTTGTATATCAACTGGCCTGTTTATACAGCAGCTTCCGTTGATCAATATGATGCAGCCAATTACAGCAATGAAAAGTTGAATGCCTGTGTAGAGGCTTGTGATAAGATCATCAATGCAGGTAAGTTTGCCCTGGGACCTGTAGCTTATCGCTTCAAGTTTGCTCCTAATAATACCGAGTTGGTGGAGAAGGGAGAAATTAAGGACTTCATCTATGTAATGCCTTACCATACATTGGATGCTACTGGTATGCAGTATGGTCGTTCGCATTCTTATAAGGATATCAAGAAGTTGGCTCCTAGTTATTATGGCACAGCCATGTCTAACTCTGGTGGTGCGTATATAACTGTAACTCCTGAGGCTGCTGCTCGCTTCAATCTGGAAGGTGATGAGCGTAATACGATGGTGCTTCAGGGTACTGTACATGTATATGACCCGGAGACACTCCTTCCTACCGACCAGATTTGTAAGGATCGCAATGGTAATCCATTGGTGTTGGAAACAAACATTAAGTTGGTGAAGCAGAGTTCTGAGCTTGATGCAGGAGATAATGTGGAAGGCTGGCGCCAGGGCGCTCGTTCTGTGAAATGGTTTGTAAGCAATGAGGACTTTAAAAATGGTCGTAATCAGTCTAACGACATACCTCTGATTCGTTATGCCGACATTTTGCTGATGAAGGCTGAAGCTATTGCACGTGGTGCATCGGCAACAGGTGGAGATACTTCTCTTAGTCTTTTCAATCAGATTCGTTCATACGTTCATGCACCGGAGCTTGATCATACCCCATCTTTGGATGAAATTTATGAGGAGCGTGGTCGTGAGTTCTTTGATGAGAACCTTCGTCGTATGGATATGATTCGCTTTGGTCATTTCGAGGATGAGTATTGCTTCCACAAGAAAGGTTTCGAAAATGCGAATTTTGACAAGACTCATCGTATCTTCCCATTGCATAAGGGAAATCAGTTGGATACAAATCCTAAGTGGAAACAGAATCCTGGATATTAATCGATTGAATGATGATAAAGGGGGAGTGGCGGGTTCTGCCACTCTCTTTTTTCTAATTGTTAGATGAAGTTTGTTTCATTTTGATAAAACTGTTTGATTATGAGAAGAAATCTATTGTTGTTATTACTGTGGTTGGCAGGCTTGCTAGCTGTAGATGCTCAAACATTGAGCCGTAAAGAGGTCGAGACCTACGTGATTAATCAATATGGAAAAAGATGGAAAGACATTGCGCTTTATCTTGGCGAAAAAGATACGTTGGACAAGGACAATGCTTTGACGTTTGAGAAAACAATCTCGGTGCGAGGCAAGTGTAAAAATGAACTCTTTGTCGATTTGAATTATTGGTTTCTGAAAACCTTTAGCAATGCTAGTTCATCGATAGAGATGGCAGACAAGGAATTGGGGGTTATTATGGCAAAGGGTTATTTGCCTGGCATTGCTTATCACTCGGGTGGTTATTCCTCTTATTGTGTCAATATTCGCCCTCTTGTGCGTTGCGACATCAAAGATGAACAGGTCAAACTGACGATTGTCGTTCCAAATTATGAGGTGACGAAAGTTGATGATGGTATTTGGAGTGCCATGCTGGATGAGGATTTCGACAAGCATCCCCCATATACTGTGAACGAAACATGGTCGCTGAATGTTTGTTTCCCTTTTGCGAAGAAAGATGGAACCAAGAAAACTTCCAGCAAGGCATTGGTGATGAGCCATGGATATGTGGAGGTCTTGATGAATCGCATTCAAATGGCGTTATAGCTGCGCCAAAATGTGGTAAATTTGAAGATTTTGGCGCAATCATTAATTAAAACGTATGAAGAGAAGCGTATTCTTAGTTATATTTTTTGCCTTTGGCTTCTTGATGACAATGGCCCAAGATTTTTCCCGATACGTGGATCCACGTATCGGTAGTGAGGGATTGGGTAGAACTTTCCCCGGACCTTGTATGCCATACGGTATGGCGAAGCCGGGACCGGATGCCGTATCTATGCCGAATGCAGGATGGGCGCCGATGCCTGAGCCTGTCAAGGGATTCTCGCAGATGCACGTCAGCGGAACCGGGGGTGGACAGAAGTATGGCAATATCCTGATTCAGCCTTTCTTGGATGCTGGGGAAATCATCCAGAAACGTGTGTATGAGAAGATTGCCTTGGGATATTATGCCTGTACTTTTGAAAATGGAATCCGGACGGAGATTACCGCTTCAGAACGTTGTGCCTTCTATCGCCTGGATTATGGCAGGAAACAGAAGGGAAAACTCCTGATAGATGTGGCTACCTTCCTGGGTATAGACACAATTCCAGATAAGCGCGAAACTCAGCAGTATGTGGATTCGTATGTTACTTGTGATGGGAAATATGCCGTCTCAGGATGGAGTACTGTAAGGGGTGGCTGGAACAATGGCGGCCCTTATACTGTATATTTCTATTTGCAGAGTGATGTGCCTTTATCTAATTGCGATACGCCTTTATCTAATAGCGATGTGCCTTTATCTAATTGCGAAGCGCCTCTATATAATAAGGTGAAGGATTCAAAGACAAGATTGGATGTTGCCTTCTCGAAAAGTACCGTCAATCTGAAGATTGGTATTTCGCATATCAGTATTGCCCAGGCAAGGCGGAATATCCCTGCCTGCGGTTTCGATACCCAGTTGAAGAATGTGCGGAAAACCTGGAACGGAAAGTTGGGAAAGATAGAAATCGCAGCAACCGAAAAGCAGAAGCGGATGTTTTATACAGCCCTTTATCATACGATGCTGATGCCTGTGGATAAGTCGGGTGAAAACCCTCATTTCGCCGCTACGCCTTATTATGATGATTACTATGCCATCTGGGATACTTATCGTACTTCCATGCCTTTGCTTACGCTGATAGAGGAACCGCAGCAGCGTGATATGGTCAATTCCCTGCTCAATATCTACAAGCATGATGGTTATATGCCTGATGCTAGAAGTGGCAACTGGAACGGCAGAACGCAGGGTGGCAGCAATGCGGATATAGTCATAGCCGATGCCTTTGCCAAAGGAATGAAGGGTATCGATTATGAACTGGCGCTGAAGGCAATGATCAAGGATGCCGAAGTGCCGCCGACGGATGATGATGGCTTTGTGGGCAGTGTGCCTGAGGAAAAGCATGGCAGAGGTGGATTGATGGAATATAACACGCTGGGCTATATTCCGTATGGAATAGACCGTGCCGGCAATCGTACCGTGGAGTATAGCTATGATGACTGGTGTATTGCCCAGGTGGCAAAAGGACTGGGCTTTCCGGAACTCTACGATAAGTATATGAAGCGTTCGCATAACTGGCGCAACCTCTGGCGTTCTGATTATGAATGGCAGGGGATGAAGGGATTTATCATGCCGAGAGATGCGGATGGCAGATGGCTCGACTCTGTGCCTTGGGGCAAGTCGAAGGTCTATCATCCTGTGATTCCTTATCATCCGGATACCAAGGTGGCACCCTGGTATCTTCCATGGTGGTCAACCTTCTTCTACGAGGCCTTGTCGGCAGAATATAGTCTCAGTATTCCGCATAATGTTCCGGGACTGATTGAGGTTTGTGGAGGTAAGGATGCTTTCATCCGACGGTTGGACATCTTCTTCGCCAATGGCCATTTCAATGTGGCGAATGAACCGAGCTTCATGACTCCTTACCTGTATCATTGGGTAGAACGCCCGGACTTGAGTATTCAGCGAATCCAGCAGATCGTGAACGATAACTATGATGATTCTCCTGACGGTTTGCCGGGTAATGATGATGGGGGAGCAATGTCGTCCTGGCTCGTTTTCAATATGCTGGGATTCTATCCGATAGCCGGACAGAATCTCTATATCGTAGGTTCGCCGATGATTCCTGAATACACCATCCATCTATCCAATGGAAAGGACTTGAAGGTGGTGAGAGAAGGAGAGCTATGGAAGCAGATGTTCATAACTCACGATGTGTTGATAAGTGGTGGAAAACTTGTTCTTCCTGATTTTAAAACTGAGGAAAAGGGTGTTGATAAAACGCAGAAACTGCTGATAATGAAAGAAAAAGAGAAATCCACAGTTTTTGCACAGCCTGTGGATAAGTATTTGAAAACTATTCCGGCACAGTATGTGGCTCGTTTCATTGTCAACCGGCAGTATCGTAACTGGGAGGTAGGAGTAGATTCTACGAGTATGGCTGATACGCTTATACTGAAATGTAATCAATCTCTCTATCTGATTCCTCGCAAGGTGGTGGATGAGGCTGATGGCTTCTGTTGGGATAGTCCGCAGAAAGGCAGGAATCTCTATGTGTGCGAAATGGGATCCAACAGGGGTATGCGTGACGGCACCTTCCTGTTTATCTCCCGAAAGGCGCTGCGCCAGCTTCAGGCAAACGGATCCTTTGTCTATAATGGGATTTTATGGCGGAAAATATCAGCAGATGAAAAGAGAATCACCGTCAAGGCTGAACAGGATGGAACTGTGATGCAGATTGCAGTGAACCTCGGTCTCCCTTGGGTGCTGCGTATGGATGGAAATCCTTTAGGAATTGATTGGAGGTTGGAAAAACAATAAATAGGAGTATTCTCCGTTTCATATATTATATGAATAGAAAAGTAACATTATTATATATCTCTTTGGCTTGCGTGCTATCTATGCAAGCTCAGACCCGCCAGCAGATGGGTGGCGTCTATTATGCTTATCCGGAAGGTCCTTCTGCCAAGACAGGAACTTTTGGTACGGCTACTTATGTGCTGTCTGATTCTCTGAATGTTCCTCAGGGATATGCACCCTTTTATATCAGCCATTACGGTCGCCATGGTTCCCGTTGGATGCCGAAGGATGACCGGTATGTCTGGATCTGCAAGCATTTTGAAGATGAGAGTAATCTCACTCCACTGGGTTTGCAGGTGAAGGGAATGCTGCAGCGTGTATGGGAAAATGCCAGAGGTAACGGTGGAAAACTGAGTAAGCTAGGTGCTCTTCAGCATCAGGGCATCGCTCATCGTATGTTTGAGCGTTATCCACAGATCTTTGCTGTGGGCAATGCGGTAAAGGCTCGTTCCAGTGTGGTGGATCGATGCGCCAAGAGTATGCAGGCTTTTACTTCGGAATTGCATAGCCTTCAGCCAGGCTTGAATCTGGATGTCAAGACCGATTCTGCCGATATGGCTTGGATAGCGTATGTCTCTCCCGAAGTGAAGGCTTTAAAGAACCGTACCCATGTGCAGGCTCAGGTTTCACCTCGCCGTTTCCTTCTTCAGTTGTTTAAGGATGTCTCTAAGGTGGATGAACCCCTGAAGCTGATGACCGAGATGCATACGGTGGCTTCTTCCATTCAGGATGTAGGCTTGAATTTCTCTTCTTATCCACAGGATATAGAAGATGGCTTGAATGCACTTTTCACCGATGATGAGTTCCGTGCCATCTATGAAGCCAATAACCTTCGGATGGCCATCAACAATGGTACCGTGGCGACGAATGAGGATATTCCTGCCCGTAGTGCTATCTCCTTATGGCAGAATATCGAGGCGGAGGCAGATCGGGCTTTGCGGTCTGCCAAGTCATCGGCTACGCTTCGCTTTGGTCATGATACAGCCCTTTACCGTCTTCTGTCTCTTCTCTTTGATGTAAATGTTCCTCCGGCAGGAGCACGTGAAGAGGCTAGTCTGGTGGTTTTGGGAGATGAAATGGAAAAGATGGATCGTGTGGTTCCGATGGCTGCCAATCTCCAGATGATATTCTATAAGAATGCGAAGGATAGCGTGCTGGTGAAGTTCATGCTCAATGAGCGGGATATCATGCTTTCTCCCGTAGGACAGGTGATCTATGGTACGCATTACTATTCCTGGAATGCCTGGAAGCAGGAAATGCATGAGCGGATCCATCGCCTGGAACATATCCGCCAGCTCAATGCCATCAATACGATGGTGGGTACGGCACAGGCAAATACCCAGACTGCCGGCATGTTCGGAAAGGGTAGTGAGGAACATGGACAAACTATCCCTGCCGTTCTCGTTCCGAATGGTCAGAATTTCTGGACTCCTCAGACGCAGGATACGGAACAGAAATGTATCGCACCTTATTATTATAAGGATACCCATCTGCAGGGCTTCCGCTGCAGCCACTGGCTGGTGGGCGGATGTACGCAGGATTATGGTTCTTTCACGGTGGCAGCGCTTGGCGGAAAGCTCCGTCTTCAGCCGGAACAGAGAGCTACGGCATTCAGTCATGAAGATGAAGTCTCCCATCCTCACTACTATGCAGTCCGCCTGAAGGATGAACATCTGAAGGCAGAGATGACAGCCTTGAGTCATACCTCCTTTCTCCGTGTTACTCCGGAGCAGGATGAGCTGGTTCATCTTGTCATCAATCCGAACAGCGATGAAGGACAGGGATACATCGAGATTGATACCATCAATCATATAGTCTATGGTTATAATCCGGTGCATCGCATCTATCAGGGATGGGGAAAACCGGCTGGTTTCTCCGGACATTTCGTCTTGGCTTACGATGAGAAGGACTTGGTGGATTATGGTGTTTTCGAGGGCGATAGGAAGATGGTAAGAGGTTTGAAGGTGCAGGGCAAACCTCGCATTGGCGCCTGGCTCACCTTCCGTGGCAGATCGGGTAAGGCGATGGAGTGGATGTCGGGTACATCCTTTACATCCCGCGACAATGCGGTGGAGAATCTCAATGCAGAAAACTATATGTATGGCGGATTGGACTTCAACAGCATGATGGAGTATGCTGCAGGAATCTGGTGCGACCGACTTCATACCATTGATGTGGAAAGCAAGGATGCTGGCAAGGTCAACCAGTTCTATGGTGCTCTCTACCGTGCATCCTTCCTCCCTCATGAGATGAGTGATGTGAATGGCGATTATCCGGAGTTTTCTACCGGTACCGTGAAGATGGGCAATGCTACCCTGAGTTCCAAGGGCTATGCCGTTCCTGCCTATTCTTATCTCCGCAAGTATGGCGATTTCTCCATGTGGGACATCTATCGTGCAGAGTTGCCGCTCTATAGTCTCATCACTCCGAAGATGTCGGGCGAGATGATGCAGTCTCTGGTTCAGATGTACAAGGAAGGCGGCTGGATGCCTATCTTCCCATGCTGGAACAGTTATACGGCGGCGATGATTGGCGATCATGCAAGTGCAGCTCTTGCCGATGCGTATGTCAAGGGCATTCGCAATTTTGATGCAGCCAAGGCTTACGAGGGAATGCGGCTCAATGCTTTCTCTACTCCTTATCTGGCGAAGGATTATCGGGATGGAAAGGGCCGCCGTGCCATCAAGTCGTATATGGATAATGGCTATATTCCGTTGGAGGATATGGTGGAGGAAGCCTTTCATACCAACGAGCAGACTTCCCGTACCCTGGAATATGCCTATGATGATTATGCCGTGGCACAGATGGCGAAGGCTCTGCATGATTCCTGTCAGGATGCCGCTCTGCGCCAGAAGTATCTGGAGGATTACAACGATCTGATGCGCCGTTCCGAAAACTGGCGCAATGTCATCAATCCTGCTACGGGATGGGCAGATGGCAGATACGAGAATGGCAAGTGGGAGAATAATGAAGACCTGGTGCACCGCAAGAGTTACATCACCGAGGGTGCTACCTGTCATTATACCTGGTATGTTCCGCAGAACCCGGAAGGGCTGTTTGAGGTAATCAGAAACAGCAAACCGATGGATAAGCAGGAAAAACAGATAGAAAAGATGGAAAGGAAGATGGAGAAAAAGGGCGAAACTCCTGTTCGCAACGAGAAGGTGATTGCCCGACTGGACAAGATGTTTGATAACGGATGGTATTGGCATGGTAATGAACCTTGTCATCAGGTAGCCTATCTTTACGATGCTGCCGGGGCTCCTGAGAAAACGCAGGAGCGGGTGCATCATATTCTCCAGACTGAATATAATGACACCCCGGGCGGATTGTCGGGAAATGATGATGCAGGACAGATGTCGGCGTGGTATGTGTTCTCGTCTATTGGATTCTATCCTGTATGTCCGGGTACACCTTATTATTATATAGGTACTCCAAGCTTTGACAAGGTTACTCTGAATCTGGAAAACGGCAGGAAGTTCATCCTGTCTGCCGATCGCCAGCACATGGATGATTATCTCATCCAGTCGGTAACCCTCAATGGGAAGCCTTTGGGTGATTATCGCCTCTCTCATCAGCAGATATTGACTGGTGGAGAATTGCATTTCCAGATGAAATAACCCAAAGATATGACTGGATGGAATGTAATGCCCGGCCATTCTGCCGGACCTATAATACTGAAATGATAAATGATAAGTAACTTATGGATGCAATAACTGGATTCGTTTATGGCATGAGCATGATGTTTTTTTCCATGATGGCATGGATGTTCTGGCGCAAGGGCAGTGACAGGCTCTTTCGCCTCATCATGATCTTGATGCTGATCGTAGATGCACAGTGCCTGAAGGATATTCTATCCTTCTATTTCACAGGCTTCGACAATGAGGAAAACTGGTTCCTCATATCGGCTGCCGATATGTTTATCATACCATTCTACAGCTTTGTGCTGATGGAATTGGTGAAGCCGGGATGGACTACCTGGCGTAAGGCGGTGATGCTGGAATTGCCGTTTGTGTTGCTTCCTGTCATTTATTGCGTGACGGGCAACAATATCTATTTCTACATCCTTGCGGTGTGGGGAGCTGTTTATGGTCTCACCACTTTCGTCGTGATGTTCTTCCTCATCAGGCGCTATCATCGCCAGTTGAAGGAGCGGTTTTCTTATCAGGAGAACATCAATCTCAACTGGCTTCTGGCTATCCTGAGCAGTTGTTTCCTGATATTGATTATCTGGACGATGAGCTGCTTTGTCATCAATGTAGATTTTGATGATCTCTACATGGTGTTGTCTCTGACTATATGGATGTTTATATGCTATTTTGTCTATAAGCATGAGTCGGTTATTGATGAACTGACAGATTCTGATACCGGACCTATTGATGATGGCCTGGACGATGGAAATGTGGCGCAAGGACTGGCGGCGACAGTACGGCAGCTTTTCGAAGAGGAGAAGATCTATCTCAATCCTAAGCTCAAGCTGTCGGATGTGGCGCGTATGGTAGGTACGAATCGTACTTATCTGAGCCGCTTCTTTAATGAGGAGAATGGGCAGACTTTCTATGATTTCGTGAATAATTATCGGGTGGAGCATGCTACCCAGCTGCTTCGCACATCTTCCTATACGGTGTTGGAAGTGGCTGAAAAGTCTGGATTCAATTCTGTTTCTACTTTTCGCAGGGCTTTTGTCGCTGCACACGAATGTTCGCCTAATGAATATCGCGCGCAAATGTAAGTATAAGCTAATCAGGAGATTTGATACAATGACTCTCCGCATTTTACGCAATGACTCTTTGAAGAGTCGGGGTGTGGGGGAAGATTTTGTTCTTTTGAACCTATGTTTTTTACCCAATGATACCCGAGGTTTCGGGAAAAGTTGTATCTTTGTGGCAGAATTTTCTAGATTAGGTTTACTTATCATTTGCTTTTGATGGACACAAATCAAAAAAGGTTGGCTAACCCGAAGAGGGCAAGCCAACCTTTCTTTTGTTTATGATGAACTTAAAACTTGCTTTTTGTGTTTTAAGTGATGGTTCTCTTATTCCTTGTTGCTTCCGAAGATGCGCAGCAGGTAGAGGAAGAGGTTGATGAAGTCGAGATACAAAGTCAAGGCTCCGATGAGAGCCAGCTTCTGAGCACCCTCGCTCATATCGTACTGAGTCTGGAGCATCATCTTGATCTTCTGGCTGTCCCAGGCTGTCAGACCCACGAAGATGGCTACACCCGCATAGCTCAAGATGTATTCAAATCCGGAACTCTTCAGGAACATATTGACTACGGTGGCGATAATCAGACCAATCAGCGCCATAAAGAGAATCTTGCCGAGAGAGGTGAGATCCTTCTTGGTGGTGTATCCGTAGAAGGCCATCGCTCCGAATGTGCCGGCGGTGATGAAGAAGACTTTGGCAATGCTGGTCATAGTATATACTGCAAATACCGAAGATAGCATCGCTCCATTCAGTACTGAGTAGATGATGAAGAGCAGAGTGGCGGTACTCAGCGACAGGCGGTTCAAGGCACCGGTGATGATGAATACCAAAGCGAGTTCTGCAATGATAAGACCGAAGAGTAAACCGCGGCTTGTCATCAGGGTCATCAACAGTGTAGGACTGCTGGCAACGCCGTAAGCAGTAACACCGGTAATGACGAGTGCCAATGTCATCCAAGTATAAACCTTGCGCATCAGTGCGGAGAATACACCGCTTAATCCACGCTCTTTCTCGTTGACAGCGAAGCCGTTGCTTGACTGTCCGTTCTGACTATTTATCAGATTGTACATTTCTTTTTCTGTCATAATTCTAATTTCTAATTTAGTTGATTTTTTATTGTTTCTTGATGGCAAAGCTGATTATGCCACAATATAACAGGTGCAAAGATAATGCCATTTATTGAATCTGCCATTATATCTGCTCATTATTAACATTTATTCCGTAATTTTACGGAGCCTTATTCCTCTTATTGCCTGGTTATGGCAAGATATTGCCCCTTGCCAGGGCAACTTTGTGCCATTGCCAGGCAAGAAACGATACGTCGGGAGAAAGAATTTTCCAGGACTATCATTTTGATTCGATCACTCCTCTCGCCCAGTAATTATAGGGCGATTTGCTCGTAAAAATACTACTCTCGCTTTTACTCTTCACTCTTCACCAAACAGGCTGAACCCCCGATAAACACTAGGGGTGTGGGAGGTGAAGAGTGCACCGCCACTCTTCACCACTCTTCACCACTCTTCACTTATCGTAAGGCTCAGCTATTTTTTATTCCAAGGTCTGGTCATCATTTATGCCAGGGCTTAGTCATTATAGGTGACGGAACCTTTGCCTGCCTGATATTCTTTTTCCCTAAAATGGTTTGGGTGAAGAGTGGTGAAGAGTGGTGAAGAGTGCACCACCACTCTTCACCTCCCACACCCCCAGTGTTTATCGGGGTTTCAGCCTGGTTGGTGAAGAGTGAAGAGTATTTTTGAAAGTAGTTCTCTATACATTTGGTAGAAAAGCCCGGAATGCATCTTCTTTTACGTGTGCTCGAACACAAACGTTCTTTCGCGCGTATATATATAATTAGGAGAAAAACGGATTTAAAGTCCGAAAAAGTGTTTATGAGTGTTAAATTTAAAAGAAAAATGCAACTTTCTTCTCGAAAAATTTGGTGGAATGGAAAATAGTTAGTACTTTTGCACTCGCTTTTGAGAAATACACTTTCTCTTAGCAACATAAAGAAAGAGTTCTTTGAAAGATTTTACATAAACAGACA
>OGKK01000369.1_pt1 | contig 17674 bp, 21 predicted proteins | sample 1572401 | NCBI WGS metagenome assembly OGKK01 (sample SAMEA2582155, study PRJEB24529) | metagenome | biome: Human gut stool | place: China | collected 2011 | reverse complement strand
AGCACCTGTTCCTTCACCTAAAGGATTGTCGAACTCGTCCTCATCAAGTTCTTCCGGCTTTATGAAAAATGCTTTGAACATTCTTGCAACTTCTCTTGTTGTAAGAACCGCGTCAACATCCTTGCCGCCGTCCCATGTACACTCGTCCTTCTTTGCAAGACAAGGCATGATTGACACGCAGAATATCTTATCCGGGTCAACCCCTAGCTTTTCTGCATAATACGACTTTGTTATTGCACCAAACATCTGCTGTGGTGACTTTGCTGTTGAAAGTCTGCCTGCCATCTCAGGGAACTCGCTCTTTACGAATTTCACCCATCCCGGACAGCATGATGTAAACATTGGAAGTCCTGACTCTTTGATTTCTGGAAGTCTTTCAAGGAACTCGCTTCCCTCCTCCATGATTGTCATGTCTGCTGCAAATGTTGTGTCAAATATATAATCAAATCCTATTCTTCTAAGTCCTGCAACAAGTCTTTGTGCTGTCGCATATTCCTTAGACATACCAAAATCTTCGCCCCATGCTGTTCTTACTGCAGGTGCAATCTGTACTACTGTAATGATATCCTCATTTTCAATCGCATCAAGTACGATTCCGACATCATCTCTCTCTGTAAGTGCACCTACAGGACAGTTGCTTACACACTGACCGCAAAGTGTACATGCAGTCTCCGCAATGTTCTTGTTTGCACGCACATTTACAGTTGTACGCGAACCTGTATTTACAACATCCCATATGTGCATTCCCTGAATATTATCACACACTTGCACACAACGCATACATTTGATACATTTCTGGGCATCTCTGATAAGTGGAAATGTTTTATCCCAATTATCTTTTTCTAAGATTGAATCATATGGCATCTCTGATATATTAAGTTCATTTGCAATTGACTGTAACGCACAGTTACCACTTCTTATACATGTACCACATTTGTAATCATGCTGTGAAAGTATGAGCTTTACATTAGTCTTTCTTGTTGTACGCACTTTTCTTGAATTAGTGTAGACAACCATGCCTTCTTCTACGAAGTTATTACATGCTGTAACACATCTGTCAGTACCCTCTACTTCAACAACACATACACGACATGCACCAATTGCGTTGACTTCTTTGAGATAGCAGAGTGTAGGTATTGTCTCTCCTATTGTTTTGGCAGCTTCAAGAATGGTAGTTCCTTCTTTTACTGATACAGCTTTACCGTTAATTGTTAAATTTACCATTGTTTCTCTCTGCCTCCTCTGAATGAACCAAATCCAAAATGATCACATCTTAAGCAGCGTCCAGATTCCTGACATGCTTCCTCGCATGAAAATCCATATTCAATAGGTTCAAAGTCTTTCTTTCTGTCTGCGGCATCACGCAGTGCAACCTCAACTCGTCCGCAAGGTACCTTGTCCTCATATCCGGCATAAGGTATCTCTACATCTGAAGTTATCTCGTGATGGTAGCCAAGATATTCATCAATGTTGGCTGCCGCAACCTTTCCGGCTGCTATAGCCCTGATTACTGTTGCAGGTCCTGTTACGCAGTCTCCTCCTGCAAATATTCCTTTACGTTCTTTAATCTCACTTGTATCAAGTGCCTCAATTGTTCCTCTCTTGACTGTAACGCCATGCTCCTCAAAATATCTTGTCTCGATACCCTGTCCGATGGCAACTACAATAAGGTCGCAAGGAATAAGAACCTCGTCCTTAGCTGCAGTCTTAGGTGATGGTCTGCCACCTTTTATCCTGCTTATCATCTGTGGCTGAACCCATAAACCAACTGCTGCGTCATTTTCATCTTTCTCTATTCTAACCGGTGACATAAGTTCAAGAACATCGCAGCCCTCTGCCTCTGCACCTTCAACCTCTTCCGGAAGTGCCGTCATGTCGGCTTTTCTTCTTCTATATACAATGCTTACTTTCTCAGCACCTAATCTTACAGAAGAACGGGCAACATCCATTGCTACATTTCCACCGCCAATAACAACCACTCGCTTGCCGGTATAGTCAGGCATTTCATCATCACCAATTGCACGAAGCATTTCTACTGCTGATGTTACGCCTGTTGTAGCATCCTCACCATCAATTCCAATCTTCTTGTCTGCATGTGCTCCGATAGAAATGTATACTGCATTATATTCTTTATTAATATCCTCAAGCGTAATGTCTGTTCCTACGCTTATATTTTTCTTAACTTCTATTCCTGTAGACAATATAGCGTTAATCTCCGCATCCAGCTTTTTTCTTGGAAGTCTGTAGTTAGGAATTCCATATCTTAACATTCCACCAAGCTGCTTTCTCTGCTCAAATATAGTAACCTTATGTCCCATAAGAGCCAGATAATATGCGGCACTGAGTCCTCCCGGACCACCACCGATTATTGCAACCTTCTTACCTGTTGGCTCATTACATGCCGGAACCGGAACATCACCGGCATTATCAACTGCCATTTTCTTAAGTCCCCTGATGTTGACCGGCGCGTCAATAAGTGTTCTCTTACATCTGTTTTCACATGGATGCTCACAAATGTATGCGCATGTTGTAGGCATTGGATTGTCTCTTCTTATAAGACGAACCGCGTCTGCATATCTGCCTTCATGCACAAGTGCTATGTATCCCGGTATATCTACTCCTGCCGGACATGACTTCACACATGCAACCGGCTGGTTACTGTTACATGAACAAAATCCTCTCTCAATATGTGACCTGAAATCATCCTCGCAGCCATCAATACATTTTAGTACAAGCTTTGCTGCCTCATATCCGATTGCACAGTCAGCGGAATAATAGATTCCCTCTGCTGTAAGCCTGATAACATCAAGAGTTTCCTCTGTTGCGTTACCATCAAGCACATCATCAAAAAGTCTCGCAAGCTGCCTGAGTCCCACACGGCATGGAACACATTTGCCACATGACTGTGCAAGACACATTTTTATAAATGACCTGGTAAGGTCGATAGTACACAATCCCGGTGGACTTGCTACTATTCTTCTCTCTAAATCCTGATATAAAGACTCCATTGTAACCTGAGCCTTATCCTTGGTTATAATCGTTAATCTGCTCAATTTCCGCTCCATTTCTGCATATTGCGTGTGTCGTATTACTGCTCGCCAGTATACCGCTTAGGTAGTTCTATGTAACATCTTACACAATAAATGTTAATTTGAAAAGGAAGGTTATTTTTTTCACACAATAACCTTCCTCTCATCCATTACTTATGGTCGCACTTCATGCACTGGCTCGTTTCTTTGTCAGTTTCTTTCTTGTAAAATGCGCATGACCAGTCGCATATACTTTGCAATATCGGCATTACAGACAAGCCCTTTTCCGTGAGTGAATATTCAACTCTTGGCGGAATCTCGTCATATGATTTTCTTGATACAATATCATCCGCAATCAGTGCTTTTAATGTTGTTGAAAGAACTGCATCTGTAATATTCACCAGTTCTGCCCTTAACTCACTATATCTTAATGTCTTCTTATCCGCCAGAACACATATAACTCTTGATTTCCATTTGCCTCCAAATACTTCCAACCCGTATTCCAATGGACATCTGATATCTGATTCTAATTTCTTGTGGTACATAAATTCTCCTAGTAATTTTAATAATTTACCAATTGGGCGTTTCATTATAATATCATGTTATTGGGATTTTTCAAAGCTGCTATTAATTTTGTTAGTGGCTTATAAAGTTGTTATTAGTTATTTCTACTGAACACTTTATTTGATTTTACTTCTTCTTATCTTTAACCGCCATCTCATACTCTTCCTCAGAATACTTAGTAAGTATCTTCTCCTTATCAATTCCTAGTTCCAGCACTCACCTTCTTTTATACCTTCATTTATTCCCTGCTGTATTCCATCTTCCACACCTCTCTGGTACTGTTCTTCCTTCAGTACTTCCATGTGACCTTCTTCGTCATATTCGTAAATGCTCACTCCGACCACCTCGCTTCTATTCTTTCTGAAAAAATCGGATAGTACATTTTCCTGAATACATTCATCTATCGCCTCATTAACAGCAATCTCTATATCCTTCTTTTCCTCATTCTTTTTTGTCTTACCTTATTTACAAATATCATGTAATCTTTAAGGCTTTTACACTTTTCAAGAAGCTCACTGTTATTACCACTGTTAATGTTTAAAACCTGAACTATAAGTTCTAAGCTGTTAACGGCATTAATTCGATCATTAATATCCCCTACACCTAATTCTGTCATTCCACATTCAATCTGTGTCTCTTTATTTTTCTTTTCAAACATATACAGATCCTGACTGAATACAAATGATGCATCATTCTTGTACTTAACATAAATTCCGTTCTTAAGTGTTGTAACCATAAGATTCTCTGTATCTGAATAGCTTGTTCCGTTCATTCCATTATACAAATCCAAAAGATTATCCTTATCCCTATACAACAGACAGAATATAGTATCTTTGTGGTTTACATAAGTCTTACTTTCCTTCATTGGCAAATCTCCTTATTCTCAATTCTCATAATTGTTATACAGTAAAGAGATTGTTTCTTAGAAAAGTAATTCCTTATAAAGATAGTATCACTTGATACCCTCAAAGACAAGCATATATAAGCCAAATCGACGACTATTCCTTAACCACTTTCAGTATAGCACAATTAGAATTTATGTCTATTATTACTATACATAATATATCATACATCCTGAAGTATCACAAGTATTTCTTTTATTTTTATATTTTAAATATATATAAACATATTAACGAAGCAATTTGCATTATATCAATTAATTGGCTTATACAAAATAAGCCGGACTGCAAAGATAACAGCCCGGCTCTTGTTTAATATAATATATTATAATGTATTAATCAAAATTTTCCCAATAATCAACAAATTCCATAAATTCTTTTGCTATTTCATCTGATGCACTGTTAAAATCGCATTTTGAATTATAATACACATTTTCTCCTAAACTTACCTTCTTATATTTTCCACCTTCATCAGTGTCAGGATACATATCCAAAGCCTTTATTACCAGTGGTATTTTGATAAACTGTATTTCACACAGCTTTTCATTGATATACTCTTTATCTTTTTCCTGCAATTTGTAGAATAATACCCCTGTTATCTGGTATTTATTTTTATCAGTTTTATATGATAAATAATCGAAAATATGTGTTGCCTCATTATAACATTCTGGTTTTTTAGCATTTTTACTCTCTGTAATTATATTAGCATGCTTTAATGAAGGATAATTTTCAATAATTTTATCTCTAATGTCATTTAATTTATCATTAATAGCTTTTGAACAATCTTCCGCACATTTTTTATCTAAAGGTCGCATATGGATGTTTCCGTTAATTCTATTGCATAAATTATATGCATTTCCTACAACTCCATTTTTTGCATCTTTCCTACCTTTGTCTGATGTCTCATATGAATCTATTTTTTCCCATTCATTACCATTAAACAATAATAATCTATATTCCTCACACATACCTTATCCTTTACCTTTCTTCTATACATAATTATATAATTGTTAACTAATTTATTTTTCAACAAATTCTGAACCATTAAAATAAAAATGTATAACTTGATTTTCATATCTTAAATGATATGTAAAATCATAAACATTCCATGTGTTATGTCTTCCTCCAGAATTCATATGAATTACATATTCACTATTAAAATTATATTTTTTAATTATATAATTTTTAAAATCATTCATTTCTTTTGAATTATTTATTGTTAAAAATGCATCTCTTTTATTTACCCAATAACTTTGATTCAAATCAATAGAACCATCTGGTTTATATACAATATGATCTTCCTGAGGAGTATCAGGCTCCGGACTTGGTTCTGGTGATGGACCTGGCGCCTGTTCCGGAGATGGCTCAGGAGATGGTGTGGCAGGTGCTTCTGTAACCTGCTCATTATATTCCTGCGATGAATTGCTGCCATTATCCTTACCTGCTGAATCATTATCCTCGACAACATTATTCTCTTGCGCTTCCTCTGTCACATTCTCACTGGCTTCTTCTGTATCAGATTCTTCTGTCATATTTTCCGTTGATAATGCAGTATCCATACTTTCTTCTGTATTCTTATTAGTCGGTGTTTCTTTTATAGAAGTTGTTTCAAGTTCCACTTTTTTACCATTTTTCGTCTTATTACTTTCCTTAGAGTTCTTACTGTTTACACCTATAACAACACCAACTACGCACAGTATAACAACAATAGCGCTTACTATCCCGATTATAACAATTTTAGAATTGGATTTTTTAAACAAATTTTGCATCTTTTGTCCTCCCATATTTAACTCTATATATTATAAGCTAAACCACTCCATTTTTGTCAAGTACTGTTATATGTGTGTACGATTTTGTAATTAACTTTTCTTATTCTAGACCCTATATAAAAAGCGGATTGCCAGACTTATGCCCGTAACAATCCGCTCGTTCTTCATTTCATTTTTAACAAAACTTATAATTACAGCTTTCCACCATATACAGGGAAGCCACTGCTCTCGCCATAATTTTCTATCTTCTTGAAGTTCTTAAGCACTTCCATATCCTCTGCGCTGATTTCAAAATCAACCTGTGCATTAGACTTCATATGCTCTGCGTTGCCAGTCTTTGGAAGTGAAACAGCACCAAGCTGGATTGTATAACGGATATAAAGCTGTGGAACTGTTACGCCGTATTTGTCAGCCATTTCCTTAATCTTGGCAGTCTTTACAAGGCTTTCAATATCACTAATCTGGAAATTAGATATGCCGATTGCCTTAAGTTTTCCTTCTTTGTAAGCTTCCTCAAGCGTTCTCCATGCTTCTCTGTTTCCAGCCTTAGCCTGTTCATATGTCTTATGCTCAGCAGCAACCTTTGATACAACAAAAAGTTCTTCTCTTGGCACGCCGCATGTACGCACTCCTTCACCGACACCGCGATCAGAAGCATATTGTCAAGTATGTATGTCAGATTTTTATATATTCATCGTCATATATGGGGGAATGCATATAATTGCATCTTTTACAATTAAATTTCTTGGATGAATAATATAACTTTCCCCTATGCGCTCCTTGTATTTTTCTCTGAAATTATTTAATGAGGTTGTTTTATATTGCTTTCCAGACTTTACTTCAATCGGAAACATCTTATATTTTAATCTGCTACTATTTGAAATGATAAAATCAATTTCCATATCATTTCGGTGCTTATTTTCATTATAGTGTGTATAAAAATATAACTTATGTCCATTCGCCACCAGCATCTGAGCTATTGCATTTTCATAAAGCATTCCTTCATTATCATTCAGATATCGCTCAAAATACATTTCGACTTCCTTATCTTTTTTAGCAAAGTCAATCAGAAGATAACTTTCGTATTCGTTTTTTCCAAATTCTTCGCAGATGGTAGACTTTCCCATACGTCTGGCGCCTTCTGTCAGTAAAGCTTTTTCCCCTAACATTCATTTTTTCCATTCCAGTAGTTTTTTATATATTTTTCTTTTTAATATCATGGTTCCTCCAGATTATGCGCATATATGTTAGTTCTAATTTTTATGATTATACGCACATTCTAAACAGGTTTTGAATTTATTTGCAGGGGGGCTTTTATATGTCAATGAATATTAACAGTTTGATTCGGACGGAGATTTACTGAATGCAAACGGTGTTGCAGGTATGGATGTTACTGTAATCGTTTAAGTGGTACATGGACTTTAGAACAATATGAAGGACAGTACAGATCTGCTATGTACGCAGCCGTAAAATCAGCCAATCCAAATTGGAAGCCCGGACAAGCATTTGATACAGGCATTCTTGATAATGTCACAAGAGAATCCGTAGAAGCTACACTTGTCCAAAATGGTAACAGACTCGTTCGTAATTCTATTGATGTATCGGTATAAAAGGAAGAAACGTATAGACTTCAAAAAGGCGGCAAATCATCTCAACATATTGTTGATGATTTGCCACCTCGACTTTTAACACTGATACCGTATCCACACCGCATCACTGTCAAATTTTTTAGAAAGATAGGAAAGTTCATCCGCTGCAGTTTTTCGGGTTATCCCTGTCTTTACATCTTCTGTTTGCTCCACAACCTGCTTTTCTGTGGTTTCCTTAGCATTATTTTTCCGTATATTACCGGTATAAGCATTTGTGTAAATATTAGAGTAATTGTTTACACCTGTAACTGCCATACTAACATCTCCTTTCGTATTACAAAGCTTTCATTACCTTTTATTAGCATAATAATCCCAAATACCATTAAGCATTTTCCGATTACCATCTGATACATTCAGATTTAGCCTTAAATCTTTCCAATCACCCAAATACTGCTGCGATAATTTCTGGTTATCCGACTGGATGGCGGATAAAAATGCCTGATATGCCGAATTTTTGACAACCCCCTTTTCTTTAGATTTTGCAGTATTTTCCTGGTTCTCACCTATGTTCTGTTCATTTGCTGTCTGTTCATTTGCTGTCTGTTCACTTCCTTTATGGTAAACTACCGATGGTGTAAAATCCTGTAATTCTGACCAGATTTCTGTGGAAGTTGCCATAAAATTACTGTGGTTTTCATATGCCTGATTCAGCATATCCAGTTCTTTTTCTTTGGTTAATTCCTCAATTTTGCCCGATTCTGTCACATAATACTCCAGCTCATAATCTTGTTCCGCATATTTTTCTTCAATACTGTTTTTCATTTTGTTATATGCTGTCGCCATTCTGTTTACATGATGTTCAAAGGAATCGGACTTTACACTCTCTGTATCTTCTTTGACAAATATATCCGTCACTTCCCTCTCAAAACGGTTCTGATAATCCATAGAGCTGACAGAAGATAAATACCTAAATCTCTCCTGCCCCGTTTTAGAAATAGATACTGTATCTGTATACTGTGTCATTTTCTTTTCTAAATCTGCTGGAAAATTTTGCTTCGTATTTTTCCTGCTGTTATGTTCGATTGCAGAATATGTAATATTTGTATTATTGTAAATCTTCATAGCTGTTTCCTTCCCAGATAAATACCATTAGACTCTAATATCAATCGGCACATACCTTTTAATTGTCTCTGTTTGTACCATTTCTGCTGCCTCTAAACTATCTGTAACAAGCTGCTCCTGCAAAACCTCGTCTGGAAGTTCTTCCATATTCTCCACAGTTTTTTCCGTCATCTGCTCTGTCATTTCTTCGGTTGTTTCCGAAAGTTCGTCCATGATTTCAGACATCATGCCCTTGTTCTCCTCTGTTCCAAGAGCTTCATCCACCATTTCTTCCTTTCGTTCTTCTTCTGTTTTAGGCTTATTCCTCTCAGCAGCTTCCGCAATTTTTTCGCCATGTTCTTCTGCCTCGTCCATGACATGAAACATCTGCGAATTATTATACTCCTGATTTGCTGCCGCAATTTCATTCTCATAATTATGAAACATTTCCAGCTTTTCAGAGATTTCTTCCAAAGTGTCAGCCTTTAGGTTTTTCAGATTTTCTTTTTGTGCTTCAAAAAAAGCCACCTTATTATCCCGTTCCTGCTGTCGCTGCAATTTTTCCTGTGTACTTTTCAACATATTAGAACTATTAAATCTATTTATCAATAAACCTCCACCGGATAAATTGACTGTAAAACTCATCTGGTTCCTCCTTCCCGACAAATTAATACAAAAGATTTTTCTTCTTGTCATTTAGGCTTAACATACTATACTTCCTTATCTATCTTACTTGTCGTTAGAGAAGAATTCGTTTTAGAATATGTACCATTGTTTGTATAAGTCGCACTTGCGCGGTTCGCAGCATTTGATATACCAGTTGCTTTCTGGGCTGTTTTGCCTGCAAAGGAATTGTAACCTTTAAAAACCGTTTTCAATGAACTGATATCTGCTTTCTTCAATTCATCTTCATCCAGCTCCAGCTTGTTACCCTTTCCTATGGTAATACCTATTTTAGAAAGTAAATGACTGGTTTTGTCTGTCATGCCTGTCATCCATGAAGCATTTCTAAGGACATCTTTTGTATTGGATTCTCCTGCCTCCTTAACAACATCATTATAATCATCAATAAAAGATTTCACTTTTTTGGTAATTGCATCCCAGTCATAATCCTCTACCTCTGTTTCTTCCCCGGTCTTTTCATCCTTCTTTTTTATTTTCTTTTTTTCCCAGAGTGACGCATCGTTTAGTGCATCTGCTGATTTTTTCAGGGAATCCGCACTTGTTTTCATCAGTGTAAGCTTCTGTGAAGTATCGCCTTTACCCGATAATTTTTCTGCATCCTGCTTTGCATAATATGCTTTCATAAGTTTTCCATAGCTTCCGTTTTTAATCGCAGCATAATCAGAAAGCATATTGGTGTTTCCTACGGATGAACTGTCGGAAGTTCCTCCAAATAATGCGGAATAATCTACATTGCTGTTATATTTACTTGTGTAATCACTAAAACTCTTAATCTCTGACATAATACCATTCTCCTTTACCAACTATAAACGAATATCAATCGGTGTATACACTGCCTGCTGTGTTGCATTCTGTGCATTTTCCAAAGTCGGTGTTTCTACTGTCACCTGTGTTTCCCCTTTGATATCCGTATTCTTTACGCTGTCTGTCTCCTCTGCCGCAGCCCCCGCAGATTCCTGTGTTTTCTCGGATTTATCAGTATTGTTCTTTGTTGCAGTGTCTTCTGTATTGCTGTTCTCCGCTTTTGCAGCTTCTTCTACTGATTTATTTGCATCTGCAAGTGTAGACATCTGTGCTGCTGTCGCAGACTGTGCCTTTGCCTGCAGCTCTGCCAGTTCTTCTTCCTTCTTCTCAGTATTTCCTTTTCCGGCATCCTGTTTGATTTCAGATTCAAGCACACTGGCACGTCCCTGTATCTGTGTTGCCATACTTCCCTGCACCTTTGCCTGTTTCATGGAAGAATCTGCGGAGATCATCGCCTGCATACTTGCCTGTGACAATCCGGTGTCTTTCTTTTTAGAAGTGCTACTTGTTCCAGCCACCATATCATCCATAGATGACGAATTTTTACTCTGCTGTTCCTTTCTCTGCTCGATCTGGTGCTGTCTTAACTGCTGATTGAGATTGTTAATCTCCTGCTGTATCTCCTGACGCTTTTTCATCTTATCCTCTAATGACATTTCTTCATTCGATGATAAATCCTGTAGCTTCTGCTGTGCATTTGCAATCTGATTCTGAATATTTTTACTTACAGAATCATTCCCCTGTGTCATTCCCATTGTTCCTGTCTGCGTATTTGTCCCACTAAATCCATTGATCCTCATTTTAATCCTCCTTGTTTTGCGAGGCAAAATCCGAACCCTTTGGTGAGGAGAGGATTTGGCCTCCTTGAGCTTAAATTCTGAAATCCGTTTCCTTAAAAATCTGTACAACATGATTTCTCTTTACTGATTTTTCGGCATATCTTTCTTTACAATAAACAGCGATGTTGTGAACCGCCCTTTTTTTGTTGTGAAGCAAATAAAAAACACCTCGAAGGTGCTTTTTGTCCTTATTCTACCTGTAACATAATACTTAGAACCACTTCCTGATTCTCCTGCTCTAAAGATATATCTCCCATATACATCCTTGCAACCCTTCGGATATTATGCAGTCCAATTCCATGCTCCTTCCCGGATTTCGTTGTTTCCGGCAGATCACTGTCCTTATAATTTAACTCTCCCTCATATCTGTTCTTTATGGTTATCATAAAAATACTGTTTTTCCGAAAAGAAGAGATACTGATATAAGGATTTTCTCCACTTACATTTTCCATGCAATTATCCAGTGCATTGTTTAAGATCACGCTTAAATCAAATGCATTTAATTTCGTATCCCCCGGATAATGAAAATCTGATATAAAACGAATCTGCTTTTCCTTTGCTTCTCTTAACTTTTCCATCAGAATCACATCAATGACAGGACTCCCCGTTTTTATCTCAGGAGATATTTCATTCCACTCCTTTTTCAAATGCTCCATATATTCTGCTGCATCATCCATATGATTCTCTGCCACAAGATGTTCCAGCATCTGTATATGATTCCCCATGTCATGACGCAGGCTGCGGATATCCTGATACAGCTTTTCCACTTCCCCGATATGCTTTTTCATATCACTGACCTGATTTAATACCAGCTCCTGCCCTGTCTGTTCTTCCTGTGCCACCTTCCAGTTTTGAAACATCGTAGTCATAACAAGAATTGCTATGATAGAGATAAAATAATGCACAAAGCTTAAAGCTCCATAAAATCCATAGGTATCTGTCAGGCTCTTTCCTGTATCTTTTTCATAAATATTCAGATAATATTGCAGAATGCCATATCCTGTAACTCCCACAAGAGAAGGTATGATAAGCATTACCAGCTCTTTGACGCTCATTTCATCATTTTTGTATACATATGCTTTATTGATCAGACCGATTGCAACTGCAAGGAAAACGATACAAAGCACAATATCCAGAATTCTCGTTCCCGCATAAAGTACATATTGCAGCCATTGTCTTCCTGCAATCGTATTTCCAAAAACCAGAGCTTTTGTGATAAAATCATCCATTCTGCCTGCCATTGCAACCGCAAGCCAACGGATAGAAAAAAATGTCACTGCAAGAAATATTTTCTGATAAATGTTTCTTCTGTCCTGTACATACATCACAAGAAATGCAGCCACAACTCCCAGCATATATGCAGAAAAATTGCCAATCTGCTGCGGTATCAGATACAGCACAGACATAATTCCAATATAAACAATACTGACCAGAGAAGCTTCCTTTTTCTTTTTCATATATGGATATACAAAAACGCCAAAACAGATTCCTGTAATAATCAAAATTACAATAACAGAAAACTTCGATGTGATCATCCAGCATCTTTCCACTAAACTCATCTGACTTCATTTCCTTTCCTCTGGTTATACTTCAGATATTGCTTCACAAATTCCGGATAATTCTTTTTTGCAATCAATGCAGTTCCATTTTTCATAGTTACACAAGTTGCATCATATTTTTCTACATATTTAAAATGTACAAGATAGGCTCTGTGTGTCCGGAAAAAATCTGTTCCTGCCATATCACTTAATTCCTGTAATTTACCATAGTATTCAATATCCGTACTTCGTGTATGGATAATAACTTTCCGGTTATACACCTCGGCATACACAATATCACGCAGAAAAATTTTTATATGACTTCCGGCGGTCTGTACCATAATATACCTTTCGTCTTTTTCAAGTCTGGAACTCCTTTTTATGTTATGGACTGCCTTTGTCACAACCTCTTTCAATTTCTCATCGGAAAATGGCTTAACAAGATAATGAAATGCTCCGACATCAAATGCCTGAAAAACATACTCCTCTGCTGCTGTCACAAAAATGAGTATCATATCCTCATTGTCCTGACGAAGCACCTTTGCCGTTTCCATCCCATCCATTCCCGGCATCTGAATATCCAGAAAAAGAATATCCGGCTTACTGCCACTTGCGATCAGTTCATCACCCGATAAATATTTATCTATAACCGCATCTGGCAATAACTTTTTTATCTTTTTCTCCAGTATCTGAACCATAGATACTTCATCATCACAGATAGCTATTTGCATATTGTCACTTCCTTGCTTACATATATTTATAGCTATTATATCGGATAAGTTCATGCAATATCTATCTGGAATGTTGTGAAATGACCTTTTTTTGTTGTGAAAAAGGCAGTAAACCATTATTGGTTCACTGCCTTGTCTTCTAATCATGTCTGCAATATTAAAGAATTGAAAATCGTTGAGGCGACAGCCCCTCCAATTACTTTTAACTTTCCAGCTTCGTATTCATCTTCCAAAGCTTTCCATGCCACTCTGTTTTCTTCCACATAGCGGTTTTCTGACTGATTTACCTCAACCCATGGCTGTGGCGAATGAATGATCATCTTGACCAGATAATCCAGACCCATTTTTTCCAAAGTCTCATCAATACTCTTGGCTGCCGACTCATTGGTCTTATGCTCCGCAGCGACCTTCGATACGACAAAAAGCTGCTCTCTCGGCACACCACAGGTTCTGACACCTTCACCGACACCGCGCTCATTACCGTAAGCCTGCGCTGTATCAATATGGCGGTAGCCCGTTGCAACAGCAGCCCTTGTTCAATGTATAATTTTTGCTCAAAACACTCATCAGTTCTTACCTAAACCTTTCAATTAATCTTCTTTCCATACTTCCTTAGCCATTGTAATCCTCCATTCCTGCCATATAAGACATTATCCTAATCTGTTATATTCTTCATCAGTTACAGGCTCATACCATTCATTACTTGTATTCTCGCCCGGAATCTCTGCAGCAATATGTGAAAACCAGCTGTCCTTCTTAGCTCCATGCCAGTGCTTAACTTCTGGTGGAATTGCGATTACAGTTCCCGGCTCAAGGCTTACAGGCTCCTTACCCTCTTCCTGATACCAGCCCTCTCCAGCTGTACATATAAGCATCTGTCCGCCGCCCTTTGTAGCATGATGAATATGCCAGTTGTTGCGACATCCCGGTTCAAAAGTCACATTTGCAAGAAAAAGTCCACACTTAGGATCTGTCAGCGGATTCAGGAAAGAATCACCAATAAAATACTTTGCATATGCAGTATTTGCCTGACCTGTTCCGAAAGCATTCTGCTTTTCAAAATCATCCTTATCCATAAATTTCATGATAATAACACCTCTTCTTTCATAAAATGTAAATTATTTGATACCTGTATGATACGACTTAAAGTTAGCTTTAGGGCAAGAGGTTTATGAGATTTTATATAATTTTTTGCACAAATGTGATGTCTGGTCTTCCGCTCTGGTGCACCGACTTGCGTTTTGGACTTTCTCCTGCCTCCCCTCTGCCTCAAGGTCCAATCCGCCACGTTCCCGCTCCCCACCACGCAAAAAAGGCGGATTGCAAAGTCCATGTCAACTATTTCCATGCCAGTCATCAGCCAATTCCACCAAGTAAAGCACCTGCAATAAGTGCAACAAGTGAAAGTGGGACAAGGACATATTTGCCAAGTGGTACAAACCACTTTCCAATAGGCTTATCTGCACCTGCATTAACAGCATCAACAGCAAACTTCTTTCCTGCAACCCAGAAGAACATAATTGCTGCGAGCATTGCGCCAAGTGGGCAGATATAGATAGATACTGCGTCCATCCAGCCTGATACAATACCCTGTATTACAAGTGACACAACACAGCCAGCCACTGCGATAATTCCAACAGATGCAACACGGTTAAGCTTAAGCTTCTCCTGAATAGTTGCAACCGGAGCTTCATACAGATTAACAAGTGAGCTCATACCTGCAAACATAGAATACAATTCCTACAATCTTGCCACCCGGCATACCATTAAATACATTTACAAGATAGATAAACATCAGTCCGGGACCACCTGAAGATAACTCGGCACCGCCTGCTGCCATACCCGGAATAATAACAAATGCAGCTAATAAAGCAGCAATAGTATCAAAAACTGCAACATTTCTTGCAGAAGACACAACATTTTCCTTATCACTAAGATATGAACCATAGATAACAGTTCCGTTACCTGCGATAGACAGTGAGAAGAATGCCTGACCAAATGCATATATCCAGAGCTTTATATCAAGAAGTCCCTTAGGATTAAGAGTAAAAATATATTTATAACCTGCACTTGAACCTGGAAGTGTGAAAATGTATATTCCAAGACCTACAAACATGATAAAAAGCAAAGGCATCATGACCTTGTTTGCTTTCTCAATTCCGCCTGCAATACCAAGTGCCATAATAACAGCAGTTACAACCATTGCGATTATAAGCCACATATTATTGCCAAATGAGCTTGCTGTACTTCCAAACATACCACCAATAGCTGACATATCATTGCCCATTGCTGAAAGCTTTCCAGAAAATGCAAGATAAGTATATTTGAATATCCAGCCAACAACTACAGTATAGCCCATTGCCAGAGCCAGTGAGCCAAGCACAGGAATAAAACCAATTGCCTCACCTGCTTTTCTCTTTCCTGTACGCATCTGCATACAGTCGCCAAATGCTTTAATAGGTCCGCCCTTAGTCGCACGGCCAAGTGCCATCTCCTCAATAACACCTGTTGAACCTATCAATATTACAAATAATACATAAGGTATTAAAAATGTCATACCACCCCATGCAGATACCATATATGGAAAACGCCATATATTTCCCATTCCTACTGCCGAACCGATACAGGCAAGAATAAAACCTGTACGGCTCTTAAAGCCATCTCTTTCCAATTCAATTCCGTTATTTCCCATAGCTTTAATTCCTTTCTTCCTCATATTGCCAATAGCACATCACTTGTCTGTACCAAAGTTTCTTCATGAACGCTCATACGCAAAAAAGGCAAAGAAACCATTACCCCTTCCGGGTCATGGCTCCTTTGCCTTTGATGTCTGTATAATATACTATTGTGTTATTCCTGTAAAATACATTTTAGTTATAAAACCATAACCAGAAATAATAGTTAAACTACATAATCCACATCTGTGCCAGATACATCACAACCGGCATTGTAATAATTGAAAACAGCGTCGACAGGCAGACCATACATACCGCCCGCTCATAATTCTGCCCGAATTTCTGTGCAAATATTGCCGTACTCGTTCCAACCGGTGTTGCCGCAGCAATCAGTGTTATCATTCCGTGCCCCGCCGGTATAATATAAAGCACAAGCAGTGTAAGCAGCGGAATTATTATAAGCCTGACAAACGATGCCAGATACAGGGACGGATTAAGCAGTAAGTCACGGATCCTGACACATGACAGATAATACCCCAGTACAATCATGGCTGCAGGTGTATTAAGTGCCGCAACTCCAGCCATCGTGCTGTTTATTACACCTGGCAGTTTAATTCCCGTAATAAAAAGAAACAGTCCTATAACAAGTGATATTGTCACAGGATTGACGAATACCTTTTTTATATTTATCATATCCTTGCGGCGGGTTATTATCACAATTCCATATGTCCACTGCAACAGATTAAGAATACTTGCAAATGATGCAACATAGAATGCCGCTTCATTTCCAAATACCGCAGTTACAAGTGGAATTCCGATAAATCCTGCGTTACAGAAAGCCGTTCCAAAGTTGTCTATCGGCTTTCGCATTCCATATATTATATATGATACAGCTATCGCCACTGCAAATGCAGCTACAGCCAGTACCGCCGACATAAGAAGTCCATACAGCTTCTCCATCGTGAAATCTGTTATATAGCTTCTTATAATTACACACGGAATAACCGCATACAGCAGAATATTGGCCATATCCTTACTGCCATGTTCTGTAAGCAGACCTGTTTTAGACAGAATCAGTCCCAGAATCATAAGAATAAACATTATAAATGTCTGCGTTAATAATATTTGTGTTATCATAATCGTAAATATCCTGATTTCTATATTGTGTTAATTGTAATTTTTATAAAATACTACATACAAGAGAGGTGCGAACATGGAATTATATCAGCTCAGGCAGTTTCAGGCTGCCGCCAGACACAAGAATATGACCCGCGCTGCCAGTGAACTGTGCATAGCACAGCCAGCATTAAGCAAGACAATCCACAAGCTTGAAGAAGAATTTGGCGCACAGCTTTTTATCCGTAATAAAAAAGGGCTCGAATGTACCCGTCAGGGAGAAATTCTGCTTGAACGACATTACATAGATTCCACACTTTTGTCCAACGGTATTTT
>OGKK01000365.1_pt1 | contig 17721 bp, 14 predicted proteins | sample 1572401 | NCBI WGS metagenome assembly OGKK01 (sample SAMEA2582155, study PRJEB24529) | metagenome | biome: Human gut stool | place: China | collected 2011 | reverse complement strand
TGTTGCTCAGGAACTTATAAATAAAGTTAAATCAAAGTGTTGCGGAATTAAGGATTAAGAATTCACGACCAATTTTTCTTTCTTTCTCCAAGATCTCATTTACGTGGGAAAAGTCTACACTAGTATTATCTACGAAAGAGAAATCATGATAATCTGTCAAATGTCTATTTTCTAATCCAACCAATTTCAAAATACTAGCTAATCTGCTACTATATTCATTAGGATAGATACAAATCATAGGCGTATTCATATTACAGGAGAATGCCGTTGCATGGAAAGAATCAGTTATGACACACCCGGCATTAGCTATCAAACCTATGAAATCCTCCACATTCGGTATCAGTTCAGCCTTACCGCATCTCAGACCTTGATAGTGTCTAACACAGAAACGAACCAGTTTCCAACCTTTTCGCTTGGCAAACTCTTTTGCATATCTATCAAAATCTGGATTAGTATTCAACTGATAAATCAACACATACTTACCTTTTTCATATTTCGACTTATATGTATTGCCCAATACCGACATCCAATACTCCTTGTTAACTTGTAAAGTTGGATCCAAGACATGAGTTGCAGAAGGTAAGCCTAATTGCTTTTCAACAATATCCTTCGCACTTGCTTCTCTTACAGAAATGTATTGATACCTTGAAAGTAAGACTTTTGTTTCCTCAACTTCCCAATCATCAAGCGTGTTTTTACCGATGCTTGCTGCATAAGAAATTTTACGTACATTGTCTGGCACAAACTTTAAGAACAATTCGGGAAGTATTCCTTTGTTCCATCCTGAGTTCCAAGTTTGATCACTGCCTGTACAATATGCATCACTAGTTATCGGAAAATCCTTAAAATCATCAATGCAGTAATATTCTTTCTCCTGCTGATTGATATGTCTCTTTATAAAAGACTTGAAAACTCTGTCCTCCTTAACGAAAGAAGGATACAATATTATAGGATATATGATTTTTGCAAGAGCCCCTTTTCCATTTGTAAAAGATGCAATCCTTTTAAACAAGGATTTTCTGCCATTCTTATTGTAATTAATAAAATCGACATCAACTCCTAACTCTTGAAACACATGTTGAGTAGCTAATGCTTGCAAAACAGATCCATAATTGCGAACATTCTGCAATGTAATAACAGTAACTTTTTTCATCGTTCACCAATTAAGAATAATCTAATATATTTAATACGATGCACAACCTCTACTAAAATCAAGGAGAGGAAAATGCATATTATTGTTGTTATAAAAATGCAAAGATATGTATCACATTTCAGAGCAAAGTGATACAACACGATAAATTGGAAAGCATAAATTCCCAAAGTTTTCGTACCAAGATAATTTATGAACGGAATATGAATATTCAAAAACTGTTTGCCTAAAATATAAAATGTATAGGCACCAGAAAATTCCACAAAATATCTATAGCCATAAGAAAAAACTCCGCCAAGATTTACCCATCTGTAAAACAGAGGATCATCCCTCATCATCCAAAATGGCACAGTAAGAATATACCCCCCCATGATAACTATGGAAACACCTTTACAATCTAACAAATTAGGATATTTACGTATATAATATCCCATTGCGAAGAAAGGTAAATACCAACATATTTGAGTAACATTAAACCTTGTATGCAGAAATGCCATCAACACATATAGCATCACACATATTGTCAATAACAAATACTCCTGTTTATTTTTTTGATTTGACCACCTTTCAGATAAATTAAATACCAAACAATAGAAGAATAGGTTATATAGAAACCACAATCCGTTATCTGGATAAGTTAATATTTTAATGGTCCTTTCAAAATCATATATTCCCGATTCAAAAATCGGTAAAAGAAATGCCCAGGAGACAAATGGAATAATACATTGCACAAATCGTTTCTTTACCATAAAGGCATCGTATCTTCCTTTATAAGTAAGAAATCCGCTAATCAAGAAAAACAATGGCATGTGAAATGAATATATAACTCTAAATAACACATCATGCTGATAGTCCATCATCTTATATTGAATAGAATGCCCAAGTATAACTAAAATTATCAAGATACCTTTTAATGCATCAAGATAATACAATCGTTGTTTTGCCATTTTAATAAGAATATTTTAGCCAAGAGAATATTTTATAATCTTTCAACTTCAAAATTACTAGAGAAGAGAGTAAGCACAACAGGACTAAAATTACATACAAAAATAAGCCATGTTGCAACAACTCAACATCAGGACATACCATACGGAAAATCCCTATAAATATGAAATGTAGGGTAAATATTAAAATAGAACTCTGGCGCATCATTTTGTAAACAGGTTTGCTCTCTAAATTCCAATTATAGAAAAGAACAAACAATGGTAACACCATAAAAACTCTTAAATCTAAAAATATAATACTTAGCATCCAAGCTATACAAAATTGCCCCCCCCATAATGAAGTTATTACGTAAGTTTTCTATCTTAGCAACAAATGCAGGATTAGCAAGAACAAAGCCAACAGAAATCCAAAACAATGAAACCAGGAAGGAATTCTGAGGATTTACAATATTTTCCTGATACCAAAACCAAAAAGTCTGATATTGCCCCGGCAACTCATCTGCATGATAGATATATATCGCAACGAACAAAGGTACAATCCATATCGTTTTATCCTTAAGCATCTTGCTAGCAAAATAGATGATCCATGTACCAACAACCAATGCTGAAAAGAACCAGGCTCCATGGAACGTTGAACGAAATGCAATATCTAACAAGAAATTATATATGAACTCTAAGAATGACATAGAAAGATAGTGCCTAGTATGAATTACCAACGGAAATTGAACTACCATCCAAAAAGAATAAAGCAAAAATAATCTCCAAGTAAAATGAAGAAGAATTCCTCTCTCTTGCTGACCGGACAATTGCGATTGTCGAATCTTTCTGAAGAGAAGAAAGGCTGATATTACGAAAAACATCGGTACAGCACTCATAATAATAGGATTCGTAACTTCATATACGATTGGAATTTCATTCACAGCTTCTGAGTGGACGGCTACAATCAATAATGACATAATAAACTTAAGTATATCCAATCCTGGAATAACTTTTCTCTTAATTTCTATATATTTATCCATGAATCTAATATTACAGGTGGAGAAGGTCTGTCATTACGCCATTTTTTCGGACAAACTACCAACGGATTATTTTTATTTAAATATGCAGCCCAACAACTAAAAGTACTATTTGGAATAATCATATTTTTACTATGTGCCATAAGGTATAAATCGAAGAAACTTCGCTCCCCATGATTACAATCAACGATTTCCATGCTTTTTTCATGAAAATTGTGTCTGACATAATCTGGGTCATCAGAGAAAAAGAAAAAATGAGGGTCTTTTACTCTTGACTTTATTATCTCAATAGCCTTGTGGTAAAACTCCAAGGTACCTATATTACCATAAATATACTGAATCTTTGGATCTGTATAATCACCTCTGCGAACATGAACAGCAACAGAGTTCGTTTGGCTCATGAGAGAAATTATATTATCATTTTCTGGACCTAAATCCAAATCTTTTCGAAAGTTTGGCAACTCTATAGACTGTACGTATTTTTTGTTTTGCCAAAAGCCTAAATACAAAATCGCATTTGGCTTACGATGCCAATCATTATCAGTAAAAGGAGGCTGCATATTGAAGCGAAAGAACACTTTTGATATCCAATAAAGTGTCTTTGCTACCAAATCCGAAAATTTGGAGTTATCTGGTATTGAAACATCAAACCATTTGTTTATCTCCAAACCATTATGAGCTTTTAAACCTCTAGAAGGATAGAAGCCATAAAAAGTCTCCTTCGGAAATTTCTTCTTTAAATATAAATAATAGCAGTACTGAAAAATCTGATTTCCCAATCCTGCCTGAAACGCTACGATTTTCATACTTCTTTAATTATTTTCTCTAATTGTTCTACTGCTTTATCTCTTCTACAATTCTCATTAACAAAAGCCTTACCTGCAGAACTAAGACTATCATATACATTTTTATCTGCCAACAATCTATCTATATAGGTATGCATCTCGGAAATATCATCAATTGTAATACCACCAGGTAATATACGAGCATTTCCTACATTGGTACTGATGAAAGGAACCCCTTTGGTCATAGTCTCAATTAATGATATAGAATACTCTTCTGCCTTACTACCACATAAATAAAGCGAGGCATTACCTATAATATTTGGAATCGCTTTTCGAGGAATTCCTAGCAACACATATACATCTTTTTTTGAAGGAGCCATTTTCTGTAAATTATGCATTTCATTAATCAACAAGTTGTAGTATTCATTTTCAACTGGGCCCACAAAAACTAAAGCACAATCAGTATTAGTTTTATAAAACTCATGTAAAATACCTATTTGATCTTTCACTTTAGCATAAACAGCAACACTAACCAGATAAGGTTTAGTTAGTTGCACAAAAGGCATGATATTTAATTTAGAGGTTGGTTCAACAAACATGTCATCAACAGCATTCTGAAGGACAACAACACGCTTTGAATTCTGTTCCAACCATTTTTTGCTGCTATCAACATCAGATAAACACAAAGCTGCATCTAAACTATGAATATATTTTTTTAAATAATAATTATAATACCATTTAAATCTTAACCAATTATAAGTGTTACCTATAGTATATTTAAAACTCATATTCCAAGCAAATAGTTTTAATTTCATCCCATGAAAACCATGCGAATGCAATATCTTTTTCCCAGATATCTGGCATAACACAGGTAATAAGACATCTGTTGTTACGCATTCAGTACATTCAAAAACATTCACATCAGCTTTAAAAGCTATGACAAACTTTCTATAACCAATAATATCGCCAACATACTTTTTAGATAAAGTTTTACGAAGATCGAAACGATAAATATGCACATTGTTATAAACTTCTTCAGCACATCTGTCCTTCACTAAAGTTGTAACAACAGACACATCATGCCCATTTTTTGCAAGACCCTCAGCTAAATATTTAGTAACTACAGGGACACCACTTGTTTTTGGATAATAACTTTCGACTAAAAATAAAATTTTCATTTTTTTGCAATTAAAAAGTTCAACTTACTATACAATAAAATAATTAAAGTGTCATTAGCTAATGATGCACAAAGCATGGAACCATTTGTCATCATACATAATCCACTATATAATGCACCATATAACAGAGCAAACTTGTATATTATATTTTTAGTCTTCCTTGCTTTAAAGTCCAAGAAGGAAAACATAAATATAAAAAATAGAGTAAAAATAGGAGCTCCCCATCGCCCGAAATAATACATACCATTTATTATATTTGGCGGTATTTGAGACACAGACTTTACTCTTGGAAAATAAACATAATTATATATATGTACCGTATTAAGAGGCGAATAAGTAAAATTACTTAAGCCAATAACATTGCTAAAAACATCATTTAAAAATAAAAATATTTTTCCCTCCGGATAAACCATATCAATTTGAGACTCTGCATGTATTCCAACTGCAGTTTCCTTTACACCCATGAAATATGTTTGAAGAGTTTCTCCCCAAAATACAACATCATTACTTTCATAATTAGCAGAATTTCTATCTTCTGAAAAGAACTTAACTGCCGACATTATAACAACAACAGAAATTACTGCGGCAAACATAGTGGATACTATCAATTCTTTCTGCTTTTTATATAAGTTCATTAGCAGATATGTATAACTTATGATAGGAACAATAATTCCAAATCGACTCAAATTAGTTACAAAAGAAGCATTAAGAAATATGATGCCCATAGAAACGAATATTGCAAATTTATAAGAACCATTTCTATTACTTTTTTTATATAAATATTCCATAATAAGCAAAACAGCAAAAAAACGTCCCAATGAAAGTATTTCTGTAAAAAGACCTGCAAATGGAACATTTATAACTATAGTTTCTGCTAAATCTATTGAAGATAAATTACCTGCAAAGTGAATGTTTTCAAACATCTGTGGAAAGGCTATAACAGTAAGCAATGCGAGTACGCACATAAACTTCAATAAAGATTTCTTAGTAATAGTAGCAACCAAAACATTTTTTTGTTTATATTCTTTTACGTTATAAAATTTTTTACGCAGATAGAAGAAAAAGAATATAATTATAGAAATTTCTTCGTATATAAGTAAATTAACAGCCTCTCGATACTCTGTAGGGGATGGAATCATACCAAACAATACCGAATAGTTAGACAAACATCCTACAAAAGGAGTTAGCAAATATCTAAAACATCCTGTCAAAAAGAATATAGCAAATCCAACATTGGCAAATGCACGTTCATAAATTTCTTTATCTACAAGAATGTAGATAGAGAATACTAACGGTATCACAAAATACCTCTCATACCCAGCCTGATTACTAGAAGTAAAGAGGGTGAAAGAAATAAAAAAACCTATTATCGGTAATATATATTGAACAAGAAATTTCATTGCTTTTTAAATTTACTAGTTATAAATAATCTAATTGAACCATATACAGGAATCACTTCATATAATAATTTTCGATGTGTTTGATTCAAAAAAACTGTGTCCAATACAATAAATCCAAGTATAAAAATAATAATATAAACTACAAATAATTGTACCAAAGTATGAATATTAAAAACTGAATCCAAAGCAAAAGTTGTTAATGAAATAACTATCATATATAGGGTAAATTTTCCTACATTTAAAAATATCTTAGTTAAATCACCTCTATATAAACGATTATAGAACCAAACGTTCATATACAATCCTTGCATAATTACAAAAATTAAGCAAACTATCAAAAACATATCTACAGAATGAAAGAAATGCAAGAAACCTATATTGATTAATACATTACATGCAGCTAACGCTAAAGAAATAAGAGCAGGACGCTTATTATAATTTGCATAAAGATAACTATTAGCAAACATAGCACCTACAGTTGTATAAGGTATAACAACTATCTTTAAAACTAGCCATAATCCATAGCCTTCAAAATCATGTCCTAACCAAATACTGAGTAATGTAGATGAAGAACCACATAATAGAGCACACAAAAGACCTGTAAATAATCCTACAATATATGATCCTTCAACTGTCATAAGCCTGTAGTTTGCTTCATTTTTTTTGGAATATGCAATCAAAAGAAGTGGAGCAAATAAAGAACTCAATATTGTAGTAATTGATGTGACATAAGAACCAAATTCTGAGACAGCTCCAATTATACCTGTCATTTTAATGCCAAAATAGACATTCATTAATATCGAATCTATTTTATAAAGAAAAGTATCAGAAAAACGTTGTACTAACACCCATGATACCATACTAAGCATTGATATCAAATAAATCTTATTATATAGCAAAAATTGAAAATGAATTCTAGAAGGCTTTGTTATTTTATAAAAATATATAGACAGTAATAAAACAGCAAGTTCAGCTATAAAATTGGCTAATCCAATGTACAGAATATTAGTTTGTAAAAAAACAAAGAAGCCAATATTCAACAAAAATTTCAATGCCTGTCTTGTAACCTTTAAATAATTTACATAATCCAGCAAATTATCTGCGAATAATGTAATGTTAACACAATTTGATAATATTGACAAGAAGAAACTTGCTACAGTAAATCTAAACAATAACTTTGATTCTCCAAGCAAATTATTGGGTATGTCAAAGAACGTATCAACATAATTTATTGCAATATGAAGCAAAGGGTATAATATCAAACTGAAAACTATGCCTACAACTATAGACGTAGAAAAATACTTAGATGCTTTTTCCATATTGCCATTTCTATACTCTACAGAGTAAAATCTTGTAAGAGCATTTACCAATGACAAAGAAATAACATTAATATATTGGTTAATTACCAATGCTAATGGCACAACACCATAAGCAATAACACCAACAGATCTTACCAAGTAGGGTGTATATAGCACACCGACTATAACATTAACGATTAAATGAATAATATTAGTGAAGAAATTTCTATTTGCTTGTTGCATAAAAATGTAAATAAACTAAATGAGTCAAAATCAAAGAATATCTTGTTAAATGTTTAACATTGATACATTCTTAGGAATTTTATAATTTATAGCTTTGGATTCTCAACAAAATCATTAAGCTATGTTCAAAATACAATACCACCAGTTTTAAATACCCCGTTGAAGCCTGCCAAACTCAGCTGGCTATGTATTGCTCGGCTGTCTCCAAGTTTGGCTTTTCCTTGAAAGCCTCAACCTTGTAGATTTCATCTACGGATGTCGGCTCTGCTGCAGCGATATAGCCATAGCCTGTTTCCGGACGGCTTGGCTTAATACCGATAGTTACGATGGCGTTCTTATCGGAAGTATAGTTCAATGCCTTGCTGAGCACTCGCTGATACTCCGAGGTATTGATCACCAGGGCATCGGATGGTGTCACCACGATGTTGGCATCAGGATGCTTCTTCTGGATCTTCCAGCAGGCATAGGCAATACATGGAGCGGTATTGCGAGCCTCCGGCTCTGATAATATGTTATCTACTGGCATGTCAGGGATTTGCTCCTTGACGATGCTGATATATTTCTCGTTTGTCACTACCCACATGTTCTCGACAGGGCAGATTGGCTTCAATCTATCTACTGTCAATTGAATGAGGGAACGGCCGACACCCATCACATCTATGAACTGCTTTGGGTAATCGGGGGTTGACATTGGCCAGAAGCGGCTACCTACGCCACCGGCCATAATTATGATTTGAATATCGTTGTAATTATTCATAAATCTTTTTCTTTTACCTCTTAGTCTCCTTAAAGGAGATATTTTTTCTAAAATCATCCCGTCCTTCTTTACCATTAAAGAAGGCTCCACCTCTCTTCTCGGTCTTCTCCACTCAGGGAAGAAGAGGAAACCGCTCCTACCCGTCGCTCTGAACCGCTTCGCTATAAGGTTGGCGGGGCATCAGAGCCCTCGCCAGAGAGGTTGTGCGGGATGGGACCGCCTTGGGATTCTTATCACATAGAACTATCAATAAATTTTATTTAATATCTTTTACCTTTGCACCCTAGATATAGAAAGTCAATGTTGGTTAATGGGTGTTAAGGTAAAAGAAGACTTAAACTATACCAAATGTGTTGGAGTTGAATAATTACCACTTCTTTTACTTTGCTCTCTTTTCTTGATATTCTCAGCAAACTCTCGAACTTTATTACATATCCACATATAGGCCGTAGTACCTTCACTGTAATCTGCCTCAGCAAACATGTCAATTCGGTCATCTTCACGAAGTTTCTCTACTTGTGCAAAAGCCCTTTCATCTCCTTTAGGATAAATGGCAAATGTTGCTCCACCCCTTCCTTTTACTACAGAGAATGCAGGAATATCGCTAGGGCCATCTGCTATATATATCATATTGTGGAAATCAACACGGCGCAACTCATCTGGAAGCTTAGAATTTACAGTAATATCCTTCTCTTTGTTTACACCTTTGTTAATCTCAAAGATTGCTTTTGTCTTAGTGGAGTTATCCATGGTAAAACCAATTTCATTGATAATCTTATGCTCATCATCTTCGATTAATTCACATCCCCAAATATTCTCCACATAATTCATCAACTCCGTGCCTCGAATCACCTCAGCAAAGCCTGTACTCACAATGTAATGCTCTACCTTAATATTATACTCCTCACATACAGGGTCATTTTTCAACATCTCCTTCGTATGTTTGAATATCGCAGGAATTCCAGCATAAAAGTTCTGACGTTCGCCATAACTCTTTAGCTTGGCATTGTTCAATCCTTCAAACTTACCTGTCTGAGCATATTTAATGAATTGGTTAAGGTAAATCGTATCAGGATTCACCTTCACATGCTGCTCCTCCATATATTTCTTAGGCAAAGCATTTACCTCAGTCCAAAACTCATGGGCATTGACATTATAATCTTGAAAAATCGGATCCTGCATATACCCATTGATGAGAGTTTTGTCAAAATCCCATATGATAGCTATGATATTCTTCATTATTCTATTCTCCTAGTTTTTTGTATGCAATAACGACTTCTAATATCTGATTTTCTGCACTTTTCCTTGCCTCTCTTGCACAAACTTTCATTGAAATCACACAAAAGAACGCAAGCATTGCATGCAAGCAAATATTAGAGTCATCAAACCAGCACAAAATTACAGAAAAGACAAATGTCAACAAGGAGGTGAAAATCAGGCCTTCATATACGGCCTGCATCACCCATTGACGAAATAAATATGGATAAAACTTTCCATGTATATCTTTTTGTTTAATCACTAACCACATCATGCTATAAGCTTTTCTACCAGTAGGTAGTATTTCTGTAATCTGAAATTCCCTTAATGCAGACTCAAAGAGTTTTTTAAAAGATTTCACTCCTCTTTTCTTAAAGTATTTTCTTGGTTCTCCCTCACTATCAAATACACAGAACGTCCGTAACGTCTTACCTATAGAAAATGACAATAAGCCACTTATGTATATTAAGACCAATGAGAAAACTATCAGTTCCCAAAGAGGAAGTTCTATCGTTTTATAGAATCCTTCCTGTACGAAGTATACGATTGAACAATAAGTAGCAAAACCAGAAATAAAGTAAGAGAAATCAAAGAAGTTCAATCCCTCAGACAATTTATCTATAATACCTTGAACACTATTTTCCATCTGTTACACCTCTCTTTTAGTCATCATGTTGACAGAAACATTGTTCTTTTGTCATTCTTCTTATAGAATTCAACCATTCCATCACAGAACGAGGAGAATTTTCATTTGTCTCCTCTTTCTCCATTGCTAAAGCCATCAATGAATATTCTCGCTCCAAAGAAGTGGCAAAGACACCTGCATCATCTGTATTAATAGATACACAAATATCATGATGAGGGTATGAAGTATTTAAACCACGATTATAAAACTTAACAATTGGATGTTGATTATAACGTTCCATTTCTCCTATCTTGAAATTGGAAGAAGGATTGCATTCGATTGATATATGCAAATGCTCCAATTTGCATAAGAACTGTTCTTGAACTTGAGTAATCAATGATATAAAATCATCACGATACTGAGGTTTTATCCTCAGCACTTCCCCCTCACTACCAACCTTCCGTACCTGCTTATGATAATGATAAAGATAAAATAAATATAGAGCATCGCAGTTACCATGAGCATCATCAATTTCTATACCATGATTTTGAGCTACAGAAAACCAACAATCCATATATTCTTTCGAAGCATCTCTTTCTATTGCGATTTTACCATTATGGGCATCCAAATGATAAATTGCAGGATCATCACCTCTCAACAGCCATGACTGGTAATAAGTAAAAATATCTACATCCTCGTGTATTGCATTGAAAAAGACCTGCATAAAATACAAATGATATAGTTCTTTCAAGTATGACAAAACCTTATTAGAGGCACCCAATCTCGCACCTTGTACATATAACCAAGCCACATTATCTAGGAGAACTTGCTTGGTAGCATTAATCCTAAAATTTCGCTTCTGATAATAAGAATTAGCATCTGTACCCAACACCAAAGCATGTCCAAGTCTTGCCCCATTACGGAAGTGCATGAACTTTAAGACTTCATCTACAGCCCTTATCCCATCCACAATATCATAGAAATCCTCACCAACATGGTATGTCAAGCCCAAATCATTATTAGATGTATCATCATTGACTTGCTTTGCAGAATTCAACCCCAAGTATCTAAATGCTTGCGCAAACACCTCAGGACGACAGAATATCTCTGAATTTGCAGCATCGATGCCAACCAATCGTTTCCGTACAAAAGGACTATGATTTCTAAGTGCATAAATAGCCTTGGCTTGTGTGGCTACCTCCTGGCGCAAATGAACATGTCTTGGCTGCAACTCAAACTGTGTTGCTCCTCCATTATCGCAGACATCACATTTTTCATTTTTCTTGATGAAATGAAAGATGTAATAGAAATTTGCTGCATCGATAGCATGATTTCGATCAAACACCTTATCGGTTATGAAAGAATCCTTTTTCTTGATGGCTAGATAATCTTGTACCATGGTTTTCTTTGGAGCAATTCGCACCTCCATGTATCTTTTCTTTGTAGAATCAGACATAAAGGAACCAACAGCCATTTGAGACAACAATCGCTCATAAAGAGATTGCCCATTATAAAGAAATTGATCTTTTCGATCTTGATATAAAGAAAAATTCGCAAAACCATTTACGGTATTGATTTGTACCAATTCTTTTCTCAGTTCCTCTTTTATCAAGAGATAAATATAAAACAAAGTTGTCTTTCTGTCAAGATAATACTCACCAGAATAAATCTTACGAAAGATTCGATACATGAATTTTCTTTCACCTCCCAAAACCGAAAAGATATTATCATCTTTACCAGTAATAGCATAATCTGGAATAAACTTCACCGAACTTAATTTATCCTCATATCTACGCCCATATTGCTGGCTCACAATATCTATGGCATTTTGAATTTCTTGCTCGTACATCAATGTCTGAATTAAGCTACCACTAGATAGAATGTCTGAGATATTAGACAACAGACTAATTTTCTCAGTCTTATTATCGTTAATAATATCCACATAAAGATATACCCTTATTGCGGCAGCCATCATAACCTTCATATAAAGAGACTTTGAATTATGATTAAAACGATAATTTGCATCAAAAGAGAGTCTTAAAGAATCTAGCTTTGCAAAATTAACTTCATGCCCACATATATGATTCATCAAGTTCATCCAGTTGAGTTCAAAATTCAAAGAAGAGCCATTTAGATGGGCGTGTAAATCCATCATCTCATGCCTAAACATTTGATTTAGCTCTGTAGAATCATGTCCAATATATGGAGCCCAATCAAAGTGATTTGTTTCTTGTTGGTTTTTCAAATCATAAGCTGCCAAATATGACGTAAGCAAAAGATCTTCTCCAAAATCACGAGTTACCTCATGCCAAGAAAACAGCTCTTGATACTTGCATATCGGCAGATGATGCTTGAGATACACTTTGTTGTGGCTAAAATGCAATAGTACATTAAAGACATTAGATTCCTTGCAATACAACAACTCATGCACGCATGTATCCTCCTTTGACCATTTATCAGAAAGAACATGATAAAGGACTTCTGCTTGATCCAATGTATGTGCCATATTAACCCGAACCATTTGCTGACAAAAGATTCTTTCATCAACAAAACGCTCAATACCTATATATTTGACACTTTTATCAATATAGGTATCTATGACATCCTCACTCCTCGTTTCTTCAAACAAGACCTTTAAAACTTGATTAAGAGTCTCCATTGCTATATATTTGCATTATGAATGCTTCGTATCTAGTGAACTACTTTCCGCAGAATCCGATGAAGATGTAGACTCTCGTCCAAATATGGCACAAAAGTCCGAATCAATACTGTTGTCTTTTAGCAGTTCGCTAATTTTCACCAAAAACACAAAAGAAATTTTATGATGTCCATTAGAGCCAGTTTCTTTCTCATAAGTATCGATTTTATATTCCGAGCACTTCTTGAAGAAAGCTGCCAGTGTCAATCTATCAGAATTTGAATAATCCAAGTTAGCTTGAGAAATGCTTTCTATAAAATCGAGCAATATCTCTGTATTTCTAAATGCACAACAGGACAACCAATTTGCATCATAATGCGAACAACCTTCTCCATCACGTTGTTCATTACAGGGATTTGGGCATGGTATACAACATTGCTTTCTCTTAGCAATATTCATAAAATCAGAAAATAAGGTTCCCGAATCTGATTCTAAAATAAAATCTACAATGTCTTTTTCACCACTTTTAGCCAATCCCTTGAAACGCATATAGCATTTCTCGATGCGTGTTAGATTAAAGAAGAAAGCTCCTAAATCATAACATAGCATATTATCTTTACCGATGATTATAGGCGCATCAAAAGCCATAACAGTATTTGACCTGAAATTATTATCCAACGCTACTGCATGTGAAGTAGCTAACATAAAGAACTCTATCAAACGTAGCTTATTGCTAGTCTTAGCCTCTTCAATATTACACAAACACCATTGCATTAATTCCTGCAATTTGGCACCTTGAATTTTATTACTATGTTCTAGATATGGCTTGCTTAAGAAATGGTTGATTGAGACATTGAAAACATAGCCTAGCAAATATTTCTCATAATCGTTTAATGATTGGTATTGAGCAACGCTAAAGATTTCTTTATCTGTATTATTTTCATCCCCTGTCTCATCCTTTTGATTAGAAGGTAGCTTTAAATCTTCTGTTACCACATTATATGCTTCATATAAACGAATAGAATAAACGGCGGTAATAAAGAACAACAACTTTTGCTTTTCCAAGTCCAGATTTTTTTGACGCAAATTTGAAATTAAAGCTAACACATCACCAGTAGAAATGTTATAGGCTAAATTTTTCTCTGCAAAAATTTCATTAAATAAATCTTTATTAAAAGACACTTCTTTTGGCCATATAACTCCACTTAAAGATTTGACTATATAATCATTCAAGAGAATATTTTCTGTCATAGACAAAAGATGATGAGCAAACTTTTGGTCTGTAAGGATTAGATTATTCTTAATCCATGTATTTTTCAAATACTCCTTGAATATTACTTGATTATAAGATCCAGCCTTTTTAATGACAAGATTATCATCTATCTTCTCTTGATAATCTCGCATATTCCATAGCATCTTTATCAACTGCCTTAAATCTCTTAAATTACGAGGCACGATAAAACTAACATGGGATGGAGAATTGTAAAACAAATAGCGTGTCTTTTGGAAAATCAATTGAGGTACCATCTGACGAACAGATGGACATTCCATCATTTTATCCTTAGTCTTTATGGTTAAAGTTTTTTCTAATATATCATCTATATCAGGCAGATAGATACGCTGATTTTGAGGAAACAACTTGGCTAGATATCTTTCAACCATATTGCCTATAAGTTCTTCATCATCATGTCCTAATTTGAACAAGTCTGCATATTCATTTTTCTTGATAATTTCCAACTGATCAAGCTTCAAGGCCATAAGAACGAGAATATTAGACTGGATGAAATACTTACGTATATGCTCAGCCATGATATTTCCCTCTTTAGCATTCAAATCTATATCATCTATTCTTAGCAATAGAATTGAGTCTTTCAATCCAAAACAATCAAAATAAGCGTCAACCAACTTTTTCAAATCCTCCTTCAAATCTACAGCAGCTGATAAATTTTCTAATTGCTCAATGACGTTCATGTCTAATGAATCGGATTTTTCCAACAACATTTTTGCATGATTTTGAGCAGTTGTTAGAGCATTCAGAAAAGAAATTTTGAGATTTTCATTAATTTTCTCATCATTTTTAACTTTCGACTTATATTTAGCATAAAGTTTAGCCAAAAACAATGAGATAATGTTATGATGACTATCAAAATAAGAAGGATCTATCAAATCTATTGTATAGAAATCAAGACTACTAATATCTGGATAATCATCCTTAAACTCTTCTCTTCTTGATTTTTCTTTCAACAACAACTCGCCTATAGAAAGCATACAAGAAGTTTTACCAGATCCTCTATCACCCACAAATAGAAATATATTGTTTTGGCTATCCAAATCTCTATCGTGGGCATCCTTACGTGCTATCGCTAGATATTGGTCTATTGCAGAAAGAGCATTTTTATATTGCTCTCTGAAAGCAGACAGCTCTATTGAGCTTTTGGATATATCTTCTTTCAGAGGGCGATTTTCTATATCTAGATTAAACTCAATCCTCTGCTTTGTTTCCATTTTCTGTTTCATCTTGCTCTAGTTTATATTTTTTTACCCAATTATACATGGCTGTATTTACCACATAAGCCTTGTAACTTTTTATAGTATGATCCGTTGAGGACAACTCTGTATTAAAGAACTTGGCATATTCCTCTTTAAGATTAATTTTTATTGAATCTGATATTAATGTAACTCCATCATATTCTTTATTATCTTTAGAATATACTTCTTCGCAGAGTGCAATTACATTATTGACAGGTGCACCTTGCCAACTTTCATAAGGAGCCAAACCCTTCGAATACATAATTTCTCCGAAATCAGCTGCCATCACGCCACCAAAAGACATATCTAGATTCTTCTTAAATTTAATATCCAATATAGATAAAGCTGCATTCAATCTTCCCATTGTATCCAAAACATTATCTATGTTTATTGTCTGAGGAGCGTAAAAAACACCAATATAATAATGCCCAACATGTAATACATCGACACAACTATCATTATCTATAAATATATCATACATTACCTTATCTATAATACGATAAGCTCTTACGACTTTAGACGACAAACTAGAATAATTGAATCTAACTTTGACACAGACAACAGCTGCTTTATTAGACACAATTACGCTGTCATTACGTTCGCTGGATACTATAGGCTGAAAATCCATGTCAACAGAATCGTTTGCCAACATTTCATCTATGTTTAACAGCTCACTTTCTAGTTGGAATGGCTTTGAATCAATTTTCATAATTATGATTTTTACACACAACGAAAAAGGAATGTGATTTTGAAAGAGTTTTTATCCCTTAATTTCACAATTTGTACTTTTTGCGTGCATTTATTCTACATTTGCTAAAATCCCATTTTAAATTGCAAAGATAATACTTTTTTCTATGCTTTTGAAAAACATGAACATTTTTTAACCTACAATTTTATTGTAATCAAAACGACATAACAGGCCGTTCGGTATATCACCAATACAGCGTCCCCACTATTTTGCAAGTAGTTACACGTATCTGTTTTTGAAAAAAGTTATTTTATTATCGTTTGTAAATCACCGTTAGAACGTAACTACTGATTTTCAGCAGTTAGCACATCCAACATTTTTCATAAAAAACATATTATTAATTGGTATTGCCAAAGCTACCATTTAGGCAGCCTTGACATTCTCCGTATATCACCATTACAGCGTACCCACTATATTATAGTGTCAGAAACATTCCTCCATACAAGCTAAAGTAACTTTTGTTCTTCTATCACCAGCTTGCCCAATACCGGCAAGAGCTTTTCTATCTTGCGGCACTTCACCTTATTATAATAGAAGTCTATATCATCGAGGAGGTCATAAGCCTGGTCTTCGGGCATATCACCACCATAGCCGCCAGCGACAATCGTAACGGCGGCTAGCTTTCGAGCATCTAAGTGGATACGGAAATCGTACATGCTTCGAAGGATTACAGGAAGAGTATTGTACATGATGTTGCAATAGTGCAGCAAGTCTTTGAAATCTTCTGATTCAGTTAAGTAGGCTTCGAGCATCTCTTCCTGATATTGGCGGAGAAGCAATAAGTACTTTTCCTACCTTACCTCTTATGTTTTGGGGCATCACCCAGAACAGGGCATGGGATAGGACGATTTTATCTTCGGAAGGGTGGTAATAGAAGAGGTCGTCTTCAGGGCTATTCGACTTAGCCCAATGCTCTTCTATCTTACCTAACATTTCCTTTCGAAAGGAATTTCTATCTTCTTTATTCATTGTATAATATTATTTCTTTTGGCACGCTGATTTCGCAAATCACGCAGAGTATAAATGTCTTGAAGCTCTTATAGGAGCATCGAGAGCATTTGCTCTAAAAAATCTTTATCTTACATAAAGACACTTATTTACTAAAGTTTCCCACCCCAAAATAGTAGGGTAAAAATAACAGTTTCTCGATAAA
>OGKK01000357.1_pt1 | contig 17927 bp, 19 predicted proteins | sample 1572401 | NCBI WGS metagenome assembly OGKK01 (sample SAMEA2582155, study PRJEB24529) | metagenome | biome: Human gut stool | place: China | collected 2011 | reverse complement strand
AAGCACGTGCAATCGCCACACGTTGTTTTTGTCCACCCGATAAACGGGTTGGTTCAACTTGTGCCGCAGAACGAGGTAAACCGACGCGAGAAAGTAAGTCATACACACGTTTTTCCCGTTCATGAGGTTGTAACACATTGTGAATATCCATTGGGTCACGCAAAATATCCAACACTTTCATACGAGGATTCAGTGCTGTTGCTGGGTCTTGGAAAATGACCGACACTTGGCGACCGAATTGTTTTCTCGCTTCTGAGCTGCCATATTGCATTTGTAAGCCGTTGAATTTCACTAAACCTGATGTTGGTTTAAGAAGGCCAATAATCACGTTGGCTAAGGTAGATTTTCCGCAGCCAGACTCCCCAACTAAACCAATGGTTTCCCCCGCTTTAATGCCAAGACTCACATTGTTCACCGCAGTGAATTTTTTACGTCCAAACAATGAACCGTCGCGAGAAGGAAATTGCACCACGATATTTTCTAAATCGATGATGTTTTGTTCTTTAATGACTTTAATACTACTGCTCATATTATGCTCCTTTCGCTTCCGTTACAGGCTCAGCTAAATGAGAAGCCCACAAGTGAGACGGCTCGCCTTCCACGGTTAATATCAATTTTTGATCCGGATTTGCATCTGGTCGCAATGAACGACTTGCAAAACGGTCTCCCACAGCAAAATCGTACGGTGATGGTACGCTGCCCGGAATTTGATATAAACGTTTCGCACGGACTTCGGTTGAAAGTACAGAACCCAATAAGCCACGTGTATATTCGTGAGTTGGATTAGCAAGCAATAATGAAGTCGGCGCCATTTCAACCACTTGACCTGCGTACATTACCGTAATGTGGTGAGCTAATTGAGCAACTAAGGCTAAATCGTGGCTGACAAACACCATCGCAAAACCCAGTTTTTCACGTAGTTCATTCAATAATTTCACTACTTCAGCTTGAACGGTTACGTCTAATGCGGTTGTTGGTTCATCGGCAATTAATAATTTCGGTTCACGAGTTAATGCCATTGCAATCACCACACGTTGACGTTGACCACCGGATAGTTCTGCTGGTAAATGATCCATACGGTCACCCAAGCCTACAGATGTAAGCAAAGCCTCTGCACGAGCAGTACGTGTTTTTTTATCGATGCCTGCATACACCATGGGCAAAGCCACATTTTCAATAGCCGTTAATTTCGTTAATAGATTGAAGCTTTGAAACACAAAGCCAATTTCTTTGTTACGTACGTACGCTAACTCATCATCACTGAGATTAGCTACTTCATTACCATTCAAGCGATAGGATCCCGATGTAGGTCTATCTAAGCAACCTAAAATGTTCATAAAGGTAGACTTACCAGAACCAGAAGGCCCCATGATAGACACGAAATCACCTTTTTGTACCTGTAAATCTATACCATGTAGAACGGGAACCGTTAACTTACCATTTACATAGGTCTTTGTAATACCTTGAATATCAATAACTGACTGATTCATAGTTCACCTACGCTTAAAATGGTCCACGAGAGTTATTCTTAGGGCTCGTTACATCACCACTAACAATAATTTCATCACCTTCGGAAACGCCGCTTAAGATTTGAACATTTGTATCACCCGTTACACCTGTAGATACAGCAGTTCTAACAGGTTGACCATCTTTGATGACATATACATATTCACCTTGTTTATCAGTACGTACCGCTGTTAATGGTACAACAAGGGTATTCTTAATATCATCGCCAAAGATTGTGGCACGAGCGGTCATAGATGGCAAGAAATTCGAGGAAATATCAGCTGGAATGGATACTTTCACAGTATAGTACACTACGCTATTACTTGTAACGCCCATATTCCCCTTAGTGCCCTTTGCAATTTCAGATACATAGCCTGTGAAAGTTTGACCTGGTTTAGAGTCAACAGTAAATTCTACCTTAGAGCCATTTTTTACATTGCCAATATCAGTTTCATCAACTGTCAAATAAATTTCTAAATCAGACAAATCTGCAATGGTCGCAATGATCATTTGTGTAGAAATGCCTGTACTAATCGTTTGGCCCGCCTTAAGAGGTGTCCCTACTACGGTACCCGACATAGGAGCAGTGATAGTAGCATCATTTAAATCAGCAGATACTCTATCATAAGTTGACTGAGCTTGTTCATATGCAGTCACAGCATCATCATAAGTTTGCGCTGCTACAGCATTTTGATCGATTAGCGCTTTATAGCGATTCATATCTAAACGCGCTTTATCGAGAGCAGCCTTTGCATTATCAACTTGTGCTTGTAATTGTCTTGTATCTATATAGGCAATCACTTGACCTTGCGTAACATGATCATTTTCCTTGACCAATACCTTTTCAAGTTTACCCGCTACATTAGTGGATACGTCCACATAATTAACAGGGTTAATAGTACCCGTAGCACTAATACTAGTCTTTACATCGCCCTTTTCAACCCTACCTGTGGTATATTTCTGCTGGGTCTGTGCACTATCATTTGTATGAACATAATAATAGCCACCACCACCTAATAAACAGATAGCAATAACACCACCAATAATACGTTTACGGTGCTTCTGAAATAATTCTTTCATATATACTCCTTAATAAATGAGTCATTTCATTATTATTTACCATATTGTACTAGAATTTTACCGATTATACAATATAATTTTACGAATTTATTTTAATGACTCAATATAGAGATTAATTCATACTGACTTTTATCAATGCCAAACTTCATTGTTTTAGCGTTTTCATAGGGTATAGCTCGAATCTGACCATCAACATACCCAGTAATACAATTATGCTCTCCACGTACTAAACAATCCACTGCCAATTCACTCATACGAGCGGCTAAAATGGCATCTAATGCAGATGGTGCCCCACCGCGTTGTAAATAGCCTAGAACTGTTAAACTTGGATCAAAGTATGTATGTTGTTTAATATACTCTTTAACCTCACCACTAGAGTAGGCCCCTTCAGCAACAAGTATAATACTATATTCTTTACCTAACTGATGAGTCTTATTAATATGTTCACATACCTCATCTAATGGCATTGGATATTCAGGTACTAATACAAGCTCTGCACCACTCGCCAACCCAGCTTGTAATGCAATGTGTCCCGCATGACGCCCCATAACTTCGATTATAGCCACTCGTTCATGAGAGTTTGATGTATCCCGAATACGTCCTACCGCATCAACTACAGTATTAAGTGCAGTGTCAAAACCAATCGTATATTGCGTGCCATTCATATCATTATCTATGGTACAAGGAATAGTCATTGTGGACATACCTAGTTTTGCTAAACTCGTAGCGCCTCGCATAGAACCATCGCCACCGATAACAATAAGGTGATCAATATTATGAGCTTTCAAAATATCGTAAGCTTTACGCTGAACATCTTCATTTTGAAACTCAGGAAAACGAGCTGTTTTTAGCATGGTACCGCCTTGAGTAATAATACCACCTACAGAACGGTTTGCTAAAGGAACAAATTGTTCTTCCATAATACCTAAATAGCCACGTTCAATACCGAAAACTTCAAAGCCTTCATGAATGGCTTTTCTAGTTAGCGCTCTTATGGCGGCGTTCATTCCAGGTGCGTCTCCGCCGCTTGTTAGTATTGCGATTCTTCTCATATCCATTACCCCCTTGTGGTGTACGTTGTTTGGATATAGTTTCTATCTTATGTGCAGTAACCGCTTGATTAGATTTCTTATGTTTGCGATGTTTGTCATTAGTCGCTTTATAAGATGCTGCCTTATGAGATGGTTCTTTTTTTAAGACTATCTGCTTGGTTTCTGTATCATTAGTAATCCGTTTATTAAAGCGTTGTGTTCTAGATAATCCAGGATTATCTAGTTTATTTCTTAGAGAATTATTAAATTGTAATTCTTGAGATGGCTCTTTACCATCTCTAGTATCCGTATCATTGGGTTGACGTCTTGCTTTAAATTGAACACCTGAGGTAACTAACTCATCCTCAATACGTTGCATAAAATCATAGGTCCGACCATTTGTTGTATCTAGTACAAAATCACACTGCTTATACACTGGTTTCCAGGATTGTATCATAGCATGTACAAAGGCATGAACATTGTTATAATCCATGGTTGGCCGTTTCCCAATACGGCGATTCACACGACTCACAATGCGAAATTGTGCAGCCCGGATACCAATGATATAAGAATATTTCTTCAATACCTTTAATGTGCGATGTTCAATAGGAAAATTACCACCTACGGAGATGACTGCTTCATGATATAAGCAAACCTTTTTCAGTACATCCATTTCTGCACGTCGGAATGCTTTTTCCCCAATTTTCTTGAATATTTCAGCAATAGGCAACCCAAAACGACCTTCTAATACGCGATCGGTATCTACAAATTGCCATCCCTTGCGTTCCGCAAGATTACGACCGAAATGGCTCTTGCCACTCCCCATAGAACCGATGAGCATAATATTTCGTTTTATTATCATGTATTATGTGCCCCTTATTATTTCATATCCTTCATTGTACTATAAAATGCAACAAAAACAAAGACAGACTATAGGATAACAATCTATAATCTGTCTCTATTAATATTACTATAAAAGAATATATATTAAGATCTCATATTCGGTTTTACTGCACAATGTACATACACTACATTGCCTTTCCGTTCTATGTCCTCTATTTCTATACGGCGTGAAGGGTCTTTTGCTTCAACAGTATTAATCCAGTTGATTAGGCGTTCTGTGCTTCCTAATAAATTTAACTCTAATACACCTTCATGCTCATCAGTACTAACAATCATTAATGGTTCTCCTTGCAAAGACTCAAAAATACTAGTATTAGAACTCGTGTTCGATAACTTATTTTCTGTAAAAGACGCTAGTAATTTTGCTTCCTTAGATACGATATAATCTGACTTAGCTTGCATTTGGATAACATAGTTTTCTTGTCGTTCTTTCAAATGAGTCGCTTTGTGATCTAAGCTTATATATCCATATAGTGAGATACTAATGATGATACCCCACACTAGTATGATCATTACTATCTTCTCTACTGGATGTGTTGTGCTCTCCTTTAGATCCTTCCATATGGAATGTATATATACCTTGATCTGCTTTAACTGTTCCATGACAATCCATTCCAATTAACCTTTGTTGAAGACTAGCTATAAATTTACGGCATGCTTCATCACTATGGCCTATACCATCTACACTAATATGTTCATCCTTTATGTTGAGATGTTGTAAACTGATTCCTTGCTCCATGGCTATATCAAGAACATATAAAACGATAGTATTTTGAAAAATAGGTTTTTTATTTTTCCCCGAACTATTCTTAAGTATTTTATTTTTAACTGATGCTATATCCTCATACTGTTTTTCAATTGACTGATACTGCGGATTTTCCAATAGCGTCAATAGTTCTGCCTTTTCAGTCTTATATTGTTCATAGTTCGACAAGCAACAACCAATTGCTATTAATCCTACTATTCCGTATACAATACTCATACCATATAGATAATAACGATATTTATGCCATAAACTATGCCAACGTAACGATCGAGGCATTAGATTAATATATCTACCATCCCAAGCCAATCCATTTAAGCCCCCTTGCGGCCATACCAATGGCCATATCCCAATCTAATTGTCCTTGCTTACATCGATTACGACCACGTCCTAAGAATAATAATGGAATATACTCTGTTTCTCCATATATAGAGATAATAGCTTCCATATCCTTTTGTTCCTCATCGGTTAATTGATCTAACCCATACAACTTAACCCCTTGTATTTCATCTACACCAAATTCTTGCAATCTAGATTCTAGTACCTCCATAGCTTCTGATACATCACTGCTACTAATAGGGACAATCCGTTCTTGAATACATATATCATTCCACCATAGCCATAAGTGTAGATTATCCTTTTCTACGACTCCAGTCACGGTACCACTACGCCGCATCAAGCTGTAACAAATAGGAATAGGCCAGAAATCTATTACATCCACCGGTGCATAGGTGTCTCGTATACCTTGTTTTAAAAGTTCTAATGAATGACGCTCTACAGCAACCATAAACATATGGTAATTATGCCTTGGATATTCCCGACGACATGCATCCATTTGGAAACTGTCGCCATCAAAGGTAAAGTAATCCTCTACATTCCATTTGATGAACTCCTTCATATCAAAATCGTGAGGATCATAAGGTGCTACATGCATTTGTGTATCAATATTAGCTACAATGCTGTAAGCTCCATCATCTAAATCATACATTTCTATAAATTTTCTAACATCCTCATCAATAGATGCACTGCGTTTCATTTCCAATGCATCAGTAATGACCATCGTTTTATTTTCTACATGAGCTGTCACACATACAATACGTTCATCTGTAATACATACACCAGTATGTATTTTCTTTTTCCGTTTCATAGATTCACCTCAATATGGTTTTATCTTCATAACATGCATAGTATGATCTGTATCTACTGCCACATACATATGTACACGACTTACTATTTCCTGATGTTTCAATTTTCCATAACTCATAACGTGACGAGGATTCTCACGGGATGGATCGGCCTCAATAGTAATTTCCACATCCGCATCATCAGCTACAATTAGCTTTCCTTGAAAGTCCCATGTATTACCGGCCTTACAGTAGCCTACAAACCAATGTGCTCCACTTTGCGCTGCATAATGAGCCTCTTCTAAATGCAATTCATCTACTGCATTACTTTCACAAATTTGACCAATACGCAATCCCATAAAGGCTAATACTAATAAAAAGGACATTGTAAATATGGCTACATATGTAATAAACCCAGCATTATGGGCTTCTATGTTCATGACTTGTTTCCTCATTATCTTTATACCAATCATATATACTACTTTGACCTATAGCGACTTCATATATAGCTAAGCCTCCATATCCAGCAGTATATTTTTTATCACCAGTAAATCGATTCGTAATATACCAGCGCATATGGACTACTCCGCTCTCATCCATACTAAATGGATGTTCTTGTGTGTACCCAACATTTCGTTTATCCTTTGTGCCGATAATACGGCTGCCGCTAACAGGTTGTAAACTGCCATCTGTAAGCTTTCTATACAAAGCATAGCGTTGTAATGTTAGTGTAGTCCGCTTAGTGTCGTGAATATATAAGGTACTATTTCGATTCTCTACCGTTATCGGTACAGGATTCCATATGATTTGAGCTACCACCATGCGCCGCGTATAACGACCATCCTCCATCATAGAAACGCTATCTACAAATTTTGCATTCCACATAACCCCATAAAAAACTATGCCTAACAATAAGGTTAAAACGATGGTAGAAATAGTTATACTGATGAGTGTGGAATACAAAATAAAACCTCTTTGTGCATCATGAGTCCTCACCGTATTTCCTCCAAGTCGAGAGATAAGGTATACACAACAGATTCATTATCTATGGCCTGCACAGTTAATCGTTGTAGGACAATGCCATTTTCTACGATAGGCTCTACATGTGATTTATATGTAATCGATTCACTGGGACTCATAATAAATTGAGAGTTATGTATACCTTCTTGAATATGTCCCGTTTGATAATACGTAGACTTACTTTCTTCTACATATGTTATGGTATCTTGTAATATATGATCCCAATAGTAAGCCTTATAGATTGTTAAGGTAGCCATCCAAAATACAGATAATATAACAGGCAAGATAAACATAATAATAGCTGTTGATACTAGGGCATCTCCATACATAAAGCCCTTAGTGTACTTCTTCCCATCGAATACGTCCCGTTTGTACAGATATCCATATACGATTTCTCTCACCACTTTCTCGATCCCGTAAAATAAGTTCCGTTCCATCATAAGGTAATCCTAGAGAAGAAAAAGAGATAACCGTTAAGGGTTGTACATTTTCAATCCCTGCAGGTAAGGATATATTAACTGTATGATGATGAGCATCCTCCTCTAAGGTATAGCTGTCTTTATTTAATATGAATAACATACGCCCTTTTCCATTAGATTTATGCCCAAGCATAGACCAAAGTTGAACCTTTTTTAACATATATACTACTTCTTCAGTACTTCCATTTAGAGTATAGCGGCTAGGCGTTGTTACAATGGGCAAAGACATAGAAATAAGAAGTAAAAATAAGCTAATTGCAATAATCCACTCAGCTAACAAAGAACCGTATTGATGATGTATAGGTTGTGCCTTAACCATTGGTACAACACCTCCATATAGGATCCGCCATGTAAGGCACACCAACCACCAAAGCATAGAAAGGGACCAAATGGAATGTATCGATTACGATAGCTTGTTAGTAAGAGATAGAGAGAACCAACACAAAAGGCTACGTAAAAGAAACATACAATCTCCCACGGCGTAAGCCACATGGCAATAGCAGAAAACCATTTCACATCGCCTAGTCCAAAACCTTTATGACTCATAAGACGAAGTCCATATGTAATAGCACCTACACTCATAACACTTATAATCGTTATAAGCATAGACTTATCATTTATAAAGCTATACACGATACCACCTAAAACAAGCACTAACGCCCCTTCATCAGGCAATATATAGTAATGCATATCGATGGTAGCACCTGCTATGATGATGAGTGAAAATACAGCATACAAAGCAACGTGAATAAAGGATATTGCTCGTGATGAAATTATAATAGGCAATACAATGGATGCTATATACACGATCAGTGCTATAACGTAATGAGTCCCTTTCATACCTTGTCCTTCCATAAAATCAACTGTACATATATTAATGTAAATATAACTACTGTATAGCTATTAATATAACTACATATGTATATGCAAATAAAAATCTACATTCCAATCATCAATCCATGCACATTAACTATTAAGACTTAAATATTAAGTATTAAATATTAAGTACTAAATACTAGATAGCGCTTAGGTTTAAGGTGCATCAGGGGCTTTAACTACAACTGCCTTCGCAGTACCACCATTAACCGCTTCATAAGTAATGGTATATTCCTTATCTTTTGCAGTTTTAACATGTTCTGTAAGATAGCCTTCTTTATATAAATTTTCCACAGTTGGCGGTGTATCTACATTCTTGTCAATCATATAGAGCTGCGTTGCATTTTTAATAATTTGAATATCTGCTGTTTCCTTCGCAGTTCGTGCTCGATCTGCAGCCGATAGAAATTGTGGCATTGCAATAGCCGCTAATATAGCGATAACTGCTACGACAACCATCAATTCTACTAGAGTAAATCCACCTTTTCTCGATTTTTTAAGGTTTTCTCGAACATGATTAATTTGTAGATGGTTTACAATCCATTGACTACATATTTCTAATCTATGATTTAATCCATTAACTAGGTGCATAACAGAACTCATAATATCCTCCTTTTATCATTATTAATTCTGTAAAATAGCTTGATAACAATGCCTACTGCCCTCCCAATTTAGCAATAGACGTGAACAACGGATACATAACAGATACAACCAAAACGGCTACACCGATTCCCATCAAGGTCAGTAAAATTGGTTCTAATAGTCTCTCAAGACGGGCAATATATTTTGAAAGTATAGATTCATAATAATGTCCACAATGTTCTAACATCTTTACGAGTTCTCCACTTTCTTCTCCAATAGAGATCATTTGCCATATAAAGGAATTTCCAATATTCTCCGTTCTTAGGCTCTCTTCAAAAGAATGGCCTGATAATAATTTTGCCTCTACCTTTTCACTACATTCGGCACCATATATATTGCCCCATAAAGGTCTTGTAATATTCATAGTGTGAATAATAGAAATTCCAGAATCTAACAAAAGCGCCCAAACTTTTAACATACTTGTATAGTAAATGCAGGTCATCCATTGGTATCGGTGAGCCAACTGCCAAAGCCAACGATGTACTTTGCGTTTTATACTCTGTTGATGATATGCAAAGATCATAGCCCCTAGGCCTACACAATGCAGAATAACAACCACTATGGGATGATTCTTTAGCCCTTGTCCTAATGCAAAGAGGGCTCGCGTCATCACTGGTAATGTAATATGCATGGTAGTAAAAACCTTTTCAAAGGATGGAACGATAAACAAGATGGTAACAAGAAAAAAGATATTCATTAATACAAGTAAAAATAATGGATAGGAAATAGCACTGATAACCTTTTGCCGTACCTGTCGCTCCCAATCATAGTGACGTGATATATATTGCAAGCTTTCTCCTAATGTACCTGCAGCCTCTCCACTTTCTAGTAAAGCCAGTGCAATGGCAGGACAACCTTCACTTCGCAATGCTTGAGACAACGTTTGACCACGCTCAATCGATTCATATAAGGCTGTATACAAAAGGCCTCTTTTCCCTTGACATAGTAACTGTAATGCTCGTCGTAAAGGTACGCCAGATTCGATGAGTAGTCCTAATTGGTAGGTTACATCTACTACCATGGCATGATTCCACTTATGTTTCTTCTTATTTACTTGTAAAGTAATTTTATAAATCTTGTATCCATCGCGCTTTAACCGTGTACCGACCTCCTGTTCTGAATCCGCCCATATTAAACCTTTGATCGTTTCATTATTCTTATCTTTTACGACATATTCATAAGCCTCCATACCTTCACCTACGATAATTGTTGATCTAATAATGTATGTAGTTGTTGCTGAGAGCCATATTGTACCTTCGCATCTCGTACGGCCATCTCTAGTGTTTTCATAGGTAGTTGTGTTTCTTGAATAGAAATGATTTGTGGTTCCTTACGAGTACGTATCAAATTCGCTACCGCATGCGTGTTTAGCAAAATATCACGGATGGTAATGAACTTTTTATTCCATCTAAGGAGCCGTTGACATATAACTGCACGTAGTACTTGTGATATTTGACTACGCACCTCCTCTTGTTGTTCTCCAGGGAATAATGAAATCATGCGGTGAACAGCCATTACAGCCCGCTGTGTATGCATGGTTGCCATCACAAGATGACCTGTTTCGGCTGCATGAAGAGCAGCCTCTAAGGTTTCTCGATCTCGGAGTTCTCCTACCATAATGACATCTGGATCCTCCCTCAATGCATCTCGAATACCATCAGACATAGACTTAATATCTGCACCTAATTGGCGTTGATGAATTAACGATTTCTTAGGTTTAAACTCAAATTCGATAGGGTCTTCTAACGTGATGATATGGCGCTCCATCGTTTGATTTATATAATCAATACAGCAAGCTAAGGTAAAACTTTTACCACTGCCTGTAGGCCCACAAACGAGCAATAAACCATCATGAGATTCACATAATTTTTGTAGCAGTTGGCCTTCACTATTATCATCTAGTTTAAGTTGTTGATGACACAATAAGCGAAGTGTGCCACATATAGTTTGATTAGCTCGATACAGATGAACACGAATGCGTACACCACAACAGGAACAAGCTTCATCAAGAGATTGCCATTCATACGATGCTATACCACAACGTCGTAAAATATCTTCAATCAATGTAGTCGTACATACAAATCGAGTAGCCTTTAATCCATCACCATGTCTCAAATAGATAGGCTCGCCACATTGTAGATGAATATCTGTTGATGATAAGTGTATAGCCTCTTCAACAATGGTTTCTAAACTTTCACTATTACAGCATGAGTCCACAACGATGCACCTCCTCTATAGATGTAACATGTTGAGCTACGGCTTCACGGGCAGAATCTTCTAAGGACAGTAATACATGTGCCTCTAATTGATCCCACTGAGCCGAATTTGTAGGTATTTCTAAATATTCAAACAGAGCCGTCCGCCCGTGATACGATGTACCATCAAATTTACGCACTAAACGCTGTGCAATGGCCCCCATTAAGGTAGCCCGTATTAAATACGGTTCTACCCCCATATCCATGAGCCGCGTTACAACGCCTATAGCTGTATTAGTATGAATGGTGGATAATACGCGATGTCCAGTTAAAGCTGATTTAACAGCCAGCTCTGCCGTCTCCTTATCCCGAATCTCACCGATCATAATCGTATCTGGATCTTGACGTAGCACAGATCTTAACCCTTTGGCAAAGGTAAAGCCGATTTTTTCGTTAATACCAATTTGAATGGCTCCTTTTATTTCAGCCTCTACAGGGTCTTCAAGGCAAATTAGCTTTGTTTCCTCTAAATTCAACATGCGGAGCATCGCATATAAGGTAGCAGTTTTGCCGCTTCCCGTAGGTCCACAGATAAGTAACAATCCATAAGGACGTTTTAATAGCTGTTCAATATGATCAAAAATATCTGCACGCATGCCTAACGCTTTTAGATCCTTATGACTACCTTCATTCCCCATGAGGCGACACACTAAAGTTTCTCCATATAAACTGGGCAATGTAGATACGCGCATCGTTACCGATGTATCCTTATGACTCCATGCCCAACGACCATCTTGAGGCAATCTCTTTTCACTAATATCTAACGTACTACATACCTTGATACGGTTAATAATAAGATCTGCCTCTTCGTTTGATACAGTCATATGCGTCTGTAATAATCCATCTTGTCGTAATCTAATTTGTACACCATTTTTAGTTGGATCAAAGTGAATATCGCTCACATGATGCTCTAATGCATACAGAATAATATCGTCTAATGTTACATCTACATACATGGTCACCTCCTATACCTTGCGGTATGTTTTTACCTCACACTAGCGTATGGCGTTATATGGTTCGACATCACATCTTTAATTCCTCTTTTATTTTTGAAAATCCACGAAGCGAAAACTTTTGTATTATAGGCATACAAAAAAGGCGCCCCGAAGGGCGCCCTTATTGGACTATTAGATATAACGTATCTTATTTTAAATTATAGAAAACGTCATTACCTTTATATTGAGCTGTTTCGTATAACATTTCTTCAATGCGAAGCAATTGGTTATATTTTGCTACACGTTCAGAACGAGCAGGTGCACCAGTCTTAATTTGACCGGCATTTACAGCTACCGCAATATCAGCGATAAATGTATCTTCTGTTTCACCAGAGCGGTGAGATACTACACATGTATAACCAGCGCGTTTAGCAAGCTCCATAGCATCGAACGCTTCTGTTAAAGTACCGATTTGGTTAACTTTTACAAGAATGGAGTTACCTACACCAAGCTCAATACCACGAGCCAAACGTTTTGTGTTAGTTACGAATAAATCATCACCAACAAGTTGTACGCGATCGCCAAGGCGTTCTGTCAACAATTTCCAGCCATCCCAATCTTCTTCAGCAAGACCATCTTCGATGGATACGATTGGGTATTTACCTACTAGGTATTCATAGAACTCTACCATTTCAGCAGCTGTTTTAACTTTGCCTTCACCAGCTAGATTGTATTTGCCATCTTCATAGAATTCGGAAGATGCAGAATCAAGAGCTAATTTAAAGTCTTTACCAGGTTCATAACCAGCAGCTTTAATAGCTTCACAAATGACTTCTAATGCTTCTTCGTTAGATGCCAAGTTTGGTGCGAAACCACCTTCATCACCTACGGCAGTGCTAAGGCCTTTATCATGAAGTACAGATTTCAATGTATGATATACTTCTGCACAGCTACGAAGAGCTTCTGCGAAGGAAGTAGCGCCTACAGGCATGATCATAAATTCTTGAATGTCTACGTTATTATCTGCATGTGCGCCACCATTCAAGATATTCATCATAGGAACTGGTAATTCTTTTGCGTTGAAACCGCCAAGGTATGCAAATAATGGCAAATCTAAAGATTCTGCTGCCGCACGAGCTACAGCCATAGAAACACCAAGAATTGCATTAGCACCAAGGTTAGATTTATTGTCTGTACCATCTAATTTCAACATCAAGTTATCGATAGCTACTTGTTCAGTCGCATCATAACCAATAATGGCAGGACCGATTTTAGCATTTACATTGTCGATAGCTGTTAATACACCTTTACCAGAGTAACGGGATTTATCACCATCACGTAATTCTACAGCTTCAAACTTACCTGTGGAAGCACCGGATGGAACCGCAGCAGTAGCAATAGTGCCATCTTCTAAACATACTTCAACTTCAACAGTTGGGTTACCGCGGGAATCTAAAATTTCTCTTGCAATGACTTGTTCAATTACTGCCATTTCTTCACCTCATAAAATCTAACGGAATGACTGTCAGCTGACAGCCATTATATATTGAGCTAAACCATATAGGCTTATCACTCTAATTAACTATAAATATAGTGAAAGCTAAAATCTCTACATTATGCTTTTTTTACCAAACTATGACCAGTCATAGATTTTGGTTGATCTATGCCAGCCAAGTCTAATAAGGTTGGAGCAATATCACATAATTTACCAGATTCTAATGTAGCTGATTTTAGAGTATCACTCATTAAAATTAACGGTACCAAGTTCGTTGTATGTGCCGTATGCACCTTACCTGTTTCATGGTTAACCATAAGCTCTGCATTACCATGGTCTGCGGTAATCAACAAATGACCATTTTTGTTGCGTATAGCCTCTACGATACGACCTAAACAAGTATCTACCGCTTGCACTGCTTTAACAGCTGCTTCAAAGCTACCTGTATGACCGACCATATCTGGGTTTGCAAAGTTCAAGATAATCATGTCATATGTTTCATCTTGAATAGCTTGTACAACCTTATCAGTCACTTCATAAGCGCTCATCTCAGGTTGTAAATCATAGGTTGCCACTTGAGGAGATTTTACAAGGACGCGGTCCTCGCCTTCAAATGGTTCCTCTTTACCGCCGTTGAAGAAATACGTCACATGGGCATATTTCTCTGTTTCGGCAATACGCAATTGACGATAGCCACCTACACTGAGTACTTCGCCTAATGTTTCTGACAAGATGTCTTTTTCGTACACAATATGTACTGGCAATCCATCTTCATATTTGGTCATAGTCGCCATATACAAGGATAATGGTTCACGGTTAAAGCCATCAAATTCTGGCAATACTAAAGCTTTTGTAAGTTCACGCCCACGGTCTGGACGGAAGTTACAGAAGATAACAGCGTCACCATTCTTGATAGTTCCTTCAGCGTCAATCACTGTAGGAAGTACAAACTCATCAGCTGCATCCTTATCATAGGATTGTTGTACCGCTTCACAAGCTGATGCGGCACTTTCACCTTGACCATGTACAATAGCGTTGTAAGCAAGTTCCACACGGTCCCAACGATTATCCCGATCCATTGCATAATAGCGACCACTTACGGTGGCAATTTTACCACAGTTTAGCTCTACCATATATGCTTCTAAATCTTTGATATAAACTTGTGCACATTGAGGTGCTACATCACGACCATCGAGCAATGCATGTACATATACATGTTCAATACCATTGTCATGAGCGCCTTTAATAACAGCCTTGATATGTTCTAAGGAGCAATGTACATTACCATCAGAAACTAGGCCGATAAGATGTAAGCTTTGTTTTTTGCCTACTTCATATATTTCCTTTATAACAGGGCGATTATAAAACTCACCAGACTCAACGTCTTTAGTAATACGAGTTAAATCTTGGTACACAATGCGACCAGAGCCCAGGTTTAAATGGCCAACCTCAGAATTCCCCATTTGGCCTTCTGGAAGGCCTACCGCTAGTCCTGATGCTTCTAATTTTGTATGTGGATACGTATCCCATAATTGATTAAAACAGTGCGGCTTCGCCTGTACTACAGCATTGGTTGTATCTGATTGATCTCCCATGCCAAAGCCATCTAAGATGACTAGCATTACGGGAGCCTTTAATTTAGCCATTTTTAACCTCATATTAAGCGCTTATTTGATTCGCCGCTTTAATAATATCAATAAATTCATCAACTACTAAAGATGCACCACCTACGAGTGCCCCATCAATATTAGGTTCTCCTAGGATTTCGAGAGCATTTTCAGATTTAACACTACCACCATATTGGATACGCACAGCATCAGCAGTCTCATCATCGTATAAAGAGCGTATGTAATCACGAATTTCTTTACATACTTCTTCAGCTTGATCAGCAGTTGCTGTTTTTCCTGTACCGATAGCCCAAATTGGTTCGTACGCAACAATCAATTGGCTAACTTGTTCCTTCGGAACATCAACCAAAGCACCTTTAAGTTGAGACGTAATCCAGTCAAGAGTATGACCGGACTCACGTTGTTCTAAACTTTCACCAACACAGACAATAGGTGTTAAATTATGATGGAATGCACTTTTAATCTTTGCATTTACCGTCTCATCTGTTTCACCATAATATTCACGGCGCTCAGAGTGACCGATGATTACATAATTAACGCCTACCTCTGTAAGCATAAGTGGTGAAATCTCACCAGTAAACGCACCAGCATCATGATAATCCATAGTTTGTGCACCTACTTCCATAGCTGTATTTTTCGTCAATACTACAGCACGTTCGATGGCTGTGAAAGGCGGACATACAACTACATCACAGAACAATTCCATATCTTGTAACACGCTGTTAAACGCTTCGATCAGAATTGATCCAGACGCAATGGTGCCATTCATTTTCCAATTCCCTGCAATAATGGGTTTTCTCATATTATGCCTCAGACAATGCAGCAATACCTGGTAGGATTTTACCTTCTAAGAATTCCAAGGATGCGCCACCACCTGTGGAGATATGGCTAATTTTATCTGCTAAGCCACTTTTTTCAATAGCCGCTACAGAGTCACCACCACCAACGATAGTCATCGCATCGGATTCAGCTACAGCTTTTGCTACCGCATTTGTACCAGCTGCAAAGTTTTCCATTTCAAATACGCCCATTGGACCATTCCAAATAATAGTCTTCATTGGCGCCAATGCTTCTACATATAGCTCACGTGTTTTAGGACCGATATCTAGAACCATCCAACCATCTTCAATATTTTCAACGTCAACGATTTTAGTATTAGCATCGTTGCTGAAAGCATCAGCTACTACTGCATCAATTGGAGTCAATAATTTAGCCCCTGCTACACGTGCTTCCATAACAAGGTCTGTAGCGATAGCTTCTTGACCTTCTTCAAATAAGGAGCTACCAATGTTACAGCCTTGTGCTTTAATGAAAGCATTAGCCATACCGCCACCGATGATCATGACATCAACTTTAGGTAATAAATTAGAAATTACAGAAATTTTATCTGTTACCTTAGCACCGCCAATGATAGCAGCCATAGGTGTTTTAGGATGTACAACCGCTGCACTTAATGCTTCAATTTCTTTTTTGAGCAAGAAGCCTGCTGCCATAGGAATATAGTCAGCAATACCGACTACGGACGCTGCATTACGGTGAGAAACACCAAACGCATCATTAATAGCTACATCAGCAAGAGATGCTAATTGTTTAGCAAACTCAGGGTCATTTTTAGTTTCTTCATTGTGGTAACGCAAGTTTTCAAGCATCAATACATCGCCAGGTTGTAATGCTTTTACAGCTTCTTCAACCTTAGGGCCAATGCAGTCATCCACGAATGCTACTGGTTTATTGATAAGTTCAGATAAATGCTTTGCACATGGTGCTAAAGACATTTCCGGTTTGCGTTCCCCTTTTGGACGACCAAAGTGAGAAGCAAGAATAACCTTTGCCCCTTTTTCAATTAAATAATTGATAGTAGGCAATGCACTACGAATACGAGTGTCATCAGTGATGACACCGTCTTTCATAGGAACATTAAAATCAACACGAACAAATACTGTTTTGTTGTCTACTTGTAAACCATCGATTGTTAGTTTCATCAAAGCCTCCCAGATTATAAGCCTTTGCTTGCTACGAATGCTGCCATGTCGATAAGACGTTCGGAGTAACCCCATTCGTTGTCATACCAAGAAACAACTTTTACCATGTTGCCATCCATAACCATTGTTAAATCAGCATCAACAATGGAGCTGCGAGGATCAGAGCTGAAATCACAGGATACCAATGGTACATCGGATACACCAAGAA
>OGKK01000336.1_pt1 | contig 18564 bp, 20 predicted proteins | sample 1572401 | NCBI WGS metagenome assembly OGKK01 (sample SAMEA2582155, study PRJEB24529) | metagenome | biome: Human gut stool | place: China | collected 2011 | reverse complement strand
GCAAAGAAAGCTTGCTTTCAATTTGCCGAGTGCAGCTTTTCTTATGCAAAGATACAAAAAATAAAGCAACTAGCATGCTTTTATCCGAAAACAATTGTTCTTTTCACTAAAAATAAGATAATAGAACAGGGTTTGTAGAATTTTAGTCGGTTTTAATGCTAAATAATGTGAATTAAATAGCTTTCCATACAACTTTTCCGTACCTTTGCACAAAGTTATATATAACGATATTTTAGAAGAGGATAAAACAGAACATCATGAAGAGGATATTGATTGTTGAAGACGATTTGGCATTCGGAACCATGATACAGACTTGGCTCAAAAAGAAAGGATTCGATGTGGAAAGGGTAACATCCGTAGGCGCTGCCATCAAAGCGATGGGAGCCGGCGATGCATTCCATCTGGTTCTTTCCGACCTGCGCCTGCCCGACCACGACGGACTGGTATTGCTCCAGCATATCAGAAAGTCCGATGCCCACCTGCCTTTTATCGTAATGACTAGCTATGCAGAGGTTCAGAATGCCGTATGTGCCATGAAATCGGGTGCTACCGATTACGTGGCTAAACCCTTCCATCCCGAAATCCTCTTAGAGAAAATCCGTGAGGCTATCCAGTCGGCTGCTTCAGCGGTTTCAGCCCCTCAGCGTGCGGAATCTGCCGCCATGCAGGATGCCCCCCAAGAAGAGCAGCAGGGCGCTACGGAAGTGCCTAGATATATAAAAGGTGAAAGCGAGGCTTCCAAGCAGCTCTACGAGTTCGTTTCGCTCGTTGCCCCAACCCCGATGTCAGTGCTCATTCTCGGAGCCAGCGGCACCGGAAAGGAATATGTGGCACGCAGCATCCATGAACAGAGTCTGCGCAAGGATAAGCCTTTCTATGCCATCGACTGCGGTGCCATCCCTAAGGAGGTGGCAGCATCTGAATTCTTCGGATATAAGAAGGGTGCCTTTACCGGAGCCGAACAGGATAAGAAGGGCGCCTTCGAGATAGCTAACGGCGGAACGGTTTTCCTCGATGAGATGGGAAACCTCAACTACGAAGTACAGGTGCAACTCCTCAGAGCCTTGCAGGAGAGAAAAATCCGTCCGCTGGGCAGCACGCAGGAGATTGATGTGGATATCCGACTCATCTGTGCCACCAACGAGAATCTGGCGCAGGCGGTAGCCGAAGGCAAGTTCAGAGAGGACCTCTATCACCGCATCAACGAGTTTACCATCTACATGCCTGCCCTCAAGGACAGAGGTGCCGATATCTTCCTCTTTGCCAACCTCTTCATCAAGCACGCAAACCAGGAACTGGGCAAGAATGTACTCGGACTGGATGCCAAAGCCTCCGAAATCATTGCCTCATACGACTGGCCGGGCAACCTGCGCGAACTGAACAATGTGATGAAGCGCGCCACCCTGCTCACCCGTGGCAAGTATATCGGTGCCCAGGAACTGGAGAAGACGATGGCACAGACCTCCACAGCCCGACCAATCAATATGCAGCTGCACAGCGAACAGTCGGAACAGGAAAGCATCGCCGCTGCCCTGAGAGCCACCCACGGCAACAAGAGCAAGGCAGCCCAACTGCTTGCCATAGACCGCAAGACTCTCTACAACAAAATGAAGAAATACGGCATGGAGTAAAAGATTCCCCAATATATTCCACACTATATTGGGGAATTTTTCTACACCTTTTCCCCACTTTCCCCACATCCCGTTTCTGGCACAAAACATCATCTACACTGATTATCAGATACTTAACCAAATTCACCATTTTCTGGCACGCCTATTGTGATATTATTTAGCGAACTCACAAATGAGTTTCAGCAAGAGAATTAATAAACAATAATATTCACAATTAAAAAACAAAAGAATTATGAAAAAGTTAGTATTTGCAGTTATCGCAGCAGTAGCAATGGTATCAGTTAGCAATGTATTTGCAGGTAACAGAATGGTAAACGTTGCAGGTTCAGAACCAGTAGACACAGTAGCTCCAGCCGACACAACAGCAACACCTGTTGAGGCACCAGCAACACCAGTGGATTCAACCGTAGCAGAGTAAATCCACCTTCAGAAAATAGTAATTACGCGTCGCTTTCAATGAAACAGGAGATAGATGACCAGATTTTGGCATTTATCTCCTGTTTTCGTTGGTTTATATCGCATTTTTGATTAACTTTGCACGCAAATAGCAAAAAGACTCAAAACATTAAAAGATAAGAAGATGCAGCAAACAAACGTTCCTTTCAAGGTAGCCCTGGGTTACATCATCGTCGCCATCGTACTGATTCTGGCGATAGGGTTGGTATATCGCAACACCACAGCCGTGCTCGCTATCAACCAGGCAACCCGCGACTATATCGAAAAGCGCCAGGCAGCCGACAGCACCATGTCCAGCCTGCTCAAGGAGGAACAGACCAATCTGCAGCAGCTTACCCGCGCCATGCAGGGCAAGTCATCCCACAACTATCTGCACGAGAAGATGAACAGCCTCAACAGTGGCGAAGATTCCGTTGTCGTGCATTCCAAGGCACCCAAGACCCATGTGGCAAAGAACACCACCGTAGAGGTGATGAAAACCCGCAAGGGCTTCTTCCGCCGCCTTGCCGATGCCTTCAAGAAGGAGCATGCCGAAACGCTCAGCATCAGACGCGATAGTAACCAGGCTGTCACCGATACCCTCTCTACCCCGGTCAACTTAGCCGGAAACGTAGCCGATATCCTGGAACAGATTGACCGCAAGGAGAAGCAGTCTACGCACGATAACCATGATGCCATCAACCGCGAGGTGAGAGACCTGCAGATAACCAATGCCCGCCTCGCCCTGCGCTCCTCCCAGCAGCTCAACGATATCCAACAGCGCGAACGTCAGGCGATGCAGCAGGCTATCAACCAGGCGATGCAGGCTCGCCAGAATCTGCTCTGGCAGATAGGTCTGCTTGCCATCGTAGCCATCACGGCCGCCGTCATCCTCGTCTATTACATCTACCGCGATACGCAGAAGGAACGCATCTACCGCGAGAATCTAGAAGAGGCTAACGAGGAAATCAGGCGCATCATGAACCAGCGCGAACGCCTGCTCCTCACCATCACCCACGACATCAAGGCTCCGGCTGCCAGCATCTCGGGCTTCATCGACCTGATGAAGGATTATGTCGACAACCCGCAGGGCATCTCCTGTCTCAACAGCATCAAGGGTTCTGCCACCCATCTCTCCCGGCTCGTTGCCGCCCTGCTCGATTATCACCAGTTGGAAAACGGACTGATGAAGCTGAACCCTGTAGATTTCTCGCCTGCCGACATGTTCCGCCAGTGTGCCGGAGAGATGCAGATCCTGAGCCGTGAGAAGGGATTGGAACTGCATCTGGAGCTCGATGGCATCAGCAGTCCGCAGACCTACTACCGTGCCGATGCCTTCCGTATCCGTCAGATACTCAACAACCTGGTGAGCAATGCCATCAAGTATACCGATAAGGGCAGCGTCACCATCCAGGCATCCATCAGTCCCCAGCACCTTCTTACCTTCTCGGTAAGGGATACCGGCAAGGGCATGACCACCGAAGAGCGCCAGAAGGTATTCCAGGCGTTTACCCGTCTGAAGAGTGCCCAGGGCATCGAGGGCACCGGTCTCGGACTGAACATCACCCAGGAACTGGTCAATCTGCTCCAGGGCACCCTGCGTCTGGAATCCGTCAAGGACAAGGGCAGCACCTTCACCGTCACCATTCCGCTTGCCTTAGGCACCGCTCCTGCAGCAGAAGAGGCAGAAGAGCAGAAGCCGCTCACCCCAGTCAAGCCCCATTTCGAAAATCACAAGATACTGCTGCTCGATGACGACCCGTTGCAGCTCCGTCTGCTTCAGGAGATGCTGAAGAAGCTGGTAGGCGACAGCTGGCAAGTCTTTGCCTGTCTGCATGTAGCCGAGGCGCTCACCATGCTCCACAACGAGCATCCTGCGCTGATGATGATGGATATCGAAATGCCCGAGATGAACGGCATCAGGATGATTCAGCACATCAACCATAGCCACATGAAGGTAGTAGCGATGACCGCCCACGATGCCAGCATCATCAGAGAATTGAAAGAAGCCGGTTTCGACGATTGCCTCTTCAAGCCGTTCAGCACAGAGAAGCTGAAAGAAATCCTCGGTTTGGAGGATGCAGCATCAGAAACAGAGGATATTACAGAGAAAACAAGGGATACTGCATCAGAAGCAGAGGATATAGCAGAGAAAACCAATAAGAATTCCCGCTTTGCACCCCTTCTGACCTTTGCAGAAGGCGATCCGGAGGCAGAAGCCGAGATACTCAGCACCGTCAAGCAAGAGTTGTCATCCCATCTCCAGAACCTCCAGCAGGCAACAGAAGGCGAGTTATCGATAGAAGCCATCGGCAAGACAGCCCACAAGCTCCTCCCTATCGCCACGATGATAGAGATGGAGACCCGCCAGCACATCGCCGCCCTCGCTCCCGAGCATATCAGCGATCTGTCAGAATCTCAGATAAGAGCCTACACCCAGGCCGTCATCGCCGACCTGAAGGGGCTTTTTACTTTTCACACAGTTCCCAGTATCTGTGAGCAAGGTCATGGATGAACTTTCGTCCTCGCTCGGTCCATACGAGATAGGTATGGGTGTAAGCTCTGCCCATCTTCTCCTGTCTGTCATCGCTCTTCGGGTTGAGGAAGGCGCTGTAGCGGGTACGGCTCTTCGCCAAGCCCATGTGGGCGTAATCGGCATAAAGAAGATACTGACCGCTCTGGTAGTACTGGATATGCAGAGCACAGAGCGAGCGGTTCAGCTCCTGGGCTGTGATGCCGAGCTCCTTCGCAATCTGTGTAGTGGTGAAACACGAAACGGAATCGAGCACGTTATCGCTATAGAGCGCCTTAGGCAAAAGATTACCCACCTGATTCTCCAACTGGATGATGTTATCACCATTCTTAGCGATGCGAACCACCTGTTCATCCACAACTCCATTCAGACGGCGGATTTCCGTATCCTGTTCGCCGATAAGCTTCTTCTGCTGTTCAATCTGCAGCCGTTGCTTCTTCAGCAGATTTTCCTTCTCCTTGAGCGTAGCACGGAGAATTTCTTCTGCATGTCGGATTGTCTCCTCATCGCTCTCTCCCTGCTGCACCGGGATATAACCACCCGTCTTGCGAATCTGTGGCAGCACATCAGCCGTAACCCAGTTCTTGAACTTCACGGCAGTAGAAAGCTTAGAGCCGAGAACCAAAGCATAGAAACCGCTCTCGTTGACATAGAGCATCTGAGTACGACGCATCGCCTCGCTTCCATCCTTCTTCAGACCGGTTGCTACCCATGTACGGCGTTTCGCCGTATCAAGTGGTTTAACTAACTGATCTACAGCATCATTCGCTCTCTTATATCCCAGTACATTACAGAGATCCTTTGCACAGAACAATGGCTCCCCATTCTCATCGGTCAAGGTACGAACCTTACCGAATTCAGAGTTTTCAAACACGACAGCAATTGCTACCTTCTTATCCATTTCTACTTTTTTATTTGTATTAACTGACTTTACCATAATAATTTGTTTTTAAAATAATCACTAATAAATAATCACTACATCACCGTAATCCAAACGCTCTCCTCTCTTTCCCTTGCTGCGGTAATGGCATTCATGAGCCGATGCAGCCAGATGCGGGAATTAAAGACGGCACCCTGTAATTTATTTTCACCTACCAGAATGCAGCCCTGCGTATCATCAGGATAATTACCGGCATGAATGCGGATGCCCTCAAAATCAGGAACACCCTGCACCAGCGGAAGCCACTTCTTAAACCTTGGCGATTTCGAGATAACCACAGGATACGAACCCTCCGGTATCGCCGTATGACCCGGTATCTTGCGGGCTTTCTTGCCCGATACCCTGCTGTACCGACCATCCTCCTCTTCCGGTTTCAGTTCGATACCCAGGAGGTTTCTCCACGTAGGCTCCAGGGTATCACAGAAGTAATGCTCCTTGTCCAACTTCGCCTTATCGAAGCTGTGCTCAAAGATACGCTTGTCGCCTATTTTTACCCCCGAACGCCAGGTACGTTTCACATCCTTATCGCTCAAAATATAAAGATGACCTATCGTATAAGTCTTCTTTTTTGCTATTCTTTTTACTACTATTTCCATAACTCAAACTCCATTAAGATTCTAATATTTTTACCTCTTTACCATCCTTGCGGTTACGTAGCTTTTCAAAACTGAATAACTGAATACTGATTACGTCACCCGTTACACCCTTAGGCGGAATCTTCCGGATATAGTTTCGGTTCACCCAATTACGCAACATCGAAGGAGTGCCCTTCTTGTCCATGCCCAACTGCGAGCGGAGATATTCTGCCTGCTGGAAATTAAAGACATCAGGCAACTGCTGCAACAGATTTGCCGGTCCACGCTTACTCGATTTCTCGTTCGAAAAGTTCGCCCTCTTGATGGCATCACCAAAGAAACGCATCTTGCAGTAGAGGTCGTAACGCTCGCTCCAGCGGATGAACTCATCTATCTCCGGCTCCCATTTACAGCCGTTCGCCACATACAGCACACACGCCTTCAGGTAGGCGATGACGTTGGCACGGAAGGAAAGATTCTCATAAACCCTATCCTGCGACAGGCGCGAGAACTCAGCATTCTCATCCTTCAGCCGGAGGGCAAGCTGGAATGCCTCAGGACAGTCAATCAGCCCCCTGGCGTTGTTCAGATTCTCGATATAAGGCTTCAGCCCCTCTCGGTAAGCATCATCGTAATCACCAAAGACAGGCATTTCATCACCGATTTCACGCTCCGGAATGGTACAGAAATTGATGCGGCTTATCGGACCATCTGTCAAAACTTTTGAGAAGTAACGCTGTCCTTTCTGGATAGTGGTAGATGCGTTCCAGTTGAACCGGATGGTTACACGTTCCGTAACACTCTGAGTTCCCACGCGAGTCTGGCCGTACTGGTTGTCGCTATCTGAGGCAAGACACATGATACGGAAATGCTGGTTTCCGGTACCCTTCAGAGCATCAAACTGATCCAGTTCATTGAGCGAAGTGTAAAGAAATCGTCCCTGCGCCTCAGCGGTTCTCATCACGAATGCCGGATTGGTCATATCGGCATCAATCTCCTGTATAACGAGGTTGTCCGGTCGCTTACGCTTGTCCTTGTTGGCGCCCTTGCGCGTCATCTCCTCCTTCCATTCCTTCTCACGTTTCAGATTCTCCGCATCCCGTTTCCGGATATCCTCCATAATATAGCTAATCGGCTTGTTTACTGAAGATTTACCAGCACCCGTACCAGCCAGCAAACACGTAGACAATGTAGCCTCATGCACTACATTATCAATATATCGGAAGCTCGTCTGCCAGAGGTGCGTAGCGAGCGGTGGGAAGATAGCGTGCGCCACAGCCGGCTTATAAATCTCCGGTGTCCGAGATATCAGCAGTTCCACCAGCTTCGGCAGTTTCTCCGGCATCGCTGGCGGTTCGGGATAATCCTCCTCGGCACTTTGAACTTGGAACATTGAACTTTGAACTGCATGATTTGCGTTAGGGCTATTAACTGTTAACTGTAAACTATTAACTTGTTGGCTGGCCTGTTTTTCCGCAAGCGCATTCACCCTTATCACATCCCTCGACATCGGCTTGCAGCTGTCAGCATATTTCGCATAGAAATCATGAATCAGCTGATGGCAGTCATCCTCCTGATAGTAGCTTGGCATTTTCGTCCTCACCACCTTCATCAGTTCCTCCTCGCTCATCACCCTCGAAGCGCCTGCGCTCATGATAGCGAGCAGCGAAGAGTGCCGAGACCCGACAGTATCAATCGCCATCCCCTCAAGCCCAGCCGACTGCACGAACAGATCAAAGGCTATCAGATTCTTCTCACTGGCCTCTCCCAGTTCACCAGTGCCATAATTGCCTCCAGGATTCCCGAGATGAGAATCATCAGCATGATTGCTATTACCAGATTGGGCAGGCTGAACAGCAGTGCCAGCAGGAGCAGCATAATCGCCATGATTGCCCGAAAGTCTATTGTTTTGAACTTTGTCATTACTATTAACTGTAAACTGTAAACTATTAACTTTTGCATCTCCCCTTCCGTCAACCGTCAACCCACGGTCGAGAAAAGCCTTTCTGCGAGCCTGTATCTCGCTCTCCGGCAGCACTGCGCACCACATTTTAGACCGGTAGATTTCCGAGTCCTTATCCGTCAGGAAAATCATTCTCTCAGGTGTGATGCAGCTTTCATCATAAGGCACACCCAGCGCCTCACAATACGCCTTCTGCGTCTCCTCGATGGTCATCCCAACCGGCATTCTAATCCCGATATGCAGCTTCTTGCGGGCGCTATAACAGAGATGCAGCAACGAGCCGTTCCATATCCCCGAAGAGCAGTTCAGCTCGCGCGCCTTCTCAATCGCCTTCTCCACATACTCCTTATCATCCACATCGATAATCGTCTGGAAGAGAAAACTTTCCGGCATCGCATTCTCCTGTCTGCGCACATTATTCTTGAACATACCGTAGTGCGGACAGAAGAAAGGCAGCTCGCTCTTGAGCCTCTCCTGCGCCTTCTTCACCGCCTGCGCATCGTTCAAATCCACTCCGTCAATCGGCAATTCACCCCGAATCTGCTGAATCATCTTTTTAACGGCAGCCGATTCAATCACCTTATCATAAGTATCCATGCCATAAGAAAAAACTTTTCCCTTATTTCCCTTGCGATAAGGATTAATTGCCACTACATGTACTATCTCCATTTTACCTCCATATTTTTCAATTAATCGAACACTTCGCTGTTAATCATGATATACCCGCTACCATAACTTACATTGATAGGCAGAATCAGCGAGTTATCCGAAATCTCATCAACCCCGTTCGCCTCGAAGAGCGAAGCATTCTCGGCATCATTCAGTCTGCTCTTGACGAACCCTAGCACCCATTTTGCCGCAATCTTCTCGGCAGCAACATCCTTGTCTACGAGGTCCTTCACCAGCTGTTCATCGCAGAAGTTGATATCCGCATTCACGTTCTCAGCCTCCGCTTCTTCCTTCCCCATTTCCTGGTTCTCGAAGAAGAGGTTATACTTGATTTTCATATCCTTCATCATCACGATGTTCAGATTTTTCAGTTCCCCCTCCGAGTCAGCAATCGTCTCGTAGAGTTTCTGTACCGACTTCTTAAAGATGTTCTTCACGTCCATCAGGCAATAATAGATTTTGCCTCCAATCACCACCACCCTCAGTTTTCCGTACTGCGGATGAGCAAAATAAAAAGGTTTCATTGCTTTCATTTTATAAATTCCTTTTTAAAAGTTGGGCGCTCCCACAACGGTTGATGTGCCTATACACAAAAGCCCCCGAAACCCAGACCATATCGGTTCTGAATTCCGGGGGCAAATGTACGGCGATTCTGCGACACTGCTATGGTACGATGAAGTACGGTCGTACCACATCGTACCAAAAATTATCTCAAAATGAATAACTACAGAAAATTGCGGAAACAGCATAATACTGCTAAAACAAAAACTGCGGAAACACCCAATATCATATGTTAAAAAAGTGCGGAAATTCGATTTTTTCTATATTTTTTATTCAAATTTCATTTTTTCTCCGTATCTTTGCGGTGTAAAATATGATACCAGTATCAAAAATAGTACTCTAATATGATATTTGAACGTAAAAAATACTTGGATGAACTTATTGCAGGACGTGGCAACGGGCTTGTGAAGATTATAACAGGTGTCAGAAGATGTGGGAAGTCTTTCCTACTGTTTGATATCTGGCATAATTGGCTATTGGAACATGGGGTAACTGATAGTCACATCGTCGAGATACAGCTTGATGATTTTCGAAACAGGCGGTTGAGGAAACCTGATGCCTTGCTCGACTATATAGATTCAAAGGTTGTGGATGATGGCAATCCTTATTATATAGTCTTGGACGAGGTGCAACTAGTAGAAGAATTTGTGGAGGTTATTCTTAGCTTGACACACATGAGGAATGTAGATGTGTATGTGTCAGGCTCAAATTCTCGCTTTCTGTCAAGTGATGTTGTGACTGAGTTCCGAGGTAGAGGTGACGAGATACGTATCTGGCCTCTCACCTTTGACGAATACTTCAAAGGCATTGGTGGCGATATACGTAAAGCATGGCTGAACTACTATACCTTTGGCGGACTACCACAGGTGGCTTTGCTCGAAACAGAAGAAAAGAAAACAGACTATTTGCGTGGTCTGTACAAAACCACCTATCTGCGTGACGTGATTGAGCGCAACCATCTGCGCAATCCTGAAGGAATGAAGGAATTGGTACGCGTGCTAGCTTCAGGCATTGGTTCTTCAACCAATCCAACAAGAATAGCCAATACCTTTCAATCCGCACAAGGGGTAACCATAAAAAGAGACACTATAAAACAATATATTGACTATCTGAAAGACTCTTTCTTGATAGAAGAATCCTTACGCTATGATGTGAAAGGCAGGAAATATATTGGCACCGAGACAAAATATTACTTCGCAGACATCGGCATTCGTGCTGCCATTCTCAACTATCGCCAACAAGAGGAAACACACATTATGGAAAATATTATCTATAATGAACTTCGAAGCCGTGGATATAATGTGAACGTGGGATTAGTAGAACTTGGTGGTAAGGATGAGAACGGCAAGTTCATAAGAAAGCAGTTAGAGGTTGACTTTGTAGTAAACCGTCCTCCATACAGAGTGTATATTCAGTCGGCTTTCCACATGCCAACGCCAGAGAAGGAACAACAAGAGCGACGCCCACTATTGTCAATCAATGACCACTTCCGTAAGATTGTTATTGTTGGTGATGATATTCACCGCAAGGAAGACGAACTCGGTGTATTGACTATTGGATTATTGGATTTCTTGACGGACAAAAAACTGCTGGAGCAAGGCTAACTGTCCTTTTGTTCCATAGTTGCATTGCAGTGAGCATACTTCTATGAAAAGCCCCCGAAACTCAGACCATATCGGTTCTGAATTCCGGGGGTAAATTATCTCAAAATATCCATGATTTCCTCATCAAAATCATATTTATAAGCATGATCCTTAGCTTTATTGAATCCACCTCTCAAACTTTCTGCATCCATATCCCAGAAAATGCCAAACACTTTCCAGGTGTGCTGGATGTTCAGTTCCGTTGCCAGTATATCGGCAAGTTCCCCTCTTTTCCACCACGGCATTTTGTTGACGGGCTTGAAATCATCATTCAGGATTTGAGCGTCTCTAAGTAGTCGGAATATCTTTGTTGCTTTGGCATTGCAAAGTTCAAAAGGAACAGCCCTGCCTTCCAATAGGAAACAAGACGGTGTATGTTCTTCATCTTTTTCAGGTTTAGATTGGTCATTCACCACTTCCAAGTCGACCGTAGGAGCTCTGTCTCTCGCTCCTGCAGACCCCGTTCCAGTCTCTTCCTCTTCACTCTCTTCATTCTCCTTTTGCTGATCATCATCTTTACCAACAATCATTCTGGATTGATCACGGAAGACGATTTTACCTATTCTAATACTCATCTTCCATATCCATTAACTGTTTGAAACTAGCAGAATCAATGACCAATTTGCTATTGCCACTAAATTCTACGTTAATAACTACCTCGATGCAGACCAGTCCAGCCTGTGCCAGACAGATCGGCAATCCGTAAAATATTTTAGTCATATATCTTCTCCATTTAAGATAGACTAAATTTACTTCCTCAATCTTGGAAGAAGAGGTGGCCCCTGAAAGTTTTCCAGGGTGAATCCTTACTTCGGAGACATTGAGCTGCAGAGCAGTATGAGGAATGCCTCCTCCGATTTCATGTTGAATTTTTCATTTTTACTCTGATTTTTAAGTTATTATTGTTATTGTTTCTCTATAATAGCTGCACAAGCACTTATGCACGGCTAAATCTCATGATATTTTTTTAAAATGTGTTGCTCAATTATTTATTGCGAGGTGAAAAATTGCTTTGCATTTCTTCTACTTTCTCTTTCAACTTGTCAAGTTGTTTCAAGTCTCTCCCTATCGTAGCCCAGTGCCAAAAAGCCTCATTGAAGTTCTTTTCGAACTTATCTTTTTCAAAATTTTTACTCTCCGCAACATGTTTCTTATTCAGCGTATCAATGATAGTATCCCATTGATAAAGGATGCAATAACACCACCGCCGCTGTTGGTAAGACTTGAACTTCACTTTTCTTTTCAACACATTTATTACTGTATCATACTTGATATGCGTAATATTAGAGAACTGATATGGAGATAGCAGTTCAGCTCCATCACCTATAAAAGACTTTAGATACAAGATGATGCACTCTTCTTGTATCTCATTGATTCTGTCGTCTAGCTGAGCTAAGTTCTCCAGAATCAACTTTTGTCTATGTTCTGCAATATCCAACATAATAGTGTAAATTTACGCGAATTTACAACTAATTATTTGAACAGCAAAGTCGACTCCCCAGCTACCATAAATAGCCGGATATATTTTTCAAAAACATTAATATTTAAACTATATTTTACTATAGAATAACAAGAAAAAGGGGAAAAAAGTGAGCAATTTACGTTACTCGCCTTCTTCCCCTTACTTTTTATGATTTTACGGTAGGTGCATCGCTCTGCACAATCCTTATTTCATTGCAATCTTGATAGAATTCTTACCCACCTTGGCGATAACCAAAGACTCGGAAACGGCATAAGAGGCAGCACCGTTGGCTGCAACAGTAGAGCCAAGATACTTGCCGTCTGCAGCGAAGAACTTCACCACCTCACATAAGAGATAATTATTCTTTCGTATCTACATTAACTTCCACCAAATACTTAATCGGTTTGATGTTCACTTTACATGGTTCACTAACAAAAGGATTTCCCATATCCCATATACGAGGATTTTGCGCAACGTCAAATACCATAACTATAGAATAAGCACTACCATATTTTCTAGCATGGTATAATTCGTTTTGTGTGAGAACAAACGACAAACTGTTGCTTGAAGCCTTGGTTGTCTTTACCTCTATATAATGTTCCTTTCCATTTTGGTCGAAGGAGAGTATATCAAAACCATAGTCATCGCTTTCCAACGAGACTCTTCTTATTTGAGAGACCAAATCTTCTGACAGCCCCCATTTTCTGGCTTTTTCGATTTCATTTGCAAGAACTAATTTCTCGCCAATATCTCCTGTTTCCTGGTTTCTCTTCTGTTGGTCACTATAATCAATACCATCTTTAGAGCGGATTCTATCTTTTCTCTCCTTAGCATCAATAGGATCTTCTGGCTTGGAAACCATGTCAAGATGCACTTCTTTGGCAGGAACATCACTATGATTTTCAGATTCACTTATTTTTGAAATAAGTTTGTCTTTTTTGGCTCTGTCATCAACCTTATCACTAGAATATTCTTTATGTCGAGCATTATTCAACATTATTTTTCTAGAGTCATTGGTATCTCTGTAATATTGTATAGCTGCATAAATCAACGTCTTACACATATCTTTTTGTTCTTCTGGTAATGTATAGGCATAATCTATGATGCTGTCAATATTGAATTCAAAAAAATAATCACAGATAAACTGTTGATAGAAGGGGATTTCTGATTTTGCCTTTACACATGCAATAACTCCTTTATCAAATGACTCCGAGAACACACCATCCGGTAATCTTCTATTGTCAAATTCGTTTAACAGATAATCATAATTACTATGAATTTTCAGCTTATAAGCTTCAGCTCTTTTCTTATTGAAAAGCTCTTTGCTTAATATATTCAGAACTTTCCATTTATCTTGCGATATATTTTCTTGGGCATAAAGATGCCTAGCTATCTCTTCTGGGCTATAGCCTTTCAGGAAAGACAGCTTCTTGAATCTCTTATACGACAGAATATCTTCGTATGTAACATCCTTATATATACCACTAAAAGACTTTTCTTTACTCATAGTGTTTCTTTTTAGCTAAAACTGATATTTATACAGACCTTAATTACCTTAAAACTATTTGAGCAAACTATCGTAACAATGTGAATTTCCTCTAAAATTATCTTTCCTCCATACTTGCATGCAAGAGCCATCAGCTGTTACATGAATATTTATTTTGCTATCAGCATTATAATGATCTGCACCATCAGCCTTAGTTAGATTCTTATGCAAAACCAACTAGGTGTATCATCATCATCACCGCTACTACAAGAAACAACGGATGCCCCAGCGAGTATCATTATTGCAAAACATAACTTCTTCATAATCTCATTATTTTAATATATAAAAATAAAGTCAATAATAATTCTATGTATAATTTTTCATTCATGACACTCAAAACTATTATTCTTCCTTTGCAAGGACAATTTGAGCACATTGATGTTGTCCTAATAAATACACATATAATAACCTTCTATCAGTAATGTGACAAACGACTATAATATTACTAATCTTTTATTCCACACACGTGTTTTACTATGTATGCAAAACCAATGAGTGCAACAGATGACACGAAAGAGGCAATACCAATGAGTACTCTTTCCATTGCAGCCCCGACCCTGAAGTCAGAACCAAATAAAGCTGTATACAGATTGCCTAGTACAATCAGTATTGATATGACTGTGGCAATATGCCCAGCTATCATAAGAATCTTTACTACTAATTTATCACTCATATCGTTCTCGCTTAACCGTGTTGCGTAGGGCTTTTATTATTACTATAGGAGCCGAAGTTCCCAGTTTTGGCTAATCGAAGCCATTTTTAAAATCCCCTCCTACCCTCACGGGCAAGAGAGGACAATCATTTAAACAAATCTAGCTATGAAAAACTAGAAATATATCATTTTCTGCCTTTAATGACCTCAAATACACGATGTTCTCCGTCGGCAGATAGTCTATTACCTTCCTCATCGCATATGTGGCCATCTTCGTTGACCCATAGCTTCTGGTTGAACATCTCTTCGCACATTCCCAGGATTTTAAGATATTCCTGTGCCTCGAAGATGACGTTCTTGCCATCACGCTCTGCCATCTTGAAGTTCTCGATAAGATCTGGATTCAGGTCAGGTGCAGTGATATCGTACTCATCCATTTCATCGTGATAGTGGATGTTGAGAATCTCCAACTCTTCCACCATTGCGGAGTTCGTACCAATCTCGCCAGTCAGAGCCTTCATGACGGTCTCTTTTTCAAGTTTTTCGTACTTCTTCCGACACTCATTGATGAGTTTATTCAACTCTTCTGCTGTATAATCTTCTACCATATTCGTTATATTTTTAATTGGTTGATAATAGACAATAAGTTCTTCCCTTGTCATACCTTTAAGAAGTTCCTTATAAGCTACTGCATCTTCCCGACTTATATGATTTTATGCCAGATGCACGCTCTGCACAATCATTATTTCATCGCAATCTTGATAGAATTCTTACCCACTTTGGCGATAACCAAAGACTCAGATACAGCATAAGAGGCTGCACCGTTGGCTGCAACCGTAGAGCCGAGATACTTGCCGTCAGCAGCGAGGTTACTCCTTGCACATTACAGGATTAATTAAAGTATCCATCATCCCCAAGAGTTTTCTTCTGCTTTTGTTGCGTGGTAGCTTTCTTCGTATGGATACCATTCATTATCTCAGAATAATCTGAGATAATCTTCTTCATGAGATAGTGAACGACAGGAACAGCCTTGGAAATGCCGGGGTCATGTATTACCGAGAATGCAGACACGACATTCCATCCTCTTTTCTCCATATACATGAGTACATCAATAGAGGAATTGAATTTAATCTTCTTACCATTCTCGTCTACCAACTCATCAGCCCCTTTATTCCCGAAGTCTACGGATATAACCGAAGCCCCCAGTCCTGCCGGATTAAACTGCATTATTTCACAATATACTGTATGCTGTGCCCAAATACTCATACTGGACAAAGCTAGAGCTAAGAATAAAAATATTTTTTTCATATCAATTATTTATAATGTTCTTACTTGCGAGAGCGAGCAGGGTTGCAATCTGTTTCTGCTGTGCTTCAATCAGTTTCTGTTGAAACTCATTCTGCTTGCGCAAAACCTCAGTCTCTCGCTGCAAGGCCAAATCTACAGATGACTGACCTGCCATATTATTCGAGCCGTTAACATTCGAATCCATCACGTCCCCTTCCATTTCTGTCGACAGAGAGGATGCGTAGCTATCAATGACAGCCCTAATTTGCGCTACAAAGTCCGTCTTCAGACTTTTAGCCTTCAACCTACCATTCAGGTTCTGAGGACTGATTCCAAGACCTTCTGCAATTGTTGCAAGAGGAATTCCACTTTGCTTTAGATATATTTTCATCTCTTCTCCTGTCATAAATACTTCTTTTTATTAGAGCAAAGGTACATCATTATTTCGAAACATGCAAGAAAATCGGGGAAAAGTTTTAGAAAAAGTTATCAGGAAGTATTAGGGGAGGCTGGTATCACATATTGGCTTTCATCAGAACTGAAATTCAAAGTCACACTTTTCTACGTTGCGCAACTTCTCCAGTTGCTCAGCTTTATGAGCCTTCAGTCTCTTTACCCATTCTGCCATCTTGGGAGAAGAGCTCTTTATAACTATTGTTTCATTTACATGTACCATAAGCCTATAGATTAAAATTCGAATATTTTTGAAGCTTTTGCCCTTACAGGGCGTTGGTTTATATTTCATTAATACCCAGGGTGTTGCCCTGGGCTAGGAGCTTCTGCCCCTTCAGGGCGTGTGGGGCAAGCCGAAAGGGAGCAGCCGCAAAGAAAGGTACCCATCTGTTCTGCATCTCAACGATGAAATGTTTATCATCGTCGGTAACACAATAGATATCAAAGATGCAGCCACGGAGATCATTCGTTTCTCCAGGCAGTTCCTTATCCTTTCAGCTGCTGTAACTGACTCTCCGACAATCCTGTTATTTCCATCACCGTGGCAGCATCCATACCATTCGCCAGCATCTTTCTGGCAATCTCAAGGCTTCGCTTGTTCATGCCCTTTTCCACTCCTTCTGCCAAGCCCTTTTCCACTCCTTCTGCCAAGCCCTTTTTCATTCCTTCAGCCAGGCCCTTCTCCATGCCTTCAGCCAGGCCCTTCTCCCTGCCTTCAGCCAGGCCTTCTTCTTTCCCTTCTCGCTTAGCGGTATCAATCGAATTCTTGATATCACGATATGCCATCTTGCTGGCTTCATACTCCCGCTGCTCCTGTGGAGTGAATTTTGCAATCTCGGCTTCTTCGAATAGGCGGTCGAAGACCTTGTCGCATAACGCCTTAGGGCGCTGAGTAAGCTTGTAGAGGTTCTTTAGCGCATAGAGCCACTTGTCGTAGAGCGTTTCCAACTCGTCCAGCGATTTGTTGAACTTGGCGATTTCCACGTAGATAAACTCCAGCTTATCGTAAAAAATCTTGTGCGTGGCAGTATCGCACAACTGCACATGATGGCGGATTTCTTCCTTATTGAAGGCTTCCTCGTTCATATTGAAGTTGAGCAGGGCAATGGTGTAGATATGGTTGAGTTTGAAATCCCATTCATTACCCTTGGGAGCCTGCTCACGGATAGGGAAGGTGGAATAGAACAGGGCACGGTCCTTGAAGTATGTCTGGTATGCATTCTGCATTTCCACGATAAACTTCTCTCCGTTTTCTCCTTCACAATATACGTCGAAGATGGCCTTGCGGTCGGTATATACATCTCCCACGTGCTCCGGGTTCAGATACGACACATCCTTCACAACCTGTCTGCCATTAAACAAGCTGTTGAGGAAGCAAATGAGCAAATCCTTGTTCATTGCCGTTCCGAATATTCGCTTGAAGCCGAAGTCGGTCAGCAAGCTGATGTATCTTTCTTCTACCTGTTTCATACGCCATTCATTTAGTTCAACATTTAGTTTCACTGCAAAATTACGCTTTTTTCCTGAAACGACCAAATAAAAAGTAGGAAAACTTTCGTAGCGCCGGATATCCCTTTCCTCCGTTAGGCGTCCAGGCGGATTTGCAATCCGCCGTCAAACAATGACCTAACCTCTTTATGCTCTAGGGATATGCTATCCCCAGCACCCAGGCATTAGCCAGCATATTGATGGGATAGGGGGATTACAAATTTGTGGATTAAAGAAAACAAGATAGCTATTGATTGAATACGAACGATATGATTCTAAAAAGACTGTTCCCCGTAGCGCCGAATATGCCCATCCCCCGTTAGGCGTCCCGGCGGATATGTTATCCGCCGTCAAAAAATGACCTAACCACTTTATGCTCTGGGGATTTGCAACCAGTAGCGCCGGATATTCCGCTGCGCCGGATATGCCCATTCTCCGTTAGGCGTCCCGGCGGATTTGCAATCCGCCGTCAAACAATGACCTAACCTCTTTATGCTCTGGGGATATGTTATCCCCAACCCCCAGGCAGCGGCCAGCATATCGATGGAATAGGGGGATTGCAAATCCCCCGGCTTAATAGGTCGAACCTTTTTTTACGACGGATAACATATCCGTCGGGACGCCTAACGGGGTGGGGCGCCTAGCGGAAGACAGCCCTATGCATCATCCGTCGAAAACGAAATATAGCTTAGCACGTAATAAATGCATATTCCGAGGGCACCAGAT
>OGKK01000333.1_pt1 | contig 18605 bp, 19 predicted proteins | sample 1572401 | NCBI WGS metagenome assembly OGKK01 (sample SAMEA2582155, study PRJEB24529) | metagenome | biome: Human gut stool | place: China | collected 2011 | reverse complement strand
TGCGGAGCACTTCGCCGTCTTCGAGAGCCTGCTGTGCGCGGTTGAGACGCGGTGTTGCAGGGCGGCGCGGTGCCTGACGGCGCTGCGGACGGTCCTCGATGGTCTTCAGAAGTTTGCCTGTAGACATGAGGTAGCGTGCGATAGCGTCGAGCATACCGTTGATGTACGAGCCCGACTTCGGTGTAGAGTAGAGCTTTGCGAGTTCTACGTACTCGTTGATGGTCACGCTCACCGGTATGTTGGGGAATGTGAGCATCTCGGCGATGGCTATCTGCATGATCACTACGTCCATGTATGCCAGACGCGAGAAGTCCCAGTTGCGCGATGTCTCGCTCATGTAGCGCTGATACTGGTCGGCGTTGAGGATGGTTGCGCGGAATAGCTTCACGGCGAAGTCCTTGTCCTCGATGTCCTTATACTCGGGCAGGAGTTCCTGCTTTGCCTTGTTCTCGGGCTCGAAGCGCTTGATGGTCTTGAGCACGAATGTGTCTACCACTTCCTTGTCGTCGTTCCAGTAGAGGCTCTGCTCTTCGAGGAGCTGGTCGAGGTCTTCGTTCTCCTGAATGAGCTGACGGTAGAGCTTGCGCCATACCTCGCGGTCGGCCTCGTACGAGTTGTCTGTGTCTGCCATGTACTCGGCGTATGTCTGGCTCTGCTCGATCTGGTTGCACAGACCGCGCACGAACTCCACGCTGTTAGCCCACGACTGCTTCTGTGTCTCGGCGAACTCGTTGAGCTGCTTGTTCTCCTCGAGCTGCACGGCGAACTTGTTATAGGCGAATTTCTGTGACGGCGTTTCCGCTCCCTCACGCAGAGCACGCTGCGTAGCTACTTCCACACGCTTGCGTTCTTCCTGTGTGACGGCGACGATGAGTTCCAAAAGATAATTGTACAAATCGTAAGCCTTAGACAGACTGAAAAGCAATTCCTTCTCTGCGCTGTCCATGAGTTTGTTTCCGTTCTGATAGTATGCGTAGGTTAACTGAACTATCTTAATTCTGATTAATTCGCGGTTGATCATCCTTCTCTTACTTTATTATAATACGTATCTTGCTGTTGTTTGCATAGATTAAAGAAACGCTGGGCAAGCCAGACCTTCGACACCCTTGTCTCAATAACAGGTGCAAAAATAGCTAAATTTGGCTGAACTACCAAGCGAAACATACATTATTGTGTATTTTTTAATGTATTTTTTGCTCAATTCGGATAAAATACGTACCTTTGCACCGCTTTTTTGAGCACATCCGTACAGAAATATAAAAATTCTCGTGTGATGGCGAATTAAGGCATAAACATTATTTTATCAACTTAATTTAGAGTAACACAAATGAAAGAGATTAACGTTACAGGTCAGAAGCGTACAGACCTTGGCAAGAAAGCTTCTAAGACATTGCGTAAGGAAGGACTTGTTCCTTGCAACATTTACGGCCTCGCAGAGCAGGACGGCAAGCCGACAGCTATGGCTTTCGCAGTTCCTATGACTGAGCTCCGTAAGATCATCTACACTCCGCACATCTATGTTATCAACCTCGTTATCGACGGCGAGTCTCACACAGCTATCCTCAAGGATATCCAGTTCCACCCGGTAACTGACGCTGTTCTTCACGTAGACTTCCTCGAGGTTAACGACCAGAAGCCTATCACAATCGGCATTCCTGTTAAGCTCACTGGCTTGGCACAGGGTGTACGTGACGGTGGTCGCATGAACCTCTCTATCCGCAAGATCGAGGTTAAGGCTCCTTACCAGCAGATTCCGGAGCACCTCGACATCGACGTTACTGCTCTCCAGATCGGCAAGAGCATCAAGATCGGTCAGCTCAGCTTCGAGGGTCTTGAGATCGTTACAGGCAAGGAGGTTATCGTTTGCTCAATCAAGATGACACGTGCCGCTCTGTCTGCAGCTGCTCAGGCTCAGGCTTAATGACATCAGATAGAAATACAAAAAGCGCATGCGTCTACGACGTGTGCGCTTTTTTATATTTGGTGAGAAATGTGTTGAAATGGTGTTATGTTGAGATGGTGAGATATGTTGAGATTAATTATGTTGCTAATCTCAACACCTCAACATAACAAATCTCAACATAACAACATAACAACCCATCACAACAACCCATCACAACAACCCAACATCATGGACAAATTCTTAATAGTAGGCTTGGGAAACCCCGGCGCCGAGTACGACCACACACGCCACAACACGGGCTTCATGGTCGTTGACGAACTGGCAAAGTCGGTGGGCGCCACCTTCGAGGACAAGCGCTACGGCTTCGTGGCGGAGACTTCGCTGAAGGGCCGCAAGGTGTTCATCCTCAAGCCGACAACATACATGAACCTCAGCGGCAACGCCGTGCGCTACTGGCTGCAGAAGGAGAATATCGACCAGACAAGACTGCTCGTCGTTGTGGACGACCTCTCTATTCCGCTCGGCGACTTCCGTCTGAAGGGCAACGGATCGAACGGCGGACACAACGGACTGGGCAACATCCAGCAGCTCATCGGACAGCAGTATGCGCGTCTGCGCATGGGCATCGGCGCCGACTTCCAGCGTGGCGCGCAGGTAGACTGGGTGCTGGGCAAGTACAGCGCCGAGGATATGCAGACGCTGCAGCCAAGCATCGACCTGGCAGTGGAGATAATAAAGAGCTTTGTGCTTGCCGGACTGAACATCACGATGAACCAGTTCAACAAGCTCGGAAAGAAGAAGAAAACGGAGTAAGGCTTAAAGGGCTTTTTCAGGGTTTTAGAAACTCGTGACTCGCCCCAAACCTTTTTACTTTTTTACTTTTTTACTTTTAACATGGAAGTAGCACGTATAGACAAATGGCTGTGGGCGGCGCGCATATTCAAGACACGCTCCATAGCTGCCGACGCCTGCAAGAACGGACGCGTCATGCTGGGCGGAGTGACCGTGAAGCCGAGCCGCACGGTGAAGGTGGGCGATGTGGTGAGCGTTAAGAAGCCGCCAGTAACCTACTCGTTCAAGGTTCTGAAGACGATAGAGCAGCGCGTGGGCGCTAAGCTCCTGCCGGAAATTTACGAGAACGTGACCGACCCGAAGCAGTACGAACTGCTCGAGATGAGTCGCATCAGCGGTTTCGTAGACCGCGCACGCGGCACGGGTCGACCGACGAAGAAGGAGCGCCGAGCATTGGATGCGTTCGCCGAGCCTGCCATGTTCGGCTTCGACGACTTCGACGACGAATTTGATTTCGACGAGTAGCGCTACACTAAAGCTAATAAATTTCTCCGTTATCATTGATTTAAAATAGACAGCAAAGACTCTGCCACGCTTGCGGCGGAGTCTTTGCTGTCTTTCTAAGAGCCAAATTACTCACGTAATCGTTCCTAAATGACTATCAAATTCAATAGGTTAGTAGGAAACACATGTTTATGAATACATTATTTATTGGAAATGAACATACTGGTTTACACTCCGTCGTCCTCGTCTTCGAGTTCGTCTTCGCTTGCAGTGTCGAGCTTCGTGTCCTTAGCCACGCTCAAGGCGCCCAGTCGTGATATTTTCACTACAAGCGGCTCGTACTCGTCGCTCATCTTGTCGGGCGAACCGACGCTTGCCGCGAAACGAAGGGCGTCGCCGTCAACACAATCGAACACCACTCCGAGCAGCGCTCCCTTCGAGTATGTGTCGCTGATGTACTGCGTGAAGTCTGTCTTGAGGAACGTGCGCTCGAAGAACACCGACCCGTCACTGCGCAGCACACGCACCGAGATGCGGTTGTCGTAGTAGCTGTTGCCCTGCTCTTCGTATGTCAGGGGCAGCGTGTTGTCCGACTTGCGCTCCACGCACACCTTATAGGTTGCGCCGAGCCACTCCACGTTGCGCTTGTCCTCGTAGCCGCTCATGGCCTGCGTCTGCTTCTTCTGCACCTTGGCGCGCTTGTGCACTATTATGTTGTCGCTTTTCGGTTTCTCCGCACACGACGCCACGAGGAGCGCCGCAGCGCATAGTGCCGCGCAGCGGATAACTTTCTTTATGCAATTAGTCTTTTTCATGCGAGCAAAGGTATAAAAAATATTCCACATACATATAAAATACGCTTGCACATTCAAATAAAAAACGTACTTTTGCAAATAAACAGAAATTAAACGGAATGTGAACTGTATTAAAACCAGAATCGACATGAGAAAGTTATTGTTTATATTTTGCATGACTGCCGCCGCAATGATGGTTTCGTGCGGAAAGAAGCAGCCGAAGACGCCAGAGCCGGCTAAGCCGACCGAGCAGGTGGAGCGCATAGACACGACGGCTACGCTCGTGATGCAGATACAGAAGTGCTCGCGTCTGTACACCACGGAGTATCAAGTGCACAAGATTGTGACGCACGACGACGATATAAAGCTGAAGGGCAAGCTCTTCAGCAAGAATTACAACATAACGCTGCCGCTCGGTCAGCGCAAGGTGGCTATACCGATGGAGGCCACGCTGAAGGCTTACGTCGACTTCGCCGAGTTCTCCGCCGACAACGTGCGCCGCGACTCTACGCACATCGAGCTGATTCTGCCCGACCCACGCATCGTGCTCACCTCGTCGCGCATCGACCACAACGAGATTAAGGAATATGTGGCGCTCATGCGCAGCAACTTCAGCGAGGAGGAGCTGCAGAGCTACGAGATGCAGGGCCGCGAGGTGATTATCCACGACATTGCCAACAGCGACATCACGGAGCGTGCGCGCCAGAGTGCCGCCAACGCCATCGTGCCCATTCTCAGACAGCTGGGCTACAAGCCGCAGAACATCACCATCTCGTTCCGCAAGAAATTCACGCCTGCGGATGTGGAGGGCATCATCAGCTCAAGTTCTGTAGAGAACAAGGGCAACGCCACACGCCGATAGGCTGACAACGCAACACATTACTCAACTCTTTAAAAGGCAAAAGTATGGAGACGAACAACCAGAACCGAGAGAAGCAGGATATGCCGAAGCTCGAAAAGATAGGACGCAGCGTAATGGCTGCACTCAAAAAGGTGCCTGCGGGCGTTTGGCTGAAGCTGGCGCTCGTGCTGATAGTGGTGATTATCGCCGTGAAGCTGATTGTAGGCGTGAAGAAAGGACTCACGAACAACAACACCACGCTGCCCGAGATAACGAAGAACGAGAAGATAGACATCACGCCCACGCTGATACGCTCGATAGAGCAGATCGGCGAGTGGTCGTTCCTCGAGATTGACGACGAGGAGATGGTAGACACGCTGCGACGCGGCGTATTCTCGAAGAGCGAACTGGTACGCATCTACTACGGAACGCTGCGCATCGGCTTCAACCTGAAGGAGACGCGCGAGGGATGGCTCGCCATGTCGGGCGATACACTCGTGGCTAAGTTGCCGCCTGTGAAGCTGCTTGACGACAACTTCATCGACGAGGCGCGCACACGCTCGTTCATAGCGTCGGGAAAGTGGACTCACGCCGACCGACAGGCTATGTACTACCGCGCTGCGGAGAAGATGCGTCGCCGCTGCCTCACCGAGAAGAACTACCGAAAGGCACGAGAGAACGCCAAGGAGCAGTTCGAACAGCTGCTCCACTCGCTGGGCTTCGAAAAGATACGCGTGGGATTCTAAAGAGAGATATGCAACAACAGATTATCATTTCAAACGACATAGAGCACGACTTGGCGACAGCCATCGCCGAGTCGGAGCACGACCGCGTCTTTGTGCTCACCGACGACACTACGCACGAGTGCTGCCTACCAAAAGTGGCGGCGCTGCTTGCGCAGTACGGTGCCGTGCCCATCACTATTGCTCACGGCGACCAGCACAAGACGCTCGCTGCGCTCGGCGACGTGTGGACAGCGCTGCAGCAGGGCGGCGCAACACGCCACTCGCTGCTCATAAACCTCGGCGGCGGCATGATAACCGACCTCGGCGGATTCGCTGCCGCCACGTTCAAGCGCGGCATCAACTTCATAAACATACCCACGACGCTGCTCGCTATGGTCGACGCGGCGGTGGGAGGCAAGACGGGCATCAACTTCGGCGGACTGAAGAACGAGATAGGAGCGTTCGCCGACGCACGCTTCGTCATCATAAACACCTGCTTTCTCGACACGCTCGACGCCGAGAACCTCTGTTCGGGCTACGCCGAGATGCTGAAGCATGCGCTCATCAGCGACGAACGCATGTGGACTGAGCACGTCAACTTCGACCTCTCGCAGCCCGACCTCGCCGAACTGCAGCACATGGTGGCTGAGTCTATCAGCGTGAAGGAGCGCATCGTGGCGGAAGACCCTCACGAGCACGGCATACGCAAGGCGCTCAACTTCGGTCATACCATCGGTCATGCGCTGGAGGAGTTCGCCCTGCAACAAGCAGGGGGTGCAGTTGTCTCAACTGCACCAACAAAGCAACTAACACCAGGGGGTGCAGTTGTCTCAACTGCACCAACAAAGCAACTAACATCAGGTGGTGCAGTTGTCTCCGCTCGGCTATTGCCGCTTGCCAGAGCAAGAACTGCACCAAAGAACACTCTGCTGCACGGCTACGCAGTAGCCTTCGGCTTGATTGGCGAGTTGTATATGAGTGCACGCAAAGCTGGTTTCCCCACCGAAAGGCTGCATCAGACGGCACGCTTCATACGCGAGAACTACGCTCAGACGGAGTTCACGTGCAACGACTACCCCACTCTGCTCAACCTCATGCGCCACGACAAGAAGAACACGTCGGGCGTAATCAACTTCACACTGCTCCACGATATCGGCGACATACGCATCAACCAGACTGCCACCGACGAGGAGATATGTGAAGCGCTCGACTTCATCAGAGAGGGCTATTGACAGAAGGCAGAGCAGCAGGGATTCAACAGGAATTAATCTTTTACCGAACAGGATTTAATCCTAAACATAACGGAGAATACTCGGAACATAACAATAATATAAAGGAGAAAAACGTTTCTCTACGACTACTTAATACTGGATATTATGAATATAGACAAGATAAAGGAAGTGCTCTTGCAGCGCGACGGACTCTCTAACACACTCGGCATGGAGTTCATCTCTACGCCTGATCCCGACACATGTCAGGCTCGCATGAAGGTAGACGAGCGCAATCGTCAGATTTTCGGATTCCTCAGTGGCGGCGCATCGTTAGCACTTGCCGAGAACCTGGCTGGCGTAGGCTCGCTCGCTCTCTGCCCGAACAATATATGTGTGGGCATCAACGTGAGCGGCAGTCACGTGAAGGCGGTGCTCGACGGCGACACCGTGACCGCTACGGCGCACATTCTGCACAAAGGAAAAACGCTGCACCAGTGGCATGTGGACATACGCAACGGGGCTGGCGACTTGATTTCGTCGGTAGAAGTGACCAACTTTGTGATGAACAAACCGAAATAGAATGAGCTACGTATATTTCCGACTGCCACACTCTACGCACATTTTCCGCAACCGACTCACAACCGAACCTGAAGAGATTGCTTCACTCGCCGAACTGAACGGACGGCGCGGCTTCGTAATCGCTCCGTTCGCACCGTCGGAAAGCTGCCCCATACTCCTGATGCCTACTGATTGGGAGGAAGTGGAGCTATGCTCGGAGAAAGCAGAGTCGTGTTCAGACCAAGCGATGCTGAACGCCGACTGCGACGTGTCTGCGATGCTCATTGATGCCGATTATGAGGAGGAGCGCGAGCGTTACGCCGTCGACTTCCACAATTATCACGGGCAGCTTTCCGCAGGCGCCTTCCAGAAGATTGTGCTTGCACGCAGCGCGCGACTCACAGCGACGGAGCAGATTTCGCCGCTCACGCTCTTTGCACGCGCCTGCCGTAGATATCCGCGCATGTTCGTCACGCTGTTCTCAACCGAGCGTAGCGGAACATGGATTATCGCCACACCAGAGACACTCATCGGCGGCACCGACGGTGCAATGCACACGATGGCACTCGCCGGAACGATGCGTCTGAGCGGCGCAAACCTCGACTTCGACGTGGAAGGTGGCGCTATAGGAAAGGACGATATACACTGGAGCACGAAAAACATAAAGGAACAACGCTACGTGGAGACGTACATCACGGAGTGTGTGGAACAGTTCAGCGACGATTTCTCCGTAGACGGACCGTACACCGTGCGTGCCGGCGACCTCGTTCATCTGCGCTCCGACATTCGTTTCAGCCTCAACAACTCGGAACATCTCGGCGATCTAATCAACGCTCTGCACCCTACTCCGGCGGTATGCGGTATGCCGAAGGCTGCAACACGCGACTTCATTCTGCAGAACGAGTCGGGAGAACGCAGCTACTACAGCGGCTTCACCGGACTTATCGACCCCACAGGCGACACTCGGCTTTTCGTTACGCTACGCTGCATGCAGATAGAAGGCGGCACGGAGAGCGCCGCTTACCGACTTTATGCCGGCGGCGGTCTGCTCAAGGATAGCGAGTGTCAGTCGGAGTGGGAGGAAACAGAGGCTAAGATGAACACTATGCGACAACTGTTCAAGCATATATAAGCATAGCACGTGAGACTATTATTCAAGTAATGTATAGCAACAAGGAAAACATAAACATACTGACATCGCTGCTCATTGAGTGGGGCGTTACCGACGCTGTGGTTTGTCCGGGCAGTCGCAATGCTGCCATCGTGCATAACCTCAGCGAATGTGGCACAATAAGCTGCCACCCTATCACCGACGAGCGCTCTGCGGCGTTCTACGCTATGGGCATGGCTCTCTGCACGAAGCGTCCTACAGTGGTATGCGTCACGTCGGGTTCGGCTCTGCTCAACACGGCTCCGGCTGTGGCAGAGGCTTACTACCAGCATATGCCGCTCATCGTCATAGCTGCCGACCGACCGCAGCAATGGATTGACCAGCTCGACGGTCAGACGCTGCCACAACCCGACGCTCTCAATCGCTTTGTGCGCCGCAGCGTGTCGCTGCCCGAGCCTCGAAACGAAGAGGAGCACTGGTATTGCAACCGTCTTGTGAACGAAGCGATGCACGCTGCCACTTTCCGCCAGCCGGCTCCAGTACTCATCAACGTGCCCATAACCGAACCGCTCTTCACGTTCGACGTTGCCGAACTGCCGCAGGAACGCCGTTTCCGTATGCTCGACAACGACGTTACTCTCACCGACGCCACAATAGAGGCTCTGCAGCAGGAACTCTTCAAGGCGAAGCGCCCACTTATCGTGGTCGGACAGACGGCTGCCGACGGCTTCGGAAGTTCGCCTTTCGACATCGGCGAACTTGCCAAACACTTTGTGGTTTTCGCCGAGCCTCTGTCTAACAGCAGCAGCGAAACCATTCACTTTGACGAGGCTGTCAGACGCTTGACAACCCACCCCGAACAGCAAGACGGCGAGTGCGACGACGCAAGCCGCTACGCTCCCGACTACATTATATACATCGGCGACACATTGGTGAGTAAGGCTACGCGCCGCTGGCTGCGACAGACACAGGCTCCGTCGTGTCTCATCACGGCAGACCCACTGCACGCGTGCGACCCGCTGATGTCGTTGCGACACATCGTGACATGCAGCAACGCCGACCTAAAGCTGTTCATGCCTGCGCTCTGCGACATTTATACACACAGCGACCGCTACGCCGACAACGAAGCCGCATGGCGCAACGAAGAAAGTCGTAAAAAATACTGGAACGATTGGAGAAGTCTGCTCGGAAAGTGGGCAGACTATGCCGAAAAATACGAGCCCGTATACTCGCAGATGGCTGCTGTGAGATGCCTGGAGCAACAGATAGAAAGTGCATCCGTGCGCATCAACACCCACTACGCCAACAGCACCGCCGTACGTCTCGGCTGCATCTACGCCAAACATTATGTCTGGTGCAACCGCGGTGTGAACGGCATCGAAGGATCGCTATCTACAGCAGCTGGTTTCGCCGTCGCAAGCGACGACCTAAACGTCTGCATCATCGGTGACCTCAGTTTCTTCTACGATCAGAACGCATTATGGAACAACTGCGTAGGCGGCAATCTGCGCATACTGCTGCTCAACAACTCGTGCGGCGGCATCTTCAAGCAGCTGCCCAACCTGCACAAGAGTCCGGTGGCTGACACCTTCGTAGGTGCAAGCCACACGACAACGGCGCAAGGCATCTGCGCGCAGAACAATGTGGAATACATCTCGGCGCACAACGCCGAAGATATGAAACGCGGAATAAGCGAACTTCTAACACGCAAGGGCAATCGCCCCGTGCTTCTCGAAGTATTTACGGATGCAGCGATTGATGCTGAAACACTCAGCAGATACTTCAGGGGGTGCACCAAATAACAATCTTTATTAATAAATACGTACGTCGACAATAACCATGCTGCCCACGGCTTCGTTGATGCGCTTCACCAATTGGGTGCGCATCATCGTAAGGTCCTGTCGCAGCGCCGGACTGAGAATCTTCACGAACAGCGTTTGGTTTTTGATGAACTTCTCGCCGGTATAGCGCGCAACGCCGGCGCCGACAACCTTTTCCCAAGCGTCGATGGCGCGTCGCTGCAGCAAAGGCGTCTCCAGTCCTTCGCGTCGCAAATACATATTAAGCAAGTCGCTGATCGACTGCACGTCACGTCTGAACATACACGTTTATTTATTAGTTGGTTGGTGAGCTACAATCTCGCCGCCCTTAACATCGAACAACTTATAGTCGTAGCTAACGCTGTCGAGAATGCGGTCGAGATGCTCGCGGTTGGTGTCGGTAATGAAAATCTGTCCGAATCCGTCGCCCGACACGAGCTTTACGATCTGCTCCACACGATGTGAGTCGAGCTTGTCGAAGATATCGTCGAGCAGCAGCAGCGGCGTTGTCTGCGACGCCGTACGGCGCAGGAAGTCGAACTGCGCCAGCTTCAGCGCCAGCACAAACGTCTTTGTCTGTCCCTGCGAGCCTTCGCGCTTCATCTGATAGTCGCCGAGTAGCATCTCCAGGTCGTCGCGATGCACGCCATGCAGCGAGTAGCCCACCGCACGGTCCTTGAAGCGGTCGCGCTGAATGACATCGAGCAGCGGACCGCGCTGAGCATGCGACACATACTTCAGCGACACCGTTTCCTTACAGTCAGACACATGCTGGTATATGCGTTGGAACACAGGCACGAGTCTGTCAACGAAGTCCTCGCGGGCTCGGAATATCGTCTCGCCATGACGCGCCATCTCCTGCTCCCAAATATCGAGCAATGCGGGGTCGGGCTCCTGCTCCATCTTCAGCAAAGCGTTGCGCTGCTGTAGCGCCTTCGTGTAGCTGTTGAGAGCATCGATATACGTGTTGTCGTATTGCGAAATCACGATATCCATCAGTCGGCGTCGTTCCTCGCTACCGCCTGCGATGAGCGTCTGGTCGGCAGGCGAAACGAACACAAGCGGAATGAGTCCGATGTGCTGCGAGAGTCGCTTATACGCCTTTTTGTCGCGCTTCAGCTGCTTCTTCTGTCCGCGTTTCATGCCGCAGTAGACCGCCACCGGCTCGTCCTCGTCGGTAGCATACGCAGCGTCGAGCATAAGAAAGTCGGCGTCGTGCTTTATCACCTGCGAGTCGATAGGATTGAACGCACTACGGCAGAACGACAGGTAGTAAATAGCATCGAGCAGATTGGTCTTGCCCTCGCCATTACTGCCGAGAAAACAGTTGAGCTTGGGCGAGAACTCAAGCGAAGCCTCCCCGATATTCTTGAAATTGAGTATGGATAAATTGCGTAATATCATGTAATTATATACCATGTAGACCCGTTGCGGGTCGCTGTTATAACTGTAACAACACGTTGTATTACTGCAAAGTTACCCCATTTATTATTGAAAAAAGAAAAAAAGGTGGAATAAATTTCAATATGTGAGATAAAATCAGTAATTTTGCTCCTCGCAATGTGTCACATTGCAGACTATAAACCGATAAAAATAAAAACAAAATAACAAATGACAAACAAAATTGATTTTGGTGCTAACTCTCACGTAGAGAAGACCAACAACAAGGAAGATTTCTTCTTGAAGTTCAAGAAGCAGATAATCACAGGTGTAGTAGTAGTTCTGCTCGTTGTAGCAGGCGCTATCCTTTACAACGTTTTCGTGGCTGGTCCGCGTGAGGACAAGGCAAGCACAGCTATCGCAAAGGGCGAGCAGTACTTTAACGAAGAGCAGTTTGACAAGGCTCTCAACGGCGACGGCGCAGGCTACGTTGGTTTTGTGAAGATCGCAAGCGACTACAGCAGCACCGACGCTGGAAACCTCGCTAAACTCTACGCAGGTCTTAGCTTCTACAACCTCGGCAAGTACACAGAGGCTGTGACATACCTCGAGAAGTTCTCTACAAAGGGCGACGCTATGGTAAGCCCGACAGCTACTGCTGCACTCGCTAACGCTTACGCGCAGACTGGCAACGTAGACAAGGCTATCAGCACTCTGAAGAAGGCTGCCGACATGGCAGACAGCAAGGCTGAAGACGTTAACAACAGCATCTCACCGACTTTCCTCCTCCAGGCTGGTAAGCTCCTCGAGAGCCAGAAGAAGAACGACGAGGCTCTGAAGATCTATCAGGACATCAAGAAGAAGTACGTAAACTCTTCTTTGGTACAGAGCTCAGAGATCGACAAGTACATCGAGCGCGTTTCAGAGTAATCGAATAACCAAATATGGCTACATCACTCCATAACCTCTCACAGTACGACATCACCACCATCCCCGACGCAAGCAACATGTGCTTCGGCATCGTGGTGGCTGAATGGAACGAGGAGATAACGGGCGCGCTGCTCGACGGAGCCGTCAAGACTCTCGAGAAGCACGGCGCTCTGCCCGAGAACATCCACATCAAGACCGTTCCGGGCAGCTTCGAGCTTATCTACGGCGCTCACCAGATGGTGCTGCACGGCGGCTACGACGCCGTAATCATCCTCGGCAGCGTGATACGCGGCGAGACTCCTCACTTCGACTACATCTGCCAGGGCGTAACGGCAGGCATCGCACGCCTCAACACAACAAGCGAGATACCTATCATCTACGGCTTGCTCACCACCAACGACTTGCAGCAGGCGCTCGACCGCTGCGGCGGCAAGTACGGCAACAAGGGCGATGAGTGCGCTATTGACGCTATCAAGATGGCGAAGTTCTAACGAATACATTTTTATAACATACAAAAAGTCCGACAAGATCAATACACTTGTCGGACTTTTTTATTATACTTGAAACCCTACATATTTCTTATTATTGCTATCCAATACAACTTGCGATTAACTAAATTATGGTTAGCACTTACTTCCTAAAATATATTCTATACAATACCACTATCGAACAAATCACTTCTGCAACAACAGCAATAGGTAGGCAATACAGAACAGAATCAATAAAACCCAGATTACAATAATAGAGAAAAAATTGCATAGGCAAGTACATTATAAAAAAACCTGTAGAAACACAATACATAAAAGGTAGCGGTTCCTTTTCCAACCATAATTGTTGCCCACAATGGTTACAAGTGGTAGAATACTTTGTCCCTTTTATTATATACTTTATGCATTTTCTTAAGGATACCTTTTTATGACAATAAGGGCATTCTCTATTTTTCATTGATGTTTTTATAAATTACAAATTTTGTTTTGCTATTTCAGTGATGGCAACATTCGTATTGACCGACGCAGACCAAATAAGTAAGTTATTTATGCTGCACGATGCGCTCCTTACACTGCTCCATGAGCCACTTCGGCGTGCTCGTAGCGCCGCAGATGCCCACCGTGCGCACGTCTTCCGTGAACCACGACATATCTATCTCGTCGGCACTTTCTATCTGATAGCTGCGCGCATTGACGCTACGACACTCGTTGAAGAGCACCTTTCCGTTGCTACTCTTACGACCTGAGACGAAGAGAACGAGGTCGTGACGCGAGGCGAACGATGCGATGTTCGGCATACGGTTAGCCACCTGTCTGCAGATGGTGTCGAAGCTGCGGAACGTAGCGCCCTCCTCGATGTGCTGCTGAATGTAGTTGATGACGCGATGGAAGCCATCGAGCGACTTTGTTGTCTGCGAGTAGAGATAGATGTCGCGCGAGAAGTCGAGCTTCTCCACGTCCTCCACCTTCTCTACCACGATAGCCTCGCCTGCGGTCTGCCCCACAAGTCCCAGCACCTCGGCGTGTCCGCGCTTGCCGAAGATAACGATCTGCGCATCGGGCGCCGTGTCGTACTGTCGCTTGATGCGGCGCTGCAGAGCCAGCACCACGGGGCACGTAGCGTCGATTATCTCTATGTTGTTCTGCTTCGCCAGAGCGTAAGTCTCGGGCGGTTCGCCGTGAGCACGCAGCAGCACCTTCACGTCGTGCAGGCGGCGCAGGTCGTCGTGATTGATAGTGATGAGTCCCTGCTCATGCAGTCGCTCCACCTCCATACCGTTGTGCACGATGTCGCCGAGGCAGTAGAGCTCGTTGCCCTTGGCAAGTTCCTCCTCTGCCTTCTTTATGGCGGTAGTGACTCCGAAGCAGAAGCCACTACCCTCGTCTATTTCTATTGTCAAATTCATTCCGTCAGAATTACTATCGTAATACTTCTACGTTCTTTATACCTTATTATTATACAATACGCCGATTGTTTATATGACACGCCGATTATAATACGATACCTCGCAGCACTATTCGGCTACAATCTTTATGGTTATCTTCGGCTGTTTGGGGTCGTTGGTTATCATCAGCACACGCGGTTTAGAGCGCGCCGTCTTCAGTTGTCGTTTCTCTGCCGTCACCTTCAGTTTAGCCGACTCGCCGGGATGCAGTGTCTGCTTGTTGAGCGACACCTGCAAGCCCACGGTGAACATCTGTAGGCTCTTTATCTTCAACACCGACTTGCCGTCGTTGCGTATCACTATCTCGCCCTTCAGTTTCTTCTTCTGGTCGAAGTGTCCGAGGTTGAGTTCTGTGGTAGAAAGGTAGAGCTGCGGCGCGTTAGCAAGCTGCTGCGCCGTGAGATTGTCGAACTTAGGCAGGAGCACAGCCGAGATGCCTATCTCCTTCTCGCGGTTCACCTTGTCGCCGGGGAAGGCTCCGAGGAACACCGATGTCTGCGTCAGACCCATATCGTCGAGCTTGCGCGAGTCGAGCGTCATAGTGATTACACCGCCATGACCAGGCGCAATGTTAGACGGCGACACGTCAGCCTTCAGATATTCCGGCAGGTGCATCACCACGGGCTGCACTGTAGCGCTCGTAGAGTTGAAGATATGTATCTTCTTCTGCGGGCGGTCGCCGCGGTTCACGTCGTCGAACTCCACGTCGTTGCAGTCAGACTTTATGCTGCCCAGCATGAAGTTGTAGTTGCCGCCGTAGTCTACCACCTCGCGCACCACGTTGCCACGCACACGCAGCAGGAGCGGCTGGTCGTCGCCCTCGTTGTATATGCCCACGAACTTGTCGAAATGGCCCATAGTGGCAGCATCGTACGTGATGCTTATCGTGAACTTCTCGCCGGCTGCTATCGCTTCACGCGGGAATGCCACGTCGGTGCAGCCGCAACTGGTGCACACATCGGTAATGCGCACGGGCTTGTTCGACTTGTTCTTCACTTCAAAGTCGAAAGTGGCAGGTGTCTGATACAACACCTGTCCGCAGTCGATTATCTGGTTCGTCGCTACAATGCTCTGCGCCATGGCTCCGAAGAACGGCAGTGCAAGCAGCGCAACGCTTATAAATATCTTCTTCATACGTATGTGTTACTTTTTCAAAGTGTGTGTGTTATCTGTTCTATTCTACGCTCAGCGCTACAGCCTTAGTGCGTGCGCCGAATTCAGGACTGTAGGCGCACTGTACGGTGCAGGTGCCGGTTTGGTACGTGCCCGCGCGGTCTACGTAATAGTCTGTCTCTACGACGTGCTTTCCCTTAGAAAGACGGTCGAAATAGTAATTCGTAGCGTTGTCCTTCGGCTCGCAATAGCAGCCGTCGCGATAGCCCGAGAGCTGGCGTTATGCTCGGTTATGTCACGTCATCTGTGGTTATGCTCTTGAACTTTTTTGCGTCGGCTGATGGAATAAGAGCTTACGTCCAATGGGGAATGGGCAATTTCTCGGGCGTATCCGAAACGATGTTGCCATTATATGCTGCTGTTTCCATGATTTGCATAGTTGTTTCATCCCTACTTGTGAAGCCCTTGAATCTGATGCTTATTGGAAGTAGATATGCAGAGAATTTGGGAGTAAACATAAAGCGTTTGCGGACGACGATACTGTTGCTGACAGGAATAATGACCGCCTTGTCAACATCTTTCTGCGGGCCGATAGCCTTCATTGGCTTGGCTGTTCCGCATCTGGCTCGCTTATTGTTGCGTACAGACGATTTCCGGCTTATTATGCCAACCACAATCCTTATTGGTGCCTTGGTCGCCTTGCTGTGCAATTTCGTATGCGTACTGCCAAGCAATGGCGGAATACTGCCGCTGAATGCGGTGACACCATTCTTGGGTGTACCAATAATATTATATGTAATATCAAGAAAAAGCTACTCGTTATGATCGAAACAGAACGTATTAAACAGCTACGTCAGTTGCTGCATGAATATAACCACAACTATTATGTGCTGAATATGCCCACGGTCACCGACCGTGAGTTCGACGATTTGATGCATGAATTGCAGCAGCTTGAAGAAAAACATCCGGAACTCTACGACTCCAATTCGCCGACACAACGTGTGGGTAGCGACCTTACACAGGGCTTCGCGCAGGTCGAACATAAATATCCGATGCTCTCATTGGCTAATACATACAATGAGCAGGATGTGCAGGATTGGTACGAGTCGGTTAAGCGTGGACTTGAAGGCGAGGAGTTCGAGGTATGCTGCGAGATGAAGTACGACGGATTGTCGATATCGCTCACATACGAGAACGGACGTCTTGTCCGTGGTGTCACACGTGGCGATGGAGTGTATGGCGATGACGTGACAACCAATGTGAAGACAATCCGTTGCATACCGCTTGTGCTCAATGAGAACGTTGCATACCCGGAGGCGTTTGAAATTCGTGGCGAGATACTTATGCCGTGGAGCGTATTCGACAATCTGAATGCAAAACGTGAGGCAGCAGAAGAACCATTGTTTGCCAATCCGCGTAATGCAGCAAGTGGCACATTAAAGAGCCAGGATCCACGCCTTGTGGCCGACCGTCATCTTGATTGCTACCTCTATTATCTGCTTGGCGAAACTCTACCCTCCGACGGACACTACGAGAACCTGGCTGAGGCTGCGAAGTGGGGATTTAAAATCTCACAGGGTATGCGTAAGGTAAAGACTCTTCAGGAGATCTACGACTTTATTAATTACTGGGATGCAGAACGCAAGAACTTACCCGTGGCAACAGACGGAATAGTACTAAAGGTGAACTCTATTCGTCAGCAACAGCACTTGGGATACACTGCAAAGTCGCCACGTTGGGCTATCGCTTATAAGTTTAAGGCAGAACAGGCGGTTACACGTCTGGAAAGCGTGTCGTTCCAAGTGGGACGCACCGGAGCCGTAACACCGGTGGCTAACATGGATGCAGTGCGACTTGCCGGTACAATGGTCAAGCGTGCCACGCTTAACAATGAAGATTTCATAAAGAATCTCGGTTTGCACATCGGCGACTATGTATATGTTGAGAAGGGGGGCGAGATTATCCCCAAGATCGTAGGCGTTGATGTGACGAAACGCTCTGCTGAAGCACAGCCGGTAGAGTTTGTCGATTGCTGTCCTGAGTGCGGCACTCCGCTTGTGCGTTACGAGGGGGAGGCTGCATATTATTGTCCGAACGACACCGGATGTCCGCCGCAGATAAAAGGACGCATCGAGCACTTCATTGCTCGCAAAGCAATGAATATCGACTCGTTAGGTCCCGAAACAGTTGACGACTACTATCGTCGTGGACTAATACATAACATAGCCGACCTGTATTGCATACAAGTGCAGGATATTAATGGCAGCGGTAATCGCGAGCGTTCGGCACGCAAGATAGTATCAAGCATAGAGGCTTCCAAGCAAGTGCCCTTCGAGCGCGTTGTCTTCGCTCTCGGTATACGTTTTGTCGGCGAGACATCCGCACGCCAGCTGGCTCGCCATTTCAAAACTATGGAAGCATTGCAGAACGCTTCGTTGCAGCAGCTGATGGAGGTAGATGGAGTGGGAGAGGTGATAGCCAAGAGCATAGTGGCTTACTTCCACAATCCTGCAAACATGGCGATTGTCAACCGTTTGCGCGACTATGGTCTGCAGATGCAGCTTTCTTCTGAACAGATAGCAAGCGCAACGAACAAACTCGAAGGTAAGAGTATAGTTATTAGCGGTGTCTTCTCCAAGCACAGTCGCGATGAGTACAAGGCTATGATAGAGCAGAACGGAGGCAAGAACGTCGGCTCCATCAGTGGCAAGACTTCCTTCATTCTTGCAGGCGAGAATATGGGACCGTCGAAACTGCAGAAAGCCGAAAAACTGGGCGTGCAGATAATAGACGAGGATACGTTCCTCAGTATGTTAGAGTAATAATGTAGAAACCATACATTCAGAATATGAAAATAGTAATAGGTATAGACGTAGGCATTAGCACTACAAAAATCGTAGGTATCAACGAGGAAGGCGATGTCGTGTCCCCAATCCGAATACGTGCTACCGATCCCGTCACCTCGCTTTATGGCGCATTCGGAAAGTACC
>OGKK01000332.1_pt1 | contig 18605 bp, 10 predicted proteins | sample 1572401 | NCBI WGS metagenome assembly OGKK01 (sample SAMEA2582155, study PRJEB24529) | metagenome | biome: Human gut stool | place: China | collected 2011 | reverse complement strand
TTGGTGCTCCACGTACAGGAAGATGGAAACTGTTAAAACAGATTGATTTTGATTCTAAATAGAAAGATATGAAGCAAAATAATAATGAATAAATTGTTTTCGATGTGTTTGGTATTCTTTAACTAGAATCATTAGTAGAGAAAATTGATTAAATTCGATAATGGTAAATTGAAAATGGCAGAATTAATATCACATATATATCAAAATTATTCAGGTCATTGGATTATACAATCTAATGAAGAACATTCTGTTGGTGTAGCTAGGCTCGCTTCTCGTTTTGCCGGTGAATTTGGCATGAGTGAATGGGGAAAAGTTTTAGGGCTGCTTCATGATAAGGGTAAGGAATCACAAGCTTTTCAGCAACATATTAAAAAAGAGAGTGGATATGAGCCTGATATTAAAGTTTGTGGTAATTATAACCATGCATTTATTGGTGGAGTTTTGGCACGAAGACTTTATGGTAAATCAGCTGATATTTTCTTTGTTAATCAAATAGTGTCTCATCATACAGGCTTACATGACTATGATGAAATAGAAGGAATTCTTAATCAAGATATTCCTGCAGAAGTTAATGCCAATATTGAAAAGAAAAAATTAAATGTACCTGCTTTCAAGATTCAAGCTAATGATTTTCATCATTTAGCTCGTATGATGTTTTCATGTTTGGTGGATGCTGACTTTCTTGATACAGAAGCTTTTATGGATAAAGAGTCTTCTATGTTGAGACGGAATAAAGCTTCGATACATGATTTACTGCCTTTACTTGAAAATAAACTGAATGATTTGAAAGTTAAAGCAGATAATTCTAATGTAAATGCTATAAGAAATCAAGTCCAGCAGCAATGTATTAAAATGTCGGATACAGAAATAGGTTTTTATAGTTTGACGGTACCAACTGGTGGAGGAAAAACTTTATCTTCTTTGGTATGGGCAATGAAGCATGCTATCAGAAATGGTCAGAAAAAAATTATTATAGCCATTCCATATACAAGTATCATTGTTCAGACGGCATCTGTTCTACGAAGCATCTTTGGAGAAGAGAATGTTTTGGAGCATCATAGTAATGTAGATCCTGAGCAAATCAAAGATGAAAGACTTCAGGAAAAAATGAAGTTGGCAACAGAAAATTGGGACTATCCGATAATTGTTACAACCAATGTGCAATTATTTGAGTCTATGTTTAGCAATAAGCCATCTGTTTGTAGGAAGCTTCACAATATAGTCAATAGTGTAGTAATCTTAGATGAGGTTCAGATGCTTCCGATGGACTATCTTCAGCCTGTTGTGGATTCATTGAAAACGTATCATAAACTATTCAATGTTTCTTTCTTGTTCACTACGGCAAGTCAACCCGTGTTAAGTGGACTTATAGAAGGATGTAATCCGAAGGCAGCCTTCAAAGGCATTGACCATATTACTGAAATCATTCCTCGAGAGTTTAATTTGCATGACAAGTTGCGAAGGGTAAAGTTAAGTATCAATAACGAAGGAAGAACGTATGATGAGGTTGCTGAGATGTTAATCAAGCATAAAAGAGTGCTTTGTATTGTGAATACACGTCGTGATGCTAGAGAACTCTATACACGTTTGCCGCAAGAGGGTGTTACATTACATCTTTCAAAGATGATGTGTCCGGCACATATTAGCGAGACGTTAGAAAAGCTCAAAAAAGCTCTAAAGGACGATACGAATGAAGTTATCCGTGTAGTCTCAACGCAATTGATAGAAGCTGGAGTTGATATAGATTTTCCTATTGTATATAGGCAAGAGGCAGGACTTGACTCTGTATTGCAAGCTGCCGGCCGATGTAATCGAGAAGGAAAGAATGGTTTGAGTACTACTTATGTCTTTTCTTTGTCTAAAGAGCATAATCTTCCTAAAGGAGAAATGCAGGCTGCAAATAATGCAAGATTAAGTCTTGGTACAGGGATAGATTGGCTTGCTCCAGATGTGATGACATCATATTTCAAGCAATTATATTGCAGAAAGGAATGTTTCGATGTAAAGAATATGAAGCATTATCTTTATAATCCTAAGGAAATATGTTTTGCTACTGCTGCAAAAGAGTTTCAGATGATTGAAGATAATGGTATCAATGTTGTTGTCTGTTGGAGAAATAGTTTCGAGCTTATACAACAGCTATTGGAAAAGGGACCTTCATATATGCTGATAAGGAAACTGTCGAAGTATATTGTAAATATCACTAAGACAGACTTTAAAACTTTGTTAGATATGGGTGTCATTAGTGAGAAAAAAGAGGGACTCTTTGTTGTCGATTATAAACAGCAGTATGATGAACATATAGGCTTGTGCATCGATAATAATTGGGCAAATGAAGTATTAATACAATAAAAATATAATGGTATGGAATATACTGATAAAGAATATTGTTTGGAGGTGTGGGGCGATATGGCTTGTTTCACAAGACCCGAACTGAAAGTTGAACGTGTAAGCTATGATGTGATTACACCATCAGCAGCACGAGCTATATTCGAGGCTATATTTTGGAAGCCTGCCATTCATTGGCAGATAACCAAGATAGAGGTGTTGAAACCTATCAAATGGACTTCTGTAAGAAGAAATGAGGTGGGGGCGGTAGCTGGTAAATCTGTCATCTTTATAGAGGAAAAACGTCAGCAGAAAAATACTTTGCTTTTAAAAGATGTTGGTTATCGAATTTGGGCAAAGATGGAGTTCCGTTCTGTATTGAAGCGAAAGGCAGAAGGAGATTTGTTTTCTCATGAGCCGGGTAAAGATGAGAATCCGATGAAGTATTATCAGATGTTTGAGCGTAGAGCAAGCAAGGGACAATGTTTCAATCAGCCTTATCTTGGTACTCGTGAGTTCTCTGCCTCTTTCCGTCTCGTTAATCCTGATGATGATACATTGACTCCACCAATATCTGAAGAGCAAGGTGGTACTAAAGACTTAGGAATCATGCTCTATGATATGGACTTTGCTGATAAGAAGAATATCCAGCCAATGTTCTATCGTCCACAGATGAAAGATGGCGTAATTATTGTTCCACCAATTAATAGTGAGGAGATTTTAAAATGATACTAAAAGCATTATATGACTATTATAATAGATGCGGTGATGATATCGTTCCTATGGATATGGCGTATGTTGATTTTTATTATTCTATTGTTTTAGATGAGAAAGGAAATTTCATACGTCTTGAACCTTTAGGAGGCGATAGTGGTTTGCCGCTTCTGACGTTTCGTCCAGAAGAGCGTACGTCAGCTCCAGTACCGCATTGTATGGGAGATCATGCTGGTTATATTTTAGGCTTAAAAGAAGTAAAAGCAAAAGACAATTTTGATTATGCTAAAGAAATGACTCGAAATGAGAAAACTTTGACTGCTTTTAAAAAAGATGTAGAAAACTTTTTTAATATCTTGCCGGATAATAGTTTTGTGCAGGCTATACATGCTTTCTATAAAAAGTTTAGTTTGGAAACAATCAATGCTATTAAACATGATTCGCATTGGGGTGATTTCTGTAAGTATCTTGCAAAAAATATAACATTCAGCGTGATAGGAATAAATGGATATGCAGCTAGTGACAATGAAATTCTTCAAGTAAAGAAACGGAGTAAGTCAAACGAAAACAAGAAGGCTGTCTGTCTTATAACAGGAGTAAAGGAAAAGCCTGTTAATACGACTTATAGTTCGTTCATCTTGGGAGGAAAGAGCAATGCTAAACTTGTTGCTTTCCAGGTTAATTCTGGCTATGATTCTTATGGAAAGAAAATGGGGCTAAATGCGCCTATATCAGAAGAAGCTGAGTTTAAATATACTACGGCTTTATTGAAACTATTATCAAAGAATTCTCGAAATAAGTTCCGAATTGGCGATCGTTCATTTATTTTTTGGGCGTCCTCTAACAGCGAGGCAGCAGAACAGACTGAAGGTAGCCTCTTTGACCTGTTGGGATATACTGAAGAAGAGGTTGATGATCCAAATGCTAAGATAGAGCAAGTGCGCAAAGTGTTTACGGCTATATATTCTGGAAGTTTGAAAACATCATTAGAAGACCGCTTCTATATACTTGGACTTGCTCCAAATTCGGCTAGAATAGCCGTTGTATATTGGTCGGAATGTTCTCTGAAAGAATTTGCAGGAAAGATATTGTGTCATTTTAAAGATATGGAAATCAAAGATACTCGTAATGATAAGAAACCATATATGGGAATCAAGAGTATGCTTTCAGCTGTCACTCTTAACGGGAAACAGTCTGAAGCTACCCCTAATCTTCCTGAAGCTATTGTCAAAAGTATCTTCCAAGGAACACCATATCCATTCACTTTATTTTCTGCATGCATTCGCAGAATAAGAGCAGAGGCTGGCAGCAAAGATGCAATTCGTATTGCTCGTATGGCAATCATCAAGGCATATCTCAATAGAACAAGTAGTAATAATAAAAAAATAGAAATTATGTTGGACAAAAGTAACACTAATCAAGGCTACTTATGTGGTCGTCTTTTTGCAGTTCTTGATAAGATTCAAGTAGATGCAAATGGAGGTAGCAGCATACGTGAAAGATATATGAATGCTGCCAGTGCAACACCAGCTTCAGTGTTTGCTACAATTCTTAATCTTTCTTCACATCACATGGAGAAGTTGTCGAATCAGGGTAAGAAAATCTTCTTTGAGAAGATGAAGCAGGAGATTATGGATAAGATTCCTGCAACAGGTTTCCCTGCACATCTTGATCTTCAAGACCAGGGTAGATTCTTTATTGGATACTATCATCAGAAACAAGAATTCTTTACGAAGAAAGAGGAAGAGAATAAAGATTAAAATATTAACGTTTAAAAAATAAATATTATGGCTGAATTAAAAAATAAAATTGATTTCGTGTACATTTTTGATGTTCAGGATGGTAATCCTAATGGAGACCCAGATGCAGGTAATCTTCCTCGTGTGGATGCAGAAACAGGTATGGGCTTAGTTACTGATGTGTGCTTGAAGCGTAAGGTGCGCAACTATGTGCAGGTAGCAAAAAGTCTGGCTGATGGGTATGATATTTTTATCAAGGAGAAGGCCGTTCTCAACAATGAGATAGATAAGGCACATGATGACTCAGAAGTCAAGAGCGCAAAAGACAAAACGGCAGCAGCTCGTTTATTTATGTGCAAGAACTATTATGATATTCGTACTTTTGGTGCTGTAATGTCTACAGGAAAGAATGCAGGACAGGTAAGAGGTCCTATTCAGCTTACATTTGCTCGCTCTGTAGATTCAATTGCAACTGCTGAACATTCTATTACTCGAATGGCGGTAGCTACAGAAAATGAAGCAGAAAAGCAGAAAGGTGACAACAGAACTATGGGCCGCAAAGCAACTGTCCCTTATGGTCTCTATGTTTGTCATGGTTTTATCTCTGCTAATCTTGCAAAGCAAACAGGTTTTTCAGAGGATGATCTTCAACTATTCTTTGATGCATTGAAGAACATGTTTGATGTTGACCGTTCTGCAGCAAGGGGCTTGATGAGTGCTCAGAAATTAATCGTGTTCAAACATGATTCTGTTCTGGGTAATGCTCCAGCGAATAAATTGTTTGATTTGGTGAAAATTGAGAGAAATCCTGATACGAATCCGGATGCGGTACCAAGATCGTTTAACGATTATAAGGTTACAATAGATATGGACTCTGTCCCTAGCGGTGTAACAGTTGAAGAATTGATTTAGTATCATCATGTATACTGAAGACGAAATGCTCATGTTGTCGGGGATACAGCACTTTATGTTCTGCCCTCGACAATGGGCTTTGATTCATATCGAGCAACAATGGGCAGAAAATAAACTAACGACAGAAGGGCAGATTCTACACAAGAACGTAGATAATCCCTTCTATCGTCAGAAAAATGGTGATGTTATCACACTTCGCTCCCTCCATATTGCCTCTAAAGAATTAGGATTGTATGGTATAACTGATGCAGTAGAACTTGTTCCAACTGATTCTTCAGAAGATGCTATAACTCATAATCGCTACAAAGGATATTGGAAACCATACCCTGTGGAGTATAAAAGAGGTCATCATAAGCCTGATGAAAGAGATGAAGTACAATTGGCTGCCCAGGCAATGTGTCTCGAAGAAATGTATGGTATCCATATTCCATACGGTGCATTGTATTATGATGAAGTAAAACATAGAGAAACAATTTCTATTTCTGAGTCATTAAGAAGTACGACTATTCAATGTGCCCTTCAGATGCATGAGGTATTTAAAAGCGGTATCTTGCCAAAAGCTAACAAACAGCATCATTGTAAGAATTGTTCTCTGGTAAATCTCTGTATGCCAGAAATGAGTGATTGTACTCTAGTATCAACCTATTTAAACAAGAATCTATATGAGGATATTACTTAATACATTATACGTGACCACACCTGAAGCCTATCTAAGTAAAGATGGGTTGAATGTTGTGATATCTGTGAAGCAAAACGAGATATTCCGTATTCCTATCCATAATATAGAGCAAATTATTACTTTTGGTTATATGGGGGCAAGTCCAGGATTGATGAAACTGTGTGCAGATAATAATGTTTCTCTAACCTTCCTTTCACCACAAGGAAGATATATCAGCCGTTCGCAAGGTCCGACTAGGGGAAACGTTTTGCTGAGAAAAGCACAATATAAGAATTCTGATGAACCTAACTATGCTCTTCATCTCAGTAAACTTTTCATAGGAGGAAAAATCCAAAACTATCGTAATATCTTGCGTCGTTTTATTAGAGACAATGGAGATGATGAGGCTATAGAACGTGTTTGCGAGGAACTGCTTCGGTGCAAAAGAAGAGTTTTGAATGCTGAATCTATAGATAGTGTGAGAGGAATAGAAGGAGAAGCTGCCACTGCTTATTTTGGTGTATTCTCACGTCTTCTTCTAAACCAGAAAGAAGATTTTGTATTTGAAGGTCGCAATCGTCGTCCACCAAAAGATGCGATTAATGCGATGTTATCTTTCGTATATACTCTTATATGTAATGATATGACATCGGCTTTGGAGACTGTTGGCTTAGACCCATACGTAGGGTTTATGCATACTTTAAGACCAGGGCGTGCATCTTTATCTTTGGATATGGTGGAGGAGCTGCGAGCATATTTGGGTGATAGATTGGTTCTATCTTTAATCAACAGAAAACAGATTACCATCAAAGATTTCATCAAGCAGGGTGACGAAGGTATCGTCATGACAGACTCGGGGCGTAAGATTATATTGTCTGCTTGGCAAAACAGAAAGAAGGAGCTGATTATTCATCCTTATTTAAATGAAAAGGTAAGTATAGGTCTTCTTCCTTATGTTCAAGCAATGTTGTTGGCGAGATTCATTCGTAAGGATATTGATGATTATCCAGTATTTTTAATCAAGTAGTGTATGTTTGTATTGATTACTTATGATGTAAACATTACCTCGGCTCATGGTGCGAAACGTTTACGCAATGTAGCAAGGGCGTGTTTGAATTACGGAAAGAGAGTTCAAAACTCTGTTTTTGAGTGTATTTTGACGGAATCTCAGTTTTTCGTATTGAGGGACCAGTTAAAAGGGATTATTGATACTGAACAAGATAGTATTAGGTTCTATATTCTTGGGAAAAATTGGAAACGTAAAGTTGAGACTTTGGGTAAGGATATGGGGCTTGACTTTACTGGTGAGCTTATCATTTAATGTATGAGGGTGCGAACCTATAGTATTGCAAAATAACCTATAGTTTCGCACCTTCTTAAAATCAGTGACTTACAAATATTATGCCTTTTATAATATTTTACGTATAATTATTTTGCCATCTTTCGCAAAATAATTATCTTTGCATCATGATATTCAGCTATTTGCTGAATATGCAGTCACACCCTTCGTGGGTGTGTGGATTGAAACTCAGAATTTTTATGGTGCATGCATCATATTGGGGTCACACCCTTCGTGGGTGTGTGGATTGAAACAATTCCGCAATTTTGCAACAATTTGCTGACGCCAGTCACACCCTTCGTGGGTGTGTGGATTGAAACTGTCGGCTCTGAATAACTGCACCGAAGTTTGCCAGTCACACCCTTCGTGGGTGTGTGGATTGAAACATGCGTCTCAACCTCAACAAATTCCGTGACGCTGGTCACACCCTTCGTGGGTGTGTGGATTGAAACTCAATGGTGGTCAGCCAGATATTAAGGCTATCGGTAGTCACACCCTTCGTGGGTGTGTGGATTGAAACTTGTCCCAGCCGTTACACTCAAACTGCTAGTGAGTCACACCCTTCGTGGGTGTGTGGATTGAAACGCCTAAAGCAAGAGCGGATTTTAGAGTTGTTCGGGTCACACCCTTCGTGGGTGTGTGGATTGAAACTCTTAGTGGTATGTATAAGTCTGAAACATCTCTTAGTCACACCCTTCGTGGGTGTGTGGATTGAAACCCGACTGCTCAATGCCAATGGCTTTTGACACTTACGTCACACCCTTCGTGGGTGTGTGGATTGAAACCATCTTCCACTCATCCCTTGGTGGCAGCTTGTCAAGTCACACCCTTCGTGGGTGTGTGGATTGAAACCTTCACCACGCTTGCAATCAATACCTGCGGCACGTCACACCCTTCGTGGGTGTGTGGATTGAAACCGGTCAGTCCACGCGCATACACTCGCCACAGTTCGTCACACCCTTCGTGGGTGTGTGGATTGAAACTGTAAGCTTGCCGCCACCTGAACCTGCCAGTGCTGTCACACCCTTCGTGGGTGTGTGGATTGAAACACGTCAAAGGAGAAAAAGCCCTCAAACATCTGCAAGTCACACCCTTCGTGGGTGTGTGGATTGAAACTCGTGAACCAAGGAGGCACGTCCTCGGGGAAGAGTCACACCCTTCGTGGGTGTGTGGATTGAAACAAGTTCGGGAGGTCTTGACCGCACACCGTGATAATGTCACACCCTTCGTGGGTGTGTGGATTGAAACGTCTACTCCTCCACCAACTGGTAAGAGCTGGCTTGTCACACCCTTCGTGGGTGTGTGGATTGAAACGGTTATGCTTTACGCATACCTAATCGTGTTATTAGTCACACCCTTCGTGGGTGTGTGGATTGAAACTATCAACCCTTTAAAATCGTTGCTTTATGCTGCGTCACACCCTTCGTGGGTGTGTGGATTGAAACAAAAATCTAATATGGATTTTATTGAAAATATTAAAGTCACACCCTTCGTGGGTGTGTGGATTGAAACAAGAGAACGTCTTGTGCGCTGTATGCTGGCGGCTGTCACACCCTTCGTGGGTGTGTGGATTGAAACAAGGAAGAATCTGTAGTTAGACCACCTCTGAAACCGTCACACCCTTCGTGGGTGTGTGGATTGAAACTTGAGGTCGAAGCATCTAAGCATAAGTATGTTGAGTCACACCCTTCGTGGGTGTGTGGATTGAAACTCTAACTGAGGCATCATCATAGATTTCGCCGGAGTCACACCCTTCGTGGGTGTGTGGATTGAAACAAGTGTCGCCCGTCTTTACTTTATCCAATCTTTGTCACACCCTTCGTGGGTGTGTGGATTGAAACCTAATTACTGCACTTTTGTTCCTTGTAACTATTGTCACACCCTTCGTGGGTGTGTGGATTGAAACAAAGGTTACAGACGGCAACATGCAAGAATATGTTAGTCACACCCTTCGTGGGTGTGTGGATTGAAACAACTATGACATCTTGCAGTACGTCTCACAATGTGTCACACCCTTCGTGGGTGTGTGGATTGAAACTAGAAAAACCTTAGCTTTGCGCGGAAAAGTTTAGTCACACCCTTCGTGGGTGTGTGGATTGAAACACGAATGCGAGTAAACGCATCTGTGTTAAGGGCGTCACACCCTTCGTGGGTGTGTGGATTGAAACTTGGGCTGCTACACGACACTGAATGCAAGAGTGAGTCACACCCTTCGTGGGTGTGTGGATTGAAACTGCCTGGGCTTTATTAACATTAGCCTGTTGCAAGGTCACACCCTTCGTGGGTGTGTGGATTGAAACAATGTATCGATTATGTTGCAAGCCCTATTGAAAAGTCACACCCTTCGTGGGTGTGTGGATTGAAACAGCAAAATCAGTTAGATGCTGCTCAGACTCGCTCGTCACACCCTTCGTGGGTGTGTGGATTGAAACAGATTGCTTGCTTATCATAAGGTATGTAACGACCAGTCACACCCTTCGTGGGTGTGTGGATTGAAACAGCAAAAGCAATATGAGGCTGAGAACGCTCAGAGTCACACCCTTCGTGGGTGTGTGGATTGAAACTGCCTAGATACCTGACAACACTCGCAATGCCTACGTCACACCCTTCGTGGGTGTGTGGATTGAAACTTAATCTTGTTATCAGTCTTAGCTGAAAGAGTAGGTCACACCCTTCGTGGGTGTGTGGATTGAAACAAACTCATAACCAAATAATTTTAATTAGTGTAAGTCACACCCTTCGTGGGTGTGTGGATTGAAACATGTAAAAATAAATTTTTTGGCTTATGAAAAAGTGTCACACCCTTCGTGGGTGTGTGGATTGAAACATCATCGACACCTTTAAGAGCAGAAGAAGACGAAGTCACACCCTTCGTGGGTGTGTGGATTGAAACACCATAAGAACCATTGCCAGCCTGTTGCTGTAAAGTCACACCCTTCGTGGGTGTGTGGATTGAAACAAAGTATCAAGTGATGAAATAGGATACTTAGTACGTCACACCCTTCGTGGGTGTGTGGATTGAAACTGAATATCTGGCTTATAGCAGAAACCAAAACCAGTCACACCCTTCGTGGGTGTGTGGATTGAAACCCCGATGCTCGGTCTTGCCGTTGCCGCTGGATCCGTCACACCCTTCGTGGGTGTGTGGATTGAAACGATTTGGCGTTGAACATCAAGCAAGCCACTCATCGTCACACCCTTCGTGGGTGTGTGGATTGAAACAACGAACGCATGTGGAATTTGCAGAATGAGTATGTCACACCCTTCGTGGGTGTGTGGATTGAAACACGTTGAGCTTGCAATTGATAGCGAGCAGCATCACGTCACACCCTTCGTGGGTGTGTGGATTGAAACATTGATAAAATGGATTATTACTCTGATTTCGTGGTCACACCCTTCGTGGGTGTGTGGATTGAAACTGATAAGACATCTGGGCAATCTGACTAGCAGCAGGTCACACCCTTCGTGGGTGTGTGGATTGAAACTGCATTAGTCTTATTAACATTAGCTTGCTGCAAAGTCACACCCTTCGTGGGTGTGTGGATTGAAACAACGCCAAATCGAACAAACTAATTTGGATTGGTGTCACACCCTTCGTGGGTGTGTGGATTGAAACTCCTCACAGAAATATTAATTTTTAAAATAATAGGTCACACCCTTCGTGGGTGTGTGGATTGAAACTTATACATAATCATTATTGCATTTTGTGTTAAATAGTCACACCCTTCGTGGGTGTGTGGATTGAAACTCTACACTCGATGGTAAGCAAATTACTAAAGACCGTCACACCCTTCGTGGGTGTGTGGATTGAAACGAACCCCAGTTGATTGCTATTCCACCCTTGCCTGGTCACACCCTTCGTGGGTGTGTGGATTGAAACATTGGTGGGGAGAAGTTGGACGTTCCCCACCTTGAGTCACACCCTTCGTGGGTGTGTGGATTGAAACTCTTCTTGCTCATCGAGCAAGTCAGTACAAACCGGTCACACCCTTCGTGGGTGTGTGGATTGAAACTGCTGGGTGGTGCAGCAACAGTCCTTCAACTGCGTCACACCCTTCGTGGGTGTGTGGATTGAAACTTTAGTCCACTTTCATCTAAGAAATTCATACAAGTCACACCCTTCGTGGGTGTGTGGATTGAAACACCTTGGCTCATTAGCCATTCCGCATGCCCGCATGGTCACACCCTTCGTGGGTGTGTGGATTGAAACAAGGTTGTAATGGCTTTTATGGTGCAATTGGCTGAGTCACACCCTTCGTGGGTGTGTGGATTGAAACTTGAAGGTCACTACGAAGATATGAAAGTATACTATGTCACACCCTTCGTGGGTGTGTGGATTGAAACCAGAAGAGTAAAGGTAGAAGCTATGAATATCGCCAGTCACACCCTTCGTGGGTGTGTGGATTGAAACTCCTGTGTCTTGGTACGAAAACTCTGCTTGTTGGTCACACCCTTCGTGGGTGTGTGGATTGAAACTGATAGGCTGCATCATCGTGAGTTTAGGAAGTTTCGTCACACCCTTCGTGGGTGTGTGGATTGAAACATGAAATGTACATCTTGGGCTATCAGTCTTCCTGGTCACACCCTTCGTGGGTGTGTGGATTGAAACATATTTTTATCTATTGTGGAGAGGTGGTTAGCCTGTCACACCCTTCGTGGGTGTGTGGATTGAAACTAGCTTGCATCTACGAAATTAAGTACACCTACAGGTCACACCCTTCGTGGGTGTGTGGATTGAAACTTGTTGATTTGCGTCTTAAGCAAAAACAAGGTGAGTCACACCCTTCGTGGGTGTGTGGATTGAAACCTAGTGATATTGCTGATGTTTTAGTTAATTTGGAGTCACACCCTTCGTGGGTGTGTGGATTGAAACTGAGAAACAATAGCAGCACCATACTGAGGTACAGTCACACCCTTCGTGGGTGTGTGGATTGAAACTTCACTCTCGAAGAATTCACACGGTCTTCAACCGTCACACCCTTCGTGGGTGTGTGGATTGAAACTCTCCTTATTACTGCTATCGAGTGTAGGGGTAAGGGTCACACCCTTCGTGGGTGTGTGGATTGAAACATGCAGTCATCGGTGCTGATGTACTGTAGTCTTTGTCACACCCTTCGTGGGTGTGTGGATTGAAACTCATCGAACTGACCTGTACGATAAATCTCATCAAGTCACACCCTTCGTGGGTGTGTGGATTGAAACACCATCATCTGGTTATATCCCTTGGCACGAAGAGCGTCACACCCTTCGTGGGTGTGTGGATTGAAACGATATACCTGCTACAAGTTTACCAAGCGGTTTTGTGTCACACCCTTCGTGGGTGTGTGGATTGAAACAATGCCATAAACATCAATAAAGAATTGTCGCTCAAGTCACACCCTTCGTGGGTGTGTGGATTGAAACGCAAGCATACACTAATAAGCTAGAGTGCGAGAGTGTCACACCCTTCGTGGGTGTGTGGATTGAAACTCTTTTGGGCAATGCCAAAAGAGAAAGCCGTCGGTCACACCCTTCGTGGGTGTGTGGATTGAAACTCCTGATGTTGTTAAAGATGATTAATTGCCTATGGTCACACCCTTCGTGGGTGTGTGGATTGAAACACGTGAAATGTAAGGTCTATATAGCAGAATAATATGTCACACCCTTCGTGGGTGTGTGGATTGAAACAAGAGTGAAGAAGTCACTTTTTATCGTCTTTTGGTGTCACACCCTTCGTGGGTGTGTGGATTGAAACTCATGGTAGCCGTGATGCTGCACGCTATCAGCTAGTCACACCCTTCGTGGGTGTGTGGATTGAAACTCGCTTCCGGCTCACTGCCAGGTTTCGCATTCAAGGTCACACCCTTCGTGGGTGTGTGGATTGAAACAAAGAAGGGCACCTATAGCCGGAAGTGATAACAAGTCACACCCTTCGTGGGTGTGTGGATTGAAACAGACCGACTTGGGTATTGATGCGCTCCTCTTCGCTGTCACACCCTTCGTGGGTGTGTGGATTGAAACGGTTTTGCGACTACGGAACGTACAAACAAGTCCGTCACACCCTTCGTGGGTGTGTGGATTGAAACAGAAAACAGATTTTATTTTCTGAGCCCACTTGAAAAAGTCATTTTTACGAAAACGTGCCATTGATTGTCAATAAGTTACAATGACAAAAAATATGATTCGGGACTTCTTTAAGTGGACTCAGTTTAGTATTATACAGCAATCTCTAGTTATAAGTGTTCAGAATGTGTCTCCTCCAGCCACAGCATTCGTCTCCTCCGGTCACTGCATTCGATTCCTTCAACTATCGCATTCGTCTCCTCCGGTCACTGCATTCGACTCCTTCAGCTATCGCATTCGTCTCCTTCAGCCACTGCATTCGACTCCCTCAGCTAATGCAGCCGTATGTGTCAACTCAAGGAAGTAGATGAAGTCGTGAAATGAAGTAGATGAAGTCGTGAAATGAAGTGGATGAGTTCGCATAATGAAGTTCATGATTTCTGCACAATTGCCAATACATGCGAATGGTAAAGCAAAAGTGCTTGTTCGGAATCCGAACAACCACTCTACATGGTGCTGTTTTTCTGTTTTTATTGCCACATCTATCACCAATGCATTTAACTCTCTGATTATAAGTGAATAATGCGTGGCAGTAAGCGGTGTTTCTGTTGCCACCTAATGCCACGCATTGCCACACTCTTTTTATGAGGGAATGAGATGAAAAGTGAGTAGGTTATTTCCTAACTACCAGATACTCAGTACCAAATCTTGTTCTTCGGTTCTTCAAACCTTCAATATTCTGAAGCTCTCTGCCCAATTTCTGTATACTCGAAACCTGGAGAGAGGAGCCGAATTTCTGCTTCAAAATGTCGAAAATGGCGGCTGCCATCAGATATTCGCCCTCTTCCGGGGTACTTGCAGGCTCGAAAACCTGCAGAAAACATTGCTTGATAGGGGAAATCTGTTCAAATTGTCTGTTATGTTGCATGATGATGGCGGTTTCCTTGGCATCGAAATAGGATTTTTCGCCACGCTCCAAAGCTTGCATCGCCTGCGCATAAAGTTGCTCATAGTTCAGTCTGCCACTCACATCGATAGGTCCCGTCAGTTCTACTCCCAGGAAACGGCGGTTGCCGGATGGGTCGGAAAGAATATCAGTCATGTTGCTCGTGGCAATGAAGGAGGCTAGACGAGGAAATTCCTGTACATGACTTCCGTATGGCGGCTTGATTTTCACCGTTGGCAACTGCAGCAGATTCTTCAGAAAACCCTGCTGCACCTGTGGGGAAATCTGATTGAACTCATCGAGATTGATGAGCAGAAATTGTGACATCGCCTGCAATACCTGACGCTTTTCTGAGAGAATCATATTGTCGCTGAAGCCCCACGATAATTCGGTAGGGATGAGACGGCGGCAAAAGGTGCTCTTATTGTAACCTTGCTTGGAAATGAGCAGCGGCATGGTACTGTTGCCATATTGACGGCGATACATGCCGCGCCACTGGTCAACCATTCCCAGAAACCAGGTGTAAAACCAGTCTTCCCAATGAGGATTGTTGGTGGGTACAGTTCGTGCCAGGGCACGGATGCGGTCCTTGCCGTCCCATTTACCCAGACAGTCATAGAGATAGGACTCTATTGGACTGTAGTTTCTGATGCGGTCTGACTCTAGAAAATTCCTTACATCCTTGATGCTTACGTGGATGTCGGCTATCTGAACATCCAGCGTCATGCTTTTCTGCACACGGGCATCCACCGGTCTGAAATCGCCAACCCAGGAATTGTTCGGACGGTATTCGGTATATTTCATCACGGTATTGTAACGGAACAGGTACCGGCTCTCCAGGTATCTGATCATCTGCAGAATTTCGGCACGGCCTTTTCTGCCTGAGGCAGATTTCTCCGTCTTCCTGTCTTTGGAATGGGTATCGTAAGCGGTGCCTACTATCTGGCGGAGTTTCTCTTCTGTCACATGTCCCCAGTTGTTGCGGCGGATATGGATGAAAGCTTCTTCTTCGCTGAGGCCCATGTTGCAGAGCTTGATGGCGATGGCTGAGAAACCGGCAAGGAACCGGTCTTCATCGTTCTGCCATGAGATGTTGGCTTTTTTCATCTCTTCCTTCGTCTCTTCTGCTGCCTTGCGGTAGAGGAATTCATAGTCATCGTATGTCTTTAAATCGTCTACATTCTTAGGGGCTGAGGCTACCTTCTTCATATTTTGGGAGATGCGCATCGCCACAGCCTTGCTGTTATAATAAGGAGAGGCATCCAGCGTAAGCATGAAGTTGGATGCCAATGATGGCTTTTCGGGTTTGATGGCAGCCTGTACCTGCGACTGGTAGAGTGTCTTTGCCTGTTCGTAGGCAGACTGGTAGAGTAAGTCGGCGTCGGCTTCTTTTGTCGGGATTTTTCCTTCTTCGTTGCAGATGCTTACGAGCACGATGAGGCTTCTGCCATCGGCTCCTTCGAAGGCAGCGAAGGTCATCGGCAGCAGACTGACCGTCTTCTTGACGGCATCTTTTTCCTGCTCTGACATGAGGTTGATGAAGTGGAGCATTACCAGTCCGTTTGATTTCTGGAAGACGAGATTGCCGCTTTCATCCTTGTTGAATTCTGCGGCTGGATAAACGTGCTGCCATTCCTTGATGCCTTTGTAGTACTGGTAGTCGGCCTCCATGAGCGGCACACTCATTCTGAAATTGGTGACACTCAGCTTGGCATCATCTTTAGCGATGCGCTCCAGAAACCGTTCTACGGTTTTCGAACTGACCATCAACTTGTTCTGCTTGTTGATTCTTGTAATAGTAAACTTCATATTTCTGCTAATTTGTTGATAGGGTGATACTTAGGATTGCCGATGGCTTTGCCCAAGGCGTTGGGCAAATGTGCCCGGCTACGCCGGTCATTCGTGACCATCGTGTCGGTCATCCGTGCTCAATTGAAGCAATAGTTCCATGAGTTGTAAACATCTCCTTTAGCGAAGTAGAGTCTGACTAAATCTGCTTGTGTCATAGGTTTTTGGAATTAAAATTGTATAAAAAGTGGTTTCACAGGAGTCGTAAGCTTCTAGGTGGAATCGGCAGGAATTTTTCCTGTTGGTTGCAAAAATACAAAAAAATGTTCGAAACCGCAAGCCTTTTTCTCCACTTTTTTAATGTTTTTCTGCGAAAACAATAAGTATTCCTCTGCTTTTTCGCTGAGAATCCCCCGTTTTTCGCCCGAGTGTGGCAATAGGTGGCAATAGGTGATAATAGAAAATGCCCTTATTGCCACGCTTAAATAGCTAAAAACCAATTGGTTAACTTGAGGTGTGGCAATAGTGGCAATAGTTTTAGAAAAACTTTCTCATACATAGGCATATCCTTCTTTTACTAATAAATGTTATATTCCCACCATTCTAGACTTTGTATTATCAAAGGAAACTTCAAGTGACTTATCAAAGTTCTCTAAGGCTATTTCTACTAAGAACTTTGACACAAATCAATTTAAAATATATGATAAATATAATTTCTATCTCGCTGCTGAAGATAGGGAAAAAATAATGCAAATACTCTATAAAAATAAAGAGTAATTTAAATAATAATAACTTATATGTAAGCAAAATTTATTTAATAAAAATCATAGGATTAAAATTAATTAAAATCTCTTAAATGTTACATTTATGAAACATTTAAGAGATTTTGTTGTTTAATTCTTATCTTATCATTAATAAGTAAACTGTTTTTTGAAAACATTAACACGTATAACACATATAACTAGGAGGATTATAGAATGTTTGGATTTTTTAGCCCAGCTCCAGCAATACCTAGACTTCCAAAAGATAAGGTATCATCAGCATACAAAGCATATCGTATTCGTATGTTCCTTATGATATTTATTGGATATACAGGTTACTACTTAGTTAGAAAAAACTTTGCTGTAGCATCACCATATTTAATTGATAACTATGGATTTTCAAAAACACAAATCGGACTTATAAGTATGGGACTTGCTGTATCTTACGGTTTAAGTAAGTTCATTTTAGGAAATTTATCAGACAAATCAAACGTAAAGAAATTTATATGTTTTGGACTTATTGCATCATCAGTATTAAGTGTTCTAATGGGATTTGCTCGTACAGTTCCAATATTCTTAATACTTATGGTATTTAACGGATTCTTCCAAGGTATGGGAGCTCCACCATGTTCAATAGTATTAGGTAAATGGTTCTCTCAAAAAGAAAGAGGACTTAAAATGGGAATATGGAATACTTCTCATAATATAGGTGGAGGTTTAATAGGACCTATAGCAACTTTATGTTTATTAATATTTGGACAAAATCATTTCCAATCAATATTCTTTGTACCAGCAATAATATGTACAATAGTAGCTTTATTCTGTTATGTAATTGGGGCTGATACTCCAGCATCTGTTGGATTACCTCCAGTTGAAGAATATAGAAATGATTATCCTGAAGTTAAGGCTGAGGTTAATCCAACAACTTTATCTTCAAAAGAAATAATGGTTAAATATGTTCTTAAAAATAAATATGTTTGGTACTTAGCACTAGCTAATATCTTTGTTTATTTAATAAGACAAGGGGTTGTTAACTGGATTCCTATATACTTAAAAGAATCAAAAGGATTCTCTGCTGCTAATGCAAACTGGGCAATGTTCTTATTTGAATATGATGCAATAACAGCATCAATATTACTTGGATGGCTTTCAGACGTTGTATTTAAAGGAAAGCGTGCTCCACTTAGTATCTTATGTATGATCGGTGTTATATTTGCTACAGTAGCTTACTGGCAAACAAGCAGTACATTAGTAACAATGATTTCTGTTGCATTTATAGGATGCTTCATATACGGACCTCAATTATTAATAGGAATGAACTTAATAGACGTTGTACCTAAATTCGCTGTTGGTTCTGGTACAGGTTTCTCAGGACTTG
>OGKK01000324.1_pt1 | contig 18765 bp, 29 predicted proteins | sample 1572401 | NCBI WGS metagenome assembly OGKK01 (sample SAMEA2582155, study PRJEB24529) | metagenome | biome: Human gut stool | place: China | collected 2011 | reverse complement strand
CTATAATTCAACTGTTTCAAAGATCGAATTGCCCTTTTTTATTGGACAGTAGTGACTTTGAATATTTTATCTTTAGCAAATTGAAGTGCTGACTTCTTTACCATTACCAAATCTCCTAGAATATATTCTAACTTATTCATACGCTTTACTTAACTTCTTTAAAGGTTACCTTCTTGTGGTCTGAACGGTCTTCTGCTTCACACTGAAATCCATCTGCCCAACCATTTCTGGTCGGGTTATAACACGTACCATCAATCTTAAAGAAACAATCATCGCAATCATCATGCTCAACAACTTCAAGAGTAATGGTTACTTTTTCTCCAACTTTAGGCTCTTTCATTCTTTGCCTTTTACAATATTGTACACTTGTTTTAACTTATCTGTTGATAAACGTTCAAAATCAGAAGAACTGATAACGTAGATGAGAGTCTTACGAAGATTCTCTTCTTTAACATCTGATATTTCCTTTTCTGTAGGAACAGATATTTGTCTAACATTCCATCTATCACTACCGCATTGCCAGCCAGAATCTCTTTTAAATCTAGCGTTATTAACAATAATTTGAGTCTTTGTCACTTTATCAACCTTGGCGATATGTCTATGAGACATACCTGTAACTAGTACTTCATCGCCCTCAACTAAATCTTTAAGCTCTTTCATTACTCACCTCCTTTGACAATTAAATCAAGTAGTTCTTCCACAAATACCCAATCAGTAAAAGTATATGCTCTAACTCTAATTTCCCACATTTCTTGATATGTGTCACAAGCAGTTTCATTTAACATAGCGTTCATATCGTAGAGCTTTATATTACTATTCACTTTTGAGAATGCGAGAATCTTTCCGTTATCATTTCTAGGAACTTCGCTAGCAGGATGAAGCAATTTATTCAAATCGTTCAAGAACTCATTGATAGCCCACTTAGCACCTAGTCCAATAGCTTCTTTGATGTCCCCCTCATAGAACATTTCTTCCTTTTCATCATTGTTGAAGACTATCTCTTCGCCATTTAACAGAAATCTATCTTCATAGATTTCTTCCTTGGCAGCTTCTTTTTTCTTATCGTCTATCATAACTTACTTCTCCTTTAAACGTTCTATTAATTTATCTGCGATTTTGATGGCAGAATTAACAACACTGTCATACATAGAGTTAGGACGTTGTACAAGACCTGCTGCAACATCTTTTGCTATCTCATATCTTCTCTGCTCCCAAATGTTTTCTTCGTTATCATTATTCTGGGTAAAGCTTGAACAAAGTATTACATCCTCCACATTTTGATTGGGTCTTTTGCTACAAAAAAAAATATCTGGAGCAGTAACTACATAAACCTTTCATCCCTCACCTCCTTTCCATTCATCAGTTGTGCCAAGAAGGTGTGCAGTTTCCTCGTTGTAAGGGATGCACTCATCAAAACGCATACCTCCTACAGCTTCATACTTTCCACGTTTAAGTTGATATGCAAACTGGCAGAGACTCCAAGCAAAACATTCTTCTCCACGAATATCTCTCATCAAGCACCAATCCATAGGCTTGAACTCACACTTCTTTGACAAATCCACAATCTGTTTCTTCTCAGCATCCCAAGCTTTGCCTTCTTTGGCTAGAGCATCAAAGAGTTGCTGCTTTTCCGAGTCCGTGGCAAATCTTTTAATACGACTTATACGACTAAAAAATTCGCCTTCTACTTGGTTGATATATATATACTCATTAAGCATATAAGCATGATAATATATCTTTCTAGTTAAACTAATTCCTCTGACAAGAACTATTGTACCCGAATCAGACATTACTATATCTCCATCCTTGAACTCAGGCTGAGGTTTCTCTACTTCCAAGGTCTCACGATTGAGATTACCGCCCAATCGCTCCTCGATGGTGCTGATGTAGGTCTGAACAGCATCTTTACCTGCTTTTTGGAAATCAGAAGTTAGCAATCGTTCTTTTTCATAGAACTGTTCTGTATCATTATTCTCTTTCCAAAGATAATATTTCCCTAAGAAAGAGCAATATGTATCATCGACAAATCTTTCAAATATAATATATACATCCCCATCTTTATTAACCAAGACATCGCCCTTCTTCCAAGAGAACTTCTCCCAATCACGCATTTCTTTGGAAGGAAAGAGAAACTGTAAGCCATCAAGCCATCCTCTAAGTGTTCCAAGTTGAGAATAGCCAAAAAGCTCATTATAACCTCCTTTGTCCCTTGTACACCAAATTGAAGTTTCAATTTCTGTTGTTTCAACGTTATCAAACTCCACATCTATATTATGTAGATAATCGTACAGTTTCGTTCTTTGCGGTTTATCCTTTAAAATAGCCGCTATATTAATTTTTGTTTCCATATCACTTCACTCTTTTAAATTGAACAGCCTTTCCGTCTTTTCTAGTGCTTGCGATACAGTCGAAATCTCCGCAAACATTCTCATAGATATTGTTACATATCTCATCGAAAAAACAGCCATTACATTGTTCTTTCTCTGTCTCAACCACCTTTAAGACGATTTCTGACCCAATAGATAAATCTTCCATAACTTTAATTTCTCATTACGTGACACTTTACAACCTTGTTTACTGCAAGAGGTTGCGATTTATTAAAATTCTCGATGATATTGCGTTCCATCTGCTCAGGGAAGATGGGTTTGGTGGGCTTTGGAATGTAGATGGTAGCTTGAATTTTGCTACCATCACTCAACATCAATAAACATCTTCTTGAAATCTGTTCTATTCCAAACATATTGCTGTCCTCCTAATATTTGCATCCGTGTAGGTACGGACGAGATTCGTTATACTGCATTTTCAACTTGATATGCTCCATCAGGTCGATATTGTTATTGTGAGCGATTGCGAATACCCTCATGAGTATATTTTGAAGGGTATCTGATACAAACCAACTGCAAAACTCATTATCAACAAAGTTACCAAAGTATCTGTTGAGTCGGTACAAATCTTTTGCGATACTGCCTTTATTGATTAAGTTTTGAACATTACATTGAATTTTGGCAACTTCATATATGTCAGCAAGGCTAGAATCGCTTTTTAGTTTAATAGATGTCTTGCTATTCATCCATCCCAAGAGTGATAAGATACGGATGGCAATATCAGCGAACTCTGATTCAACCGTTCCTTCAAGAGAGTTCTTGTAGGCGGTAGGAATATCTCTGCCCATCTGAATCTCGCTCTCATAGTCTTCAATACTTCCGTGGCGATTGTGTCGGTCTGCCTGAACAGCTTCTGCCATTTCCGTGATGATGAGCATCAATTCGGTTTCTATTTCTGTGCACTCAGTATAGAAACCGTGCTTGTAGGCATTCTCAAAAGCATCTCCTGCTAAGGATGCCAGTTCTTTCTTCGTTATAATTTCCATATTGTTCTTGATTTATTGTTTTCTGATAGTGTATGCCATATCGTTGAGGGTTCTGCACCAGTTTATCTTGCCTTCTGCACACAACTCGTTGATGGCTTGATAAGGATGCGGGAATCCTCGGTTGATGATTTCGGCTGTGAGGACGTGGGGCGGCACGATGTGGGCAGCTTCACGCTCTGCCTGAATCTCTGCGATGATGGCTAGGATTTTTTCTTTCTCTGTCTTCATTTGGCGAAGGTAAAAATGAGACGTGTGTGACTTCGGACTGGAACATTAATTGTTCCAACATTCCGTTTAGGTCTTGTTGATACCACAAGCCATCGTGCATTGTTCCGATGATTGGGTTGCCTTTGTACCATAGTACCATTGTCTTGTGGGTAAACATGGCTTTGTGCGCTTTGCTGATACGCTTGCCTACCTTGATATATCCAAAATTTATTTTAGTAATTGCAAAAATTTCCATAAGCTAGAAGAGTGATAGCTGACCAGTCTTGTCGTGGTAGTGATTCCCAGAAGGGAATATCAGTTCCTCGAACATGGCGGTCAGGCAGTTGGTTACTATTGAGTTTCCTGCGAGGGCATAGAGTTTGCTCTTGCTGATAATGAGTTGACCAGATTTCTCCTTGCTCAGGAGTTTGTCTATGTCAACTTCGTGTACTCCCATCAGTCGGAAACAATCTCTTGGAGTGTACTTCCTGATTTGGATGGAGTATTTCTTTCCGTTGGGAGCGGTATGAATGATTTCTTTGTTCATGATGGTTACGAATGTCATGTTTGCTGTATCAATGGTTGTCTTAATGGTAGGGGAGATACCTTGCATTACAGCTTGGTTGTAGATGTCGAGAACCTGACCACCTACATCAGGCTTCACCTTCCCTGATAGGAGCAGGGATTTCATTCTCTTTCCTCCGGTTATCATATCTCCTTTACGATTAAGAATAGTGGGATGCAGTTACCTCCGTGACCCATAGCAGAATTGAGAGTAGGGGAGATTCCATTGGTGGAATAGACTCTGGTCTGCTGCTCTATTCTGCCTTTAATTTGGAGGTTTGCTAGCTTTATAATTTTGTCGCACATTATAATTTCTTGATGATTAAGACTGCGTTGGCACAACTTCCTGTTGGTGCAAGATAGTTTGCTAAACTAGTCTTGTAATAGCTACTGCGGATGGTTCTACTCATGCCTTCTATATCTGAGTTTATCAGCAGTTTTCTTCTCTTATTTTCCTGATTATCAGTACCCCCCCTAGGGAAATGGTCCACACCAAGGAGATTTGCTACGCTGATTCCTGCACCGAAAGAAGATGTGATAGTCGGGCTGCAACCATCAGCAGTTTTCGGTATTGAAATCTTCTGGGTAGAGTTTTTCGATTGATTCATTGATGTCTGCTTTACAAAGATACTTTTCTAGGAGTGGCTGAGACATGAAATATTCTGGAGATACATCGTCTTCCAAGATGTCCTCAACCGTAGTCTCTAACTTGATGGGCGAAGGGAAGTGATACTCTGGGTTCGGCTCGTCTTCTGTGCGTAGGATGGAAATGACAAAGATACGCTCACGATTCTGAGGGATTCCGTAATCTTTTGCATTGAGCACCTTGTAGAAGGAGGTATAACCGAAGGAGTCGAGGTCTTTCAGATACTGGAAGAAGTACTTTCTCATTGACTTTGAGAGAAGACCTTTCACGTTTTCGAGCATCACGTACTTGGGTTTCTTCACGGCTAGCATTCTCTTCTCCTGAAAGATAAGGGATGAACGTGTGCCGCTGCCTTCCTCGCCACCTTGTCTGAGTCCTGCATTGGAAAAGTCTTGGCAGGGAGAAGACCAACTGATGAAATCGAAATCGGGAACCTCATTCCAGTCTATCCTTGTCACGTCTCCGAAGTTAGGTATGTCTCTTCCGTGCAGGAGTCCGTAGGCTTGGATGGCGGAAGGTTCAATCTCGGAATAGCCCACTACCTTGAAGTCGAACTCAGGATGCTTTTCTTTGAGGTATTTGAAGGCTAGGCTCTGACTGCCATACCCTGCAAAGGCCTCAAAGACTCGGAGAGGATGCTGCTTGTTGTACTTGCTGATTTGTATCATTGTGGTAAATGGTTTCGTAGATGTTACGGATTCCACTGGATGCCCAAGCGTTCCAAGGTTCCATTGGCTTGATATATCTCCAACTGCTTTCTACAAAAGCTATGAGGGTTCTTTTGCAGCACGTCTATCATTCCGTAGATACGCTGGCGGAAAGCGTGGTTCTTGTCTTCTTCCGTTATCTGCTGCTCTACCTTTGTCTTGGCGATGAGTTGGCTGATTTCAGAAGGGTTCTCGTTAACGGCTGCTGGCGGTGGTGTGGCTCCGATGAGTTCGTCTTCCCATCCTCGCTGGTTGAGGAAGGTTTGGAAGTTCTTGCGATATTTTTTATCCTCGGTAGAAATCACATATAATGGAATATACTCTATAGCTGCCTTGCGGTCTTTCAGACTCATAGAGTTCCACTTCTTTTCCAGTTTAGCCTTGCAGCCAACCTTCTTTTCGTATAGGTTCCATGCTCGTTCAAAGGTATATTCGTCTTTGACTTCCTTGGGTGGAGCAGTAACCTTGTAGCCATTCTCTTCTAGAAGCTGAATGGCTTGCTTGATTTCATCTGTCATAGTTCACCATTTAAATAATTGTCGATTGCTTGGATAAATTCATCTATAGAGCGGACGATGATATACTTGCCACCATGTCGTTCTACTTCATACTGGAATACCTTCTGCTCGGGTTCCTGCCTGCCTTTGGGAGTCTTGTTCTCTATGCAGAGAAAACCGTACTGAGAGGTGCGCTTCAGGAGCAGCATATCAGATACTCCTGCCTTCATACCTTCTTCTTTGAGCCATGCGGCTTGTCGGGAGGTTCGCTTGCCACCATTAGGAACGGCAAAGAAGACTCCTTCAAGGTCAGGATATACCCCACGGATATACCTGACCTCTGCGGCTTGCAAGTTGTGCTCATCGTAGGATAAACGCTTGCGTATCTTCTTGCCTTCCTGCTGTAGCTTTGCTTTGATTTCAGCGTAGCTTGCCATTACCAATCAGTTGAGAAAAGGTCGTTGAGAAATTCTTCACCCATCAAGCGGATGGCTTCATTTGCAAGTTTTGCGCTCTTGAAGTAAACGCTTCCGTTGTTTGCTAAACTATTGTAATTTGGATAATAGCTATTATTAAGTTTAATGATGTTCCAATTTTGATAATGACTATCAAAATTCGGTTTCCAGCCTTCGTTGAGATACTTGGCGATGTTCTGCAACTTGTTGAAGGCTGCATAACGTTTAGCCTGAGCAGGAGTAGTGCTGTTGGTAGTATCTTCGTAACTACTTAAACTCTGTCGCTCTTGATGAATTATGTTTCTGCCAGAAATCCAATGTGCAGTTTTGTTCAAGTAGAGTTCTTTGGCAATATCATTATAAGTGGTAGGCTTGCCATCCTCTTCTTTTTTATTAGTATGCTTATCCTCTCCTTCAATCTTCTGACGAACCATCAACTTACCATCCTCAGCGAAGAAGAACTGGAGGTTATCAGGGATAGGGTACTCTACTGCCGAACCATCAGCAGGAATGCGCAACTTAGTTAAGGTTGCCTTTCCGTTATTGATGTTGGTAACATCTTGATTGCTGATGCCTTCTGCGTGAATATCAGGAGTCTCTTCCTCGGCATTCTCTGCCATCTTCTTGGCAATCATGTCTACACCTTTGCCAACGATTGCTCCGAAAAGCATCTGTGCAAATGGTGGTAACTCTGGGGTGTTGTTGCGCTGACGATTACGTCTGTTGTTGCGCTTGTCGTTTCTACGTGTCATATCAACTATAATTTTGTAAAATGTTATTAAACTCGTCTTCTGTAACACCATCTGCATAGAGTATCGTGAGGATGGTGTCTAAGACTCTACTATATACTTCATTAAAGGCTGGCTCATCCATCTTGGCAAAGGAGATAGACTTGGCTCGCTCCAAGAACTTCTGTCCGTTGAGGTCGTAAAGCGGTTCGCTGAATCCTGAGGTTATCAGAAGCTGCTCACGGAATGTGTCTATAGAACGTAGGTTTGTGCGCTGTTGCTCTGTGAGACAATCCCATGCTGCTCTGATAAGGGAGAAGAACTTGCGGTGAAACTTAATGTTCCTTGGTCGAACTATGTTCGCCTTGACGATGGAACCAACCTTTATCTTTTTCATTTCCTCGTAATCATCATCCGTGTAAGGACGAAGACCAGTGGAGGTTCTTACTAGATGGATTTCCATACCTTATATATTATTGGTTTGGAGCAGGGAAGGGAAGTCCCTGCTGCTGACCACCTGCATATTGAGCGTTCTGCTGAATAGGTTGACCGCTTGCATTAACCTGAGGGGGAAACTGCTGTGGCTGGCTCAGAGGTATTGGCTGCTGCTGTGGTTGGTAATACCCACCAACTGGATGAGGTGCTGCGCCAACCTGACTCTGGACAACCTGACCTTGCTGCTGACCATTTGGTCGTTCCACCTTCCAGCAGTCCAACTGATTGAACCAACGTCCTTCCTTAGACTGGCGTGCCTTCAATCCGATGTGGGCGGTGATGATTTCTCCTAACTGAATGTTGAACTGCTGCAACTTGTCTGAGCCATATACCGAGATAACGGCTCTTGAAGGGTACTGCTCGTTCAACTCTTCGATAGTGTACTCACAAGAACTCCATTGAGTTCCGTTTTTGGAAGTTCCCATTTGAACTTGCCCTGCTGCAATAATCTTGCCTGTAAACTTTACGTTCATATCTATACTTAATTAAGTTTGATTCTTATTGACGGCTTGGTGGTCGTATCTTTCAGATAGTGCTCGTAGTGGTCAGGCTCCGTGTCCTTGAACAGCTTCGTGTCGAAGGTTTTCTTGGTGGTAGCTGCCACATAAGAGTAGGAGGCGAACTGAGTCTTGATGGATTTCTGCTTGTTGTCTTCCATCATCTTCATAATCTTCTCTTTCAACTCATCCTGCTTAATCTTCAGGGCATCCATACGAGCGGTTATCAATCTGTACTCCTGCTCTAGTGCTGAAAACTGCTCAGGAACCTCCACCTTATACTGATAGTCTGTATCATCTGCGAGATAAGCGTTGATTAAATCGTCAATCTGATTATCAGCTACTCTTGGTAGCGGTTGGAACTTGCTCTGTCCGTTCTTGAACCACATGCAGACAATCTCCTTCACCTTTAGGTCGGGGTTCTGTTCCTCGAACCATTTTGCATATATGGATAGCTGGAGCGAAACGTTGTCGTAGTGAAGGGTGGCGGTGGTCTTGTAATCTACCAGATAGATGTTGCCTTCGCTGTCGGCAAAGATTCCATCAATGGCAGATGCAAAGTTCTCACCATCTGTAACAAGATACTCGGATGCTACATAGTGTAAATCGTATGCGACTAACATGCTGTGGAAGGCTTGAAGCTCTTCCGTAGGGTTCGGGTACTTCTTGATGTCTGCATCGAAGATGGAGCAGAAGGTTTCAAACGTATTGTGGATAAGACTTCCTCGCTCTGCTGCCTTCATCAATACCGATTCAGGAATATTCTTGTAGGTGTCGGGGAAGGCTTTCTTGATGAGCGTTCCCGTCACACCTTTCAGTTCCTTCTTGCCAATGAAGTACTGATGAGACTCCTCAATGAATGTTACTCTTGGAACATTCAGGCTGATTTTCTTTGTTTCTGCTGTCATATTATTGTATACCTAATTGTTTCTTCTTGGCTGATACTGCTTGCATAAACTGAGCGTTAGAGCAGAGTGGCTGGTAATGCTGAATTACCCACAACAGATTGTCTTTGGTAACACATCTGCTCAGATAACCCAATCCTTCGTTCAGGTCATTCGGGTGGTACTGAGAGGATGCTTGCTGCTGGGCGGCTTGTGAAGGCTGGGCGGTTGGCTGCTGAGTCTGTGTCTGTGTCTGCTGCTGCGCTGCTCTACTATCCTGAGCACCATATTTGCTATCAATATCTATGATGTCTTTTCCTGCCTCGAAATAAACGTCTGCTGCTACACCCAGTGCCTTCATAGAAACCGACAAGGCGTCTGTGAGTGCCATCTTGTAGCATTCATCAGATACGTATGCTCCCTTGCTTTCCATTGATACTTCTGACGAACCTCCTGTTCCTTGGATGGCATCTGACCATTCTCCGTTCACCTTGATAAAGAGGTCGATGTTGCAATAGGCTTTAACCTCGCTTCCGAAAGTCTCTGTCCACTGCTTGGTGATTACGTACTTCCAACCGATTCCGCACACACCAAACTGCTCTGTCATTGCCTTGATGCGCCACATTGGGTTGATGTCGTGTTTTCCTCTAAGTCTTCCTGACTGAATTTGTCTGAGTGCCTCTTGAGGAACGACTTTGAGTTTGTTGTAATAATCTAAATTACCCATATCTTATATGTATTAAGTTGCTATTGATATTTCCATTCATAGCGGCTGCATCTGTAGCCACCATCTGGGTTCTTATTCGGGTTGTCACACATGGTCGAGAATAGACAATCGTGACAACTATTTGCTTTATATCTCATATTGTATGGTTTAAATGTTCAAATTAAAAATCCCCACGGTTCTCACGAATGGTGGGGCGAGTTATTTTATTTTAGTTTAACCTGAGCGGTCGCTACCGCATCGAAAATGTAATCTGTATGAAATTTACTAATATGTCAATATTTGCAATTTCCTTTAGAAAAGGAGGGGCTGCTAAATGTAATGATAAAACAGCCACCTCCGTGGAGCGACATCTATACAATCTTGCCGGATGCTGAATCGCTCTTTGGTTCCCTTCTGCATTTATGGAGGCTTAGGACTCCCAGCACTAGTAATCGCACATATTGTGATATATCTGATTTCTATAAAATAACCAATAACTTGAACCGAATAGAAAGAAAGCGTGCTGGCTGCATTAGAACCGATTTGTAGTTGTGCGCTCCTACCTTTAGATGCTACCTTATTATATAAGGGTCACGGCATCAGGTCTGCTTCTTCACAAGTGAACTCCAAGTTTTTCCAAATTCCACCTATCAGGTGTATGTAATCGCTTGCCACTTCCACGTCTAAGCACCATCTGTGGTTAATGATGCTCCTTTTGGGTACGTGTACCTCTCTAGGAAGGTTTATCCTATCCGATACTAAGCCTTGGAATCGGGCGATATGGGGCGCAAGGTGGGACTCGAACCCACGACCTCGAAGGGGGAAGAACCTTCACACTCTACCAACTGAGTTACTTGCGCTGGGTAAAAACTTAAAACATGTAAAATTATAACGACAAAGTTCTAGTGGAGACTGGGAGTAGCAAACTCCAAAAAACCTCTGCTGTTTTCAATGACTGAAATATTATAAGACTTAACACATTAATAACTTAATACTAAACTATTCTTGTGAGGTTCAATCTCCATATATCTTACTTGCCTACTTCCTTGAAGTAGGAGTGAATTTCCTTAACGGCAACAGCGAAAACTATTACGCTGGCTACCAACATTACATCTGCTATCATAAGTTTATCTGTTTAATGGGTAAAACAATAGGCTGCTGCCTCTGATTTCAACTCTGCCATGCTCTTTCTGCGGTTCTGAGTCATCCACTCTTCCAACTCGCTCTTTTTAAAGTAGAGTCGGTTGACGTTTGGTTTATAGCAAGGAATGATGCGGTTCCTGACGTTCTCTCTCACTCCTCTAACCGTCATACCAAGAATGATTGCAGCTTCATTAATGTTGAGCACATTCTTTGCAGCTATGAGCGAATACTGCTCTATGCGGTCTAGCTGCTCTTTAATCTCTGGGTCTATCATATCAGTTGAATTTGATGGTTTGTTGACTGGCACTAGCTGCCTTGGCTGGCTCTGTTCTACCAGTGCCCTTATCGCTGGGAGTGTTCTCCTGCTCTATCAAGGGGAGAATGCCCTTCGCTTTGAGTGATTCATATAGGAAGATTCTTCCTTTCGTTGTCCACTCGGTGTTGTACTTCACATCATGCCGACCATCACTCCTTACGATGTCTACTGCTCTGCTGTGAACATATCCACCTTCTAAGAACTGGGCAAACAATATCCATTGACCTCTTACCTTGTGCTGGATTCTCATAGACTCCAACTCCTTGTTTAACCTCATGGCACTCATTCCGTAGTCCTGAGCAATCTGAGTAACGGTCATAGTGGCATTACTCTGCAAGATTTTGTCGTAGTAGCTGACCTTCGGCAGCATTTCGGTAATCTTGTTGCCGAGTTCCATGTTCGTCTTGCTGATAGTGAGGATTTGTTCCTGCTGCTTCTTATTTTCCAAAGCTAGCTGCTGTTTCTCCTCCTCAGCCTTGACCAGAGATTTGAGAGCTTCGAGATAGTTCTGAGGAACGGATGGCTTTTGATGTTGCTCTTCCAGTTCCTTCCATCGTTTAATCAACTTGGCTCTCGCTTCATCGTTGAACTTGGTGGCTATGTAGAGACATTCTTCTTTATTGAGAGAGAAGTAAGGTCTCATCTTGTGACCACCATTACTAATTTCAATCTCTTCTTGCAAGAGCGCAAATTTGCGCTCCTGCACCTTTTCCCAAGCTGGCTCCATATTTCGGATGGCTCTCATTATATCTTTGTGAGCCTTGCCAGTAATCTCTGCAATCTGTAGTGATGTCATTCGGTCACCATCTACAATAGTCGAAATTTCATTCATATTAACCTCCTTGTTTTAAATCGGGCGGTAGTGTATGAAACAGAAAGTGACAAATTTTCATTTTATACATTATTATATCTACCGTTGCCCGATTGTAGTTTTTATTTTGTACCTTTGCAGGTGACAAATTTTTATTTTAACTTAATTCAATTTCGTATGAAACAGAAAATCGTACATCTACATTCTAAAGTAAACGAGAACGGTGCTCTCGTAGATTTTGACCTTGATGAAGAAATCAAGAAGTTGGAAAGAGACAACTATGTTGTTAAGCAAATCACTTCATCTTCTTCATGTCAGTATTATCCAAACAAGTCAACAGAAACATTTGTTCATGTTTTCTTACTTGTGGAAAATAACCTCGAAGCTCTTTAGTTTCTCGATTTCTACAGAGTCGTTCTTTTGATAATAAGTACATAAGTAAACTCTGTATTTCCATTCTATTATTGGCGAGTTATATACCCAGTTGAAACATTCTTCAAAGTTGGTACATGATTCGCCAAGAATATAGAACATCTTTATCCTCAGCCATGTTCTGAATAATCTCTTAATCATATTCACCTCCTTCCTAATAGAACACTACCTTGTTGGTCTCAACTCCTCCGAACTCATTCAATGCAGCCTGCCTGATGTCTTCGGCTTGCTTGCTCTGACTTCTAAAACCTAGAGCGTTGTAGATGGTTTCCCTTCGACATCTATATCGCTCAGCAAGTTTTTTACGTCCTTCGGGCGAAACTTTGATAATTTTTATCTTTTTTACTTGCATATCTTAATTTTTTGTTGTACTTTTGCTTCTAATAATTAAGCAACTTGTTGTTTACGAGTGCAAAGGTATGCAAATATGTTTAGATTACCAAACAAAATTGCATATTTCTTTAGTCGGTTATGTTTATTTAAGTATGATTTAAAAATGTAAAATGTATGGAAAGTATTGTGGCACAGAGAATTAAGTCTGTTTTAGAAGCTAAACAGATAAGTATAGCGGCATTTTCAAAAATGATTGGAATGCAGCAAGTAACTTGTAATCGTCAAATTCGTGGTGACCAAGCAGTATCACTTGTACTCATTGAAGGATTCCTGAAAGAGTTTGATGAGATTTCAGCCGAGTGGCTTCTTCGTGGCAAGGGAAATCAGGTGAATGAGGAACCATCGTTCTTGGTGGCAGAACCAACTCCTGAGTATCATGAAGACAGAAACGACTTGTTAAACGATTCTGTATGGAAGGCTAAGTACGAAGAATTGGAGAAACGCTACGACCAGCTACTATCTATCCTGGGCGGTGGCATGAGACAAGCAAATGTTGGATAATTAAAATGTGGTGAGATATGAAAAGAGTAATGTTAGTTTTGTCTTTTATGTTAATTAGTTTGTGTATCTTTTCACAGACTGTTATAGAAATGACTAAAGATGGAGGAGTTTATACCGTTCCGTGTACAATTAACGGTTATAAAGTTAGTATGATATTTGATACAGGAGCATCTAATGTTAGTCTATCTTCTAGGGTAGCATCTTATATGTTTCGTAACGGATTGTTGCGTGAAACTGACATTATAGGCGAGGGTTCCTCTACTATTGCATCTGGAGAAAGTATAGACCATATTGTAGTTAAAATAAAAAGATTAGAGATAGGTGGTATTAAAATAGATGATGTTAAGGCTGTTATACTGGATAGTCAGACTGCACCTTTATTGTTAGGATTGTCTGCAATTCAGAAAATTGGAAAGGTAGGTATAGATGGAAATAAACTTATTATAAATAAATCAACGGCAAATTATAGTCCTGAGTATATAGATAAAATATATGATGGTTTGGAATCAGAATTTTCTTCTGGTAGTTATAATATGATTATTCATCAAATGGAAGATTTTAAATATAAAAATCTTTTAACTGATAAGGGCTATAGATATTTAGCAAGATGTTATCTTAGTACACATAAAGATAGAGAATGTATTGATGTATGTAATGAATGGATTGGTGACCCTTATGTATTTTTGTCAGATGATTCTTATTTCTATTCATATTATTATCGAATGATAGCCTATGAAGGTTTAACGGATAGAGATAACACTATATTATATTCGGAAAAAATGATAGATTGTATTGAGCACAAGAGACAAGACTTGTCTCTTTCCTCTAACTTGTTGGATGAGCTGTTGGGAGATGCGTATTATATGCAAGGCTTTGCATATTACGATAAAAATGCGTACACGTTAGCAAACTCTTGCTTCGAGAAAAGTTTGTCGGTATTACAGGCAAGATATGGCTTATCTAAAGTAGATATACTTGATGGCAAAGGTAGGGTTAATGATACAATAGGAAGTTGTTTTCTTATGATGGCAACCATTTCTCAGAAACAAGGAGATTATAATGGTTATGTCTGTAGTTTAGTATTTGGCGCAATGGCAGACAATAAAGTAGCCATTAAATATTGTCGTTTAAATGATATTGATTATATAACGAAATCAATAATTTTGAAAAATCAAATACAAAGCTTAGGTATATATTAATGGCAGATATAACTAACGATATACAAATGTGATATGTATGAATAATAATGATAGGCAAAAAGCAAATTATGTTATTAATTTTCCCAACTAGGAAAAAATATTTTCCAAACTAGAAAAATAAAATGGCAGAGGTAACTAACGAACAGAAGCTGTATGTGCTGCTGGATAATATTCGAGATAAGACAGAGTATGAGCAGGAGATATGGGGTATCATTTACGACCACGTATCTCCTGATGATGCTTGGAAAGAAGATGTTGCTATGCTGCTGGTGAAGAGCGAATACCTTAATCGTGGGTATGCCTTTAACAATCAAGAATCTAGGGTGGTGTATAGTGTTACCAAGCAGGGAAGGAACCAGATACCAATCCTTTGGAATGGTAGTGCGTTGAAGAAAGAGCATGAGGGGGAAGTTGACAAATTCATAGAAGAGTCAAAGTTTAGAAATAAACACGGAAATATAGCCGAGATTATTAAGCTAATCTTGGCAGCTTGTGTAGGTGCTTTGGCTGAAAAGATTATAGACTTGTTATTTTGAAAACAATTCGGCTATTATCATTCCAAGAAGAAAGCATACAACAAGTTCAAAAGGGTCTGTATCTTTGAATATATTGAATATCTTCATAGAGGCAAAGTTACGCTTTTCTCCTGAGAATCAGAAACAAATTACATAGTTTAACTTTTAATCTCTGCAAGGCTGGCTACCTTACAGAGATTTTTTTATTCCTTATCGAAGAACTTATCAATCAGTCCCATTGCATCATTCTTCTTCTTATCTATAATCTTGGCATAAATCTCGGTGGTGGCGATTCTTGTATGCCCCATCAACTTACTGGTAGTGTAGATGTCTGCACCCAGTGTAAGCATCATGGTTCCAAATGTATGCCTTGCAGTATGGAAGGTGATGTCCTTCTTGATTCCTGCATTGGATGCCCATACCTTGATGTGAGTGAGAACCGTCTGTTCGCATCCCATACCATTGAAGATGAACTCGTTTCCGTCCTGTTCAGGCAACCATTCTATAGCTTTGCCTGACAAATTGTAGGAAACCATCTTGTTGGTCTTCTTCTGTATGATAGACAGATGCCATGACTTGGTTCCATCCTCGTTGGTAACTTCCCTGATGTCTGACCATTTCAATCTCCTGATGTCCGAGATACGCAAACCGCAAAAGCATGAGAACATGAATGCCTGCTTGATAACTAGAACCTTGCATTCTGTTTCTGCCAGTTTCTTCACCTCCTCAATATCCAAGAAAACCCTGCTGGTTTCAGGTTTCTTTGGCTTCTCTCGCTTATCCACCTCGCTGAATGGATTCTTGTATATCATTCCACCTTTCACGGCTCTGCTGAGCATTTCATTGAGGTGGTTGCAATACATAATCTTGGTGTAGCTGGAAAGCGGTTCTCCATTGCTCTTCTTGGTGTTGTTCAGGAACTCAATGAACCCCACACAATACTTCTTGTCAATACTGGATAGCTTGATATTATCTCCCTTGTAGGCGATGAGTTGCTTTCGGGTGCATTCTATCTGCGCTGCAATTCTGCTTGGAGACTGCGATGTCTTCATCTTATAAGTCTTGAAGTTGTCTATCCAATCCATGAGCTTCATCTTGCTCTTGACTGATATGATACCCGAAATGCTGTTCTTGATGTCCAGTACTCTCTGAGCCTTGATAACATTGGCGGTAGCCATAGTTTCAGCATTCTTTCTTCTTGCCTCTGCCTTACCTCTACCCACTTCTGGTACGATGTAGAGTTTCAGGAACTCATAGGTTCTCTTGCCATCCTTGTAGATGTCTAGATAGACACTCTTGTTTCCGTTGGCAAGTTCCTTGAATCTGATAGTGACAGGTTCTTTTTCGATTGTTTTCTTCCTTCCCATAAGCCTTTCTTTTATAAATCTGCTGCAAAGATAAGCATTTTTTTTGTTACTCGCAAGTTTTGGGTAACAAAATAGTAACAAAACTAACACGTATCAAATGTATAGGTAATGTATATCAAACTTTCGGATAATTAATTTTTAGAAAATGTAAAGCGTTGATAACTAAAAGTTTAGATATACATTTGGTACACATTAGGTGACAGATGGGTTAAAGTGCGCTATTTACTATCTTTATGAATCCAAATTTAAAGAACAATGAGAATGTAATGGCAGCTAATGCCGAGTCATCAACAATTAAGGCGGCTAATGCCAAGTCATCAACTGTTGATGCAGGTTATGCCGAGTCAAGAATTTCAGAGTATGCTGCCCGTTTTGCCGCTTACAGCGATGAGCGTTTGAAGCAGACCATGGATCACGAGCGCAAGGTTTGTGGTTGGGGCAGCGAGCGCAGTTACTTCCTTGCCGCCCTGCGAGGAGAGTGTGAGAAACGAGGCATTGATTACTGCTGGAAATAGGGGGATGCTTTTCTGATGCATAGCACCAACCAGCCACAAGGATGCTGTCTTTTTACGCAGCCAAAATAAAAATCATTTTTCCATCAAAAAAATACGTTATTTCGAAATTTTTTCGTAATATTGCACCCAAAATAACATTAAAGACTATTGATATGAAACGAATCTTTATTTCAATGACAGGTATCATCACTTGTATGAACCTGATGGCACAAACTCCAGTCAGTTTTTATCCTCAGGAGAATGACCAGGACATCAACATAGATACACATCTGGTCATCGTGTTTGATCAGACTGTAAAGACTGGCAGCAAGGGCATAATCACTGTTACGGACAAGACAACTCGAAAGGTGGTTGATAGAATCGACATGAGCATTCCGGCGGGACCAACCGAAGGACAGCCCAAGAATCCAAATGCAGTCTATACTCCCGTTCCCTATATATATAAGGTGGAGAATGTAACCAATCGTAATACCCGTCCTGGAACTCCATCAGGTGCTGCCAAGGAAGACAAGCGCAAGTATCAGAAGACCATCATTGGTGGATTCTCTGATGCCTTTCACTTCTATCCTGTCATCTGTCATGGGAACAAAGCAACCATTTATCTGCATAACAATATGCTGGAATGTGGACATGAATATGAAATCAAGATTAGCAAGGGTACGATTGAGGGATGGAATGGCAAGAAGTCATGGACGTTTAGGACTAAGAAAAACGCCCCTTCTGCAGATTTGCGCCATATAGTTGTGGCAGCTGATGGCAGCGGAGACTTCTCCACTCTGCAAGGTGCCATGGATTGGATACCAGACTCATTGCCTTCTGAAGCCAGCAGGAAAAAGGTCTTCGTGAAGAATGGAGATTATGAAGAGTTGGTTTATTTCCGCAATAAGCGATTTGTAACTATCCAGGGAGAATCCATGGATGGGGTAGTGGTACATTACTCCAATAACGAGGTGTTCAATCCTCACCCGGTTGATATCAAGACCAATGAGCAGAAAGGAACATTCCCTTCTCGCCGTGCAGCTGTGGCAGCAGACAACTGTGCCGACATGATTTTCAAGGATATCACCTTCAAGACGGATTGCAAGGGACAGGCTGAGGGATTCCTGCTCAATGGTGAAAGAAACTTTGCTGAGAATGTGCATGTAATCGGTGATGGTGATGCTCTTCAGGTGAATGGTTCTGCCTACTGGCTCAACTGCGTGATTGATGGAGGAGGTGACACGGTGCTGGGTAGAGGTCCATCCTATTTCAATCACTGTACCCTTTCCAGCTATGGTGCTTTCATGTGGATTAGAAATACCAGGGAGAACCATGGTAACATCTTCAATGACTGTACCTTCAAGGGATTGGGCAAGGATGCCGTGATAGTCCGCCTTCCTGACAACAAGGGCAGAAATTATCCTGATGCGGAATGCGTGCTGCTGAACTGTACGCTTGATGGTGTGCCTTCGGAAGGCTTTGGCCCCATAGATGAGTCGGCATCTACGGCAAATCTCCTGGAATTTAACAGCCATGACAGGAAAGGTAAAACCATAGATATCAGCAAGAGAAACAAGCATGTCCGTCAGCTTGACGCCCTCAAGGATGCTGAGACTATCGGAAAATACTCCAATGCAAGTTGGGTACTGAATTGGTAAGAAAGGAGATGAATATAAATACCGGATGCCTACATATCTAGCATGGTTTGCCCTTGATTTTTTATTTTTCATACAATTCAATCGGCAAACCATCTGGATCACTGAAGAATACAAATCGCTTGCCTGTATATTCATCCGTGCGTATAGGCTCATGCGCGATGCCTTTACTGTCAAGTTCAT
>OGKK01000300.1_pt1 | contig 19592 bp, 19 predicted proteins | sample 1572401 | NCBI WGS metagenome assembly OGKK01 (sample SAMEA2582155, study PRJEB24529) | metagenome | biome: Human gut stool | place: China | collected 2011 | reverse complement strand
GCATCGGATTACAACATTCAGGTTGATCTGGTCAACATAAAGAATCGTTCCATTACCATAGTCATTCTTGGCATAAATACCTTTGAATACGTTATTAATAAATGCTTCCGAAGTTTTAAAATATTCAGGGTGATCTCTGTTCAAACGATAGATACGTTTACCTAGTTTGGTGATCTCTTCAGAAGTTAGACGGACATTAGGATAAAAGTCATCTGAGTTTCTGATGGAATCGCTGAGTGATTGGTCAACAGCTGTGTAGGCTTTTCGTGCGAGTAAGTTGTTTGGATTGTAATACTTCAATGGATCGATGTCTGTATAATAGTTCTGGGTCAAGTTTTCGTCCAGTTCATAAACAGTCATTCGGCATGGATTGATAGAGTCTCCAAAATAACTTTTATAGTATAAGATCAATTCAGCGGTGTGAATAGAGTCTCCTGCCATTACCCCTTTGGGATTAGTTTCCGGATCGTAGACCGAAGGAAAAGAAATTCCATCCGGACTATTCAACTGTGCGAGGAAACTGGCTTCGTATTCTCCGAATTCTTTATCAGTGAATTTTCCCACATAACCTACGCTGGTTTTGGCAAAAACAGGACCTGATAGGTCGGAATTCGTAGTTAACTCGTAAGTCGTATATCTTCCATTGATATTTTGGTCGCTATCCGGGAGCATATCCCATCCGATAGTACCTGTATTATCATCGCATCCGAAGAAAGTCAAGGCAAGCAGTGCTACCCATACATATTTTGCTTTCATGATCGTCGTATCTTGATTTTTTTTATTCTTTCTAGAGCTTTTATAGAATGTTTAGTTTGAATATGATTCTGTAAAATCGATGAGCCACAGGATAAATATTTTTGATAGTTAGATTTTGGCGGAGTATTTTTTACCATTCCATCATCACTAGGAGCTGGCAATCCCTCTATTGCATCTCTGACATTAACTTTTTCAAAAAATGTAGGAATCATATTTTGGATATCTAACATAGTCTGATCCCATAAGGTTTCAAAAGCATAGTTATTATTTAATGTACCAATAATAATAACACGTTCCCTTTTTTGAGGAATTCCAAAATCAACGGCTTTTACAACTTTATAATGTATAGTATATGATTGCCCTTCTAATAATTGTGGGTTTGAAAAAATCTCCTTTATCTGATTAAAGATTCTTCCATTTTGCATCGTTAATAAACCTTTTACATTTTCCATTATAAAAGCCTTTGGCATAACTGTTTTAACCACGTTAAAATAGTGCTTAAATAAATAATTTCGTGGATCATCAATAAAACCATTTCGAATACGTGCCCCAGCCATAGAAAAGCCTTGACACGGTGGTCCACCTACTATTAAATCTGCCTCCCCTCGTTGAAAAACACCTCCTGTATCTAATTCTTTAATATCACCAACAATCATATCAACTTCTGGGTGATTCATTTTATATGTATTAGCAATAAAAGAGTCAATTTCAACTGCTTTTACAATCTGATGTCCCCGTTCAATAAAACCCAATGATAGTCCGCCACACCCCGAAAAAAGATCAATAATTTTCATTTTTAGTCCCCTCTACCAGTTCTATATTTCAAGTTAAAATTCTTTATGTATTCAACTTCTGAAATTGTTAAACCATATATATTTGAAATAAAATCATCAATTTCATGAATTATTTCTATACATAATCTATGTTTATACTCATATGTAGTTTGCTTTGTTCCCACATAAACTTTAGTTGCTTCTAAACATGTTTCTAGTCTAAGAGCAAGATTCCTAATTTTTTCAACATCAAACTGTTCGGGAATAAAAATTGAATTTAGCTCTTTTTTGGTTATATGCCAACAATCAGAAATACAAACCCAATACCACCAAAATAAAGATGAGTTAAATAAGCACATCATAAAATATGAAACATTTTCATTAAATATCAACGCCTTATATTCTGATCCCTCATGCTTACCAAGAAAAGCTTTTATCCAAAATGTAGCTCTCATATTTAAATAAATCGCTTGACCATCATCAATAATCTTAGTTAGGATTCCATTCTCTTTAGTCGGATTATAAATTTTTGTAAATATAGAACGCTCTACTTCATTAGATATTTTGGGAATAAAATCGGTATTAACAAACCATGGATTATTAATAATTGGTACATTATTAAATAAGTTCATTCTTTCATGCTTATACCAATACTTATAACCACTTGTATAGTGCATCTTGGTTCCATTCGACTTAGCTAATAAGATATTTAGTTTCTGATGAACCCCTGAAAACAAACAGTCTGGACGATCAGAATAACTAAGTAAGTACTGTTCAGATATTCTATCATTAATAATAGTTCGTATTTTTTTCATTCTTGGAGTTGATACATAAGATAAGGGAATCACATATCCCATAACACCCTCAATTGATAAATGGTTAGTTGAATTTTCCAAAACATTCGCATAAATATTACCATATTTATTAGTTGGTTTCGATGTACTCTTAGAGTCTTCAACATATGGAGGATTTCCAACAATAAAATCAAAACTCTCTTTAATATTATTAGCACTTTCCACATAATCAAATGATGTAAAATGTTGTTTCAAACTACCTGATAATCCTACTATAAATTTACAACCATAACGTTGTAACACATAAAGAAATAATCTAACTTGTGTAATTATTATAGAGTCACTATTTATATCATTTCCCCATATAGTTTCGACTATTTTATGTACTAATTTCACACTAAGTCGCGAAGAGTGCTCCTCAAATAGATCAAATTTAATTTTTAAAAAAGATAATAAAAATTCTCCTGTTCCGCAAGTAGGATCAAATACTTTTCTTTTATATAATAAATCATTTGCGATTTCAGGATTAAAAGAAATGCTTTTATTTCCAATGTTCGTTTCACATAATTTTGAATAATATAGTTTTACAAGATTTAAATTAATAAAATCTACCAAATCATGTGGTGTATAATAGACACCTTGCCTCTTACGATGTGATTCCTTTTCATTAATAGATGACAGCTCTGCTTGTATACTCTCAAAAGTCAAGATTTCGGAGTATTGAGTGCAACTAGACTTTAAACCTTCTAGCTCTAAAATATTATTAATCTCTTTTAGAATTTTATACTGATCAACTTTACTATACTGAGATTTGACAAAAGCAGTTATTAAGTCATTTACTCTGATTAAAGAAGATGTTCCCTGACGCTTTATTTCATTCATTTATTCAATCGCGCTCTTTCCACTAATAACCCATTCATCTAGTTCAGCCTTTTTAAATTTCCATTGCCGCCCAACTTTATGCGCAGGTATATTTATTCTTTTTTGTAACCACGCCCTAAGTGTTCTAGGTTTTATATCTAAATAAATTGCAGCCTCTTCAAGACTTATCCATTTATCAGTCACTATCTCCATAAAATTAAACTCCTATCGTTCTTTAGTCCATCTCTTTAACATCTTATCATATATAATTTTTTGTTCCAATAACCATATGGACATTTAATGTCATTTATAGACATTAAATTTCATTAACATTCAATTAAAGTCTTTATTTCTAAACTTTAGTAAATCATTACAATATCTAGAATGAAATTATTACTAATATACAGATAAAAAAAGCATAAGACTAAAAGTCTTATGCCTCATAATTCTTTTGGTGCGCCTAGAGGGAATCGAACCCCCAACCTACAGTTTAGGAAACTGACGCTCTCTCCGGTTGAGCTATAGACGCATGTATACTTTATTATATCGTTTTTAATAAAGTATACGCAAGGCGTCCTTATTGTTGTAGGTATTGGTTATTTACTTGTTTTTGTTCTTCTGGGCTAAGGTTTTGGTAGCCTTTGGCTAATGCACTGACCCAGGATCCGTAGGCAGGATTTGGGAATACAACAAAGGTAGTACCAAAGTCTTCTTTATGTTCATCGATGATAGCATTTCTTTCAGCTAAGGTCTTACCTTTTGTACCAATTGGGAAGTCACCGGCATTATCACCCATATACAAAATGACGCTGTATTTCTTAGTGATTGCATCAAAACGAGGTTGTTTGTCTGAGTCTTTTTCAAATAGTAGTACATGTTCTTTATCGACGGATGGGAATCCTAGTTCCTTAAAGTTTTGTACTGTTGCATCATAGTTAACAGGTGCATATCGGTTTGAAACGTAGAATATTTCTACACCTTGTTTATGTACTTCATTTAGAAACTCAACAGCACCAGGCATGGCTTGCGATTTACCTTGATGCACAGCTTGACGCCACCAAGGAGCATCGAAGCGACCATTGCCATTAGCAACGCTTTCACCCATCAGTTTAGTATTATCCACTACTGTTTCATCAGCATCAAGAACGATAGCAAGAGGTTTTCTTTGATGAGATGGATCAGTAACGGCCATCTTAACAAGATTTAGCGCCACATTGTACCCTTGATACGCTAGTGCTCTGTACTCTGCAGAGGTGCGCATCCATAAGAGTCCCATTGTTTCTGTTTCGGCTTGGTACTGCTGTTTTTGCTTCAATGCTGCCTGCTCATCTAGCGGTACTGCAGCTTTTGTCGCCTCACTATTAACAGCTACCGTATTCGTAGTCGCTGTACTATTAATCGATGGGGTTGATTGAACCTGCGCTACCATCGCTGTAGGAACTACAGGATTTGCTTTCATCACCGTCGTCGGAGAATCCGCCTGCACTACAGAACCTACGCAAAGACTGCCGCCAAAGCAAGCCACCGCTACATACCATGCCAAACTACTACGTTTCATAATTGCCTCCTATCCACATTGGCTCTCTGTATACATACAATACACAATGTAATTCTACATAGGTATACGAAAGTCCTCTATGGATTTATATACTATCTGTATAACAAGCTGGTGATCCACAGTATGAAATCGCTAAGCTTATGTATCAGGACCTAACTAATAAAAAATTTGATTAACAATATTTAAATACACTCACCACGACAAAAGCCCCACCTTACTATGAACTACATAGCAAGGAGGGGCTTCGTTTTAGTTTAAGGAAGTTCTTTTAGTCGTTTATGTTGTTTAGATAGAATATCATTTACATAAATAGTTATATAATGTGTGCAAGTTTATAGGATTGTTTTATGTTCTTTTAAGGGGTTATTTATGTAAATATAAGAGAGTTTTGTAAGGGATTTATTAGTTAGAGAGATCTATTAATTTATTTTACATCGCTGAAATCGATGTTCATGCCCAAGGCTTTAGCTACGCCTTCACCATAAGCTGGATCACATTGGTAGCAATGTTTTGCATGGCGTTCTTTAATGAAATCAGGTACACCATCCATAGCTGCTGCTGTGTTTTCAAACAAGATTTGCTGTTTTTCAGAGCTCATGAGACGGAACAATTTACCTGGTTGTGTGTAGAAGTCAGAGTCATCTTCGTAGAAGTCGTATTGGTATGCTGCACCAGATACGTCTAGACCAGGGTTTTTGAATTGTGGTTGTTCAGTCCATTCGCCAAAGCTATTTGGTGCATAGCCAATTGTGGAACCATGGTTACCATCTACACGGCCTTGACCATCACGATGGTAGCTGTTTACAGGGCATTTAGGCGCATTAACAGGGATTTGATGGTAGTTTGCACCTAAACGATAGCGTTGTGCATCGGCATAGGAGAACAAACGACCTTGAAGCATTCTGTCAGGGGAGAAGGATACGCCAGGAATGATAGTAGATGGTGCAAATGCAGCTTGTTCTACATCTTGGAAGTAGTTTTCAGGGTTGCGGTTAAGCTCCATTACGCCTACTTCGATCAATGGGAATTCATCATGGTACCATACTTTTGTTAAGTCGAATGGGTTGTATGGCATGTTATTAGCTTGTTCTTCTGTCATCACTTGGATGCATAATTTCCATTTAGGGAAATCACCGCGTTCAATAGCCTCAAAGAGGTCACGTTGGTGACTTTCACGGTCACTAGCTACCACATTAGCCGCCTCAGCATCGGAAAGATTTTCAATCGGCTGTTGGCAAACCCAATGGAATTTAACCCATACGCGTTCATCGTTTTCATTAATTAGACTATATGTATGGCTACCGAAACCATGCATTGTGCGGTAGGATTTAGGAATACCACGGTCACTCATAACGATTGTTACTTGGTGAATTGCTTCTGGCAAGCTAGACCAGAAGTCCCAGTTTGCTGTCGCATCGCGAAGGTTTGTTTGTGGATTACGTTTTACAGCGCGGTTCAAATCAGGGAATTGCAATGGATCGCGGATAAAGAATACAGGTGTGTTGTTACCTACGAGGTCCCAGTTACCTTCTTCTGTATAGAATTTTACAGCAAATCCACGAATATCGCGCTCTGCATCAGCGGCACCACGCTCACCGGCAACGGTGGAGAAACGCACGAATAACGGCGTTTGCTTGCCTACTTCAGAGAAAAGTTTTGCTTTTGTATATTTAGTAATATCATTAGTTACTGTAAAAGTACCGAATGCACCGGAACCTTTAGCATGCATGCGACGTTCAGGAATTACTTCACGCGCAAAATGACCTAATTTCTCCATCAACCAAACGTCTTGCATCAAAACAGGACCACGTTTACCTGCTGTTGCAGAATTGCGATTATCCGGCACAGGAGCGCCAAAGGCTGTTGTTAATTTCTTTTCTTCACTCATGTTACAAACTCCTACTTAGAAATACAATATAAGAATCTTCTATATTTACATATTAAATAATTATCCATTAGATAATTATTACTAACGGATAATTATTATTGATATATAAATCATAACATAGTTTTGTTGGAATAACAAGATTAACTTTCCATTAATCATATATACATAATCTTAATGAATATACCTATCAACAGCCTAATAAGTAACATAAAATCCTATCATACTACCTTTGCCATCTAGTATTTTAAGATACACGCCTACTTAATTAAGCATATATAAAGAAAAAACACCTTATAATCAACAAAGCGATTATAAGGTGTTTTTATTATGCTGGACGACTCCAATCAACTTGCACGTCGATAGCTTCCCACATGCGTGTTAAAGCTAATTTTAAGTTGTCCAAAGATTCTAATGGTTTTACGTTCAACCGTTCATACGTATCAAGACCTGTAGCATGCTCAATAGCATGTTCATCGTTCAAGTAAGCGAGAACCTTATCTGCCCATTCTTGTTCAGGTAACTCTACGGATACTGTTTTTGCTTCTGTATCATAGGATAAGAAGCCGTTGCTGTTGATGCCATAATGGATGGCTACACGAAATAAACTCATATCTATACCTCTCTTGCGGTAATTTTTAAACACTATATCCATATTGTAACATGAATAAATATATTAGCGAAAGTATTCAATATAAACTTTATAAGTCTATTGAATCGAGTTATATATCCTCGTTAATGTCGCCTACATCACCATTTTTATCTAGGCCAAAGCCCTTATCCATTTTAGTAAATTCCACATCCTCATTAGTAGACTGTGCATCTACTGCGGACTTTAGTTCCGATCGTTTTCTACGCGTTCCATTGTCTCCGTGAAAGCGCTGCCATAATGCGCCACTCATAACGGCCGTTTCACCAAATTTAGACTCTAATGAATCTAATACGCCAGCCAGTTTATTTTCAGTCTCATTTTTAGGTGATTCAAAAAGACTATCTTGCATAGGTACCTCTTCATCGAGACCGCTAATGGTAAGGCCTAATAATCGTATAGGACCTGGAGGATCCATAAAGCAAGCTTCACTAGCCCCACTATAGTTAGGACTACTATATTTTGAATTAGTAGGTTTTACATTAGTAGATTTTAAATTTGTAGATTTAACCTTCGTAGTGGCTCCTAATACTTCAACGTCTTTCTTTGTGCCTTTCGGTTTTGTACTGGTTTTATCTTGCATGAGTCTGTTCCACAAGAGCAAAGCTATTTCAAAGAACACATGTTCATGGTCTGATGGCGTATCTAACCGCTTTTGGCGGGATACGGTGGTAAAGTCATCATAGCGCACCTTAATCGATACAGTGTGTCCCAAAAGATTACGTTTCCGTAAGCGTTTTGATAAGCGATTGGCAAAGTATCTAAACTCTAGTTCAATAGTACTGCCATCCGTTAAATCTTCTTCGTAGGTTTCCTCAGCTCCGATAGACTGTATTTTACGATCGGTTTCCACCGGTCTATCGTCAACCCCGTTCGCCAGTTCCCATATGCGGCGTGCCTGATTGCCCACAAGAGGAATTAAACTGCTTTCATCAGATAATGCTTGAATATGACGCATCAAGTGAAAGCCACCAGCTTTCAATCGTTTTTCCGTATGAGGACCAACACCCCAAATACGTTTAATAGGTAGTGGCGCCAAAATCTCTTTTTCACGACCATAAGGAATGACCACAAGACCATCTGGTTTATCTAAATCAGAAGCCAGTTTGGCAAGGAATTTATTCGGTGCTAGCCCTGCAGAGATAATCAGACCGGTTTCCTCAAACACTCGATCTTTAATGGCTCTGCCCAGTGCCTTGGGTCCACTGTACATGGTGGACATGCCACTTACCTCGAGAAAGGCTTCGTCGATAGATAGTGGCTCAATGTGAGGAGTAAATTCTTTCATAATAGAAAAAATCTGATGGGATACCTCTTTGTAACGATCCATGCGCGGATATACATAGATGCCATCAGGACAGAGTTTCTTAGCCCGAGATATGGGCATGGCAGAGTGAACGCCAAATTTACGAGCCTCATAGGAGCAGGTAGCAACGACGCCACGTGAAGAAAGACCACCCACAATAACGGGGTGGCCTTTATATTCTGGATGATCCAGTTGTTCAATGGACGCGAAGAATGCATCCATATCAACATGCATAATCCATCGTCTCATTGTTACGCTTCTTTTTCGTGCTCAGAAATACGGCAGTATTTAATTTGTGCACAAATGCACTCATCCTTAGATTTATATAATTGAGGGATGATTTCTAAAATATCACCAAATGTAGCTTCATTAATGGAGTAACGAGTCCATAAACCATTACGTTGAGAGTTAACTACACCTGCATCAATTAAGATTTTCATGTGGTAGCTCAACGTAGATTGGGATAAATTGAAGCTAGCTAAAATATCAGCTGCACATAATTCATTGCAAGACAACATATCGATGATGTGTAATCTTGTTTCATCGCTTAATGCCTTGAAAATCGTAGCTAAACGTTCATAAGAAACTTCAACCATATCTTTAACTCCTCAAATCCGTATCAAAAAATATCAATATACTTTCTTGACTCTATTATATACTATTTCTTAATGTAAATCTATTTTTTTCTTTATATTTGTATCTTAATAATTTATTATGAATACCAATTTCACTTAGATGAGTGATTTTTACCACATTATAAACTCATTTAAGTACGTTATATGTCGTATATTATGAATATTTTAAATAAATTTTCATCTCATAGATTTATTTAGTTATACATCAAATTGTATATATAAAGATTTCACGCAATTTTCTTCTTTAGGATTTTCGATATACACATTTTTTGATAACCTTATAGCATACTTCGATATACCGCACCATATTAGCAACCGAAAGGATTAGATATAAAGTCTACTTTTTTGGTGGTCTAAATCATTTCATAACAAAAGGCTCCTCATAGAGGAGCCTTATTTGTATAATTCTATAAATCGATTGCATAGTAGAAAAACCATAGAATTTATAATGATAAATTCCAGCCTACCCTAGAGCAATCCTATTATATCAAATTAGTATAGCTTAGAATACGTTTACTAAATCGATTGTTTGGTTACGGTTAGGACCTACGGATACGATACCCAACGGTACACCTGTTACTTCTGCAATGCGTTCTACATATTTGCGAGCATTTTCAGGAAGATCTTCGTATTTGCGGATACCAGAGATGTCTGTTTCCCAACCTGGCAATGTTTCATAAACTGCTTCGCATGCTTCAAGGTCTTTCAAATTAGCTGGGAAGCCTTCAACGTCTTTACCATTCAATTTGTAACCTACGCAGATTTTCAATTCTTTGAAGGAATCAAGGATATCCAAGCGTGTAATAGCGAGATAATCTAAGCTGTTAAGACCTGCAGCATATTTTACAACCATAAGGTCTAACCAACCGCAACGACGAGGACGACCAGTTACAGTACCGAACTCATGACCAAGCTCTCGAAGGTTGTCGCCAGTTTCATCAAGAAGCTCTGTAGGGAATGGGCCTGCACCAACGCGTGTTGCATACGCTTTTACAACACCGAAGATATTTTTCAAGTAGTTTGGACCAATACCAGCACCTGTGGAAGCACCACCAGCAATTGGATGAGAGGATGTTACGAATGGATATGTACCATGGTCAAGGTCAAGCATAGTAGCTTGAGCGCCTTCGAACAATACCTTTTTGTCCTCTTTAACTGCTTTAAGAACAGCGATGTTAGTATCTGTTACATATGGTTTCAATGCTTCAGCATATTTGATGTAATCCGCTAAGATTTCATCGTAGTTAACAGGTTCAGCATCATAAACCTTTGTAAGCATTTTGTTTTTGAATTCTACATTGTATGCTAATTTTTGTTTGAATGTATCCAAGTCATACAAATCGCAGATACGGATGCCGATACGGTTAATCTTATCAGCATAGCAAGGACCGATACCGTTTTTAGTAGTACCGATTTTAGCATCCCCTTTAGATGCTTCCTCTGCATTATCTAAAGCGATATGATATGGCATGATAACATGCGCACGGTCAGAAATTTGAAGAGATTTAGCAGATTTACCTTGTTTTTCAAGGCCTTCAATTTCTTGTAACAAAACTTTAGGGTCGATAACAACACCAGTACCAACGATATTTTGTTTATCATCATACAAGATACCACTTGGTAACAGGCGAAGCGCAAATGCTTTGTCATCTACTACAACAGTATGACCTGCGTTATTACCACCTTGACTACGCACTACAACGTCCGCACGTTCCGCGATCCAGTCAACGATTTTACCTTTACCCTCGTCACCCCATTGAGTGCCGATAACCATACTTGTTGCCATATCTATATCCTCCATGTGAAAGTCTAAATAATTCATTATCATTATACAACAATGTTCGGACTCTGTGAAAGTATTTATACAAATTCAATCTTTAGTTTCTTCCCAAAAGCACGGGCTATTTTCTGCAATGTTTTCAAAGATGGATTTCCATTTCCATTTTCAATCTTGCTAATATCGGATTGTGTAATACCGGTTAATTCAGATAATTGCATCTGAGTCATATGTGCTGCTAATCGCGCCTCAACTATATTCTGAATAATTTGATACTCATCATCTAACGCATCCCACTCTTTTTTAAACTTCGGATTTTTTAATTGTTTCTCTAAATATTGATTTAACGTTTCCATATTATGTATACCTCTCAATATAGTCATTTTTATATTTAACAGCTAATTCAATTGCACTTTTAGGCGTTTTCATAGACTTCTTTACAAAACCATTAGTTAATACAATTCGTCTACCTACAAAAAAGAAATATAATATCCGAGAAATATTCGAGCCTTGCTTTGTTCGTAACTCATAAACACCATCTTCTAAATATTTAGACTGAGGTTCCCTCAAACGATTGCCATATAATTCAAGTATCTTTAGATCTCGAATTGTTTTAGCTCGCTGCTTATCTGAAAGTTCATTTAAGAATACTTTTGCTGGTTTATCTCCACTTAGAGTTTCATAAAAAACAACAGAAAACGTATCCATATTATTCCTCCTAATACTAGAAGAAATCTTTACTTAATTATATGTTAAAACATATATCAAGTAAAGATATTAAGATATATAAAGTCAAAGTCTTACTATATCCAATATAGATATCTGGTTCATTAAAGTAAACAAATAGGAGGTGACCAATGGTCACCTCCCATGTATTGACATTTTATCGAGTCAAAATATTCTATTTTAGTTCTTTTATACGATTTTGCTACTTACATGCTATTATGTCTTTAATATGACCCTATTGCATTGATGTTATTTTGGTTCTTTTAACCAGAAGCTCATAAGCAAGCCTATAACCCCTACAGGGATCAGTGTCATCAATGCGGTTTGTACGTCATAGATGTCGGCTATATGGCCCACATATGGTGCTACAAGGCCACCTAAGGTAATACCAAGGCCTAGTGTAATACCTGACGCAAAGCCTGCATTTTTAGCAAGGTATTTTTGACCTAGTACCGTAATTGGACCGTATTGTGAGAATACGCCAAAGGCCATTGGGATCATGGCGCCGAAAAAGCCCCATATATTAGGCACAAAGATAAAGACTAAAACAGATGGCAAGAAGATAAGATTGCCTAAGCGAACTGTTTTAAGGAAGCCTAATTTATCTGACAACGCCCCGCCCATATAGGTAAGAACAGCGCCCATTGCAAAGTACATCGTTAAAGCTAAACTCGATGCACTGGCTTCTCCGTTAATAACAGTAATGTATAAAATAGGGATAAAGATGGATAATACAGAGAATAGTATAGATCGAGAAGCAATGACAAAGAATAATTTGCCAAAGCTAACCCAATCGTTAGTGCCACTATTAGTAGATTTAGCAGAGCTTTTACTTTCACCAATAGCATCGGTATCTGTAGAGCCAGTAAATGCATACACATACAGCAACACGCCAATCAATGCAATCACTGTGAACAACCAAAGGAATTGACCGCCAAAGACGTACACACCACCAGCAAGGAGTGGGCCCAGTGCAAAACCAGCGCTGCCCCCAACCGCAAATCGTCCCATGGCATTACCAAGTTCATTGGATTGCGTGCGGTTCACGAGAAGAGCCGCCTCAGGATGGAATAGTGCCGCCCCAATCCCTGCAATGAGCGATAGAGCTAATATCATTTCATAGCTCGTTGCCAGTGCAATGGCGCTGATAGAGACTAATGTTACGGTAAAGCCTACAGGAATGAACCAAGGTACGCGCCACCGGTCAGCCACATAGCCCAATGCAGGCTGCGCCACGGAAGCCACTACGGTGTTACAGAAAATAATGGATGCCGATTGATAGTAATTAAGGCCAAAATTAGCGATAAAGAACGGTATGAGCGCCGCTAGTGAACCTTGTCCAAAGTCATTAATACAGTGAAAAATAGGCGGTCCGTACTTTCGTATGATACGTTTCATATAACCTCCTAATACAATAGCTAATTTTCCCTAAGATACAGAGATGCTTACTAGGAAACTAGCTCGTAATTGTCCGTAAAATAGTGGAAATAACAGGTTGCTTTCAAAATAAAAAGGTAGATATAGCCAATACCTAATGCACGTGCTATAGGCTGATTGGTCTATACCTACCCTAGTCTTTCATATGTTATATGGGAAGTACCCTACAATTATAGGCCAAAGCGAGCCATGATTGTATCAACATGTTTTAACAATTTATGTGGATCGAAGCATGCATCGATTTCTTCAGCAGTCATGTATTTCTTGATGTTTTCATCAGATTTAAGACCTGTAGCGAAATCTTTGCCTTCAAGCCAGCGTTCCATAGCGTATTTTTGAACCCAACGGTATGCTTCATCACGTACTGCACCTTTATCTACAAGGTGAGTCAAAATTGTTTGGCTGAATACAAGGCCGCCTGTAAGGTTGAGGTTTTTAAGCATTGTTTCAGGATATACCAACAATTTATCGATAGTGCGGATTGTAAGGTGAAGCATGTAGTTCAATGCAATGGTTGCATCTGGCAAGATAACACGTTCTACAGAGCTGTGGGAAATATCGCGTTCATGCCACAAAGCTTGGTCTTCGTAAGCAGATTGAGCGTAGCCACGAAGCAAGCGAGCCATACCGCAAATTCTTTCACATGTAATAGGATTGCGTTTATGAGGCATCGCGGAGGAACCCTTTTGTTTAGGGCTGAAGTATTCTTCTGCTTCGCGCACCTCTGTGCGTTGTAAATGACGGATTTCTAAAGCGATTTTATCCAATGTGCCGCCTACAACAGCGATAGTGGACAACAATTCAGCGTGACGATCACGTTGTACTACTTGTGTAGCAATTTTAACAGGCTCAAGACCTAATTTTTCGCATACATATTGTTCGACGAATGGATCGATGTTGGAATACGTACCAACGGCGCCGGACAATTTACCAACAGCAACGCTTTTACGAGCATGTTCCATGCGTTCGATGTCGCGTTCTACTTCGGCCATCCACAATGCTAATTTCAAGCCAAATGTAGTTGGTTCGCCGTGAATACCGTGAGTACGGCCAATCATAGGTGTGTATTTGAACTCAGCTGCGCGACGACGCAATACTTCGTGCAAGCGTTTCAAATCTTCAATTAAGATGTCGCATGCTTGTTTCATCATGTAACCAAGCGCTGTATCTTTAACGTCAGTAGATGTAAGGCCAAGGTGGATATATTTAGCCGCTTCAGGACCTACGTATTCGCCCACTGCTGTTACGAAGGAAATGATATCGTGGTTTGTTTCCTTTTCGATTTCATGAATGCGTTCAACGTCGAAATTGCCCTTTTCACGAATGGCTTTAGCCGCTTCTTTAGGGATAACGCCCAACTCAGCTTGTGCCTCGGATGCCAATGTTTCTACCAATAACATTGTGTCGAACTCGTTGCGTTCGCTCCAAATATGGCCCATTTCTTCTCGTGTATAACGTGGTATCATGATGTCTCCTTTGCATGATAAAAGCTAGATTTCTTATAAAATAATTGTACCATATGTGAAAGCTCCATTCAATGAATGGACCTAAATTTTCCGAATGATAATTATATTAAATTTACTAATCGTTCGTGTTTATTAAAGATGACAGCCATTCATTGAAGTCTTATGATACGTTTCGACTTATGATGACTTGACTTATAATAACTTTACTTATGACGCCTTTCTAACTAAACAATTAATAGAATTGAGCTATATTAACTCCGTCTCTATGTATTCGTGCTAATAAAATGATATACTAGAATTATCTGAAATATACATAAACTTGTATATCATTATGGGGAGGCTTTCATGGCAAATTTAAATCGCAAAGAGCGTCGTGCACAGCGCAATGAATCGAATACTATAGGCATTTTATTGCGCCTATTCTTTGGACTTAGCTTCATCGGCTTGGCTGTAGTTCTATTTGGAGAGTTTGATCTCAATTATGTATTCTCCATCTTTACAGCAGATATCATCGTGTCTTTAATTTATGTAATACTCAATAAATCTCGTATTACTACATCCTTAGCGGTTAACACCAATGTACGCGTTATTATCGCATTCCTCATCATGCTAGTAACAATGTTCTTCTACGCCTTTGCGTTATGGCGTGTCGATCAATTTAGCGCACCTATGCAAGTTACATTATTTATCGGTGGTGCTATCGTATACCTTGCGGTATTCAACTCTACCAAAACAATGCTTACAAACCAGGATTAGCATAATAAAGATTTCCAAATTAATTATATTACGACAATAATCTGGAAATTATAAATAACACGCTACAAATAACTAATACTACAAAAGTAAAAGAGGCATATCTTACATACATAGTATGTGATATGCCTCTTTATTGTCCCATAACGACAGGGATTGTTAAGGTTTGTATGCGTCCAGAGTTATTGATGATGCTGCCACTGGTTTTAACAATGCGCAGTGCTTCTTCCATCACATCAGGCGGTACACCATCCACCACGATGCGCGGTGTATTCTGAGCAACGATGACATGGCCATCTTCGCCAAAGTTCACCTTCACCGTAACAGTACCCGTTACAGAAGATCTCGCGCCTTGTTCTTGGACACGACGAAGATATGCGCTTGGATTAATCGCTGGTTGTCGTAATAACTCTTGCTGACCAGGCGTCAACAAGCTCCACGCAAGATCTGATAGGAATGATAAATCAGCTGATTCCGTACGACCATCACCATTGGCATTAGGGTCAGATGTAACATCCTTCCCCATAGGAGCCTCTTTCGGTTTTGATTGTTTGTCATGAGTTACAACCGCTTGTTCTACACCAGCTGCTTCAGATTCGATGGCTTTAGGAATAGCCCACTCTCGTCGTTGCTCTGGTGCACTAGCATTTGTATCTAATGTTTTAGTTCGTTCATTTTCATCAGACGTCACAGCCGCCACCATAGGTTGTGACTGAGATTGAGGTTTTGGTGCTGCCCGTTCAGGATCTGCCTCTGCGGGGGCAACCTTTTCCTCAGGTTGTGGCGTCGGTTCTGCTACCTCTGCGCTACTTTCACTATCATCAGGCAAGTCAAAGCTAATTTCAGCCGCATCATGAGCTGCCCCAGTGCCCGCCATGCCTCGCAAGGAAAGCCCCATCCCAGAGACGAGTATCGTCGTAATACCTAAGGACACGATGAACGGTTTCAAATAATGCGATTCAAACATAGAATCACTTCCGTTCTGTTGCGACACTAATATATTTAGCGCCATTTACCTTGAGCATATCTAACAGAGCAATGACCTCACTATAATATACATCTTTAGATGCACGGATGACAAAAGCTTGTCGCGGTGCTTGTTTAACGATAGACCGCACCTCTTCCGCCAAGCGTTCCGAAGAAATTTCCTGATTATCGATATATAACGTATGCGTTGTAGTTAAGGTAATCGTAATAGGCTCGATAGATTTTGCCGTAGATGTAGATGCAGATGGCAAATTTAGAGGAATTTGCTGTTCTGTATTCATATACAGCGTACCCACCATGAAAAATACCAATAAGAAGAATACGATATCGATCATAGGGATAATCATGATGGTTGGTTCTTTTTTAACCCCTAATGTGCGTCGTCTCATATATCATGTTCCTCGTTATACGCATCGAGGATATTACCACACGCATGCTCTAATGTAGTAATAGAATCGTTGACCTTTGCCGCACAGTAACTGTGAAAGCCTAGTGCAATGATGGCTACGGTCAAGCCTGTCGCTGTTGCTACCAATGCTTCAGATACACCGCCCGTAATGATGGTAGGAGCCCCAATATCGCCACCTACGACAGCAAAGGCGCGAATCATACCAAGTACGGTACCCAACAAGCCCAATAGTGGAGCCATGGTTACGATCATGCTAAGCCAGCTAAGGCCGCGTTTCAAGCGCTCATCTGCATAGGATACGATATCTTGCAAACGATTTTCCAAGCTATTGTAGTTCTTCGCACTGCGAATGGCACGAGCAAATAAAGAGCCTAGCTCTAATGTGTCACGTTCCAACACACTCGGCAACATAACCCAGCTTTGGTTCTTTTCTAATACCTTATTAAAGCGACGCAAGTCCTTTGTAAACTTGCGATATAAAACGATACGCTCAATGCCAATCATCAACGCAAAGAGCAAAAAAATTACTAGCGGATACATTACAAATCCACCAGCCACAAATAAATGCGCTATGCTACTCATACTAACCTCCAAAAGCCATTACCCTCTAGGCCCCATTAGAGTTAATTATATCACGTTTTAAGGCATCTAAAAATATGTATGGGACAAAAAAAGGCTATACTAATAGTGATACACATATTAGTATAGCCTTTAATGTAAGCTTGATTTAGCTATAGTCCAGATTAAATTCAACCTAGAAGGCTTATAATCTCTTACATCCTATTAATCTTTTTTAAGGAATTTTACAAGTATGCCACCGATTGTTAAGGACACGCCAAAACCAGTAAAGAACATACCGAGGGAATACATCCATGCATAGGTTTGATTATTAGAAGAAATCGCTTTAGCTGCCTCTCGTGCATTAGTAGCGTTTCTTGCAATTTCCAAATTCGTTGTAGCTGGATCTGGATTTAATAATAGGATAACAATACCTATAATTAGAACAACTACACCAACGGGTAATAACATTTTCTTGCTCATTTAAATGTTCCTCTCCTAACATTACATAACATGGTATATACGATTAGATATTATTTATCAAGTTTATTCATATCCAAGCGATTTACACTGCCAATAAAGCTATTGTAGGATTCAATCATATCATTGTAATGATCAGCTGTTTGGTCACCTAAGAATGTACGAATTCTACCAATAGTTGTATTTAAATGATTTTTAGCAGAGTTATAGTCCGGACTAGTAATGCTGCTGGATACATCCATGATTCCTTGCAACTCTTGGTTCGCCGCATTTACATCAATTTGCTTGCCTTCTTCAAAGCCATCCAATAATGCAGTTAAACGTAAATGAACTTCTTGAGCTGCCGCTGCATTTTTCTTACCAGAATCCTTAAGTTCTTTCAATTGTTCTTGTTGATTTTCTGTATTATGTTTGTGAATTACTGCGTCTAACTGATTATACGCTGCATAGAATTGATCATATAGTTGAACGTATTTAGGTCCTAATTGTTGTTCCTTAGCATAATTATCTGCTTGATATGAATTAGTTTGGTAGTACGTATCCAATTCACTGGCTACTGGTACAATATCCTTTAATACAGCCAATACGTTATCTAAAGGTTCTTTCATATCATCATATGGCACGCCCGCATCTTTAGCGGCTTGTAAGTTCTTTTGTAAAGAATCAAAATGTGGTGACATAAAGCTTGTTAAATGTTGACCTTCTCTCAGTTTTTGAATGTCTGGACCGATAGCATAGCCAAAGCGCACTGTATGACTGTTAAAATCGCCAACGGCTTTAATGTAGTTGTTAAACACTTTAACGTCATCTTGTGATGCCTTTTGAGCGCCTTGCTGCACCCCATTGGCAATCTTAGAAAAACTACAACCACTCAAAAATAATGGAGCTGTTAGAGTAGATGCACACAATACGGCTGTTAACATTTTCTTTACTAGTGGTTTCATAATGAACCTCTCTTTTTAATCACACACAAGTAACAGTTTATGATTAAATTATATATCATATATGTTATTTATGAAAGTATCAACCGTATTTTTTATGAAATTTGTTTCATGAATATGCTTTCACAAGCACATAAAAAGGCATAGTATACATCTCCATTGGGGTAAACCCAATAGTAATGTTTATACTATGCCTTTTCTGGATACATCTTATATGTCTAAATCAGTATGATAGCTAATCGGAGTGTCTTAATAGATAAGTTATGCCAGCTTATCAAATAGGTATGTAGCTATCTACTTATTTAATGGACTTATCGAAAACGCCAATTAATTCTTCAACGGCTTGAGATTCGCTCATTTCACCATCTAAGACGGCTGCTTCCACTTCGCCCATACGACCTTGAATGACGACATTATTAAAGAATAGGTTGTGCAAGTGTTCGTCAATCATATCGCGTACCCAACGGAGGGATTGTTCTTGACGGCGTTTTAAGAAGACCCCATTTTCTTTGCCTTGTTCAGTAAATTCTTGGATTACATCCCACAATTCATCGAGGCCATCCTTTGTAACTGCTGAACATGTGTAGGCTTGGGTTTTCCATTTTTCCGTAGCAGGACGAATGTAATGCAACATCCGATCGTAATCGCTACGAGCGATGAGAGCACGCTTGAGGTTGTCCCCATCAGCCTTATTGACCACAATAGCATCAGCAAGTTCCATAACGCCTTTTTTGATGCCTTGCAATTCATCGCCTGCACCAGTTAAGACGATGAGCATAAAGAAGTCTACCATGGAGCGCACAGTAACTTCGCTTTGCCCAACCCCAACGGTTTCAACGAG
>OGKK01000277.1_pt1 | contig 20510 bp, 14 predicted proteins | sample 1572401 | NCBI WGS metagenome assembly OGKK01 (sample SAMEA2582155, study PRJEB24529) | metagenome | biome: Human gut stool | place: China | collected 2011 | reverse complement strand
GGATCTAATGTTCTTCCTTTATGTAATAATGATGTTAAATACATATCTCTCATCATATCCATCCTATTATTAGATGGTGCTCCATCTGTTCCTATTCCAACAGTAATACCTTTCTCCATCATCTCAGGAATTCTAGCAAAACCTAAAACTACTTTCATAGCAGCTGCTGGATTATGAGATGCTTTTACATCATAAAGTCTAAATAAATCTATCTCTCTTTCTGTCAACCATACTACATGGGCAGCTACTAAATTAGGTCCTAAAGCTCCTAATCTATATAGGTGCTCCACTGTTGTTTCTCCTCTAGTAGCTCTTGTATAATCCATCTCCTCTTTTACTTCCAACACATGCATATGTATTCCAGTGTTATACTTATCTGCTAATTTTTTTGTTCCTACTATTAAATCATCTGAGTTATTAAATATAGTTCTTAGTCCAAACCAAATTTTTATTCTTCCGTCTGCTGCATTATTATATTTTTTAAATAATTCTTCTTGCTCTCTTAACTCCTCTTCAGTAGTTTTTTGCCAAGGTTTTGGAAGCCCCTCTCCTTCGTCCATAGTAGACTTACAAAGGCAAGCTCTAAGTCCACATTTTTCTACTGCCTCTACCATAGCATCTACATATTGTCCCCCAGCTTCTAAGAAAGTTGTAGTACCTGATTTTATCATCTCTACACAGCAAGCTATTGATGAAATTAAGGAATCCTCATAATCAAAGCTACTCTCATATGGCCAAATTCTCTCTCTTAACCAAGTAAGTAACACTACATCATCTGCTATTCCTCTTCCTAATTGCTGTGAAAGATGTACATGAGTATTTACAAGCCCAGGAAGAATAATTTTTCCTTGTGCATCATAAATCTCTACATCGCTATTTAATAATTTTTCATCTATTTTTCCTATGGCTTTTATTCTATCATCTTCAATAAGAATAGAACCTCCATTAAAAACCTCTCTTTTTTCATTCATTGAAACTATATATCCATTTTTAATTAAAAGTTTTCCCATTATTTCCTCCTATCTCCAAATTAAGTTTACTAATGAAAGAGCTCCTATTATCCATAAAACTGTATTTATTTTATTCCACTCTTTAGCTACAGCATGCATTATAATATAGCTAACAAATCCAAAACTTAATCCAATACTGATACTATAAGTAAGTGGCATAAATATTATTGTAACAAAAGCTGGAACTGCTATCTTTATATCAGATAAATCTAAGTCTCTTACACTTTTAAACATAAATACTCCTACCATTACAAGTGATGGAGCAGCAGCAAACATAGGTACTATTCCAACTAATGGAGTAACAAGTAAAGCTAATAAAAATAAAATAGCTGTAACAAATGAAGCTAATCCTGTTTTTGCTCCTGCTGCTATTCCTGCTGCAGATTCTCCAAATGTAGTAACTGTACTAGTACCTAAACAAGCTCCTATTATTGTAGATGAAACGTCAGCAAACATCATTCTTCCTAAACCTTTATATTTTCCTTTTTCATCTACTAGCCCTATCTCTCTAAAACAAGCTATTAAAAATCCTAATGAATCAAATAAGTCTATAAACATAAAAGAGAATATTGAACCAAATAATGAGATTTTAAAGGCTCCAAAAATATTTAATTTAAAAGCTATTGGTTCTATACTTGGTGGCATAGATATTATAGCTTTAGGTAATTCTACTAATCCTAATATCATTCCTAGTACTGTTATAATTACAATACTTATCAGTATTCCACCTCTAACTTTTTTTAATTCAAAAATTGCCATTAAAACTAAACCGAGTATAGATAGTGTAACAGGTAAGTCAAATTTTCCTAATGCTACCAATGTAGCTGGATCTGCTACTATTATTCCCATATTTTTTAAACCTATAAAAGCTATAAATAAACCTATCCCTGCTGTAGAAGCAATAGTAATCGGTGTAGGTATAGCTGAAGCTAACTTTTCTCTAAGCCCTGAAGCTGCTAATATAAAAAAGAAAACTCCTGATATAAAAACTACTCCTAAAGCATCTTGCCAAGGTACACCTTTTCCCATAACAAGTGTAAAAGTAAAAAAGGCATTAAGTCCCATTCCAGGTGCCATTGCTATAGGCACATTTCCTATAAAAGCAGCTAAAAATGTTCCTATTGCTGTAGCTAGACAAGTTACTGTAATTAAAGCTCCTTTATCCATTCCAGCTAAAGATAAAATTGCAGGATTTACAAATATTATATATGCCATTGCTAAAAATGTTGTAACTCCTCCAATTACCTCTGTTTTTACACTACTTTTTCTCTCTTCAATTTTAAATACTTTTTCTAACAAAGTGTTAGTCATCATTTCCCTCCTACTATAAATGTCTACTTCCATTTTATTAGAAAATGTGATTTTTGTCAAACTTTTTTGTTTGAATTTGAGAATATTATATTTTTTTCATATTAACATAAAATAACAAAATATTTTAAACAAAAAAGAAGAATATTTTACTCATTATTATCTACTCTTCTAAAGAATTTTTTAGTAAAATATTCCTCTTCCTATTTTATTTTTCTAATTTATTCAATTCCTCTTCTAAAATATCAAGTAATCTATCGAACTCTACAGCTACAGCATGAAAGCTTTCAACTTTTTCTAAATCTACTCCTGCCTTTTTAAGTTGATTCATAGGATGGTCATTTCCACCAGATTTTAAAAGTGTTAAGTAATCTTCTTTCGCTTTGGTTCTTTCCTCTTCGCTATACTTAGTATTAGTTATTCTATCATATAGATTTGCTGATGAAGCAAAGCTAGTAGCATATTGATATACATAATAAGGAGAGTTAAAGAAGTGTGGTATTCTTGCCCAGATTATTTTTTGTAACTCATCCATAGTGATGCTATCTCCAAAATACTCTTTAAATAAATTATCCATTATTCCACTAAGAACATCAGGAGTTACAGCTTTTCCCTCCTCTATTAACTTATGAGCTTGATACTCATAGTTAGCAAATAGAGTTTGGATATAGAAAGTTCCTACAATATTTCCAAGAGCTTGCTCTATCAATGCTATCTTCTCAATAGGGTCATTTGAATTTTTAATCATATAATCTAGTAGTAATCTCTCATTAAAAGTAGAAGCTACTTCAGCTACAAATATTGTATAATCATGTGTAGCATATGGTTGGTTTTCATTTGATAACATTGTATGTAGTGTATGTCCCAATTCATGGGCTAATGTAAACACATCATCTAAAGTTGATTGATAGTTTAATAACATATATGGATGTACATCATAAATTCCTATTGAATAAGCTCCACTTCTTTTGTTTTCAGTTTCAAATACATCTATCCAACCTTCACTTATAGCTCTATTCATCTTAGCAGAATAATCTTCTCCAAGAGGTGCTACAGAATTATATACCATCTCTTTTGCCACATCATAATCAAAAGTTTTATCATATTCTACTATATTTATACTATTATCATAGTAGTGATACTCTTTTAAACCTAAAGCTTTTTTTCTTAAATTTACATATCTTTGTAACGGAGCATTATTATCTATTGCTGATTTTAATAAAGTTGTATAAACTTCAGTTGGAACATTTTTAGGCTCAAGTGCTTTTTCTAAACTAGAGTTATAGTTTCTTCCTTTAGATGAAGCCACATCTCTTTGAAGAAGTGCTCTATATATTGCTCCATAGGTATTTTTATTATTATCAAAAGCTCCATATAGTGCTTCAAAAGCTTTTTTTCTATCCTCTTGATTTCTATTAGTTGCTAAAACTTTTGAATATACTCCATTTGTAACAGGTCCTTCATATCCATCAGAAAGTTTTACCTCATTCCATTTCATATCAGAGATAGATAATTCTGCATATATATCATGAGGAGCTCCCATATATTGCCCATAGTAAGAAAGTAATTTTTCTTTTCCTTCATCTAGTACATGCCCTTGCAATCTATATATTTCCATAAGTCCAAATCTATTATCTTTTAGTTCTGGATTTTCCTCTATCCATCTTTCCATAGTCTCTTTAGGAATTTGTAAAATCTCTGGTGTTATCCAAGCTGCACTTACTGAATACTCTGTATATATAGCCTGAATCTCTTGAAGTTTTACAGAAGATACCTCATCTTTAGAATCTAAATCTTTTAACATATATACATATACATAAAGCTTATCTAGTAATCTTCCTATTTTTTCTTCTAATTTGATAAGCTCTACAAATTTTTTAGAGTCATCTTTTATTTGCCCTTTGTATTGTGGAATCTCTTTCATCATAGATTTTAAAGTTTCTAACTCTTTATCCCACTCTGCCCAGTCAGGATAAAAATCTGTCATATTCCACTTATACTTATTATCAATCTCACTTCTTTTTAACAATTTTGTTTCCTCCTTTTGTGGTTTTACAATCTCACTCTTTACAACTTCACTTTTCTCCTTTTTTTCATTAGTTAAATAAAGTCCAGCTAATGCTGCAATAAAGCCTACAATTATGAGATTTTTCATATTGCCACCTCTCTAGTCCAATTTTTTTAGTTTTATCTCTCTATCTTTTGGAAGAATCTTATTTAAAACAACACCTGAAAAAGCTGCTAAAGCTAATCCTGATACAGAAACTGTTTGCCATATACTTATATTATCTACTGCTATTCCAAGAACAAATATTATAGAAGAGATTATTAGATTTCTTGAATTACCAAAATCAAGTTGTGCATCTACAACAGTTCTTACTCCTACTGAAGCTATCATTCCAAATAGAATTACAGAAACTCCTCCCATTACTGGTAATGGAATAGTTTGTAAAAGTATTCCAAATTTTCCTATAAATCCTAATATAATAGCATAACAAGCTGCTATCCTTAAAATAGCTGGGTCATATACTCCTGTTACTGCTAACACTCCTGTATTCTCTCCATAAGTTGTATTAGCTGGTCCTCCTAAAAATCCTGCTGCTATCGTAGCAAGTCCATCTCCTAAAAGTGTTCTGTGGATTCCAGGATCTTTGAAGAAATCTTTTCCTACAACAGCACCATTAGTTGTAATATCTCCTATATGCTCAATAAATACTACTAAAGCTATTGGAGCTATGGCTATTATCCCTGTCAAAGACATAGATGGCATTGTAAACAGATCACTCGCTGCTTCAGTAGAAAGTCCTATCCACTTGGCTTGAGATACTACACTAAAATCTACCATTCCTAAAATAGTAGCTACAATATATCCTACTATTACAGCAGCTAATATTGGTATAAGTCTTAAGAATGATTTCTTCATCATTGTGATAGATACCATTGTTAAAATTACAGAAAAAGCTACTATTAAGCTTTTAGTATCAAATTTTCCATTAGCATATCCAGCCATATTTAAAGCTGTTGGACTCATTCTAAGTCCTATAAGCATAATAATAGGTCCTGTTACTATTGGTGGGAAAAATGATTTTATTTTCTCCACTCCAAAAGTTTTTACCAAGAAAGACATTATTACATATATAAGCCCTGCAGCTATTACTCCACCTTTTATAGCTCCTATTCCTTCATTTTTTAAAACTAATGTCAATGCTCCTATAAAAGCAAAAGATGAACCTAAGAAAACTGGTACAATTCTTTTTGTACAAAGATGAAATATCAATGTTCCTACCCCAGCAGATATTAAAGCTATTGATGGATTTAATCCTGTTAAGAAAGGAACTAAAACAGTAGCTCCAAACATTGCAAGTACATGCTGTATTCCCAGTATAAATTTAGCATTTCCTACTACCTTTTCAGTATTTTTCATTTTTTAAACTTCCTCCAAATATATTATCTTATTTTTTTAATTTTGCTAAAAATTTCTCTTCATTAACTATAAATCTACTATGTTCTCCCTCTCCTACTAAAGTTTCTCCATGGAAAACCTTAACAGAGAAATCTAATTTTTTCCCATCTATTTTATCTAAAGTAGCTGTACAAGTTAATTCATCTCCTATAAGATTAGCTTTTAAATGTTTAATATTTACAGAGATTCCTACTGTTGTATCCCCTTCTCCTAACTCTTTTTGAGCTAAAGTAAAAGCTGTACTCTCCATAAAAGCTATAAGCATAGGTGTAGAGAAAACTTCTAAAGCTCCTGATGCCACTTTAGCTGCTGTTTCACTCTCTTTAACTACTTTGCTTTGTGTAAAATTCATACCTTCTTTTAACATAATATTCCTCCTATATAAATTATTTTATAACAATACCTATTAATTTCCCCTTATCAAAGGATACAACACAGATATCCTCCTGTGCTATATTACTCATACAAATGCTCTCCCCTTGATGAAGAGTATAATTAGTAAGTGGGTATTTAAATCCTTTTAATGTCAAGTTTTCTACCTTCTCAGAAAAGGGAACAAAGGATATAGTTTTTCCTTTCTCTCCTACAAATTCCCTGTAATTTTCTATTGCAAAGATATCTTCTGTCTCACTTACAAAAATTAGATTTTTAAATTTAAACATCAGATTAAGGTTTGTTAATTCATGGTCTTTTCTACCACCTAACCCACCAATTACAATAATCTTATCATATTTTTTTTCACTTATATATTTTAAAATCAACTCTCCATCTGTAAAATCCTTATCTTTAGGAAATCTCTTTATAATTACTCCTGACTTTTCATATTTTTCTAAAATATTTTCAGGTACAGAGTCAAAATCTCCCCATATCTCCATTGGAACTACTCCCAATTTTTCCAAAAGATTTGCACCACCATCAGCACAATAGATATCCCCCTTATTTTTTTTCATAAGGTTTAAATAATACTCTTTACTTCCTAAAAGTTCTCCATTAAAAAAAACATATGCTACTCTCATTCTTCCCTCTAATCATCATCAAATTCTGTATCTACTATAATAAATATTGGTAGATGGTCTGATATTTTATCTTTCATCATTCTGTACTGTTTCTTTGTAAAATCTATTGCTCCACTCTTTCCTTCAAATTCCTGAGTATAAACTTTTGATAGAAACATATTATCATAGGAACTAGCTAATTTATCCTTCCCAATAGTTGTTTTTATTCTTGGATTGAGTACATGTACTACCTCATCACTGTGATTCAATAGATTTTCAAATGCTTCATCATCAGCACTGAGATTAAAATCTCCAGCTATAATTATATCATTCTCTTCACTATCTAAGTTTTGAAAATAATCATAGACTCTATCCACAGTAAAAGCTTCAGCCCTTCTTTCAGATTCTCTCTTTCCAAAGATAGAGTGTACTAATACAAAGGTAAAATCAAAATTTCCTATTTTAAAATCTGCTCCATAGGGAGCTCTTTCAAATTTTTTCTCATCATCAGGATAAAATCCTCTATCTCCTAAAAATTCTGCTCTTTCACTTTTCCAAATATATGCAAAATACTCTTTATAACTTGTACTTCCTACTGGATATGGAGAAATATGGTACTCCCATCTCACTCCACTCTCTTTTTCCAGCTCCTTTATTAGCCTTTCTACTCCTATTGGATTCATTACTTCTATAAGTCCAACTACATCAAAACCTTCTAAAACTTTACTCATAAGTTTAAAATCCTTTTGAGCTTTTCCTATTCTTAAGGTATTAAAAGAAGCTATATATCCCTCTTGAGCTAAAAGAGTCAAAGTCATTAAAATATATAAAATCAAAACTTTTAATTTTCTCATCTTTCCACCTCTTTTTATTCTTTACATATTATATCATTAATTGTAAAAATTCTCTATCAGATTATTAAGTTATAACTTTATTTTTTCAAATAAAAAAAAAACTCTCGAAACAAGAGCTTTTTTTATCTTCTTATTGAATATTTCTTTTGATTACCCTGCTCGCTATTCTGCGAACACATCTTCTCAATGAGCTTTCTTTTGATTATCCTGTTCGTGGCTCTACGAACATATCTTCCCTTACTTAATTGTAACATACTTTTAATATTAAATCAACTTATATCTCTTTGTTAGTTTCCTAACAATGTCATTTATTGTACTGTATCACTACCTATCTCTACCATTTTGTTGACATCAACAAAATGATCCCAAACCCTAATTTCAGAGGTTTCTATTGATTGTCTAGCTTTTCAATTACATATCCTCTATACTATATTCACTATACCCCTCATAATAGTAACTTATATCTATTCCCTTCATAAAAATAGTACGATTATCTATCTCATCTGTAAGAGCTTGCTTTAAAATATATTTTATCTCAATATCCTTTACAACACTTCTCTCCATAGCAGATAAATAATTTTCTTTATCCACTAAGTTCCAATCAATTACCTTTTTGATATTCTCTTTTAAAATTAAATCTAACCAAATACGAGTAGCTCTTCCATTTCCCTCTCTAAAAGGATGAGCTATATTCATTTCAACATATTTTTCAATAATCTCATCAAATGTTCTTTGTGGCATATTGTCTATATATTTTAATGAATGTTCTAAGTACATCAAGGGAGCAAAACGGAAATTCCCTTTAGCTATATTTACTTTTCTAATCTTTCCAACAAACTCATAAATATCTTCAAATAAATATTTATGAATATATGAAAGCCCTTCAAAAGTTCCAACCTTAACTTTTTTTATATCTCCAGAGTCATAAAGTTGTTTAGCTTTTAATTTACTAATTCTCTCTTCCTCTTTAGCTAATTCTATTTGATTGGCAATATTTAGTTTATTTTCTAAAATCATTCCTCTATCTCCTCGATAACTTATTTTAACTATGATTTATGAAACTGGGAATTAACTTCTTTTCTACAAACACTAACATAACTACTCCAATTGCTGTATTTAATATTAAAGCAAATGGATTAACTGCTACCTTAGTAATTGATATTAAAAATTTTTCATTATTAAATAAATTTCTAACTAAATTAACATCATCTAATAAAGTAAGTGTTGAAAAAGTTATCATTAAAATACAAAATTTATTATAACAACTTTCTGCTTTTTTCACAAAATTTTCTTTAGGATCTTCAGGAATAAATTTTTTACAAATTATCAATAAAATAAATAGTTGTATCACTTTAAATAATATTATTGCATTTTCTCTAGAAAATATAAAAAATGATAGCTCCGCAAAGAGTTCTAAAAAATAAAGCCAAATTTCCACAAAACCTTTAATTATAAAATTAAAGGCTAGTAAATTTATTAGTAAGATTAAGTTCATATTTTCAAATAATGATTTCTTAAAAATTATTCTACAAAATACATATGAGAAAGTTGCAGGAGTCATCAATATCCAAAATAATATATCTTCTAAACTTATTTCCCCTAAAATTTCTAAACTTCCCATGATACCTCCTATTAACTTTTTATTAAAACAATATCTTATTCTAAAGTTTTATATATAATTCCAACAATATCTTCTTCATTCATTTGTTTTTTAAATTTAACATTAATACCTTCATTTTTTAGGGTCTCAAAGAATTTTTTAGCACTTTCAATTCTAAGTTTTTCTTCTTCTCTTAATTGGCTCTCTTTCTTTATATCCTTTGTTTCTAGTATTAAATTCATTTCTAAGCTTCCATCTTCTTTTTTCAATACATACATAAAGTCTGGACTTGTTGTTCCTCCAAAATAAAGAGGTACTTTTATACTTCTTCTAGGAATTTTTCCAAAAACAACTACTTCATCAATATTGCTATTTTTTATATTTTCTCTTTCTAAAGGAGAATCATATACTAATGTATCATATAAAAACTTTTCAGAAATATTAAAGTTATTATCTTTATACAATCCAATATTTCCTTGAAGAACACTCTCTTTAACTTCCCCATTAAAATTAGTTAAAGCTGTTTCAAAAGTAGATATATTCATCTTTTGATAAGAAAATCTATTTATATATGTTTTTTCCAACCATTCTTGATATTTTTTCACTATATTTCCTAAAGTATTACTATTGAAAAAATCCTCTGGGAATTTCATTTTTTGACTAAGGACTACAAAACCTTTATGAAGTAATGGAAGAGAAAATCCAGTTTGTTTATTTAATTTTTTCAAAAATTCATTATATGGAATTTTTTCTTTTACAGTATAAACTCCACCCTTTTCTTCTTTTATAACAATTTCATTAATTCCTTTTGTAGTCTTTTTTCTTTCTGTTCTAACAATTTTAGGGCTATATATATCTTCATTTAAAATATCATTTATAACCTCGATAAGTTCTTCTTCTGATAAACTTTCTAATTTCAAGTAGTGTTTTTTATTAATTGCTTCCCATAAAGGTTTTAATTTATTAAAGTTTTCTTTTCTTATTGCTATATGATTTTTATTTTTCTCTTTTCCATCTTTAATCTTACCATTTTTAACTCCTTGACTAAATTCAGGATACTCTTCATAGAAAGCTGTAGAGTTTTCTTTTACAATATTCTTATTTATATCAACATACTTTTTTAATAATAATTCAATCAATAAATTTTCAGGAGTAGTTTCTCTTTTAATAGCAACCTTCTCAAGTAGAGTTCCAATATTAAAGACTTGTTTAGTATCAGAATTTACTTCATCTATTAATTGTTTAGCGAACTCTTTTTCAGAAAAATCAATCAAATAAGTTAAGTAAAACTCTTCATTTGAAATACGATTTCCATATTCATCAACTGGTAGACGTAGACCTCTTCCAACTTCTTGAAGTTTACTATTTTCACTACCACTTGACCTTAATTTTGCTATCTGGAAAACATTTGGATTATCCCACCCTTCTCTTAAAGTCCATTTAGAGAAAATAAATCTCATAGTATTCCAATTTCCAGCTTTATTTTTAAAAGATAATAAAGTTTCCTTATCTCTTAAAATTAAATCTATTTCCTTTTGTATTTCTTCATCATTTGTAGAGTTATCATTTGAAAAATATTCACCATTCGTTGCTGATATATCTTTTAGTGAACATTCAAGAAAATCTAAATACTCTTTTTCTAAATCACTAGAAATATTTTCTTTTATTTTTTTTATTCTTTCTTTTAATTCTTCTTTTAAAAGAGATTCAAACATTAATTTTAAATCTCCATTATTATTTTCTCCTCTATAAGAAAAAATACTATCTATGAAAAATAGAGATAATGTTTTAATTTTTCTTTTTCTCAAAAAGTTTATTTCTTCTTGGTCAAAGTGATTTTTTATTGCTTGTTTTAACATTAGATTTTGATAAGTTTCAGTATATATACTAGAAAAAATACTATCTCCTACTAATAAAATTTGGTCGTTAGATAATAATATTCCATTACTAGAATTATTAGCACCACATTTTCCTATATATTGTATAGAAATTTTAGAAAACTCTTCTGAAATTTCTGATAAATATTCTCCTATTCCAAGCTCAAAAACTTTTCCTGTTTTTTCATTTCTTAAAATAGCTTTTTTAGGTTTTGAGTTCTCAATTTTTAAAAGTTTTAGCTTTACATCTTCTTCTTTTACCTCGCCAAGAGTTTCGACTATAACACCTTTAACTAGTCCATTATTAAAAGCTGACACAGAATCAAGATTATAAACTAAGTTATTATAATCTCTTATATCAGTTTTTTCATTTTTATTAAAAGTAGCTCCAAAACGAATTATCATTTGAGGATTTATTTTTTCTACAAGACATTTATATGCTTCATTTTCTCTTTTAAAACGATGAGGCTCATCTATTATAACTATTGGTCTTACTTCCTCAAGAGCTTTATAAGGAATACTTATCCCCCCTAATAAAGTTTGGTCGTATTCTGCTTCCATTGTTTTTTTAGAAATTAGCATTTTATCAGTCATTAAAAGACAATTTATCTTATTTTTTCCTAAAGTTGTATTCCTAATAAAATTAGAAACAGCTTGAGGAAACATTTTTCTTCCCTTTTTACTTGTTTTTTGAGCATTTAATACATCTAATCTCAAAAAAGAAGTAGGATATAAATCATAAAAATGATGCCTAGCATAATCAGACTCTATAAACATTTTAGTTCCTTCCTTAATTGGAGTAGAAGGAACTAAAATTATAAATTTATTAAATCCATAATTTTTATTTAATTCATACATAAGTCTAGTATAACAATATGTTTTTCCTGTTCCAGTTTCCATTTTTATATCTATTCCGAAAGGCTCATTTTTTACATAACCCCTGTATTCTTTACTTATGCTCGGAATTTCTTCACAACTTCCATTTTGAATTGCTTCTATATTTCTATAAAGTCTTTCATCATTGAAATTTATTTCTGGATTTTTATGAATATTTTTTGAATAAATTTCAACATTTTCAAAAACTTTATTTATTATATTCAATACTTTAGTCTGATGTGGTAAAATACTTAATTGTAAATTCATATTAATACCTCTCAATCAATTCTACATCAGTATGTAATTGTTTTATATTATTTTTTAACTCGTGGATAATATTGAATGGAATAGAATATGGATAGATTACAATTCTATTAACTTCTAATATATTTTCTTCAATCATCTCTATTAGTTTCATAATATCTTCACTTATAATTCCTTGCTCAATAATATAAGCACTATTATTACATACATCAATTTCACATTTAATTAACTTTATTTTTTTAGATTTAGCTATTAATCCATATCCATCTTCATTTAACCAAGTTGTAAGTATAGTATCCTTTCCAGGAGTATTTTCATATTTAAAAGCTTCTACATAATTATCCATAAAAAGAGGAGTAACTTTTGGGTCAAATTCAATGATTTTATCTATCATATTTTTTTCTACTTCTCTTAATCTAAATAATTTAAAACCACAATCTACATTTGGATTTTCTTCTTTTATTTTTTCTCCAGCTCTTTTTATACGTTCTCTTCCTATTTCATCAATAGTTCTGTATCCCTCTTTATATGCAACTTTATCTTCTTTTATTTTTTCTGGTAATTGTACCATTATATACTTTTATTGCCATTATCCTCTTTATTAAGTTCCATAACTGCATGAGCTGTGGTTGCAGAACCTGAGAAAAAATCTAAAGTATAAAAATCTTTTTCAGATAACATTTTTATTAAGATTTTTATATAATCTACACTTTTAGGATTTTCGAATAAATTATCATTAATTCCAAACATTGTTTTTAAAAGAGAATTAGCTCCTGTTGTTGTTAAATTTAAACTAAATTCTTGTTTTTTTCCAGCTACAATAGCTTCATATTTTCTATTAGAAAGTTGACTTTTCATTCTTATAGTATCATTAAAATTTTTTTCATATATTTTATTTTCTTTTATATCTAAAGCTCCACTTGAAAATAATTCTAAAAATTTAGTTTTGGTATATGTATTTTCTGTTAAATTATTTTTATTATAAGAATAATATTTTTTATATCCTTTATTTATTAAAGTGTCATCATTTTCTTCAAATTTTTCTGTTTTTAAATAAATTTGATTTGTTGTTTTGTTATAGTATACTGAATAGTTTTTTTCTGAGGTTTCATTTATTATTAAAGGATTAAAGTCATTTTCTCCTACTAAAATTCTTTTACCACTATTATGTACATAATTTCCATTTTCATCTTTAGACATATCACTAGCATTTTTAGGAATTACTTCTAAAAAAAATGAACATTTTTTATTTTTAGCATATATAAATAAGTATTCAGAACTTATAGAAATATGAGAAGAATTTTTTCTTCCTTTTGGATTATTTTCTACTGAAATAGTAGAAATAAAATTTTCTTCTCCAAAAATATCATCACAAATTAGTTTCAAATTGGCTTGTTCATTATCATCAATAGAAATAAAAATAACCCCATCATCAGTTAATAAATCTCTAGCTAATTCAAGTCTAGAATACATAAAAGTCAACCAAGCAGAATGGCTAGATTTTCCTTTTAAATCAATAATTTTATTTGCTTCTTCTTCATCAATTCCCATTTTTTCTGCTAAAATTTCAGGAGTAAAGAAAAAATTATCATTATAAATAAAATCATTTGAATTAGTATTATATGGTGGGTCAATATAAATACATTTTATCTTATTTGAATAAGATTTTAATAGATGTTTTAAAGCATCTAAATTATCTCCTACTATATACATATTTTCAGAATTAATATTTTCTTCTTTTGAGTTATGCTCAATATCTGGTACTATTACTGTTTCTGTTTCTAAACCACTTTGAAACTTACTATAATTTTTTCCTAAAAATTTTAACTCATATCCTTCTTTTTCTACATTGATTTCATTTAATTTTAGCAGCTCTTTGAAGCTATCAAGTTTAAAATTTCCCTCTTTATCAAAGTATTGAGGTAAAATCTCTTTTAACTTTTCAAGTTCTCTAGTATTAGGCTGAACTGTTTCATTTTTCATAATTTGAGATTTTATCATATTCTTCCCTTTCCTTAATTAAAATTTTTATTTACGATGATATTTTATCACAGTATGTGAATTGTTAAAAGAAAAAATTTGATTTATATTAAAATATTTGATATAATATATGCCATTTTTTTAATTCTTTTCATATAAAAACTTCATCATCTTTTCTTCATATTAAGTCTGTTTTTAATTAAAATACTGAAATTTTAATATTATTATGTTTCTGAAAAAGGCTAAAATACTCTCTTTCAGATCCCCCCTCTTAAAAAGCTTTTTATAGGCTTATAGAGGTATATTTTTTAGTCATACTTTTAATCAAAAGAATAAAATAACAGGTGTTAAAATCGATTTTATAGCCTCAACTTTTCCTTATTAAATTTGACTTTTTGCCTATAATTTGATATAATTCAATTGTACTATAGTACCCCAGTGGGTAGTTAAGAATATTTGTAATTAAGTTCAGAATGGAAGCTCTAATATTTATTTTATTAGGGCTTTTATTCTGCCCTTGAACAAGGTAGAACAAATATTCTTAACTTAGGAGGAATGCTCTATGAATATTTTTATTCAAAACATCCACTTTGATGGTGGACTAGTTCTTTTACTAGTAGTTATCATCATTGTAATGTTGTACAGAAAGTAGCATTACCTCCAACCCTGCGGGGTATTTTTTATATAGATATCTCAATTAATTTTATAAAGTTATCTTTTTAAACTGTTTTAGTATAATAAGAAATCAAGATAATATTTGACTTTTTTTGATTTTTCAACTATAATTTTTCTAATATAGATATATTTTTTGAAGGAGGGTATAATTATGATTGCAGCGTTTTTTGATATTGATGGTACTATTTTTAGAAACTCTCTTTTGACTGAGCATTTTAAAAAATTAATAAAATATGATTTATTAGATTTTAGTGAATATGATAGAAGAGTCAAAGAGGCATTTAAGCTTTGGGACGAGAGAGTTGGAAATTATGATAACTACTTAGGAGATTTGACAGGAACATATGTAGATGCTATAAAAGGACTACCTACTAAATACAATGATTTTGTTGCTGATAAAGTAGTTGAATTAAAGGGAAACAAAGTATATGCTTACACTAGAAAAATGATAAAGTGGCATAAAGCTCAAGGGCATCTTGTTATTTTTATATCTGGGAGTCCAGACTTTTTAGTTTCAAGAATGGCTAAAAAATGGAATGCTGATGATTTTTGTGGTTCTACTTATCACACTGATAAGAGTGGAATTTTAACTGGGGAGATTTCTCCTATGTGGGATTCTAAAAATAAATTAAAATCAATACATAAATTTTGTGAAAAATATCAAATTGATTTGGATAAAAGTTATGCTTATGGAGATACTCACGGAGATATTACTATGCTACAATTAGTGGGAAATCCTAAAGCAATAAATCCTAGCTTAGAGTTATTAAATAGCATTAAAAGTGATGAGGAGTTAGCAAGCAAAACTGAGATAATTGTAGAGAGAAAAGATGTAATTTACTCTGTTGATGCTAATGTAAAAACTATAGACTCTACTTTCTAAAGTTTGTAAAAATTTTTATATAGATTGAGGAGGAAAGAGAAATGATAAAAAGAGTATTTTACTTTATCATTTCATGTTTACTTCTGTTTTTTAGTTCAAGTATCAATCCTAAAATGGAGTTTGATGGCTTTTACGACAAAAATCAAGCTATCTATATGATACATAGTAACGATGAAACAGAAAGTTATAGTTTTATCGAACTTAATAAGGTACAAATTTTTGCTAGAAATATTATTAGAGCTGGAACACCTAAAAATTCTGTTGAGATAAAACCTATAATTGAAAGATTTATTGAATATGAAGAGTATTCTCCTATTCTTTATGAGGGAGGATATTACACCATTTTGACTCGTTATGAGTCCCGCATACTACGAATTTAAAAAACTCTTTAATTTTTATCAAAATATTTTAAAAAGTAAATTTTAAGGAGTAATACTATGAAAGAATTTTTTATTGGAACAGATGTTGGTTCAACAACAGTTAAAATCGTCTGCTTAGATGAGGAAAAAAATATTGTTTATTCTATCTATCAAAGACATCTATCAAATGTAAGAGAGACTACAAAATCTATGTTTGATGATTTCTTTAAATTTATGAAAGAAAAATATGGAGAAGATATCAGCTTTAAGATAAATATCACAGGTTCAAGTGGTATGGGTATTGCAAGTTGGATAGAAATAGAGTTTGTACAAGAAGTAATCGCTTGTATAAAAGCTATCGAGGTAATTATCCCTGAAACTGACGTTGCCATAGAATTAGGGGGAGAAGATGCTAAAATTACTTTCCTTAAAAATGATATGGACCAAAGAATGAATGGTAGCTGTGCTGGTGGAACTGGAGCTTTTATTGACCAGATTGCTGCTCTACTTAATACTGATGCTACAGGATTAAACGAATTAGCTAAGGAATATGACACTATCTATCCTATTGCTGCTAGATGTGGAGTATTTGCCAAAACTGATATACAACCTCTTGTAAATGAGGGAGTAAAAAAAGGGAATATTGCTGTATCTGTTTTCCAAGCAGTAGTAAATCAAACTATCACTGGACTTGCTTGTGGTAAAAAGATAACTGGTAAAGTAGCTTTTTTAGGAGGACCTCTTTTCTTTTTAAGTGAGCTTAGAAAAAGATTTATTGAAACTTTAAATCTTGCACCTGAAGATGTAATCTTCCCTAAAAATTCACAAATTTTTGTAGCTCAAGGAGCTGGTTTTCTTTCAGAAGAAAATAATAATACTTACTCATTAGAGGAATTACAAAAAAAATTCTTAAAATTAAATGAAAAAGATACATCTGAAACTTCAAGACTTCAACCATTATTTACAAATGATGAAGAGTTTGAAGAGTTTAAATCAAGACATGAAAAAGAAAAAATAGAGAACAAAGCTATTGAAAATTATTCTGGTAATGCATATCTTGGAATAGATTCTGGTTCTACTACTATAAAGGTGGTTCTTATCTCTGAAGAGAAAGAGATACTTTACTCATACTATTCTCATAACAAAGGAAACCCTTTAGATAATATAATAGATAATCTAAAGCTTCTTTATTCTAAATTACATGATAAAATAAAAATAAAAGGTTCTTGTGTAACTGGATATGGAGAAAATCTTATAAAATCTGCTCTAAGAGTAGATAAAGGAGTAGTAGAAACTATTGCTCACTACAAGGGAGCTAAATTTTTCCAACCTCAAGTAGATTTTATCTTAGATATCGGTGGACAAGATATGAAGTGTTTAAAAATACAAGATGGAGTAATTACATCTATTCTTTTAAATGAAGCTTGCTCATCTGGTTGTGGTTCATTCTTAGAAACTTTTGCAAACTCTCTTGGTATGGATATAAAAGAGTTTGCAAAACTTGGACTTACTTCTAAGTCTCCAGCAGATCTTGGAACTAGATGTACAGTATTTATGAACTCAAAGGTAAAACAAGCTCAAAAAGATGGTGTAGAGGTGGCTGATATCTCTGCTGGACTCTCTTACTCTGTTGTAAAAAACACTTTATTCAAAGTTATAAAAATTAAAAATAAAGAGGAACTTGGAAAATATATAGTAGTACAAGGTGGAACTTTCCTAAATGATTGTGTTTTAAGAGCCTTTGAAAAGGTATCTGAAAGAGAGGTTATAAGACCTAATATTGCAGGAATTATGGGAGCTTTTGGTGCTGCTCTTATTGCTCAAGAGGAAGCTAAAGAAAACTCTACTCTTATGACTTTAGAAGAGTTAGAAAATTTCCACTACACAACTAATCTTACTCGTTGTGGTATGTGTACTAATAGATGTCTTTTAACTATTCATAAATTTGAAAGTGGAGAGAATTTTATCTCTGGAAATAGATGTGATAATCCTGTTGCAAAGATGAAAAAAAACCAAGCTCCAAATATGTTTGAATACAAATACAACAGATTATTTAGTTACACTCCATTAGAACTATCTAAGGCTACTAGAGGAGAAATTGGAATACCTAGAGTTTTAAATTTCTATGATTCTTATCCATTCTGGTTTACTCTTCTTACTGAGCTAGGATTTAGAGTTGTACTTTCTGATGACTCATCTAAAAAACTTTATGAAAGTGGAATAGATACTATCACTTCAGATTCTATCTGTTATCCAGCTAAATTAGTTCATGGGCATATTATGAATTTAATTAGTAAAGGTGTCAATAGAATATTTTATCCATGTGTAATTTTTGAAGAGAAAGAGGATAAAAAATCTCAAAATCAATTTAACTGTCCAATTGTTATGTCTTATCCTGAGGTTATTAAAAATAATATGGATATTATAAAGGAAAAAAATATTGATATGATGATACCAGTATTCTCTTTTGAAAATAAAGAGGTTCTCTATAAAACAGTTATGGAAGAGTTTACAAAATTTGGTGTAACTAAACCTGAAGTTAAACTGGCTGTAGATAAAGCTCTTGAAGAAAAGTATAATTTTAGAAAAGATATGCAAAATAGAGCTAAAGAGATTATTAGCGAGCTAGAAAGAACTGGAAAAATTGGAGTAGTCCTTTGCGGTAGACCATATCACTGTGACAAAGAGATACATCATGGTATTCCAAATATTATCAACTCTTTTGGTATAGCTGTATTAACTGGAGATGCTGTAGCTAGCCTTGGTTCATTAGATGATGAATTAAGAGTTATTGACCAATGGACTTACCATTCTAGACTTTATAGAGCAGCAACAGTAGTAGGAAAAAATCCTAACCTTGAATTGATTGAATTAAATAGTTTTAGTTGTGGTATTGATGCTGTTACTACTGATCAAGTTAATGAAATTTTAACTAATCATGGTAAAGTTCATACTTTATTAAAAATAGATGAGATCAGTAATCTTGGGGCTGTCAAAATTAGAATAAGAAGTTTACTTGCAGCTCTTGAATATAAGAAAAACTCTGTAGCAAATGTTATCAAACATAAAATAGAATATAAAAAAGCTGAATTTACTAAGGCTATGAAAAAAGAGTATACAATACTTGCTCCACAAATGGCTCCTATGCATTTTGATTTAATCAAACATGCTTTTAAAGCTCAAGGATATAATCTTGTAATATTACCTGAAACACAAGAAGCCCTTGATTGTGGATTAAAATATGTAAATAATGATGCTTGTTATCCATCTATATTAGTAATTGGAGAACTTATATCAGCTCTTCAATCTGGAAAATATGATCTAGATAGAACTGCTGTTATTATATCTCAAACTGGTGGAAGTTGTAGAGCTACTAACTATCTAGGATTTTTAAAGAAAGCTATCAAAGATGCTGGATTTGAAAAAGTCCCTATACTCTCATTGAATGCTAATGGATTTGAAAAACAAGAGGGATTCTCACTTTCACTACCTCTTATACACAAAGCTCTAATTGCTGTTTCATATGGAGATTTACTTATGAAACTTCTATACCATACTAGACCTTATGAACTAAATAAGGGAGAAAGTGATGCTCTATATAAAAAATGGAATCAACAAGTTATTAAAAATATTCATAACGGTAACTTTGGAGAGTTTAAAAGAAACTGTAAACTTATAGTTGATGAATTTGCTAAAATAGAAGTAAGTGATGAGAAAAAAATAAAAGTTGGTATTGTAGGAGAGATTTTAGTTAAGTTTAGTCCTTTTGCTAACAATGACTTAGCTAACTTTATAGAGCAAGAGGGAGGAGAGGTTTATACTTCATCTCTTATGAACTTCATAAAATACTGTATCTATAGTGATATTTTCCTAGCTGAAAAATTCAAAGGAAAGATGGCTGGATTAAAACAAAGAGGAGCATTATGGGTATTAGATAGATATACTGCTGTACTTAATGATGCTATTTCAACCCACGCTAGATTTATGAGAGAGATCTCTATTCAAGAAACAGCTAAGAAAACTTCTGAATTTATCTCAATAGGACATCAATCTGGAGAAGGTTGGTTCTTAATGGGAGAGATGATAGATTTTATTGAACACGGGGTACCTAATATAGTTTGTGTTCAACCATTTGGTTGTCTACCTAACCATATTACTGGTAAAGGAATGATTAAAAGACTTAGAGAGGAGTATGAAAATGTAAATATTACTCCTATTGACTATGACCCTGCTTACTCAGAGGTAAATCAACTTAACAGAATTAAACTTATGCTATCAGTAGCTAAGAAAAATATGAATCAGAAAATTTCATAACTAGGAACTGATTAGAGGGGGCTGTTGCAAATTCTTAAATTGAAATCAAAAA
>OGKK01000273.1_pt1 | contig 20655 bp, 20 predicted proteins | sample 1572401 | NCBI WGS metagenome assembly OGKK01 (sample SAMEA2582155, study PRJEB24529) | metagenome | biome: Human gut stool | place: China | collected 2011 | reverse complement strand
CTTTAGAAAATGAGGCACAATATGAAATAGCTCAAAAAATAATTGATAACTCTCTTTCAGTTAGAGAAACTGAAAAATTAGTTAAAAAGATATTAAATGATGCTGTTGAAGAAAAAACATCAGAAAGAAGAAAACCACTTAATCCATATTACAAAGATGTTAGAGATAGACTTCAGGATCACTTTGGAACTAAAGTTAATTTAAATGCTAATAAGAATAAAGGTAAGATAGAAATAGAATACTATTCAGAAGAAGACTTACAGAGAATACTAGACATTATAAATATTTAAAATGTTTCACGTGAAACATTTTAAAAATACGAAGGGATGATAAATTACATGGAGAATGTACTAAATATACTTACACAATATTCAACTTATATAACAATAGGATTAATAGTATTAGTTTTAATACAGTTTATACTATTAATAGTAGCTTTAAGAAGTTTAAGCAAAGTAGAAAATAAATTTAGAAAAATTATGAGAGGAGTTAATAATAAAATGCCGTAGCCGAAGCTTACCTTGGTCTTTTCATTGCGCTTACCATTTTTCGTCTTGACAATGACCACACCATTGGCACCACGAGAACCGTAGATGGCTGTGGCTGCAGCATCTTTCAGTACATCAATGCTTTCGATGTCGTTAGGAGAAATATTAATGAGCGGATTGATACCGGTATCCTCCATGAAAGTAGGCACACCGTCAATCACGAAAAGAGGCTGGTTGTTGTTGCCCTTACCCGATTTTGGATAAGGAGAAGTGATACCACGGATGTTCAACTTGAGAGTAGAACCCGGTTCACCATTGGCAGTAGTAGCCAATACACCCTTCACGGTACCTTGAAGAAGTCCGTCGATAGTAGGAGTCGTAGCAGCCAACTTGCTGATCTGTTCCTGGTTAACGGTAGAGATGGCGCTGGTCACATCCTTGCGGCTCTTGCTGCCATAACCGATTACTACGAGGTCGTCGAGAGCCACATGATCCAGTTCAAGCATCATGTTCTGTTCTTTCACACCCATGAATTCGATGAATTTCGTCTTAAAACCGATACTCGAATACACGATTTTAGGATGAGACATGGAAGGGAATTCCAGAATATAATTGCCGTCAGCATCCGTGATGACACCATAGCTGGTGCCTTCAATCTTGACGGTAACTCCTACCAGTGGATTTCCTTCAGAATCAATAACGCGTCCTTTCACAAAGGTGTGACCTTTTTCTTGAACTTTTACAATACTCATCTCTTCGCCCATGCTTGCAGGAGGGGTAGCATGGACTGCTCCCACTGAAGCTGCTGCCATCAGGAGCAACAGGCTTTTTTCCTTCTTCATAATAACTATGTGTTAGTTGAACTTCATGTTGAGGTTGCAAATTTAATAAAAAACATTGATATACCTAACAATTTGCTAAAAAAATAACGAAAAATCTGCATAAATATTTAAATTTCGGGAAAAATAAGCTGGAATAACAGCTAAAAAGACAAAAAAAGCCGGTTCTTATACACTTTGAAGAACCGGCTCATATTTATTCTCATTTGATTTTCTTCATCGGATGACGCTGAGTTAACGGAATATCTTTAGTTTCCATCTGGCTTGGTAACATCCAGGTCTGTGGATGGATACCAGAGAAACTTATTGAAGTCATCAGGCTGGGCTGGATTGAAATCCTGCCAGTCTGGACGGAGATATTTCAGGAATGGCAGATGGAGCTGCTTCATTCCCATCACCACCATCTTGGCCACCTCATAGGCTCCGTATGGATTGAAGTGGGTATTATCCTCTAATGCCTTCGGCTGATTAGGATAAGTGTTGGCAGGATAGTGAACCAGCGATTTCTTACTGTTCTCATAACCCAATGTCTCGAAGAATGTACGGGTCATATCATGCAGTTCGATGACAGGCACACCCTCTCTTTTTGCCACAGCTCTCATGGCATCAGGATAGTCGCCATGCGTTTCCTGTATTTTGCTGCGGGTAGCTTTGTCAAAGAAACGGCGCTGGGTAGGGGTCACAAAGATGATGTTTCCACCCTTAGCGCGTACCTTATCTATATACTGCTTCAGATTGTAGGAGAAATTATACCAGGCTCCACTTCCTGGAGTCTTCTCTTTCTGGTCGTTGTGTCCAAACTCACAAATCACATAGTCGCCCTTCTTCATCATGGTCAATACTTTCTCCAGACGGTTGGAAGCTAAGAAGGATCCGGCTGTCAATCCGCTCTCAGCATGATTGGAAATAGCTACTTCCGGACCAAACCAGCATGGAATCATCTGTCCCCAACTGGCGTATGGTTCATGAGCCTGATCCACTACGGTTGAGTTACCACAGAGGAAGATGGTTGTGGCAGTCGTGTCACGCTCTATCTTCACCTGTTTTACGGCAGGAGCAGCACCATAGAAGTCAAGAGTCAGCTTGTCATCCCAGTCAGGTGTACCCTTCTCACGAGGTTTGATACGTACGTTCATCTTATCAGAAATCTTAGGTGAACGCTTGTTGACGATAAACTGGACGGTCTGGAATTTACCCTTCTTGGTAGAGATTTCATCCACCATGAGTCTTCTGGCTTCAGCACGCACCACCGTCTTGGCTGCCTTTTTCTTGGAGCCGAGGACAACCGTCACCTTGTAGTTGCCATCAGGCACTTCCACAGCGTAACTTTTAGGATTTTGCTTACTCAGATCTACGTCGAAAGTCTGGGCTTTCACATTTGCGGACATCGCCAGCATCATCATGCCAGCGAGTAGCCATTTCGTTTGTTTCTTCATTATATGTTTTAGTTATTTGTTAATTTGGCTACAAAAGTACAATATCTTTTTCAAAAACATTAGTTTTTCCGTTCATTTTTTGCATATTGTTCAGATATTACTTCGCCATATTGTAGGACTCGTCTTGACGATGCGGGAGAAGACTCGGGAGAAATAGGAAGCAGAAGAGAAACCGACATGATAAGCTACTTCTTCCAATGTGGCACCGGGATGAGCCAACATATAGACCTGTGCCTCCTTGATGCGCAAGGTGGTAACCCAGGTACTGAAGTTGACGGCATGTTTCCCATTGATATAACGGGAAAGATAAACCTTATTGGTGCCCATTTCGGAAGCCAGACTGTCGATGGTCAACTGGGATGAGAGATACTTCTTATCATCCACCCACTGCTGTAAGCGTGCTCCGAAGAGATTCTCATAATTCTCCAACTTAGACGTTTCCGGTTCCTGGTTGGAATCGTTTTCTATTTCATCATTCATCACTGACGCTAAATTGAGCGTGCCATAATATGGGCGGTAATTGATGAAAGAGATGACGATATAAAGATTGACACTGACGATATACACCTGGTAGGCATAATTGAAATAGATTCCGAAGAAGAGAGTGAGATAGGCAAAGACACCCAAGAGGCACAGGAAGAAGAGGCTTTTCTTCGTCCAGAACATGAAGCGCTGCATATTATCATCGGAGAAGTAATTATCCAACTGTTCCCTTTTCTTCCTATAGATAAACTGGAAATGGAACATGTATCTTACCACGATGCTACAGAAAATCAGGGTGGAAACGATATACAGACAATAGGCATAAGGTGCAAAAGGCTCCAAAAGGGTAATCCAGGAAAAGGAAACCGTCAATATCCAACACCCGAAATCCTTCAGCATCCTCTTTTTATTGATATATTGCGAATCCAGCAACGAGGCAAACGAATAAGCAAAGCATATACATGTCAGGAAAAACAGGCTGATGTCCATACAGGCAATGATGGAATTGAGCGCCTCCCAATCTTGCGAGGAAAAGATTTCCAACCAGAGATACAGGTTGATGAACATAACAAAAAATGCTGATGCCAAGAAATATTTTGCCTTACGATAAGGGGCATAGTCTGCAGTATCCGGTACACTCAGGAACACCAGGATAATGCCTATCACCAGATAACTGGCATCGACACACTGAATCAGTTCTGCGAAATATTTTTCCAGTAACTCCATAATAAACAGCTTTTATTAAATCAATAAATTATCATCACTTACTTTTAGCACACTTTGATTCACATAGCAATCTGATTGCCATACGAACAGAGAGTATATATTACACGTACATAATCTACTAAAAGTCCTTAGATCTTGAGTATTTTGAAGATCGTCATTAGGTTTTTATCACTTTTTGTTGAGTCTATATGATGTTTATAGGCATAGTCTTTCAACTACCCTGTTTGCAAAAGTACAAAAAAATAAGTTATCTCCAAATTATTTAAGCAAAAAAATGTGTTATCCCAGCAGAATTTCTGCCAAGATAACACATTTTTAATATATTTCACTGTTGAATAGTACGCTACATAGACTTCTGATTACCAGTTGTCGCTGTCAAATGGATCTGAGGAACCGGAAGGTAAGCCTGAAACATCGGTACTGCCGTAGGTTCTTGCAAAAGTACCGTATGCAGCTAAAGTTCCATCTGTAACGATTTCGCTTTTTCTCAATCAGGAATCAATCCAAAGAAAAATTTATGATCCTCAAAAGAAAGAACCGAAGAATGGCAAAGAAAGTCCTGATCATTGGCCCAAAAACATGGATTATTCTTTAAAAGAGGTCTAAGCATTTCCAAAGGAAACTTTGATTGCATTCGCAATATTTCTTTTGGCAATTTTAGGATTCATCGCTTCCTCTAAATTCATATTCTGAGGAGATACGGCAAGAACCTGATCAAAGCCTGCGTCAAGAAGCGCCTGCTTTTCGCTGACTCCTCCAGATACCAACCAGATTTGCTGGTCTGTCGTGGCTTTATTTTTCAAGACATGTTCCAAAATCCGCTGTGGCAACTTTCCCATCAAGGTCTGTCTGTCGCTATGTCCTTCACCCGTTATCACGAGATCAGCATACCGAATCATCTCATCAAAGCCGATTTCTCGCAACAGAAGTTCGGCTCCAGCAGAAACCTCTGCACCAAAATATTGCAGGAAAGCATAGCCTAATCCACCGGCAGCACCAGCACCAGGCACCTCACTCCTATCATAACCGAAATGCTTGGCACTCACCTCAGCAAACTTCCCTGCCCGAGCATCCAGCATTTCCACCATCTCAGCATCGGCTCCCTTCTGAGGCGCAAAAACATGAGCCGCACCGTTTTCACCACAGAGCGGATTGGTAACATCCGAAGCCAGCACAAAACTGCATTCCTGGCGGATTTTCTTCCAGTCGTCGCCCATTGCCTTAAGCATTCCGATACCGCAATCGGATGTAGCACTTCCGCCCAATCCCACGATGAAATGGCGTACGCCCCGGCGATAAGCATTCATTATCATCTCGCCCACGCCCCAGGAAGTAGCCTTCATCGGGTTGCGCTGTTCTGGCTCAATCAGAGCCAATCCGGCAGCCTGCGCAATCTCAATAATTGCCGTATCATTCACGATTCCATACTCAGCCTCTATCCATCTCATCAGGGCATCATGGGCATGAATGCTCACTCGCTCTCCCTTCATCGCCGAGAGAAAGGCATCGAGCATTCCCTCTCCCCCATCACTCATTTCGAGACAAATGATTTCGGGAGAAGCAGCATCAGAATCCACATTCTCTATTCCAGAAGCAGCATCTTCCGCATTCCATACCTTTAATCCCGAAGCAATCGCCTCATTCACCTCTCTGCTCGAAATGCAACCCTTATAAGAGTCGCAAGCAATTATTATTTTTTTCATGCTTAATCATCAATTATCAAACAACCCCAATTCTCCTTTTAACCTCATCACTTCCTTGTCAAAATCCGACAAGAACTCACGGTCTTGAATCACCCTGAACTTATCATATTCCTCATAAGCTTTCAACCGAGCTTCAAGAGCCGAAACCTTTCCCTTATCTATCAAAATTGGATAAGATGATAATTCAAGAAAACCATCCAAGAACTTGACCCATTGTTCCATAGTCGTTGGAATATGGCGTTTGGCACGATTGGCAGCTAAGTCGATATAAGCAGAAACAATACCATTCAATTCCTTCATCTGTTCTATATGCAAATAATTCTTTGCTATTGTCACATCCGATTTCAACACCTTACCATCGGGAGCTTGAGCCCAAGAAGTTAATCCCATGTGTTTCTTGGTTGCATCAGCAGAAGAATAAACGATTTCTGCTGCCGTCTTACCCGTTATTGCCCAATGCAACTTATTCTGTACCTTGGCATAAAACTCCTGCGTTGTAGTAGCATTCTTCTGATAATCGCAAGCCGTGGCATAAATATCTGTTATTTTTTGATAAGCCATACGCTCGGATGCTCGAATCTCCTGAATACGTTCCAGCAACTGGTCAAACTTCACCTGAACCTGCTTTCCACCTTGCTTAAAACGCTCATCATCTAACACGTAACCGTTTCGGATAAATTCGCTCAAGGTATTGGTTGCCCATTGTCGAAAACGAGTTGCCTTGTAACTGTTCACACGATAGCCCACCGCAATAATCATATCCAGATTATATACATTCATTTCGTATTTCTTCCCATCAGCCGCAGTTATCCAAGATTTTTGGATAACTGAATATTTATTGAGTTCTCCGCTGTTCAAGATTTCATTGATGTGATAGCTCACTGTTCGCACATCTACTTGAAAGATTTCTGCAATTCTCTTCTGTGTCGTCCAAACCGTATCTCCATCAAAGACTAATTCCACTCTCAGTTTTCCTTCCGAATCAGAGAAGAACACAATATCCGTATTGGTATAAGTATCAGCATTTTGTAATGAAGAAGAAGATAAATTCTGCTTACCAGAAAAATACTCTAATGCAGGCAATGCATTCTCTTTCTTGGAACTGAGCGACATAGAAATAAGAAGGCAAGCATAACGGGAAAGATGGTAGGACTTCAGCTTTCTCTTTGCCTCACTACCAATAGTAACCATTTCGTTGACTTCAACGAAATGGTCTTCTACACTCTTATTGTTTTGTACACATAAGACCTTAGCCTTATCTATGATTTTGCTAAAATTACGATAATCTGCATAACCAATAACAGACGCCAATTCCCTAGCCGACCAATATTCTTGTCCAGCCTTATCCATCTGTCTGATACTATCAAATATCTTATTCATATCCTATTTATTTTATCATTCCCTAAAGCATCACCTATGAGGAATGACGCTTTCCCGCCCGCAAAATTAGCCATTATTCCTGAAATCACAAACCTTTTTGGGAAAAACTTTCAAAAGCAGATGCTTCTGATAAGAGCTGATAGAAAAAAGAGGTTAAAACATTTGGCTATTAAAAAGATTCCTCGTATTTTTGCAGTAGATTTTTCAAAGGTTTTCTAAAGGTTAAAGGCTTATGTGCAAATATGAAGAAATAGAAGGTTGGCGACTCTCGAATGGCAAGTCGATTCGGGAAATCAACAATGCCGTACACGATGAGGTGGAACGAATCTACCTGGAAGCGTGGGCGAAAGGCATTTCCGTGCCGTATTTTGAAAACGGAAAAACCTATCTTGCTAATCCTGATGGAAGCGATGTAGAAGCAACTCTTGATTTTGCGACACGCGAATATACTATCATAAAACAGGTTGCAGCTCCAGGAAAGGGGAAAATGAGTTACTTACTCCATTAATTACTTCGTAACACCTCTTTTTCTATTAAGATTATGAAAAGAAGACCTGAATTTACAATTATAGCCGGTCCAAATGGAGCTAGCAAAAGTAGGCTTGGAATATTTTATTCTACAGTAAAAGCTTTTGACGGAGACCTTCTAGCAATGTCTCTTCGAAACGAACATCCTGATTGGATAGAACGATGGATAGATGGAACTGTTATCTCTTCATTGATGAAAGAAAAAGAAGAAGCCATTTCACAAAACAAGAATTTTGCTTTCGAAACGAACTTCTCTACAGATTTGCCAGTCAATCTTGTTCAGGATTTTAAAGATGCAGGTTATAAAATCAGCCTCATCTTTTTCGGCTTATCCTCGAAAGAAGATTCTCTATCTCGTGTTATCCAAAGATACACAATGGGCGGTCATAATGTAAACCAAGACGTGATAGAATATAACTTCACGGAAGGCATCAAACGAGTAAAAGCCTCTCTACCACTTTTTGAAAACATTCTTTTCATTGATGGCACTTCCGATTTTGGCGACATTGTTGCCATTCACATCGAGAAATCAGGCAAGCATCAGATAACAGATCACCCAGCCGAGTGGTTCGACAAATACTTCAAAGAAGCATTCGATGCGCTTGTTGATGGATAGGAAGCGGACATGTACTTTGGCAGAATCATAGGCCTCTCCCTCACCTATCGTTTCGGCGGCTACAAGGCCAAGCAGCATGAAGAAGTAGATACTTCCAGATTCGGGAAATAAAAACGAGAAAAGCTCACCAAGACCATCAAAGTCCTGGCGAGCTTTTCTCTTTTCATATACACTATTCAAGTTTCTTTACTTCAAAATATTGACATATCCCTTATTCTGTACCAATTCAGAATTTAAATCGATGCATTTCTGAGGAATCGGGAAGACAGTGGTGTAGCCGGAGGATTCACCCTGAAGAGGCGTACGGAGATCGTAGGCACCGGTGAATTTGCCGAAACGGATGAGATCCTGACGACGCCATCCTTCCCATACCAACTCCAGCAACCGCTCTTCCAGAATATTATCGAGCGTAGCCTTACGGTAAGGCATTCCCACACGGGCACGAATCCTATTCAACTCCTCATCGCCATTCTCTCCGTTTCGGACCTTTGCCTCTGCCTTCATCAATAAAGCATCTGCATATCGGAAAAGAACTATGTCGTTACTCTGCAACTTGCCGTCCATATAAGAGGTTCTATCCACCTCATACTTCGCCATCCTCGCTCCAGCCGTCTTGACAAACTTACTGTTAGTCAGGTTTTGAGCCACTTCAAAAGGCTGATACTCCAACGGCTTTCCGTTATCCATCAGCAGTTCATGACCATCTACCTTTACCACTCCCGCCACAAAGTTCATCTTGCAACGGGCATCTTCATCAGCCTCGCCATAATGATTGGCTTTCATCGTAGAAATCGTGGCACAGGTACCATTCTCACTTCCCCATCCCAAGACACCGCCATGCGTATAATGGTAAGAGCGGAAGAGATAATGGAACTGGTTGGTATAGATATTCTTATCCATCGGAATCGTGAAGATATTCTCCTTCGATGTCTCATTATGCGTAGAGAAATTGAATGAATCATCCGACTCCAGGACATAGCCTTCTTCTGCCAGTTTATCACAATAATAAATGCAGGTTTCCCAGGCATTCAACTTCCTGCAGTCCACCTTATCGCCATTACGCAAAGAGGCATCAGAAGCCGGCACAGAGAAATGAATGGCACTTCCCTTCGGACGGCTCGCATAACCCTGAGTCCAGTCATCATACATATAGATTTCTGCATTCAAAGCCAACTTCGCCAACAGAAAGTTGACTACCGGCTGGGTGATGCGACCATAATAATTGCCTTCCTTATTGCTGTGCTGGTCGGGAAGTGAAGGCAATACCTGCTGCAACTCCTGAAAGACAAACTGGAAGATAGAACTGCGATCTGTCTGACCTTGGAACAGGCTGGAATGGAGCTGTTCTGCACTGGAAAGGACCAATGGAACCCGACCGAACATGTCCATAGCATAGTAATAGAACATAGCCCGGATGGCTCTTATCTCAGCCCGATATTCCTCCTGCTGTGCGGCAGAAAGCAGGGCCGACTTGTTGCTAATAATATCCAAAGACTTATTAGCCAGCACGATAACCTTATAAAGGTACTTCCACGTATCATAAAGAGACTGGTCATCGGCACTCCACCGATGCTGGTACATGGCATTCCAGAGGCCACCATCATACCAGTCGCCGCCTCGAATCGGAATCATCGCCTCATCGGTGGTCAGCGTATTATAATCGTAAATGCCACGGCAGGTGCCCTGGATGCCCTCACTCTCGTTAGCTCCACCTATATAATTATAGAGCGAAGCCACGGCATTGATATAAATATCAGATGCAGAGCCATAGATGGCATCCTCGTCCAACTGATCCTTAGGATGTTCGTCCAGGCAGGATGTCATAGACAATGCCGCCAACAGCAGAAATAAAAATCTATATCGTTTCATAACTTTCTGATTTTAGAATTGAACACTTAAACCCAATGAGAAGGTTCTGTAAACAGGATAAGTCCGCTTATCATCAATACCCATCGTACTGTTCACCACGTAGCTGTTAATCATCGGAGTCAAGCCGCTGTAACTGCTGATGGTGGCAAGATTGTTGACACTCGCCGAAACTCTGAGCGACTGCACCACGCCCTTTCGGATAGGGATATCATAGCCCAGCGTGAGATTCTCTAAGTTGAGATAATCGCCCTTCTCCAGCCAATAATCAGAAACATTCTGGTCAACGATATTCTTCTCAGGAGCTCCCTTCAGCACATTATAATCCGGGAAACTCGACATATTGGTGTAGGCTAAGCCCGTACCATTGAATATCTTATGTCCGAAGGCTCCGTTCATCTGCAATGAAAGATACCAGTCGCGATAACGGAAACTGATATTGGAACCCAACGTTACTTTAGGAGTAGCCTGACCGGCAATATATCTGTCACCGCCATCACTCAAATCTATGGTTCCGTTCTTGTCCAAATCTTCGATATCATAGCGGTAATGCCCATTTCCATCTTCTATAATTCCCTTGCAATGAGGAAGATAGAATACCCCCAAAGGCTGACCAACTATCTGATAGACCACATTGTTGTAACCACCATGCTGACCGGCTCCCGACAAGGCACCCATCGCAGTAATATCGGCTGCCGACATCTGCATTCCGCCATATTCACCACTCAGCGAGAGGAGTTTGTTCTTCTGCCAGGAGAGATTCATATTGATATTCAGTTCCATGTCCTTCTTCTGGATAGGAGTGAAGGAAACGCCGACCTCCAAACCCTGGTTGCTCATAGAACCCAAGTTTGCCAACAGTTTATCATAGGCAAAAGGCGGAACCGGCACATCATAGGCATAGAGCATGTCGGTGGTCTTGGAATAGTAATATTCTGCCGTCAGAACCAGCCGGTTGTTCCACAATCCCAAATCAGCTCCGATATTCCAGGTAGCGCGGGTTTCCCACTTCAGATCAGGATTGTTATTGCTAATCATTCCCATCGTAACCGTAGGAGAACTGTTCACCGAAACAATACCATTCTGCCGCACCGTATTCAAAGTGGTATAAGAAGATATTCCGCCAAGATTACCTGAGCGTCCATAGCCCGTACGCAGTTTCAGCATGGTAATTTTCTGGAGAGAACGGAGCCATTTCTCCTGCTTCATATCCCAGGAAAGAGAGACGGATGGGAAGAAACCCCAGGTATGGTCATTGCCCACCATCGAAGAACCATCGCCACGCATGGAAACCGAAAGACTATACTTATTATATAAGGTGTAGTCGACATTGCCCATCACAGAAGCCAGGGTCGGATCTTCGTACTTGCTGTCTGTCCCACCGAAAGGCCGTGATGCAGCAGCACCTATGTTATGGTAATACATGTCGTTGTTGGTGATTCCCTTCGCAGAAGTCCAGAATCCCGTTCGGATATCCTTCTGATATTCAGCACCCACCATTGCCTTCAGATTGTGGATTTCCCACGAATGCTGATAGTTAAACGATACATTGGCAAGCCAGTCCTCGCTCTTGAACTCCCCACGATAGAGATTGCCCTGCGCCCAAACCCAGGTAGGACAAAACTGGTTGTTCTCGTTGGAAGCATAACTGTATGCTCCGAAGGCAGAAACACTCAGAGAATTTGTCATATCATAGTTCAACTTCAGATGAGCATTGAAGTTCATGTTCTTCGTATCATTACGCTCCTTGAGCAAGGCACCGGGAGGATTCACCTGAGATGCAGCCCCATTCTTCACCCAACTGCCGTTCAGCTTATCATAAGGATAAGTAGGATTCATGGCATCGGCAGAATAGAAAAGCATCTGACTGTCGAAGATATCATTGTTCTTGAAAGACGAACCGAACACGCCGAAATCTCCCGTCAGTTTATCGCCAAACGCCTTCTGGGTGACATCAATCTTAGCCACCAGATTACGATAGCCCTTGCTCCGAATAATCGTGTTATGGTCGATATAGCCAAAAGAAGCGCGGTAGTTGCTCTGCGGAGTGCCACCGCTGAAGGCCAGATAATGGTTCTGAATATTTCCGGTTCGGGTAATCGCCTTGCGGAAATTGGTATCATATCCCTTATTGTTATACTCCAGCCCATACTTCTGTGCAGCAGCTATGTATTCGGCGGCATTGAGCATCTCCATACTTTTATACATCGCCTCTATACCATAGTTTCCCTCGTAAGAAATCTGAAATCCCTTACCCGTACCCTTCTTGGTCTTTACCTGGATAACGCCCGAAGCACCACGGGAACCATAGAGTGCCGTTTCGCTGGCATTCTTCAGTACTGTAAAGCTCTCTATATCGGCGGGATAGATTGTAGCAAGCGTCGCCACATCAGAAGTAACACCATCAATAATCACCAGAGGATCATTTCCGCCCATGATAGAAGTTGTACCGCGAACCCGGACGGAGTTCAACATAGCAATACGGTCAAGACCATTGGTAGTGACGTTAACACCTGCCGTCTGTCCGCTCAAGGCATCCAGGGCATTATTGAGCACACCCTTCTTCAGAAGTTCAGGCTCCACTACACCCACCGAACCTGATAAGCGCAAGGAGTCTAGGCCTTCGATGTTCACAGACTGAGCACAGAGGGCTTGGGGTGCAAGAATCATCGCACCCATCGCATAAAATATGGTTTTTAATTTCTGTTCCATAACTATTTCATCGTTTAGTCAAGGTTCAAATCGATTTTCGATTGCAAATATAATAAAAAAGAGTGATTCAAAGTCCATTTCCGTGAAAAAACTTCAAAAAAAACGCAGGCTTAAGAGTTAAGACAGAAGAAAAGCTCGCCAAGACGTTCAAAATCTTAACGAGCTTTCTCTTTATATCAGTATTTTATTTCACTTTCACTTCTATCACATTCTTCGCAGCCTCAGCACTCGAACCACCTACGAAGATCTGATATTTGCCGGGAACCACACGCATGGTATTGGTCTGGGAATCCCAACCCTCGAAACTCTGGCGAGGCAGACTGATGGTTACCTGCTGCTTCTCGCCCGCCTTCAAAGTAATGCGCTTGAAGGCTTTCAGGGTCTTGATAGGACCCTCAGCATCATCCATTCTACGGATGTAAACCTGCGCCACTTCCGTTCCTTCCCTATTACCTTTATTAGATAAAGAGAAACTCAAGGAATAAGCCGAAGAATTCTTCACTTTTCGTTCTTCATTCTTCACTTTCTTCAATGTCGGCTTTCCATATTCATAAGATGTATAGCTCAATCCATGACCGAATGGGAAGAGAGCCTCACCCTTGAAATAACGGTAGGTGCGATTCTTCATCGTATAATCGAGGAAATCAGGAAGATCGGAAGTACTCTTATAGAAGGTTACCGGAAGCTTGCCCGATGGATTCACCTCGCCGAAAAGAACCTTTGCCACGGCTTCGCCAGCCCGTTCGCCCGGATACCAAGCCTGAAGGATAGACTCCGCATTTTCGGTTTCAGGAACCATGGCAATGGCACTGCCCGAACAGTTGACGAACACCACTCGCTTGCCAGCCCGATGCAGCATCTCCATCACTTTACGCTGAGCCTGAGGCAATTCGATATCGGTTCTGTCGCCACCCTTGAATCCCGGTTCGGAGACCTTCATCTCCTCACCCTCAAGACTAGGAGAAATGCCGCCTACAAATACCACCACATCAGCATCACCGACCTCTGCCAGAAGCTGAGACTCGGTTGGCGTATAGTTCTTCACAATGTCAAACTGCATCACCGCCATATCGGTCTTCTGAAAATAATCCACCTGAATCTTCACCGACTTTCCTGCCTTCACGGAGATTGGCTTGTTGAGCATCTGTACACGGGCACGTCCCTTCCATACATTCGCCACCGTATCGCCATCAATAATGAGTCGGTAACCATCATCGCATCCCATTCTGACGTTCAAGGTTTCATCCTTTTCCGGAGTAAATACGCCCTCGTATCGGGCTGAGAAGTTGGTAAGGTTCACTCCCGGAGCAAAGACGGTATTTCCACCATTACTCTGATTGATAGGCGAAGTCATCACGGCAGTAGCCACAGGCTCACCCTTCATCTCAGCATTGTTCCAATAAGTAGCCTTCATCCCCTTGCTGCCATCGGTAGAAGTCAGGAGATTGAACTTACTTTCCGTCACCTCATTTCTGGTCAACGTGCAGGCAGGAATATACTTGGCGTCCTTCACATATTTTCTGATGCCCTGCAGGATGGTGGTGGTAGAAGTAGGATAACCCGAATAGTTGCCCCACTGCATGATGGAATCGTTGGCATTCGGTCCCATCACGACTATCTTCATTCCTGCTGATTTCAGCGGCAGGAGATTGTTCCGGTTCTGAAGAAGCACGATTCCCTCTTCTGCCATCTTCTCTGCCAAATCCTTATGCGCCTTGCTGGCGATGACGGAAGAAGGAATCTGAGTCCACGCCACCTGCTCGTCCTGATCGAAATCACCCAGACGGAAACGGGCTTCCAGCAGGCGCTTCAAACTCTCGTTCACCTTTTCCTCGCTGATCATTCCCATCTTCACCGCCTCAGGAAGCGAACGGTAAACGCTTCCGCATTCCACGTCGGTTCCGGCACCAATTGCCTGCGCCGTAGCCTCAGCCGGAGTCTTCGCAGTACCATGTCGGCCAGGCACATAAAAGTCGTTGATGGCTCCGCAATCGGAAGTAATCAATCCCTTGAATCCCCATTCATCACGAAGAATCTGTCGTTCATACCTGGCATTGCTGCAGCATGGCGCTCCGTCAATCCGCTGATAGGCGCACATCACCTCTGCCACATTTCCATCCTGCACCAGCGATTTGAAGGCAGGCAGATAAGTCTCCCACAAATCCCGCTCAGGCAAATCCTCTACATTGAAACTGTGTCTGTTCCACTCCGGACCGCTATGTACGGCAAAATGCTTGGCACATGCTAGGAGCTTGACGTATTGGGGAGCCTGTGAGGAAGGCGTAGCCAGAACTCCCGGAGCCGACATCGGTTTACCATCGAAGGTCTGTCCCTGCAATCCATTCACCACAGCAAGTCCCATTCTTGTGGTCAGATAAGGATCTTCTCCATAAGTTTCCTGTCCACGTCCCCATCGTGGGTCGCGGAAGATATTGATGTTCGGAGTCCAGAAGCTCAGACTCTGGTAGCGCTTGATGTTGCCGCTCTTCTTCGCCTCCTGCGCCTTGGCTCTTGCCTCATCGCTCACGGCAGTAAACACCTTATATAATAAGGTATCGTCCCACGAAGCCGCCATGTGCATCGTGATAGGAAAAACAGTAACAAATCCGTTTCGCCCCACTCCGTGCAGCGCCTCGTTCCATCATTGAAACTGCGGAATGCCTAATCGGGCTATGGCTGGCGAAGTATCCATCATCAACTTCGTCTTCTCTTCCAAGGTAAGACGGGAAAGCAAATCATTGGCTCTAGCCTCAGCAGAAAGGTTGGCATTCTGATAAGGAAGAAGCTGCTGTGCGCTGGCAGAAAGCGACATCGCCATCAGCATCGCCATAGAAAATAGTTGTTTCTTCATTGATCTTATATTATTTATTCGATTTATGCTTTGATTTTTAAGTTGGTGACAAAGTTACACTTTTTTGTTGAGATAACCGCATCATCTGGCAGAAAAGTTTAAAATATTTATCCTTTCGTGCCAACATTACCACTTTCAGTCCGCTGGCACATAAGTTGCAAAAACAGAGAGTGAAAGCTGAAGCTAAAAGATAAAGGAGTTCGGAAGAATGACGGAGTTTCGAGGCGAAGGCAAAATAAATAACAAGAATATTAACAAGCAGAAATCCCGACGGAGCCGTAAGGAACCGAGAGGACGAGTAAAATAAAATTTGGAGGTTTTAATTATGTTGTTAGCACGTAGAAATAATGATTCAGATTGGTTGAGTAACTTCTTTGATGATACTTTATTCAATACCGAAGTAATGTCACGTATGAATGCTACTGCTCCTGCCATTAACATCAAGGAGACAGATAAGAATTACATCATGGAGGTTGCAGCTCCTGGTTTGAAGAAAGAGTGGGTTCGTGTAAACATCGATAACGATGGTAATCTGAACATCGCCATCGAGAACAAGATGGAACACAAGGATGAAGACAAGCACGAGCACTATCTGCGCCGCGAATTCTCTTACAGCAACTACCAGCAGTGTTATACGCTGCCTGAGGATGCTGATCGTGAAAAGATTTCAGCAAAGGTAGCTGATGGTATACTCGAGGTCGAGATTCCAAAGCTTACTCCTAAGGAGGAGGCTAAGACAACAAAGAACATCGAAGTCAAATAATCATCTCCCATAAATGATGGAGGCAGATTCCAAAGCAATTTGGAACCTGCCTTTTTTTGTGTCCTTACCTGAAACATCGCATTTTCATCTACCTTATTATAATGATTTTCATGGAGCAGCCAAAAGTTTTTTACCATAAATCTTTTTTCTTCCATAATTAATATGTAATTTTGCAGGCAGAAAAGCAGATAGGAAAGCTTCTGCTTATCCGTAACGGACAAGATATGGGCTATCATTTTCTGTTGCCCATACGCCACATAATGTATATTTATAAACAGGCAAGTAGATATTTATTCACTTGCGAAACTTCAGATTAAAGATTAAGATTATGGCAAAGCAAAGACAGCGTCTGGTAGAAGTGCCGTTCAACAAGACGGATTGCGGCGTAGATTTCTACATCAACACAGCTTATGGCGGAGAGTGCCCTTGGGTGCTTACGGAGCATGAAGTGTTCAAGACCGACTTCTTCGAAATATTTTTCATCAAGAAAGCTAATGGCTACGTGCTGATAGACTACAGGAAGATAAACCTGAAAGACAGCATGGTGCTCATTGTGAAGCCACACCAGCAGCAGGAATGGCACATTGATGAGCCAGCTCTCGACTACGAGTTTTTGATATTCCGTGAAGATTTTATGCGAACCTTCATTGCCGACAAATTCTTTGTCTATCGACTGCAATACTGCCAGCAGACCGAAACACCGCCCTATTTGATGTGTTCAGGAAATGAATGTGAAGAATATCATCAGCTGCTCAAGAAAATACGGACAGAACTTCGGCAGCCTCAAGCCGACAGCTACAACATCATCGTCAGCGTACTCTACTATCTGCTGGCAATTATGAATCGCCATTATGTCCGTGAGCATCAATTGCCTCAGGCTGCTCCTAAGAATTATTACGCCTTTCAGTTTGTGGAATTGATGGAAACCCACATCCGGAAGTTGCAGCGTGTGCAAGACTACGCCTCGCTGCTCAAGATTAGCCGTATCACCCTGAACCATAGCGTGATGGCGCAGTATGGAGTATCGGCTACCTATCTGCTAAAACAGCGACTGCTGGCAGAAATCAAAAACGAGCTTCTGTTCACCAGCAAGTCTATAAGTGAGATAGCCTACGCTTTCAGTTTCTCCGAACCACCCCACCTGATGCGTTTTTTCAAGCAGCAGACGGGCAAGACATGTAGAGAATTCCAAGATGACTATAAGAATGGTGTGTATGAATGAGAATGATTTATCATTTTGGCGTTTTGGGCGTTCAGAAAAGAGCGTGGGCATTGCTTGTCGGATGAGTCACAATTAATTCTTTTATCAAAATGGTAGAGAAGAAATTGTATATGGTATAATGTGTCTTTGTTTTATGCACTACCTTTGCACCGTAATCAAAACAAATAGAAATATGACAGAAATACTTATTGAAGCGAAAAAGTCAGTAACTTTGCACCGTCAAAAGAATAGTTGAAATTTAAAAGATTAGTTTAATTATGGAAAAGGAAATATTATTGAATAATGGAGTGAAGATTCCTACACCGGGCTTCGGAACGTTTCTCACTCCTGATGGAGCAACCTGCGTTGAAGCTGTGAAAGCTGCCATCGCTGCCGGCTACACCCACATCGACACCGCTGCTATCTATAAAAATGAGAAGAGCGTGGGCGAGGGAATCAAGGAAAGTGGAATCAAGCGTGAGAATCTCTTTGTTACCAGCAAGGTTTGGAACACGGAGCGTGGTTACGACAAGACCTTGAAGGCGTTTGATAAGACTTTGAGTGATTTGCAGCTTGATTATCTCGACCTCTATCTCATTCACTGGCCAGCCAACGAGTTGCAGTTTGGCAAGGATGCAAATCAGCTGAATGTAGATACTTGGAAAGCGATGGAGCGTCTGCATGAAGAGGGCTTGATTCGCAGCATCGGTCTTTCCAACTTCATGCAGCATCATGCAGAGCCAGTAATGGCGAAGGCAAACATCTGTCCGATGGTTGACCAGATAGAGTATCATCCGGGATTCACCCAGAAGGAGTGTGTTGAGTTCTGCAAGAAGAACAACATTCTTGTGGAAGCATGGAGCCCATTGGGAAGAGGCAATGTCTTGGACAATCCTCTCTTGAAGTCAATTTCTGCCAACCATGGCAAGAGCGTGGCTCAGGTAGTTATCCGTTGGGTGATGCAGACAGGCGTGCTGCCACTGGTAAAGTCGGTTACTCCAAGCCGAATCAAGTTAAACTTCGATGTATTCGATTTTAAACTCTCTCAGCAGGAAATGTTTGAAATCGCATCGCTGAAGGCTGAAAGAATAGGTTCAGACCCAGATACATGTGACTTCTAATACTGTATAGATTTGGAGCGAAATGTCCCCAAAACATATAAGATGAAAATGTAAAAAGTTACGGAGAATGTGGATTATCTCCGTAACTTCTTACCTTAAGCCCCATTTTTAATGTTATTGAGTTTCCCTCAGTTCTTCTATGAGATTTTCAAGAATATAATCATCGCTCATAAGCTGTAAGCCATATTTGGGGTCAGACAGTTGCTGGTACACCTTAGTAGTGTAAAACAAGTTGAGTGCCCTTTCTGCATCAATATGCAGAGCTTCTGCAAGCATCATTATTATTCGGCTTTGTTTGCGCCATAATACAGAATCCCTCATACTTCTTTCTCCCAGTTCAATAAAGTTTCACTAATGTCGTCTGCCACCCAGTCAAGGCTTTGTGTATGAAGGTCTTCATAACGTTTAATCAGCCTACGATGAATCAGTCCCTGCTTCAGCAGGCGGTCGTGCATCTCCTTTCCGGAAATGCCCAGTTTCCGTGCTCCACTCTCTATTGCCATAACGGCGAAGTGAATATGTCTGTATGTATCGTTGTCTGAATATGCCATATTCTGTAATCCGTTTATTTCGTATTCTTTATTGTTTCTTCATGCTCTAATCATTTGATAGATATGCGCCTGAATCTATGGGATAAGCCAAGTTCAACCCCATATTGGCACTATATATCTGCAAAAATACAAAAAATATTCAGAAAAGTGATTTAATGAATGAATTTTGTTTGCAGGACGAACTTGATTTAACCTTATTTATATGCTAGAGGATGTTGATGGCATCTTGAATAATCAGAAATCCTTAATGACCTTAATGACCTTGACCTTAATGACCGGAAACGCCCCCTAAACATTCATCTATTTTTCTGATGAAACTCCTTTCTTGTCTTTGCCATTGCTTCCGTAGCCATGTCATGGGTTTCTATTAGCAATGGACTCTTGTGATATTGTACGATTTTGACTACGACAGAGTTGTGCCTTTTCTTTTCCTCGATGCATTGGACAATCAAGTCCGGGTTGGCAGACTTTGATGTTGGAGTCTTGTCAAAATTCTGAATATAGGCAGCGTTGGTCAGGAAGAGAATATCAGAACCTTCCGGGATTTTCTGCATTACCTTCACCATGAGGGTTAGCATCATTCGGAACTCCGTGGTGTGTAGGTCGCTGATTACATCACGGCTGATGATGCTTCCATTGTTCTCAATCACAACGGCAGCACCACCAGCTCGCTCTTTATGGCCATAATCACATGAGCCACCTATCCAAACGTAATATGTAGATGTATCTTGTGTCATAATTATTTTATCTTCAATGTCCGCAGATATTCCTTCTGCTCGGGCGTGATTCTGTAGCTCTCGATGGCCTTCTGGATGGTCTTATTGTGCGTCCAGGCAGCAAGGCGGCTTTGCTCGATGTAGGGAATCGTTGCGTCCCATTGTTTGGCAAGAGCCGTGGCGAAGAACCAGGCTACCATCATCTTTACGTAATACTCTTCACTCCTTACAGATGCAGGAATTTCAAGATATTTTGCCTTGAAGTCTTTGTCCATGTAATGAGACATAAGCGCCTCTATTCCAAATCGACAAGTATAAACGTGTGACGATTTACTCCACGTCTTGATCTTCGCCAACAGCTCCTTCTTGTGTTTGGCAAATACCTTCGGAGACATAATGTCGCAAACTGCCCAGTTGTCCACGAATGGCAGGAAACTATCTGTAAGACGAATGCATTCTTCGTAGTCCTTCACCTCGGAAATGAGGAGTCCGTGAAGCATGTTCTCATCGTAGTATTCGTGAGGAAGCTGATGAAGAAAATCTTTGCATTCTGCTTCCTTTGTAAATTCTTTTGCGAACTTGCGAAGCACAGGCACACGAATGCCTATGAAACTCTCCATAGGCACTCCCGGTGTCAGTTTGGCTTGGAAAGCAGCATACTGCTTATCCTGCATG
>OGKK01000267.1_pt1 | contig 20852 bp, 10 predicted proteins | sample 1572401 | NCBI WGS metagenome assembly OGKK01 (sample SAMEA2582155, study PRJEB24529) | metagenome | biome: Human gut stool | place: China | collected 2011 | reverse complement strand
CTATCTCCTTCACGATGTATTCATCGATGATTGCCTTCGGCGTCTTGCCGGAGATACGACGGGTAACCTGAGCCAGATAACGGCCACTCACATTCAGCTGGTCGGCATAGAAATGAACATCGCTATAAGTGCGGCAGAAGTTATTAACCTGCGAGATAAACTGGTTGTAAAGCTCGGAACTTCTGCCCTGCAGATTGCTCTGGCGCACGAGTTCTACATTGATGAAATCCTGCGCCATCGCCAACGCCTCCTCCATCTTCTTGCCCTGATTCAGATAAACGGCAAGAGCTGAAGAGAAACGGTTGATGAGACCATGTGAATTGGCATTGTCGAGGCGATAGATCCGGAGTCCCTGCTTCTCGGCAAGGCTCAGCAGTTTAGAATTCTGAAGAATGATGTCGCTCTCCTTCTTGCGTGACACGACGACAGAACAGAGCGGCAGCAGACGGTATTTAATCTGGCTCACCACATCTTCCGTCATCAGCGCATCGCCCTGGCTCGACCAGATGGCAGGGGCATAGATGATATGGGCAGGACGGTACTTGGTCAACGCATCGATGACCACATTCAGCGTTTCCACCCTGCGTATCATACCAATCTTCACAATATCAGGCTGCACATCGTTCATGATAGCCTCTATCTGCCCCGAAACAATCTCGGCAGGAATATCGAAGAACTCCTGAATACCCAGCGTATTCTGCACGGTGATGCTGGTTATTGCCGAAACAGCATAACCGCCCAACTCGGCAATCGTCCTGATGTCCGCCTGCACACCAGAGCCTCCGGTGCTGTCTGAACCTGTAATCGTTAATATCATATCCTTAAACTTTGAACCCGATGATAAGTTTGAGGGCAAAGATACAAAAAAAGAGCGAATAATCCGCAGAATTTGCAGATAATTCGCTCTTTTTTTTTATTCTTCAGTGAGATCTTTACAATCCTTGAGTATCTTAGCAGGAACCTCATTGCAACGCTTGTAGCGGCAGATGTCGGTAACATCGTTCTTGGCGGTCCATATCATGGAACCCGATGCCAGGAGGCGGGTTACGAGATAACTCTGGTTCCAGTCGCCCTTACCGTTATCATAGCTTCCGCTGATGATGTAACCCTGGTATGGATCGTTCTCGATAGCGAACGAACCGGTGATATGGCGACCATACATACTGTCAAACTTCTGATACATCTCGAAAGTCTGGTCCTTGCGGTTGAAAACGATGTAGCAGTATGTGCCCTCAGCAAGAGGTTCACCGTTCCACTCAGCCAACTCCCATGTGCCATGAAGATTGGCAGGTGTAACTTCCAGAGAACGCTCCTCCGGTTCCTCATCATCGCTGCTGCAGGCTGCAAAGCCGCAGGCAAACAAAGCAATCACCAGGAGGGTGAAGAGTTTTTTCAAATATTTCATTGTCTTGGTATTTTTTTCTTTTTTACTTTTTTTCCCTTTTACCTTTTTAACTTTACAACGACCTGTATCGTTCTGTCAGACGGACGGGCATCCAAGCCCTCCAGAATAACAGGGAAGGTGAAGGATTCGGGCATCGTAGCCGGAATCTTATCGGCTATGATGGTGATGACGAGGTCAGCCTCATCACCCGGTTCTATCACCTCAGGCTCTGTTGTAAGACGGGCATAAGGAGGAAGAAGGAGGCTGGATATACGGAGCGGCTTGTCGCCGCTGTTTCCGCAAAGGATGCGTGCCTCAGGCTCTGTGCCCGGCTTTACCTCTGTGATACTTGCCTTCGCCTGTTTCAGTCTGAGTGCGCCCATCTTGTGCGGATAGCGTGCCCACTGGTCAGCACCCGGCAGCACCTTTCCCGTTAAGGCAAGCTTAACGGCAGGCTGTCCCTCTACCTCTTTCAGATAGAGATAAGCACCCGTATTGATGGTGCCCGGATAGCGGTTAGGCGTGAAGGTGATCTGCACCTGACAGGTATCGCCAGGCTTCATCACATCGCCCCTGACATAAGAACTGGTACATCCACAGGTGGTTCTCACCTGTGTGATGTGCAGTATCTTCTTGCTCACATTCTTACCTACGAAGGTAAAGGTGCGAGGCGCATCGTCCTCGGTCATCGTACCTGCATCGATAAGCGGATGCTCAAACTTCAGCAGTTCCTTCTGCGCATTCACCGTGACAGGCAAAGCCAGGAAGAAAAGCGATAGGAAAGCAAATATCTTCATATTACATCCAATTACATCCAACCATTGTTACCGGCACTCTTTCTAACGGTCACAACTACAGTCTGGCTGGTACCATCGGCAGCTGTTACAGTGAGCGATGTGCTTCCGGCAGCGAGTCCCTTCACGATGAGCGTCTTGCCATCTACCGAAGCAGAAGCTACGCCGTTATTCGCTACTGAGCAAGAGAATCCCTCTGTCTGACCAGCGAAATATGCAGCGAGGTTGAGAGAAACAGTCTTCTCGATGCCCACATACACGTTAGGCAACTTCATATCAGAACTGAGTTCCTTGTTCTTGATGTAATTCAAGAGCTGAGCTGCATCAATCAGACCTGCACCCATCTTGCCGATGTACTTAGAGAGCTGTACGATCTCAGGCGAAGCACCTACGGTAGTATGGTTCATATAGTAGGTCTTGGTTGCACCATTCTGATAATGACTATCCAGTTCCTTTACAGATTTCTTCATCAGGGCTACGAAGTCGGCAGCACGATAATGACGATTCGTCTTGGCAGCATAAGCGAGACCCAAGGCAGCCACACCCGAAACGTGAGGACAAGCCATAGAGGTTCCCTCCATGTAGCCCCAAGCAGGCTTACCGTTCTTGATCATCGTAGAGAGCACAGCACCTTTCTGCTCGGTTGTCGTCTCTGCCCAGTATTCATCTTCCTGTTCGCCAATCTTGCTGTAATATTCCAAGTCGCCACCAGGAGCACTCAGGGTTACGAGCGAACCGTAATCAGTGTAGCAGGCTGGAGTATAGTCGGCAGCTAATGAAGATACGCTGACGCACTTAGAGTAAGCACCTGGGAAAGCAGGATTGCCAGCATACTCGTTACCGGCTGCGAAGACTGGAATACCGCCGTCGATGACCCCATTAGGAGAACCGGCATTGTTGATGAAGTAATCCAGAGCTTCCTTCTCCAGCGGATAGGTCTCAGCCCATTCCTTCTCGGTAGCAGGACCCGGAGTATAACCGTTGATGATGCTAGACTCTGAAGAGTTGTAACCCCAACTGCACTGCAGGATGACTGCACCATTATCGGCAGCATACTTGATGGCTCTCGCCTCGCCTGCCAAGGTTACACTGTTCTGACCGGAGAATACCTGGCAAGACATAATCTTGACACCAGAGTTAGGAGTTCCGTCACCACCAGCTATACCACAAACACCTTTGCCATTATTATTTACGGCTGCAATGGTACCAGCTACGTGAGTACCATGACCGGTGTCATTGGCATCAGTCCAGGTAATATCGCCGCTCTCAGTAACGAAGTTGTAGCCATGAAGGTCGCCCTCATAACCGTTTCCGTCGCCATCAGTCTTGGCACCCTGAACACTTTCGCCCGGGTTGCACCACATGTTGGCTGCCAGATCAGGGTGCTTATACATCACGCCCTCATCAAGAATAGCCACGATGATAGAAGGATCACCTGTGCAGGTCTTCCATGCCTCAAGTGCATTCACGTCACATCCTGCCTTAGCACCTACGTGATTATTGTTGAGGTTCTCAAAGTTATAGTGGCCCTCGCCCAGGTTACGGTAGTGCCACTGGCTGGCAAAGCCTGGGTCATTAGGCTCACCATTGGCTGCTGAGCGGGTAGACTTCTGCTGAAGTGCCTTATCGCTGAGATAGATGCGCTTGCTGTCTGTCTTGTAAGCACGCTTGATGCGACCGTTGGTCTGAACCTTTGAGATTTCGCCCAACTGCTTCAGGCGCTCGGCAGCCGCCTTCAGGTCGGTTCCCTTATTAAACTTCACCGTATACCAGAGGTGGAGTCCCGCCTCGCGGGTTCTTGCCTCAGTATTTGCATCTACTGGGAATACTCGCTCAAAGCTGTAGCTTCCCAAGATGTCGAGCACCTCGTCGGTAGAAGGAATACCCGAACGGGTAGCCTTTCCGGAGCGGGTCTTGCTCAGTTGTGCCTGGTCGAGGATATCGCTCATTTCCGGACTGAACTTAATCAGCAGTTCACCCGCCTCAGCATCTGCAGGGATGGTGATTTCTGAATTGCCGTCAGAAGAGCCGATGGTTGACAGGCTGTCAGAACAGCCCGTTAATGCCAATGCGACCATTGCTATATAGAAAAACTTTTTCTTCATTGTTTGCTTCTATATTGTTTTTATGTTTATCTTACTTTTTCTTAGTTCTCCTGTACTTAGCCATCAGCGCAGCTTCATTAATATCGCCTGCTGCCACGTATTTGCGGTAGTAGAGCGGATAAGCAACACCCGAAACCTCCCACTTGTTGCCTGGGTCGCCGGTTCCGTAATAGTAGTCGTAGCTGTAGCTGTCTTCTGTCATATTAGAGAAACCAACGGCAGCGCCATCGCTGTTCTTACCCTTAGGCTGCTGGTTGAAGATCATGATAGAAGGAGTCCATTCTACCAGATGTGGATGATAAAGAATCCACTTTGGCACCGCACCTGTCAGGAAGTTAAGGTTGAGTGACAACTGACGGCAGTTTGGCAATACACGTGGCACCTGGTAAGGATAAACCTTCTCACTAACTACAGAACCGTCCTTATGTTTGCAGGTTACAGGATTACTCCTGTCTGAGAGCAACCACCTGCAGGTATCGCCTACCAGCTTGTCGAGATAATCTTCCTTGTTGTTAGAGAAGTCAGACTTGCTGTATCGGGTAGCCTTGCCGGCAGCCTCCAGTGCCTCAGTCATCTCTTCATCGGTAGGAAGTTCACCCTCCAGGAAGCAGTAAGACAACTCCAGTGTATTCAACTTATCCCATGTCAGGAGCTTGAGAAGCGCCTGGCGGTCTGCGGATCCGGCATTTACCTTACCATACAGTCCGATAGGATAGTTATTATAAACATAGACGCCTGATGCGTTCTTTTCGCCCAGCGAAGCGATGTTGGTGACAACATCCGTACGGCGCTGTGCGTAGAGAATGAGGTTACGCAACTTAGGGAAGTTCTTCTCGTTGACGATATTGGTGATATCCGACAACTTATTGAAGTTGTTACTTACCAGATTGAGCGTTTCAAGGCTGCTACCCAGTTTAGCAAAGTTAGAAGGCAACTGAGTCAGACCGTAAGCCTGAACGGTAAGATTCTTCAGAAACTTCAGCGAACATATTTCTTCACCGAGCTTCACCTCACGAATCTGGTTGTTCTCGTTGGCAGCAACAGAGAATGACTCCAGGAACTTGAGATTGCCCACTTCCTTAGGAAGAGTTTCGCCACTCTTGAGGTTGAACATGCTGAACTTGACAGAACGTACACGTCCTAAAGCCTCAGGATGAGCTTTCACGAAATCATCAGTAGCTTCCCAGAGCGTTACGCCGCTCCAGTTACGCATGTTATCGCTGGAATCGAAGGTAGCAATGCTACCCAGTTTCTGGTTGATCATGATGACAGAGAGAGAGTCACCGGCACGGTTGTCCTCAATCTTTGGTGCTGCCTTCTGACGAACGGTCAGGATAACATCATCTATAGGTTTGCCATCTGCATCTACCAGTTGGTCTTCAGCCTTGACTGGCACGAGATGAACCTTAGCCACACGAACGGCAGGAACCACGTTCATCGCCCAGCGAAACTTGAAGTTCACGGTGCGAGGACGATACTTTCTGTCCAGCTTGATACCCAGGTTAGTACCTGTCAGCTTATCTTCATCCTTGCTGTTCAGGAGCCAGCCCTCACGCTCGCTCTCGTTCTCTGCCTTCTCAGCATCGGTCAGATCACCCTCGAAAGAATACTCAATCTTACCGATCTTGCATTCCACGTTGGCAGAAATGAGACTCTCGAAAGCACGGTTATCGTAAGAATCGGAGTTTTCGATTTCTACAACAGGATCCTTCAGGAAGATCTGCTTGCCATAACCGAACTGGGTGATGGTAAGCTTGCGACTCTGTCCGTTGGCACCCTGGAAGCAGAGTTCTGTGCTGCGGAGCTTGTTGGAAAGAGTAGAATCCACCTTGATGGTACCCTCAACAGAACCCACGCCGTTGGCAGGCGAAAGCATCAGCCAAGGCTCAGAGGTATTTGCCACCCAGTCCTGTGAGGCAGCGATGGCAATCTGCTCTGTTCCACCCTGAGGAGCTACTGCTATCACCTCCTTATCGAGCGCCAGTCCTCCTGGGATATCGACATCATCCTTATCGCTGCAGGCTGTGAAAAGCCCGGCAGCGAGAACGATACCTAATGTCAGTTTATTCATATATTTCATATTACTACTTTCTTATAGGGTTTAATTTTCGAGATCCAAAGCATCGCAACCGCGGATGTCCTGATTCTTGTCGTAGAACAGCTTATACATACCTGCCTTGATGTATGCGCAGACGCTGGTTACATCGATAGAGATGTTAGGGTTGTCTGCGATATTCAGGATATAGAGGTGAGAGGTCAGTGTCTCTTCTACCTTACGGATATCGTTGGAACCAATCTGGAACTGGATCAGGCTCGGACAGGTTGTGATTCCTGTAGGCCATGTACGCAGGCAACGCTGGTCGGTATTCTCATCACGCTGGTGGTTGATGGCAAAGGCACGGAGCACGGCACTGTTCAATGGCTGGGTTGGCACCTCGGTGAAGCAGTTGTAGCTCAAGTCCATATTGGTAATGTATGGCAATGTGGTTGAGCGGAAGTCATCAGAGAGGGATGTCAACTTGTTGAATCGGAGGTCGATGACCTGCAGCAGATAAGCCTTCTTGCCCTTGATGGAACCCTTAGGGATGGTACGCATCCGGTTGGCGCTCAAATCGATGGTTGTGATTGGCGAACCGGCTGTAAACAACTCAGAAGGGAACTTCTCTATCTTATTGTTTGACAGACTGACTGAAGCTGCATTGATACCCTTGTAGGTACCATGATCATTATCTACACCTGTAATCTCGTTGTAAGAGAAGTCTACAGAACCCATCTCGCGAACAGAACTTGCATCGAAGATATTCGGAATCTTCTTCAGTTTGTTGTGGGCGAAGGTCAGACTCTCTACATCATCTGTAAAGGCACAGAGATTAGCAGGAACCTCCTCAATCTGGTTGTTGTTCAGATAGAGTGAAGAAAGCGCTACCTCAGAACCGAACGGATGCAACTTCTTGATGTTGTTGTAAGCCAGGTCGAGCAGACCGAGGTTCACCATCTTTTTCAATGCAGAATACTCAGGGAACTCCTCCAGGTTGTTGTAGCTCATATAGAGAATCTGGAGAGTCTTACCGGTCTTCTCGTTAGCCAGACGGGTCCAGTCTTGTCTCAACTGATTAGCAGAGATGCCCTTGCATCGTGCCAGGTTCATCGCCTGCAATTTAGGGAGATTATAGTAGAAGTCTGGAATGCGACTGATCTTCGGACAGTTGTAAAGTTCGATATCGGTCAGGTTTTCCATCTTGTCCCAATCCTCATCCTTAAACTCCTGCGCAAACTTACCATAAACAGGATTGTCAGCATTGTAGAACTTCGCACAAACCTCATCGGCTGTGATAGAAGAGTTACCGATGTAGAACTGCTGCAACTTGGTCAGACGGTAGATAGCCTTTGAAATACCGCTGATGCGGTTGGTCAATGTACCGATCTGCGCATCCTTCAGGTTGATGCGGCTGTCCTTCTTGATTCTGTTCTTCGGTGCCACCTTAGGATCAGAGTTGTAGCTTTTTACAATCATCTCCGACATGTTGGCACGTGGGTCATACTTCAGGAACTTATTCTCATAGTCGTGACGCATGCTGCTCTTCTTTGCTGCAGTCAGACTGTTTGCATCATAATCATTGAAGATGTTGGCACCAATCTTCTCATCGTGAGAACCGAGGTTGAGCACCTGGAGTTCTGTCAGCTGTCCGATGGCATCAGGTACGATTCCCTTTGCACCGAAACCGGCGATGATGAGACCGATGACACGGCCGTTGCTGTTGAGCGTTACGCCCGGCTGTTCGCCCCACATATCGAGTTCCTTGTTGAAGTTCCAGTTAGCTCCCTTGAAGGTAGCATCGCCATAGAAGCTCCACTCCTTACCCTGGAGAGATTCCCAGATAGCCTTCAAAGCCTCATAGTCCTTGATATACTCCTTAGTCTTGGAAAGGAGGATAGGCACCTGCGCTTTATCATTGAGCTGATTGTCCTCTATAATGAAAGCCTCACCCTTTACAGGCTGGGTCTCATACTTGGTCTTCACCGCACCTGTCTTGCCGTAGGTAGTATAAGAGGTAACCTGGTAAGTACCGGCAGGCAGCCATACGGTAGTATCGCAGTAAGCAGTACCTGTGTCCATATACTTATCGTTCTTATTGTCAGGATTCTGATGCTCTACGCTAGACTCCTTATATTTCACCTTCAGTTCAGGGAAGGTATAGGTCTCACGGGTAAAGAGGTTGGTTACGCTGACGTCAACGAGACGGATGTTAGAGAAGAGATACTCAGTACCACCGGCACGGGTCTTCTCCCACTCCTTCACGAGATTGAACTTCACCTTACCACGCTCCACAGTCTCCACCATGAGGTTCTGTACTTCCAGACCGCCACCTACTACAGTGAATGTTTCGCCGGCAGAAGAAGCCAGCAACTCCTCGTCTACAGCATCATAGAGATAGAAACCGATGACGGTGTAAGTACCCGAAGCGAGTTGCAGTTTTTCACTTCTCAGACCATACTCAGCATTCTCTGAATTATAAGAATTGAGCACCAGTGTCTGAGAGACAGTTGTACCGTTGTGCTCCATGACCACCTTGATTTTCTTGGCATCATCCAATTTCTCAAGTTTGTCAAGGGCAGCAGCACGGGTAGCTCTTGAAGAAACCTTCTTGCTGAGCTTGAACTGCACATATCCGTATGTGCCGTCCCAGCCTCCGGTTTCATCATCCGAGCAACTTGTTGCTGCAAAGGTCAGGAGAGAGACCAAGAGCAACAAGAGTGCCTTTGAAAATATTTTCATTCTGTTCATTACTTTCTCTTGCTTCTAAATCCCATATTATTGATAATGACTACTCGCTGGCATACTCTCTGCATGTCGTTGAAACCAGCAAGGATAGGATAAGTGAGCTCATCGGCATTCAAGCCAACATAGATACCCTTATCGTCCTGTCTTACCTCGTAGTTTTCATCAGGAACAGGGTTTCCTGTACCGTCGTAAATGACTACGTTTGCTCCAGCTGAAGGATCCCATCCGTCAATCTGAGGATAAATGGCTACATAACCACCATAAACTGTTGATTCAAATACATCTTTACCAGTATAACTGAAGATGCCCTCAGCATATGACTTAAAGTCCTCATTGGTTGTCAAGGCACAATCTACATTCATACCCATGCTGGTAACAACAGGAGCAGTAACCTCAGAATCGCCCTTCTTTTCTTCCTTCTGTACAACTTCCATCAGGATGTAGTTGTTGTAATCAATTTTCACTTCTGTGTAGTTGTTCTCCAGCATATCATCTGGACCGTTCTCAAGAGTCTTGTATTTGGCCTGTGGCAAAGCATAAACCAAGAATGTACGGCTTCCGCTGCTCAAAGGCTCAATTGTGAGTTTTACATTACCCTTCTCGCCCTGCAACTTCACAGCGCCAGATTCATCCACGAGCAAACCATTCTTAGTCTTCTTGAAGACTACAAGCTGATAAGCATCATCCAAGGTCTTGAGGGTGAAAGGAACGAAGTTGTGGAATGTGAAATTGTTGGTCTCACCACCATTCAGGCTAGAACCATTCTGAGTGAACACCTTACCATCGAGTGATACATTCCAGACATTCCATTCCGAAGCATATTTTTTATTAGGACGAGTAATTTCCATCATATCTTCAGGCATACCCTCAAAGATAACAGGTACGGTTTTAGCAGCCTTGCCATCCTCAGAAGTGAAGGTGATGGTGTAGTTGCCGTCCTTAGCGATGGCATACTTAGCACTTACGCCCTGATTCTCCTTGAAGGAAACTCCGCCTACAGCATCCTTGTTAGGTGTACCTACCATGAAACCACCTTCCAAGTCTACCCAAGCTGGAGTATTAGTAACCGCAAAACGGTAGTTTGACTTTACAGTAAACTTGTTGTATATAGGCTGCTCTGCGAGGTCCTTGTAACCTACAGTGATACCTGTCTCGGTAATATCGTTGCCAGCCGCATCGAATACCTGCAACTTATAGCCGGCAGCCGAACGCGTAACCTCAGCGACGGCAACCTTCTGACCACCCATGCTCAAGAAGAGCTGAGCCACGCTCATATCCTTGCTGGCATCATCATCAGTAATCTTAACCTTGATAGTCTGCTTGCCTGCAGTACCATTGAGTACGAAGGCGTCAGCTTTCTCGCCCTGCACCAGTTTACACCAGATTTTGTCTGAAGAAAGGCTCCAGCTCTCGTTAGCTTCGAAAGTAAACTCTTTCACTTCGCCAGCTTCACCGGCGATAGGCTGTACCTGTGGGAATACAGGAGTTACGGCATCGTCATCGCTGGAACAAGCTGTGAACAGAGTCACTGATACCAGCGCCATCAATACGAGCCAATATTTTGAAATCAATGTTTTCATTTTCTTTTTATTCTACGATTAATATCCTTGTTCTTTCAATTTCTCTGCCTCTGCATCGCTGATCCATTCATACATGGTGATGAAGGTTCCTACGTTGCCGTAGGTTGAACCATCCTTGTTGTCAACACTCATGTTGACATACTGCAATACATAGTTCTGGCAGGTGTTATAATAAGAGGTATAGAGAGAAGGCTGGCTGATGCGCAACTTGCCGTCTCCATAGATGGTACCGAACGCCTCGCCGGTCTCACCGGCTATCTGGTCGTCCATCTCTACCTTTGGCTCAAGAACGTTCTTGGTGCTGAACTTCAACTTCAGGTTGTAGCCCTTATAGTAAACATCCTTCAGCAGAACGGTATTCTCCTCGCCTTCCACTACCTCAGTCTTGATCAGACGGTTGGTTACATTGTTCAGATACTTGCTGTAGAAGGTAGATGTTACCATGCACCAGCCTGAGAAGTTGTGGATATCGAAAGGACAAGACTTCTGCATTACCACGTGGGCATAGTCCTTATAGAGATCTGTCCAGTTATACTTCTCCGGAATCACCAGTTTCAGGGTGAAGCCGAGCGAGTCGGTCTTGCCGATGTTATCATAGATACCCTGCACCTTCACATTTCCTACCATCTCGCCCGCCTTGATTGTAACGGTGTTGTTGAGGATGCGGTAATGCTTACCCTCGATGGCATTGCTCTGCTTGTCTACTACCTCCACGCCGAAGGTGCGGTCGTAGTCAGCTTTTTCGGTTGCAGATACAGGCACATTGAAAACCTCATTGCTTTCCTGTACAGCATACTGATAGAGCGTATCAGAGAACATGATATGACTTGGACCAGCATAAGTGGTATAATCCTGTGAACAACTCACAAGAGCGATGAGTGCAGCTACGGCTGCCAAACATCCCATCATTATTTTCTTCATGATCGTCTCCTTATTTTATTTGTTACTTTCATTAGGCTGAATCTCAGAACCTGGTGCCTCAAGCTCATGCTGAGGAATTGGCCAGACAAAGAGAGGGTCATCCTTTTCAACCTTCAGACTGCTCTGCACGAAGTTGGCAGCAGGCTGGTCGGCAGCCTTACGCTCAAATCCCTTGTGCCAGCGCTTGAGGTCGTTCAGACGGAAGCCTTCCATATAGAGTTCCTTCACGCGCTCTGCCTCGATTATCTTCATGGCGTTGCTCTCGCTCATCGAGGTGTTACCACCATAAGATGAGTAGCGGGCTGTACGCAAGGTAGAGATGTCCTTACCTGCCTTACCATATTCCTCCTTCATGGCGTAAGCCTCAGCACGTATCAGATACTGCTCTGAGAGACGGAACACCATTGGCTGGTGAACATGCAGGATATTGTTGTTCAGGAATTCTGCATCGCCGAAATACTTGCTCAGCAAAGGCCACTGCAAACCGTGCTCATAACCGGTTACACGGGTTGTGAAGATTGCTGCAGCACGGAGGTCATTGCTGTCGAATGAGTTGATGACCCATGTCTCAGGCACATAGTCTGGACGATAAGTTACATAGTTGTAGTTATCGAAGATGGTACCCAGTGCACCGCCATAGCTGTTCACGGTGAAACCTACCTTCCAGATTCCTTCTGTAGATTTACCTGCTGTCCATTGATACTGATAATAACTGGTGTTGCCTATCTTCTGTGTGCAACTTGCCAGCACGTAATACTTACTATTGATTACCTTAGATGCATACTTGATGGCATCATCCCAGCGATGCATATATAAGGATACGCGCGCACGCAAGGCATGACAGGCATACTCATTGAAGTAAATCTCGTCATAGAGAGTTCCTTTGAAATCTTCGTCTACCTTCAGATATTCGGCAGCCTTGTCAAGGTCTCTCAATACGAAATCGTATGATTCCTTCAGACTGGCTCTCTTCTGTGGCTCATTTCCGTAATAGTGCTCTGTGAGTACAACGCCGAGTTCCTTCTCTGCCTGCTCATCGCTATCGTAAGCCTTGCAGAAACACTTGATCAACTCTGAATAAGCCAGGGCACGTGCGAAGTAAGCCTCGCCCTGATACTGCTCCAACTTGTCGAGCTCCTTATCACTGATGGTGTTTGCCTTTACCTTATCTACATTATCGAGCAGGAAGTTGGCATTGTTGATAACACCATAAAGCGCACCATATACCGACTCGATGTCGGTGTTGGTAGCCTTGATATCTTTCCAACGGTAGATATCGCCATAGGCATTAGAGTAGCCCTTCACGCAGTACACGAAGTCTGCCTGCAGATCTGGCAGGATAGTCAGATTGCCCGAATAGAGGGCGCTGCTCTTGAAACTGTCGTAGATACCGTACACCAGCTTGTCCATGTCGTCCACCGTGTTGATAGCCTGGTCCATGCGGATAGAATCCTCAGGATACTTATCAAGACAGGAAGACATCGAGAGGGCTAGGATTCCCGACAGGATGTATGTCTTTATATTTTTGATATTCATTTTTTTCTTCTTTCTTGGTTAGAATTGCAATTCAACACCCAGAGTAAACTGGCGTGATGCCGGATACTGTGCCTGGTAAATATTGGATGAAACCTCAGGATCCAGACCGTTGAAACCGGTTACGGTGAAGAGGTTCTGTGCCTGACCGTAGATTCTGACCATAGAGAAGAAGTTGGTCTTGCGCAACAGACTCTGTGGCAATGAATAGGACAGACTGAGATTCTTCAGACGGAGGAACGATGCATTCTCCAAGAAGCGGTCGTCGAGCTGGGTTACCTCGCCCCAACGTGGGATGTCGGTAATATCGCCAGGCTGCTTCCAACGGTCGTACAACAGACGGTTTGACTGGTTGTAAGCAGTACCGAAGGTTACACCGCTCTCCTCGAAGTAACGGTCGTTGTTGATGACGTAGCGTGTACCGATCCAACTGAACTGGGCGGAAAGCTGCAAGCCTTTCCAACGGAAACTTGTACCGAAGCCGCCCATCCAAGGTGCATCATAGGTTTTGCCTGTCATCACCTTGTCGCTCTCACGGAACTCGTTGGTTACGTTGCCGTCCTTATCATACCAGAGCTGCTCACCATTCGCTGGATTCACACCGGCATAACGGTTCAGGAAGAACTCGCTTACTGAGTGACCTACCACATACTTCAAACCGGTGGTTGAGTTTACATACTCGGTTACACCGTTATAGAGTTCCTTCAATCGGTTCTGGTTGTAAGATACGTTGGCACTTACATTCCAGGTGAAGTCGCGTGTGCGGATTACATCACCGTCAGCACTCAACTCGATACCCTTGTTAGCCATCACACCTACGTTCTTCCAGCGATAGCCCTCGCCGGTTACGGTGTAAGACTCAGGAACGCGCATCAGCATATTAGAGGTACGCTTGTAGTAAGCCTCGAAACTGAAGTTGATTCTGTCGAGGAAACCCAAACGGAGGGCGAAGTTGTTAGCCCAGGTTGACTCCCAACCCAATTCCTCGTTACCACTCTGCGAAGGATAGAAACCGGCAGTATTATCGTAGTTGGCACCACCAGAAACCAAAGCCAGGTGATAATAGTTAGGAATCTCAGAGTTACCCGATGTACCTGTACTTACGGCAATCTGGGCTGTGCTGAGCCACTTCATATCCTTCAGCCAGTCGGTAGACTTCACGTTGTACATGAAACCGAGCGACCAGAATGTACCCCAGCGATGATCCTTACCAAAACGTGAAGAAGCATCAGTACGCAGAGAGAAATCAGCATAGTAGAGCTCCTTATAGTTATACTCGCCACGCATGAAGAATGACAGGTAAGAGTAGTCAGAAGATGAATCTGCCCAGCGGCTGGCACGTGTACCAGATGATACGTTGGTCAGGAGATCGCTGGTCTGACCCTTGGAATATACCTGAAAACCCTCTGAGTGGAAATTGACAGCCTCCTGACCCAGCATCACGTTGAACGAATGGATATCGTTCAGGGTGAAACGGTAGTTAGCCGTAGTGGTCTCTGTCAGGTTGATGGCATCGCTGCTCTGGCGTGCCGCTGTACCCTGTCCGTTATTTGAAGAGAGACTTGGGAACGACTGGAGGAACGCTGTAGAATGGGTGAAATCGGCACCGAACTGAGTACGGATAGTCAGATTCTCTATCGGATAGATTTCAGCATACATGGTAGAGAGTACCTTATATTTCTTGTTCTTGATAGGATTCAAGCCCATGTAAACGATAGGGTTCTCGCTGGTTCCAGCCCAGTTGCCTGCAGCAAGTGAAGCCAGACTGCCATCCTTAGCGTATGGATTCCAGTAAGGCAGCATGAATCGGCATGCAGAAATAGGAGTAACGGTAGTATAGCTACCGTCGTCAGCCTGCTGAGCCTCCTCATAGGCAGCCATGGTGTTGGTACCTACCTTCAACCACTTGCCTGCCTTTACATCTGCATTGGTACGGATGTTGTAACGGCGGAAGGTTGAATTCTGTGCGATACCGTCCTGATCGTAGAAACCACCAGAAACATAGTAGTTCAAGCGGTCGGTAGCACGGTTGATAGAGAGTTCGTAGCTCTGCAGCGGAGCGCGGTCGTTGAACACCTCGTCCAGCCAGTTTACGTTTACTCTTGAAAGGAGATTGTAATCCTTACCTGTATCCAAACCTACTTCTTTCTCAAACTGGATACGCTCATCGGTATTCATCATTTTCCAGTTGGTCTGTGCCAACTCAGAGAAACCATACTGTGCACGGAGCGTAATCTTCGCCTTGTCCATTGCCAAGCCTCGCTTGGAAGTGATGACAACCACACCGTTGGCAGCACGTGCACCATAGATTGAGGTCGAAGAGGCATCTTTCAATACAGAGATACTTTCGATGTCGTTAGGACTCAAGGTATTGAAATCAGAACTTGAGATTGGCACGCCGTCGAGGATAAAGAGTGGCGACTTGCCGGAGTTGATAGAGTTGGTACCACGAATCTGGAAGGTAGCCGCCTTGCTAGGTTCACCCGAAGAAGAGATGACCTGCAAACCAGTACTCTGTCCCTGCAAAGCTTGGTCGAAGCTTGCCGCCGGCACATTTTCTATCTTTTCAGACTTTACGGCAGACACGGAACCCGCAATGGTTCCCTTCTTTCTCACACCATACGCCACCACAACCACTTCATCCATCATCTTGGAATCCGAAGCAAGGGTGATGTTGAGCGTATTTGTCTGCGCTTTCACAACGTGCTTCTGCGTAACGCAACCCACATAAGAGTAGGCAAGCGTAGCCTTCGAAGCACCCTTAATTTCGATGGTATAGTTACCGTCAATATCGGTCACTACGCCATTTGATGTTCCCTCTTGCATAATGGTCACACCAATCATCGGTTCGTTGTCTTCAGCAGACACGACTGTACCCTTGACGCTGAAACTCTGCGCCAAGACCGATTGGATAGACAACAATACAAGTGAGACAAGTAAAAGAGTTAATCTTCTCATCCTTGTTTGTTTCAAGTTTATTAATTAATAATTATTATTTTTTTCTCATTTTTTTCTCGTTTGGTAAAAGCCGAAAGCACTCAGGGCAACACTTCGCCCCTCCATTTATACATTCTTTCACTAATATGCACGCATGGAAATACCTATTTTTAACTTAAATCGGTGCAAAATTACGAATATTTTCTTATTTGCCCAAGATAATCGCTTAAAATTTAAATAATTAACACGAAATATCTATGTTTTTTAGCATATTTGCTCATAAATTTAGTTAATTGTCGATTTTTTGTCACATTCGATTACAGTTTGCAAAAACAAGTTCAATACACACTTTTTTTTGTTTCTATGCAGCCGTTTTCATAAAGCTGAAATTACGTCCCGACGTAGCTTGTACTACGTCCGGACGTATCTTTTGCTGCGTCGGGACGTAGCAAATGCTACATCGGGACGCATTTTTTACTGCATCGGAACGTATTTTATCAGCTGACGCAAGTGGCTCAGTCAGCTGACGCAAGTAGCTCAATCAGCTGACTCAAGTGGCTCAATCAGCTGACGCAGATAGCTCGACAAGCCGAAGGATACGTCTCCATTAGCCTACGGAGTCGTATCCGTAACCCGACGGAGTCGTATCCATAACCCAATGCTGTCATATTCTTAACCCCACGCAGCCATATCTATAGGCAAACGGAAGCACATCATTTATTTATCTCTTCACCTTCATGTATTCCGTAGGAGTCATGCCATACTCCTTGGAGAAGCATTTGGAGAAATAACTGCTGTTGGAAAAACCAACGGTATACATCACCTCGGAAACGCTGAACTTACCCTGGCTCAGGAGCTCGGCTGCACGCTTCATACGCATCTCACGGATATACTCTACAGGCGTACGGCCCGTTATCGCCTTCGTTTTGCGATACAGCTGTTTGCCACCTATGCCTATCACATCCTGCAACATCGAAACATTGAAGTCGGAATCAATCATGTGCTTCTCTATCGCCTCATTGATCTCTTCGAGCAGACGCTTGTCTGCCGCATCCAACTCGCTGACATTTACTTCCTTCTTTTCCTCTTCAGAAGATTCAGAGCGTGCAGGAACTGGTTCTGAGGATGATGACTCAGGCTCAGATTCAGGCGAAGCGGATAATCCAGTGGCAACAGAAGATGACACCTCAGGTATCTTCACATTCAGGTAGCGGACCATCAGAGCTGTCACCTCATCAAATGAATGATGAGCTACGGCAGCCTTCAAATCTTCCGTCAGACGGTTGAAGAAGTCCATACGCATCTGTACCTGCTCCAACACCTCAGCCTTCTGCTTCTGGGCATCAGCCAGTTCCTTGCGCAGAAAATACCAGCTTACCAGCCATGCCACAAACACGATGAGTGCCGTGATATAGAAGAGCTTGCACCACCAGGAGAGATACCAAGGCGGCAGGACGGAGATGTCGAGCGAATAAACCTCGGCAGCTATCTTGCCTTCACCTTCCACGGCATGAACCGTAAGATGATAATCGCCATACGACAAACCATTGTAGGTGATATCGATATTGCCGGAGTTCAGATAATGCCAATCGTGATCGCTGCCTTCGAGTTTGTAAGCATAAACGGCTGAAGGATGATCAGCAAAAGGAAGGTCGGTGAGCTGCAGGGTGAAGTTGTTCTCATCACTCTTCAGTTTCAGGATTTCTCCACGCTCCTCACAAGCCTCTCCATTTACGATGATTCCAGCCAGCATCAAGCGGGTAAACTGCTTAGGCTTCTGTGCTACATCGGAACTGATTGCCACATAGCCGTCATTGCCGCCCATCATTACCTCATGAGTCTGTCTGCTGTAACAGATGTTGAGCGGCACAACAGAAGGAATCATGAAGCGCTGGCTCTCGCCCTCAGGATTGATTACGCAGCATTCATTGCCCGATACCACCCATATCTTGCCTTCCACATCGCACATGGTACTTACCTTACCACCAATCTGCCATGTCTTGGAAGAAAAACTGTTACCCAGCACAGAACCGGCTGCATAATAACAGGTTACCGAATTGTTATCACCCATCCAGATATTGCCCTTGCTGTCTGCCATCAGATAGTTGACGACATCTGAGTTAGCTACCTGCACCACCTTCATATCGTTCGGATTGATGCAGTCGAGACGGGTATAGGTAGAAACCCAAATCCTACCCTTTCCATCCATCACCATCTGACCTACATGCAGACCAGAGAGCGCATTCTTTCCCTTGTCCGAGTAATGCCAGTCGGCTATGGTCTTGCCGCTCAGAAGAGCCGCCTTATCCATCACGAAGACACCACCCTGATAAGAACCCATCCATATCCTGCCCTTCTTGTCCTGGAGAATATCGTAAGCCCAGGCAGTAGAATACTTGCCACTCTTATCGTAGACGATGAAGTTGCGCATCTGACGGGAACTGCGGTCATAGAAGTTGATGCCATGGTCGGTACAGATCCATACATCGCCGTCATGGTCTTCATAAATCTTGCGTACACGGTTATGACTCAGCGGGAAGGCAGAGCTGTTCTGCTTGTACCATGCCACATTCTGATAGCCTTCAGCATTCCGGGTGAAATGAATCAGACCGTTGGTACCGCCCATCCACCATTCGCCGTTACGGGTCTGGAGCATGGCATGGAGACAGTTGCCCTCACCCGACATCGTAATCTTATCGAGCGATACATAGCGGTAATAGGTATGGGTAGTGAGACGGGAGAGTCCATTGTCAGTACCCACCCATACATTCTGCCATTTATCTACAAAGCAAGCCCAGACGATGTTGTTAGGAATAGAAGCATCATCGCGGGAATCGTGGATATAATGGGTGATGGCATTGGAGAGTGCCATCTGATAGAGTCCGTTATCTGTTCCGATATAGAGATTGCCGGCAGCATCTACAGAAAGACATTTGATAGAATTGCCGTTGAGAGCTGGAATCTGTGAGAAGTTCCTGAGTTGCAGATCGGCACAATAGAGAGCGCCCTCGGTACCAATCCAGTAGCATCGGCGCTTGGCATCATAAGCGAGCGCATTAACCAGCGGCTGTTCTCCGGCACGGAGCGGAATCAGTCTGCTGCCGAGATGCAGACCAGCGAGCGAACCTACGAGCAAACCTCGCGGAGTAGAGAGCAAGGCATAGACATCGCCACCGAAGTCAGTCTTACCACCCTTGATATCGAGCACACGGAGTTCCTTCAGCTGCTTGCGCTTCGCCTCATCGGCAAAAGCCTTCATGGCTGGTGTTTCTGCATATTGATAAGATTGCGTATCGAATTTCAGGATGCCGTTGCCGGTAGCCAGATAGAGCATTCTGCCCTCGAAACCGAGCGCATTGACACGCGTATTGCTGAATGTATGTTCCTGAAAATGGCGGTAGCCATGATAACCATCATAGCTGTAAAGACCGTTGTCGGTTCCGAGCCATATCATTCCATCACTGTCCTGGGTAATGGCACAAACTGTCTGAGCACCTTCCAATGAGGTGTTAACGAAACGCTGCGCATGGATGGCGAGCGAAACAAAGAGCATAGCAATTGCCATGCTGATGCGGTTTATAGGTTTTGTTGACTTTTTCATGCGTGCAAATTTACACAATATTCATGATAACGCCAAAAAATATCGGAGAAAATTCATAAAAAAAAAGAATCCCCTGGAAAAATAGCCGCTGCTATTCCCAGAGGATCCGATATAAACTATATACTTTATAACCAACCGAAATCGGTCTTTGTCATCTTATATTGCCTGGAGCGTAATCGACTTTTCGATATTTCGCTTGCTGTCTTTTACCGTCAGGATGATGTCGCCCTTCTGCTTGCTGCTCTGTACGATGACTACGAGTTTGCCGGAGAAGAGTTTCATCTGTGGCTGGGTGAATGGTTCGAGCGATGTGGCATCGCCATTGCAGGCTGCCTTGAAAGTGCCGGCACCACTCACCTCGAAGGTCAGTTCGTCATCGGCAAGCGGACATTCATTGCCGTCCTTATCCTGCAGACTCACGGTGATGAAGGCAAGGTCGTTGCCATCGGCATTCAGAAGCACATTGTGTTCATCGGTACAGCCTTCTACCATGCAGGCAATAGGTTCATGATCAGGTGTTTCTACGCTGAACTTCATCTGTGCAGGCTCGCCGGCAGTACGCTTCACGTCCTCGCCTACCTTTTCGCCATACTGATTGTAGGTAACCACGCGAATCTCACCCGGTTCATACTTCACATTGTTCCAGCGCAGACGGTAGCGGTCCAACCGGCTTGACTTGTCCTTGCGAACCCTGCCCTGACTCTTGCCGTTGACGAAGAGTTCGCCTTCCACACCATCAGTGTAGCAATATACAGGGGTAACCTGTCCCTCTCTGCCCTTCCAGTTCCAGTGAGGAAGAAGATGGGTAGTATGCTGCTGCTCGTTCCAGCGGGCACGATACATATAGTAGCGATCCTTAGGAAGTCCGGCAAGGTCGCAGATACCGAAGTAGCTGCTGCGGCTTGGCCAGTAGGTATCGTAAGGAGTCGGCTCGCCCAGATAGTCGTAACCGGTCCATACAAACTCACCGATTACCCAACTGTAGTCATCCTGCATCTTCCAGTCATCATCCGGAAGATTGCTCCAGGAACAGTATTCGGTATCATAGCTTGAGCACTGACCATCAGGATAGGTAGCCTTATCACTTACCACTACCGGGAACTTGTATACGCCACGGGAGCTGACCGTAGAGGCAGTTTCAGAACCGAGGAGGAAGCCCTGAGGCAACTGCTCGATATTCTTATAATATTTATGTACGCGATAGTTGAAGCCCG
>OGKK01000264.1_pt1 | contig 21142 bp, 19 predicted proteins | sample 1572401 | NCBI WGS metagenome assembly OGKK01 (sample SAMEA2582155, study PRJEB24529) | metagenome | biome: Human gut stool | place: China | collected 2011 | reverse complement strand
CAAGCTCTTTACTGCCATTGAGATTGCCATTGAGATTGCTTGCGGATTTTAGGGTTAATATGAAAAAACTGTTTTCTTTATAATATATTGTAAATTATGCATATTGCAACATTATGATAGCAAACGAAAAGCAACAAAAAATAGCAGCTGCTGCCTTCGCCAAGAAATGGGAAGGTAGGGGATATCGGAAGGGGGCTTTAGACGATAAGACCTTAGTGCCAAAGATATAAATAGGTATCTTTCCTTCTAGCTATCCATCCGCTCAGATGAGTTGATAAGACAATAAGTAGAAAGGTTCTTAGTAAGAATCTTCTTACTAAAAAGGTTTGTACTATAATCATAACTATTTCAAAATAATAATATGATGGACTTAAAGAAAGGCTTTGCGGAAAAATTGCATAACGCTCGATTAATGCGAGGATTGTCTATGCAGCAGCTATGTGATATGATGGGCAACATTATCACCAAACAGACTCTATCCAAATATGAGAATGGGGTGATGCTGCCTAAAAGTGACATAGTGATAGCCCTGTGCGATGCCATGGAGATAAACCCGGACTATCTTTTCTGCTACAAAACCTCTTCTCCCAGAAACATACGCTATAGTAAGCTGCAGGGATTGAGTAAGAAGGAAGAAATGGCTATCGCCAGTATCATAGAAAACACAATAGAACAAACTGGTGAGATAGAAGAAATCTGTGGAATAGACCATTCGTTCAATTCCGTTCTGGCAGAACATCAGGTGAAGACGCTTTTCGATGTATTACAGGGTGCTTCCATGCTTCGCCAGGCATGGGGAATGGGTATCACTGCTATCACCAATGTAATGAATCTCCTGGAATCAAAGGGCGTAATTATAGCTAATATTGATGCGTCAGATGCATTCACCAGTCTTCATGCCATCCTAAACGACTCTATTCCGGTGATAGCCATCAACAGCAATCTCAACGCTGAGAGTTTTCGCTTTGCTGCCCTTAAGGAGTTGGCACATGCCATTCTTAGCTTTGATAAGAGTATCGATAACAAAAAGAAAGATCATTTTTGCTGCGTCTTTGCTAATGAAACACTTCTGCCACACGACGTATTCTTCTCCGTAGTAGGGAGAAAGCGTAACGGCATAGCTCTTATGGAACTGAAATATCTACAGAATGAGTATGGCATTTCTGTGGATGCTCTGATGGCGAAGGCAAAATATCTCGGAGTGATTTCTTCAAATCACTATTCCGATTATTGCAAGAACCTTGGCAGTGTTAGTTTCACGAAGAAATCAGGACTAGACTCCATCGCCGAGGAGAAGGTTACAAAGTTTGAAAGTATGGTTTACAGAGCATTGGCAAGCGGTATCATCACCCAGTCCAAGGCAGCTGCTCTGCTGAATAAGAACACGGTAGATATTGTACGTAATTCTGTGATTGTGTAATATTGATAGAATAAATAACTAACACATCTTAAATATGAAGAAGATAATTTTGTTTCTTCTTGCTATCCTGTATGTGGGGATATGCAAGGCGCAGCTCTCGGCTGCAGACTGTAAGTATGTACTAGAGATTTTCTGTAGAAACTACTATGGTTCCTGCTTCGATGGGAAGACGTATGTGCCCAACACCATCATCATCACAAGTGTGGGCATTGACCAGAATAGCGGTGGAACCTTTGTGTCCGGGCTTCATTCCTATCAGGGACAGTATATTCCGTTCCGGGGGAGAAAGACCCATACCAATGTGCAGTTCAACGCTGTGATCGTCCGTCAGCCAAAGCGTGACTATGTGGTATTCAACAAATGGTATGAACCGGACATGCTCAACCGAAAGGGTGGATGGGAGACCGGACAGAAACTCATCACCTACAAATAGAATTATAATAAAAGATGAAGGATATGTTTGAAAAAAGAATCAAATTTGGCTGTGGCTTTATCGTCATCTTCTTTGTGGTGATGATATGTATTGCCATGTGGTCGCCTTGGTTTGCCTCAGGCGTAGTAAGCAGCGACCAGGAGGACAGCGCACCGGAGATTACCATGATGGCTTCTCCTAAAACGCTTCATATCTCCAAATTCACGGTAGAAGACGTCTTGGAAGATGGCAGCGCAGTAGCACATGTGGAAGACTATTCCGCTGATATAGACTTTATGGGCAAAGTGCTGTTTCAGAATGATGGAACAGACAGTTACGTGAATGACCAAATTATCACTGCTCCTAAAGGCAAGGTGGAACAGATAGGAACATGCAAGTATTTCGGCAATACCATCCCAGTAATCAGAATCATAAAATAGAAGAGGTATGCAGAATAAAAGTATAAACGAAATCACTCTGTTCCGCTATCTTTTTAATCTCGACAACAGAAATCTGCCTCAGAGCATTCTTTCATGGTTCGCTAAAGTTGGCAATGATACGGATTCAGACAGAGAACATGCAGTGAAGGAACTTGCTACATTAAAAGGAAAGTGCCGCAATCTGGTGGTATTCTCTAAAACTTTTGTGGATGCCATGGATAAATCCTATATGAAGTTCACGCAGTTTCATATGGATATCCTTGCTGAGCTGGATAATGAGAACGGAATCGTGCGTAGCCCATATTTTATGAAGGGCTGCTATGTGGTTTACCGCATCAAAAACGGATGCCTCACGTTATGGGTATTCCACGACGGTATAGATAAGTATATTTCTATCCCTACCTACTATATCTGTGCTTCTCCAAAGGACAAGATAAAGGGAAAAGGACATCAGCTGGACTGCATGGTGCTGCCATTGCTCGACAAATGCATGGAGGTAAACCTTAGAGACTATATAGATATGGTTCTCGATTATCTGTGTCTCAGACAGTGGGCAGAAGTGGAACTGGGTAAGGTCTCCACTATAGCTAAGAAGGAGACTAAGAAGAAAAAAGCACAGGAAGTGGCAAAGCCAGGTCTCGATTACTATACATTCGACAGTAAATGGTACACGGAAATCTCCAATGATGAATCTTTCAAGGTTAGCGGTCATTTTAGGCTCCAGCCTTATGGCGATGGAACCAAAAGGCTGATATGGATTAACGAATTTACCAAGAATGGCTATCATCGTAAAGCCACAATAGATAAGGTGAAGGATGGGGAGGTTTCCTTGTCATAAAAAGCCGTTCTCCGGCAGTAAGAACCCCTAAGAATAATAGAACTATCAGTTTAGCATACAATAACTATTGGTAAAGTTGCGAGGGAGGAGGTGAATTTTTTCACCACCTCCCGATTATTGCATTTACTTTAAAGCAGAAACAATCAGAACCGAGAGGTAATCAAAAGTTTTGATCACCTCTCGATAAAGAAGTAATATGATGGAAAGAATGAATCAAGATATACCGCACGAGCACCAGATGATGTTCATCATTCGTGATTACGACCGCAAGGTTGAAGAAAATATGGAACTACGCAAGGAAGTTGAAGAACTTTCTTCAGCTCTGGCAATCCAAGAAGCAGAATTGAAGAAGGCAAAGAGAGAGTTGAAGAAGATACCTTCACTTAACGACAAAGCCTTACAGCTTGAAGCCGCAAAGCGAAAGAACGAGAAATTGACAAGGCAGGTTGGTGTGCTTTTTAAATGTATGGTCTATGTTCGCGACCAAACAAGGCATCTTTTGTCGATAGTCGAGGTTCCTGGTTTGCGTGACCTGGAACAGCGTATGAGTGAAGCTCTTAAAAAATATGCAGAATAATTTGCTCATTTAAAAGAAATACCTTATCTTTGCATCTGTAAATACGCACCAGAATTTGGTGTTCTTTCTTGAATTAGGCATCGCTGTGGAGACATCCGTAAGGGTGTCTCCTTTTTGTGTTTCCTTTATTATATGTGTGAATGATTGTTTCTATACCCTAATATTAACTTAATTTGTTGTGTTTCTTTGTTGTTTTCTCTTGAAAGTGTTAAAATAAAAGGTAGTACTTGTAAAATGATGGACTCCCAATATTTATATATACCTTTGCAATAAAATTAAGCCCTCGACAACACGGTCAAGTCTTTGATTATGAAAAAGATTATTTTAATGATGATAGCAATGACAATATCATTTGCTTCATTCGCACAAAACAAAGACGTGACAACGTTCCTCGGCATACCAGTTGATGGAACCGTTTCAAGTATGAAACAAAAACTGGTAAGTAAAGGTTTTGTGACAAAGAAAGTAGGTACAAATGAGTTCTTGGAAGGTGAATTTAATGGGTATGATGTTAATGTGTATATCGGTACCAACAAGAATAAGGTATATAGAATCATGCTTGCCGATAAAAATTTGGTGAATGAAGCCCAGATAAAAAGGCGTTTCAATAACCTTGTGAGCCAATTTGAAAATAACAAACGGTACTTTCCGCTTGATAAATACACTTTGTCTGATGAAGAATATATATCGTATGAAATGACTGTTCACAATAAGAACTATGCAGCTGTGTTTTATCAAGTTCCCAATATGGAGAAAGCCGATACTTTGGCTTTACAAGAGAAAGTACGTAATGAGTTGTTAAGCAAATACAAAGAGGCTGAATTAATAAATCCGTCAGAAGAAATAACGAAGGAAATTAAAAATACAGCAATAAAAATAGACACGGAATTGATGTCTATGAAACCTGTTTGGTTCACAATTCTAAGAGTTAATGGAGAGTACGGCATTTGTATGTACTATGATAATATATACAATCAAGCCGATGGGGAGGATTTATAAGACAAATATTTTGATTCTTTGGAAATCGCTAAATAAGAGGTTGTGTATTTTTTCTAGTTTTCTGTCCCTTGTTTTTTGTACCTTTGCAGAAATATAGCATCATTTAATTTAATGGCAATTAAACAACAAAATATATTTTTATGGTAAATTACAAGATTAGAAAGAAACACTTGGGTAATAATCTAGGTGTTTCCTGCTCTTTCAAGAGCTTCCTTTTAGTGGTAATTATAATGATAGTTACTACTAGTAACTCGTTGGCAAAGACAAGTTTTGCAGTAATTAATGAAATCCGCTATGCCCTTAATCAGGAGACTAAGACGGCGACGGTACAACCAAAACCCAGCCTCTATTTTGGTAGAATCGCAATTCCTGATTCTGTCAAAGATACCAATGGAGTAGAATATACCGTAATTGAATTGGGTGACAATTGTTTCTCAGGTTGCACTGGACTGACTTCCGTGACGATACCATCTACGGTTAATAAGCTTGGTTGGAACAGCTTCAGTGGATGTGAGAAACTGACTGGTATTATTATCCCTTCTGAGGTGAAGATAGTAGGTGATGGATGCTTTAATGAATGTAGAGGACTTATATCTGTAACTATTGGAAATGGTGTTAAAGTCTTGGGGAATAACTGCTTTTCCGGATGTACTAAGATAGCTTCCATTGAAATCCCTTCAAGCGTAACAACTATGGGAGATAACTGCTTCTCAAATTGCAGCAGCTTAAGTATGGTAACCATCCCTTCTTCGGTAACAAATCTAGGAAAAAACAGTTTCTCCGGGTGTAGCCGTTTAACTTCCATTACAGTATCTTCTGGTGGTAACAAACTGGAGAGTTGTTTTAGTGGATGTGAAAATCTGGCTTCCGTTATCATTCAGCCTGGAGTCAGGGAACTGGGAGATAATTGCTTTGCTGAGTGTGCCAATTTGACCTCTATTAAAATTCCATCATCTGTTACTAAGTTCGGCGAGAACTGTTTTAAAGGATGCAGCAAACTGACCTCTATTGATATTCCAGCCGGGATTACTGAATTTGGAAAGGGATGTTTCTCAGGTTGCACTGGACTGACTTCCGGAACGATACCTGCATCTGTAGTACTCGTAGGAGATAACTGCTTCAATGGCTGTGACAATTTGGTTTCTATCGAAATTCCTTCAAGTATTGCCAAGATTTCGAAAAAGTGCTTTTCTGACTGCAAGAAATTAACTTCTGTGACTATCTTACCTGGTGCTGAAGTGTTGGAAGATAGTTGTTTTGCTGGGTGCAGCAATCTGACAACAATCAAAATACCGTCAAGTGTTTCTAAAATAGGTGAAAGCAGCTTCTATGGTTGTAGCGGACTGACTTCTGTTTCCATTCCTACAGGAGTGAAAGAGTTGGGATGGAGCAGCTTTGCGGAATGTACAGGACTGACTTCTGTATCAATACCTGCTGGAGTAACCGAATTGAACGATAGCTGTTTTGCAGGATGCAGCGGCCTGACTTCTGTTTCCATTCCTTCGAGTGTAAGTAGTTTGCCGAGCAATTGCTTCAAGGGATGTATAAGATTGACTTCTGTGGATATCCCTTCTGGAATTGTTGAGTTGGGAGATAATTGCTTCGCTGGATGTGCCAGATTATCTTCTGTAAATATTCCATCTATAGTTACAAAAATAGGTTGGAACTGCTTCAGTGGTTGTGAGAAACTGAGAAATGTCGTTGTTCCTGGAGGGGTAAAGGAAATTGGAGAAGGCTGTTTCAAAGAATGTAGTAATTTGTCTTCTATATCAATTCCTTCGAGTGTAACTTCCTTTAGGGATAATAGCTTTTCAGGTTGTGAGAAACTGTCTGTTATAACCCTTCCAACTAGTGTATCTAAACTAGGAGTAAGTTGCTTCAAGAACTGCAACAATCTCGATACGTTATATTTCAAGGGAGCTATGCCTATTGGTATCGTTGATGCGGAGATTCCTACTACTTGCCGTATTATGGTGCCAAATGAGCATCTTGATACATACAAAGAAGAACTGAGTTCTGATTACAGGTATCTGGAAGCCTGGAATCCTGATGATTCTGATGAATATGCTACCGAACAGTGTGCTACTCCGTCTGTTACGTATGAGGCAGGTAAACTCAGATTTTCTTGTGCTACTTCAGAAGTAAAATATCACTATACCATAACAGATGATGATATCGTCACTAAAGCTGCCAATAAGGAAGGTGAAGTTTCTCTTACTGCTTCCTATAACATATCTGTATATGCTTCTGCAAAAGGCTATAGACTTTCAGATACAGCAAACGCAACTTTATATTGGATTGGCAATGAATCGGATGCTACTAACATCAACCACGTTGAAACACGTGGAATTATGGCTTCTACTGATAGGGGAATTGTTACCGTCTATGGTCTCAAAACCGGTGAGACAGCTAAATTCTTTACTGTTGATGGGCAACTCATAGGATCTTCTGCTGCAGTAGATGGTGTTGCTTCTTGTGCGGTATCAGAATCACTGGTTATTATAAAAGTAGGCAAATATTCTCTTAAGCTTATGGTTCAGAAAAACTAGCATAATCTTTCGTTGTTTCTATTATAGCAAGAGAGGTGATCAAAAATTTTGATCACCTCTCTTTTTAAATTTATGCTTTTATTTTTGATTTACGTTTGTCTCACTGTCTTTATTCGTCTTTTTCTGCTGCTGCTGGATGGTAAGTATCATGTCCTTAACTTCTTGATCGATACGGTTGAAGTTGTTGTACAAGGTTCGTTCCTTCATGTCCGGTGTCTTGAAGGTGTAGAATTTTGGCAGAGGATAGTTCTTGTAATCTTCCTCTTCTGCCTTGATGGCATCCATATCAAAGTTGGTCTTGCAGTAGAACTTTGTTGTCTTGAACTCTTCTGTTGTCAGAATATCCATAGAATCGCGACGGCCCAGCTTGGTTACGGTAAAATCGCGTGCTGTCTGGCCGCATATCCAACCGGTCGGCATATCGGAAATCTTAGAAGCTGGAACGAGACTGTCAAGATTCTCATTCAGGTTGATGGATGTTCTATCTCTATCGATAGTAATTCCCTTCTTAAGCTGTACCACCTTACCGAATATGTCGCCGGACAACCAGTCAAGAGTCTCCTTTGCTCGTGCTGAGCCACTGACTACATTACCTACCGTGGTGATGATCTTCTGCATACCTACCTTGCCATAGTCTGCCTCCAGCTGCGGTAGTTCCTGGAAGCCGAGTGTTACAGCTACCTTATTGCTTCGGGCTGTACCTATCAGACGGTCTATCTTGTGGAAGTAGAGAGTCGGCAACTCATCGACAATGATACTCACCGGAACATTCTTGCCCTGTCCACTGTTTACTCGTGTTACCAGTCGGTTCAGAATAAGTGCGTTCAAGGCTCCGTTGATACTTTCCATTTCCGGGTCGTTGGCAATGAGCAGATAGCTTGGATTATGCGGATCTGAGACCTTAAGGTCGAAATCGTCACCGCTGAATACCCAATATGACTCCTTTGTGGCCAGACGTGAAGTCTGCACACGAAGAGTACCAATCATACCTTCCAACTGTTCCATCGCCTTATTCTTGAAGGCGGTCATAAATGGACCCAAGAGAGGATATACTTCCGGGTCTGTTTCCAATACCTCGAAAATCTCTTGATAGTCATGATTCAAGAAAGACAGTACATGAGGCATATCTGAATACTGCCCCTTCCAGTATTCCGGCTCAACCTGGACTCCTGGAACGCCTTTTGCAAAGACTCTTCCTGTCAGTCTTTTATGACCTGTCTCCTCGTCTGTCATATACTCAGCTACAAGTTCCGTTCCATCCTTGGCGTATGGTTTCTTGTTGTAGTTGACAAAGAAGTATATACATGCTGCGAGGAAGTTGGTTGCTGATTTCTGGAAGAAGTCATCACTTCCGCCATTACCTTTCTGACCCTTCTGGAGTGATTCAATAAGGGTCTCTGCCGTTTCCTGGGCAGCAGCAAGGTTGCTGATATACTTCTGCTGAATAGGATTGACTTTCTTGGAGTATTCTACATCGACGAAGTTGATGATATTGAACTTACATCCTTTAGGCGTATTGCCTTGCGCCATGTTCTTACGATAATGATAGTATAACTTTGTCGCCAGGGTAGGGAACTTATAGTCATAGACAACCATGGCAAAGCCTTTCTTGCTGTGCTGACGTATGGTCGGGTCAATAACTGAGAAGGATTTACCGGAACCCGGTGTACCTACAACCCATGTTCCTCTGAAAGGATTTACGATGTTTATCCATCCCTTGCGGAACTTACCTCTGTAATAATAGCGCATAGGAATGTTGACGGAATATTTGTTGTCAACAAGTTCATCTGTCTGTTCAAAGCTCTCGTTCTCCAGGTTGAACCGGTCTTTCAGCATTCCGTCCTTGAAATACTTTGAGATATTATCCAAGGCTGCATGAATAAGGATGATTCCCAAGAGTGAAAATATCATATAAATCCAGAGGTTAGTCTTCAATATCCAGATTCTTGAATTGCTGTCAAGGTTATAGACGAAGACGGAAAGCATAACCAGTAACAGGCCTATGCCTAATGGTATAAAGACCATTTTCCTTGCGTTAAACTCCAACTGCTTCTTGTTCTTTGTTCCAATGCAGGTAATGATTACCAGCATGAGATTGGCAACCTTGCAATATGGTAGGAACTTATAGACTCCCCAGGTTCCCATTCTGTTATGTATGTCAACAACCAGACCGCCAAGAAAATCCAAAGCGGTCGGGTCAAGTGCATACATGAAAAATTCGCCTAACAGCCAGACGTATATCATCGAACGGAAAAAGGTGTACATTCCCTGTAATTCCTTTGATTCTTCCATATATTTTTTTTATTTTCTTGTGTTATATTTGTTTGCTCCTCTTGCATTATCTATCCACCTTTTCTGACACTCTGACACGATATCTGCCATAGGTCTTGTAGATGCTCCTGCCGGATGATGCTTACTATAGTAATACCAGGCATCCATCAGCGTGGTGTATTTGATGGATCGGCAAAGATTGTACATCAGAAGATTCATTCTACGTAAAGATGCTCGTATCTTTCCTATTGCCATGATTCGCTCTTTCTGTGTCATCTTAGGATTTTTTTCGGGATCCTTGTGATAAGGAAGTACGGATTCTATGTCACCGGCAACCTTTATTCCTGTTTTAAGAATATTGTTGTAGATAGAGTTCTTCTTGTCTATGATTGACACGGCCAATACATTCTCTGGAACCTTCAGAACTACAGTCTTCAAATTTCGAACATTGGTAATGGCAAGATCTATCTCATAATAGACTCCATAAAGCTGCGCTGCCAGAGCAAGAATATCATTGTAAGTACTGAGATATTCATTGAATTTTCTCTTGAAATTCGTGACTTTTTTTACTTCATTGTTTAATACGATATGTGCACCCAACTGGGATGTTATCACTGCATCCTGTGCGATGTTCACCTTGGATGCGGCGGCTGCTATTGTTGCAAAGGCAGCAGCTCTGGTCGGATCTACTCCTGCAGACATCCTTGATGGCAACAGGAAAAGTAACACAATACTTATATATATGTATTTATTTCTCATCCTTTTCATCTTTATTGTCTATATAACGCATTACAGGCATAGCAAGCATTCTTCATTCGTCCGAAAGCTTCCCTTGCTATCTGACCATGTGACTTTTCGGCCATACCCAGCGTAGCTTGATTCCATACATCCTGGAAGGAATATATGGAAACACAGAGTGCAAGATGGTGAAGCTTTTTGTTGAGAGACTCCAATTTCTGGGAGAGATACCAGAGAATCTGTGACCGTTCAGAACCAGTCAAGAGGTTCATGTTACTTGGACCGGTAGCTATTTTTATCAACTTATATACTTCAACAAGTTCCGTCGCCACTTCCATATAGATATTAGTCATAGAGATGGATGCGAATGGTCCCTGTGGATTATGGGATAAAGCCTTGTTTAACTCTATGAGGTTCATAAAAGTTCTTACTCCGTCTGCATAGAGACTGCTACATGCCAATACTGTACTTGCATAATTATATCCCTTTTCAAGGTAATTCATATAATTACGCTCCCATTTCTTCATAACTGATATCGGTAAAAATAGGGTTCCTACTTTAGCTGTGTTGGCATCCTGATCTGCTATTTGCTTGGATATTGTTCCGTTTACCATGGCTTCTCCCTTGGTGAGAGCTGCTATTTCTCCAGGATTTGATTCCGTCACACCGGCCTTGACGCTGCAACCGAAAGACAGGAGCAGTGTCAAGGCAAAATACTTAAGATTGATTCGTAAATTCATAAATTCCTCGTCTCTTTTTGTTAAACTCTACTCTGATTCTCAATTCAGATACTACATCAATGGACTCTCTTACCCCTGTCATTATCACTTTCCGGTTATTTCTGTCTCCAGTGTATATGATGACATCTTTCAGTCCAAAAATCTGTTGCAGAAAGGTTCGGTGCTGCTGATAGTCAACTATTCTATATAGCTCTACATAGTCCGTAGAATGCGACAGTATTCCCCTAAGCAGAATCAACTGTTCTGGGGTGATGACATAAACCATACGGAACATATAAATAGCTCTGCATACTAAATAGAACAACAGCAACACTCCCGGAATCAGCAGTATGCTGAAATAATCACTTCGACCTATTGTTGCTTCACCGAAATAAACAAGATAGAAACAGCCTATCGTCAGTATCAAGATGAACAACTCGTTGATGAAAAACTGAATCCAGTGGGGACGGAGTACTAAAGACTGAAAGCAGTTGGATTGATTTAAACTCATAAATATCTATTTTGGGGGAAGGGGAGAGGCTAAAAGCCTCTTCCCATACCATGAGACATTCCATTTTCCATATCTCTTTGCAGCTTATCCTCATAAAGGGCTGACGCAACGGCTCCAGGAGAAACAACTCCAGGCTTGGAGTACACATCCATATATATATCTGGTCCGGAGTGGTCTCTTCGTGACATCATGGCTGCTGCTCCAACACCTACCGTTACTGCAGCAAGAATGGCAGCTCCCAGATTAAAGCCTCTTCCTTCCTTGGTTTTCATTTCCACCTCCGGGAAGATCTTGTCAAAGAGCTTCATTCGCTGATAATCGTTGACGACAAGGAACTTGTCATACTGCTTCTGATTGATTTCATGGCTCACAACATTACCATCGATGACTGCGGACATGACGTATTTTCCCTCGATAGGCTTGCCGTCTGCATCCCGCAGCTTCTCAACAGTTATATCTCCAATCTCGGTAGAACGTCCATTTTCTCCGGAACGTCTCCATTCCTTACTCTCCTTGATGTTATCCAGGGACTCGCCGTTTACCTGTGCGTCTCCAAGAAGGTTCTTTCGGGTCTGGGCACGGATATCGTTCAAGTTCAGATTCTCGCCATTTATATTGACCTGATAATCATTGGCTGATGGTGGAATAGTTTGACCTTTCTGCTCCTTTGCGTTATCAGTCTGATTTGACTTGTCTGGCTCTGAAACTTTTGCGTCCTGTGTGTTCTTGGGTGCTGCAAACTCTTTAGGCACATACCCCATTCCCTTGGCCTTAAGTTCTTCCAGAACCTCTGGACGGATTTCCTTTTGGGTTCCGTTAGCTTGTAAGGTACCTAAAGGACGGTGAAGGTCTTGTGTCGCTACTACACGAACATTACCCTTGAACTGCTCGTTCCATGGTATCAGGGTTGCCAACATCTGTGCCTTTTCTGAGGAACCTGCATTCTTGAAGGCAAGATACTGGGCCTCGGTAATCTTGAATGACCACATTCCGGCATCCTTGCCGTCTCTGACATTAAGTGTATAGTTGCCGGAGACCTCATCTTTCCAGGCTGTGGCAGAAGTGATGGTTGTTGCTTCCTTTCCAACGACGAAACAGTAATTTCCTTCAAGCTTGGTTGCTGTCTGGGAATTATCAAGACGATCGGAACGGAACGGGTCTGTCAAAGGTCCATTCTTGGATGACTTGATCTGCACTTCCTTGAAAGTACGGTCAAAAAGCTCCAGACGATGCTCGTCATCATAGTTCAGAAACTTCATATAGTCTTCCTTGCTGATATCATGGGTAAAGACCTTCTCGTTGATGACTGCTGTCATCTTATAGGTCTGCCCTCTGTCAATACCGTCACTTGATGGATAGACCTGGATTTCTCCGACACTCACGGCTCTGCCGCCCTTGGTAGGCAAATAAAAGCCCTTAGTCTCATCAAGCTGGCGACCATCAACAACACCAATGGAGTTCCAATGGTCTATGAAACCGGTGCGGTAAGCCTCTCTTGAAGCCGTAAAGTCTATGATATCATTACCTGCGCCCATGGCTTGCTGTGGCTGCTGCTCGGCTAACTGCTGCTGCTGATTCTTTTCATTGAGTTTGAGGGAGATATAGTCACGCTCGTTCAATTTTGCAGCTGTAACCTTGTCATCAAAGTCTTCCTTGATGATGTTGTTAATGCAGTGGAGACGTTCGTCAAGGCTATTGCCGTCCTTTTCATTGATGATCTTGCCCTTTTTGGTTTCCACCTTGATTTTCTGATTGAAAAGAATCTTTGCGTCATCATCACTAAGGTGATAGACAAACGCCTTGGTGGATCCTTTAGCCTTGACGGTCAAGGTCTTGTCCTTCTCGTTGAGTTCAAGCCCATGGGTGGATAGCATGCTATTGATGGTATCTCCTGTTGCCCAACCTAGACCGTTCTGATACCAGGTGATATTTTTCAGACAAGTGACCTTCTTCTTCTCCTCGTCTGTCATTGCAAAAGGTTTTGCCTTCTTTTCCGCTACCTTGATATTTGACAGAACATCATTCTTCTGTTCCGGCTTGGAGTAGAATCCATAGGATCCCGACTTCAACTCTCCGGCAACCATTCGTCCGTCGGGTCTCTCTCCAACGATATAACGACGATCATCATAGAAAAGTGAACCACCGACTCTTCTGAGGTTCACTCCGTGGAAACAACCGTCGAAGGGACCAAAGCAGGATCCGTGGAATGGTCTGAATCGGTATGGACTTCCAATTCCATATTCGCCAGGCGAGAGTGTATATCCAAAAAGTCCCATATTCACAGGAGAATTGACGTTTTTTGCAGCAACCCATGACTCTGGAACATGATAGTCTTTCTTAACAAGATTGACAAACGTTGTATAGCCTTTCTTGTTCAGGTTGTTTGTTCCCTGATTCACCAGGTCTGCCAGTTGTCTGTCTGTCAAATCATAATAATGAGGAATCTTGTTGTCATGGCTCATGGTTATGAGCTGATAAGTTCCACGTTCCGTGCGCCCGATGTGGGCTTGCATTCCATTTGCCTCTAGCGTTCTACGAAGCTCTGGGGCTACATCCAGCTGCCTAGGGTAGCTGTTTACTCCGGTATATGTCATATCTTTTAAATTTTAGTTATTGCTTATTTTCTGTTCCCTAAGATTTTCACGAAGTTCAAAAAGAGATTCACAAAATCAAGATAGAGTGTCATTGCTCCTAGAAGACACATCTTTTGCGTACTCTCGTTGTCTTCATATTCACGTTGAAGAAGCCTCTTTATCTTTTGCATATCCCAGGCCGTGAGACCTGAAAAGACAACCACTCCCACATAGCTGATAATATACTCCAATCCGCTGCTCTTCATGAACAGATTTGCTACCGTGGCTATTACCAAACCGATAAGAGCCATGAAGAGGATCTTCCCCATAGAGGCAAGATTCTTACGGGTACATAAACCATATAATGCCATTGTACCGAAAGTTCCTGCGGTAATAAAGAACACCTTGAAAATACTTGCCATGCTATATAGTACAAAGATGCCTGACAACAGCACTCCGTTCAAAACGGAATAGAGAATGAAGAGAAATGTTGCCATTACGACCGACAGTCTGTTCAATACTGCATTCAGCACCAAGACCAGAACCATTTGGGTTAGGAGAAGCTCAAGGAACAACGAATTGCTCGTAAACAAGGTTCTCAGAAGGGTAGGACTACCAGCTACTCCATAGGCTGTAACCCCTGTAATGATAAGCGCAAATGTCATCCAGGTGAACACCTTGCTCATCAGATTAGTGTAAACACTACTGAAACTATGGTATCTACCGATACTGTCATACTGTATCTGTTCCATTGCTTTATATTTTCATGTCCTCTCCCTTACTTGTGCAGGAAGAGGACGCTGTTAATTGTTACTTGTAGAGAATTACGCAGGTATGACGGTTTGCCGTATAAGGCTTGTATATATTAATACCTCCCTGGCTTGAACCTGTCATTCTGTCCTTAGAGACTCCGGCCCTTATGAGCAGCTTGGCTATATATCTTGCTCGCTTCACACTCAGCTTGCGGTTGTAGCCTGGCTTGCCGGTCTTGCTGTCTGCTGCTCCGACAATCCTCACTTTTAGGTCATACTTGTTGACAGCGGCGGCAATCTCACCAATTTCAACCTTCTGCTGCTTATCTACGAGATTGGTTGAATTGATCTTGAAGAAGAAGAGTATTGGAGACTTGATGCCGTCTGCATAACCGTTATTTTGGCTAAGCCTTGCTGCTTCTTCATCGGAAAGTCTCTTGCGAAGGTCGTTGAGTCCCTTGTAGTCATTCTTAGGATATCTGGTGAGATCCGTGACCGTTCCCATATCTCCTGTATTGAGAACGCCCAATGACTTCTTGGCTTCATAGCCCTGCTTGCCTAGATCAACGGTAAGTCCGATGCTTGCCTGGAAGAGGTCATCTCCGAAATGCTTTTCATTTCCAACTCCATCAAAATGCTGGAAGGTAGAAGTTCCGCCCAATTCGGCGGTCACATGCACTCTGTCTGCTACTCGATAACTTACCATTGCTCCGTATGACAAGGCAAATGGTCTGTTTCCTACAGTGGAATTTCTCATGATTCCTGCTCCCACGTATGGTACGAAATCCCATCGGGGTAGGGTGGCATAGCTGTCTCGATAGTAACTGCTGAGATTGTACAGGATATCTACATGGAGATTCTGGTAGTCCATACTCTCTCCGTTGCAGTTGTCAAAATTGAATCCCTGATAGGCTATCCTGGTTCCAAAGAAACGAGAATGCCACTTTCCTGCACTTGCAGAGAACATATATTTGATTCTTCCGAACATGTCATCACATCCAAGGGGTACTCCATTGAAGATGGATACGCCGGACTTGACGGATACAAACCAGTTGGAAGAGAAGGATGACAGATGAAACTTCTCCTGACCGGAGAAGAATGGCTTGGCATTGTCATTTGCCAATACTACAGGTGTATTCTGGGAATACTTGATGTAATCCTTCTCGTCATCACCATATACCTGGGCATTTGCCAGACTGCAGACAAAGGCTGCTCCTAAAATCAACGATAATTTCTTTTTCATTATTTATATATATTAATGTATAACTTTTTGTTTATTTCTTCTTTTATATCTTCAACGCTTTCTGGTCATAAATATACAGCTTGTGCTTCTTTATGATTTTCTCACAGCGTGTTACATAGTCTTTTCGGGTCGCATAGCCGGAAGCCTTGATGGTCTTAAGCCAGTTATGATAGTCTGTTGGGCCGTATCTCCAACACCGGGCATACCGGTCACTCATCAGTAGCCTTGTATGGTACTCTACTCCCTCTTCTACACAGGAGAAGTTGCAGAACTTCTCGTTGGGACGGTCATCGTTATGTAGGCTGTATGGAAGCCCCTGACGCAACCAGTTGCTGTTGCATTTGATGCCGAAATAATTATTGCCCTTCTGCGCCAGGTCGCTGCTTCCCCATCCACTCTCATAAGCCATCTGAGCCAGAATGACTGATGCCGGGATTCCGTACTTTTTCTGCTGACGCATTGCTATGTCGGCATATCGGCGGATGAAATCTTCCGGGGTGGAAAGATTGTCACCATCAAGATTCAATGCCTTCAGTGCCTTCTTCCGTGTTTCCCTGATATGCAGGAGCAGATTGATAGGATCATCCAACTGACCGTGATATCTGCTTGTTAGATGCAGGTGCGGACCGGTTGAACGGCCTGTATTGCCACTTACGCCTATTGCGTCTCCTGCCAGTACTGCTTGTCCCTGTCTTACCCAGATTTGGGATAAATGGCAATAGCTTACCATATATACGCCATATCTCATGACTATATATTTCCCAGAACCTCTATCATTACCTGTTGCTTCTACCAAACCGTCAAACATACTGAGCACTTCCTCGTATCTGGCTTTCAGATCCAAACCGTTATGCCGCTTATGCTTTCCGGTGAATGGATCTGAACGTATCCCGAAGGCTGAGTTGACCTTGATACTCTTCAATGGAAAGCTCACACTGAAGAACTTGTCTATCCAATAGTCTTGGTCGTTTTCTCTTTGTTGAGCGTTAACGACCTGTGGTACAAGTAGATAAATCATTATTATCAACTTTGCAATCTTTCTTGTTTTCATCTTGACAACACCTTAATTAATATGCAAAGGTACTATTTAATCATTTAAAGAGGGCATTTTTAAGACACTAGCTTTTATTTTAACACTTTCATAAAGTAATTTGACATAAAACGATGGTTTTGCTCTTGAAAGTGTTAAAATAAAAGGTTGTGCCTTTTTTATTCTGCTTTCCGCTTTATTAAGCGTACCTTTGCATCAAAATTTAAGCAATTATGAGAAAAAAGGAAAATTTTACTATGGATGAGATTCCATACGAGATATTAAGTGAGCATGGCCTTTCACAGGAAATGGTTGACGATCTCCCGGAAAATGTTATAGAAAGCCTTCTCACAGGTGGAAGAACGCCAGTCCTGCCTTTCAATATCGATGACAAGAAAGGAAAAGCCAGAATTTCACTTGTAAGAACAAATGCCGGGGTGGATGTTTTCGTCATGCCTTATTTCAACCATATTAATATGGAAGGATTTGATGAGGAACAGCAGAAAACTCTCAGAAGCGGTAAGGTATTACTCGCTTCCTTTGAAGGAAAACCGGATATGTATTACCAGCTTGATGAGACTACGAACCAGATTGTCTCATGCCCTAAGAGCGTTATTGAGCATAATCTTGAAATCCTTACCAAGCAGGTGGGCGTTCCCGAGGAGTCTGCCAAACAGCTTTCTACCGGAGAAGTTATCACCTTTACAAAGGATCAGGGATGTGTCACATACAGCGTTGATCTTTCAGAGGAAAAGGGTATCAAGATGTCCAAGGGTAACAGCCTGGATAAAAATCTCAATGAAAACAAGCTTCCTCGCTACTCCTTCGGTATCTATGGCTGTTGGGTTAACGATGAGAACAATAATCTCTCTTACGTCAATGAGGAGGATTATACTGATGAAATGCAGGATATCCAGAGTGAGATTGCACAGAAAAATAAACGTAGTGCTGCCATGGGCAGATAACCATATTTTTTACTTATGATTCTTGAAGGCAACAATTATGACTTCGATACTCTCTTGGTCTATTATCAGGATGAACAGATCACTGCCAGTCAGCTGATTGAACATGCATCCGATAATATGACCGGGAGATATCTACACTTTATCGCCAAGAAAGGCTTGGATGATAACGAGAACTCTGCCAAGACATTCCTCGACTGGTATATGGATGAGGAACGTGATATTGATGAAGCTGATATACTTGATGAGGTGGACGACGTTGAGAAGATGGAAGACGAGGAGGATATCTTGCCGCCTTATGAAAGCTGGTTGGAAAATAAGTCTCTCCTGGGTGAACTTACCCTATCTAAGTCCGCACCGAGAATCTGCTTCTGGAGATTCCAAAATCCTATGTCAAAGGATATTGAACAATGTGCCGCTGACACCGGTTCTTCCATCGAAGATGTGAAGAAATGGTGGAGAACGCCTGACTTTCTCAGAGAACTGGATGGTGAGAAGCTGACAACTTCTAAAATCCGGACGGAAAGCCAGATTGAATGTATATTCCTGAATGAAGGTTCTAAATATTTATAATATTGATGAAACTTTTTTCATAGCATTAAACTATTTCTTTTAAACATACCGCTTGTGAAAGTAGTATGTTCTTTTTGGTTTTATTTTTTTAATCAAATTTTATAGTTTTAATTATATTTAGATTATTTTTTAGGGAAATGTTAGTTAAGATATTTATTATCTTTACCATGATGCCGTGCTACTTGGGAAAGCAGCGCGGCTTTAACTGATAGTATTTTAATTACTTTTAATTTAGATATATGACAAGAAAAAATGTATTATTCGTGGCTCTAGCATCGGTGATGCTCGCCACTTCGTGTTCACAGGAGGAGAACGATTTCGCTTCCTCTTCATCTAACTCAAAGCAGATTTCCATCTATCCGTCAGTGAATTACTCTCGTGCCGTGGAAACAAGCATTGATAACTTACAGGACTTCTATGTTACGGCCTTCCAGGAAGGTGAGGCTAATTACATGGCTGGTGTCAAGTATTCAAAGAGCGGTGATGGTTACGGTACTGATGCTGGTACTTTCTTCTGGCCGGCTGATGACAGCAATCTGCACTTCTATGCCTATGCTCCTGCCAAGCCTGGCAAGGAAGGTTATACCTTCGACATTACAAGTACTACTCAGAAGATGGAGAACTTCTCTCCAAATGATGCTGCCGTAGATCAGCAGGACTTCGTTTATGCCTTTGCCAAGGGTAACAAGACCGGTAACGCTGATGATGGTATTGCCATCGACTTCAAGCATGCTCTCTCTGAGATTACTATCTCTGCCAAGAACACCAACACTGCTTATACTATTGAGGTGTCTGGCGTAAAGCTCGGCGGTATCAAGAACAAGGGTACTTTTACTTTCCCTTCTTATAATGGTGATGGTACTGATGCTTCCTGGACTCAGGATTCTCAGACTGGTGATTATACAACTTCTTTGACAGAAGCCGTTACGTTGGGGTCCGACGTTACTGATTTCAGTGCCAAGGGTAATGTGCCTTTCATGCTCATCCCACAGCTGCTGATGTCTCAGACACAGGCTTCTACCGGTTCTTATATCGCATTGAAGGTCAAGATTACTACAAAGGGTGGTCAGGTGATTTATGGTGCTGATGGTGAAAGCTGGGCGTATGTTGCTATCGATACCGACTGGCAGATGGGTAAGCGTTACAACTATACTCTTGACTTCTCAAATGGTGCTGGACAGGATGCTGATGGCAACCTCATCATTTCCGGTAAGAACATCAAGCTTAACGTTACTGTTTCTGGTTTCACACCTGAGAACAAGACTGTTAATGCATAGTTGAGTTGTTATTTTTCTCTTATAATAAGTGGTTTTCATATGGGGAGATTCTTTCTCGCTTTTTGAGGAGGTTTTCTCCCCTTTATTTTTTCAGTTATGGATATGGGAATTTATGTATTATTCCTTGTTTGCATCATGACGATTGTGCTGGTGGTGAGATCTGTTGTCATCATTCCTCAGAGTGAGACGAAAATCATTGAACGCCTGGGCCGCTATTATGCTACTCTCAATCCTGGCATCAATGTCATCATTCCGTTCATTGACCATGCCAAGGAGGTTGTCGTGATGAGGAACGGTAAGTATGGATATACCAGCAACATTGATTTAAGGGAGCAGGTGTATGATTTTGACCGTCAGAATGTTATCACAAAGGATAATATCCAGATGCAGATCAATGCTCTGCTTTACTTCCAGATTGTGGATCCTTTCAAGAGTGTTTATGAAATCAACAACCTTCCCAATGCTATTGAGAAGTTGACTCAGACAACACTGCGCAACATCATCGGTGAAATGGAACTGGATCAGACGCTTACTTCTCGTGATACCATCAACACAAAGCTGCGTTCGGTTCTCGATGATGCCACCAACAAGTGGGGTATCAAGGTGAACCGTGTGGAGTTGCAGGATATCACACCGCCGAGCAGCGTTCTTCAGGCCATGGAGAAGCAGATGCAGGCTGAACGCAACAAACGTGCCACCATCCTTACTTCCGAAGGTGAGAAGGAGAAGCAACGGCTGCTTTCTGAAGGTGAAAAGGCGGCTATCGTCAACAAGGCGGAAGCGGCTAAACAGAAGGCTATTCTGGCTGCCGAGGGTGAAGCTACTGCTCGTATCAGAAAGGCAGAAGCAGAAGCTATTGCCATCCAGAAGATTACTGAGGCTGTTGGACAGAGCAGTAATCCTGCCAACTATCTTCTCGCTCAGAAATATATCACCATGATGCAGGAAGTTGCTCAGGGAAATGACAGCAAGGTTGTCTATCTTCCTTATGAAGCGACAAATCTCCTTGGTTCCATTGGCGGTATCAAGGATTTATTTAGAAATTAATTACCTATTACGTATTGATAATGAAAAAGAAATATGGTCTTTATGTGGTTCTCGCATCTGTGATGCTCGCCACTTCCTGTTCAAGCGAGCAGGACACTATGGGGGGGCGAATCTCTAACCGCTCCATCCTGTTTAATCCTACTGTGCCTCACGCAGCTTCTTCTCGTGCCGTGGAGACTACCATCGATAACCTTGATGCCTTCAAGGTTAC
>OGKK01000249.1_pt1 | contig 21902 bp, 7 predicted proteins | sample 1572401 | NCBI WGS metagenome assembly OGKK01 (sample SAMEA2582155, study PRJEB24529) | metagenome | biome: Human gut stool | place: China | collected 2011 | reverse complement strand
TGTACCCATTCGTGGCGCTAAGGTTCTTGAGTTGGGTTCTTCTTTTGGGGGGAATATTATCTCCCAAGCTCTATACTTCCCAGAATCTCAATTTGTTGGCATTGATTTGTCAGAGACTCAAATCAAGGAAGGACAGACGATTATAGCTACGATGGGCTTGACGAATATTCGCTTAGAAGAAGCTAATATTATGGATATTGACAAGTCTTTTGGGTCTTTTGACTATATTATCGTTCATGGCATCTGGTCTTGGGTGCCTGATGTGGTAAAAGATAAAATCCTTAATATTTGCAGTCGCAACTTATCTGATCGCGGTATCGCCTATGTTTCATATAATACGTATCCCGGTTGGAAACGATTAGAGCAATTGCGGGATATTATGTTATATTCTGAAAAACATGCACCTAACGACTCATTACAAGAGCGTACGGTCTACACAAAAAATGTATTAAAACTCATTGCAGAAACAATGAAGCTAGATGAACGTTCCCAACAAATTTCTGATTATAAGATCAAAAACATAAATCGTGTACTCCAATCTAACGATTACTACGTTGGGCACGAATACTTAGAAGCTATTAATGATCCTGTATATGTATCAGAATTTATTGAACGTGCGCAAGAGCAAGGTTGCGCTTACATCGGTGACGAAACATTGAATCGTTCCTTCATTACATGGCTTGATAGTAATGTCGAAAATAATATTAGAACATTAGCTAGAGATAGCTACATTGATAAGGAACAGTACTACGATTATGTGTATGATACTCAGTTCCGCATGGCCCTATTAACAAAGTGTAGCAACGAAGATAAAATTTCCCATGACGAAAGGGTTGAGAAGAAAGTACTAGATACACTATACTTCAACAATGCATTAGATGAAGAGCCTGGTGTTCCTCCAGAGTGGACCAATGTTATGCACATTAGCATCCAAGAATTAATGGATACAAAACGACCATTCAATGTAGCGGATATTATGAAACATATTGAAGAACACCATCCTGATTCTAAAATCGATACTGATACTATGTATAAACGTTTATTCCATCTTGCTATCGTCGGTCATATCAACACCTATACTAAAAAATATGACCAATTACCATTTGAGGAAAACAAAACCTATATTCCAGAACACTTTATAAACTATGTATCTACACTTGTTGAAAAAGGTGGTTATCAATACATGTGCCTCGGCAATATGTATAACCAAATAGACTTTTCAGTAAATGAAGGCTTATCCTACATCATGAAATTGATGGCAAAACCAATATCTCGAAAAGAATTAATTGATACTATGAATGAAAACTTGACCATTGAAAGAACAAAAGCTGACGGTACTAAACAGATTGTGTCCTCTGAGCAATATTTAAACGAGTCCATCGCGCACATTCAATCGCTAGGTTATTTTGCCAAATAAATCGCAAATAATATAATCACAAACAATATCGAAAATTACATAATATGGAACTACAAAAGGAGTAACTGATATAATCGGTTACTCCTTTTTATATTCACTACTATGCGACCTCGGGGTGGAGTTGAGGTATGGCATAGTAGCTACTTATTAAGTTGTGTGAACACTATAAACTAATAGTATCCTTATTTTTTATTAACACGAACGCGTTCAATTGTTGGTTCACCTTTAGCATTTTTAGCTACAGTGTCAACACGGAACAAAGCCATTTCAGGGCTGAATTCTGTTACAAGGCGATCATTAACTGTTACGCCGTCTTGAATAGCACGGTATACGATTTGAGCAAATTCATAACGTGTTAACATACGGTCACCACCGAATGTGCCATCTGGATAGCCTTCTACTAAACCACGGCGAGATAAATCGCTTACAGCTTCATATGCCCAATGATTTGTAGGGATATCTGGGAACAATGTTGTGTGATCGGCTTTCATCTTAGTACCAGCAACACCATTCAACAATGTAGTCAATTTTTGAATTTGAGCATTTTGTTCAGCTACTGTTTTCTTAAGAGCTAATACTTCTTTACCAATTGCTACACGAGAGCGAGATACACCGCTATGAGCACCTACTTTTACAGATAAACCAGCATTGAATACTGTTTCATCACTGCCAACAGTAGAACCTACACTAAGTTGTACGTCTTCATTAGGACGATAGAAAGCACCTAATGCGGCAGCATTACCGCTGCGGTAATGGCCATAGCCTGCAGCAAAGTCCCATTTAGCATCTGGATCGAAATCAAGTGGATGCAATGCTGCCAACGCTGCTGCACCTGCTACAGATTTATCAACACGTTTATCGATTTTAGATAAATCACCTTTGATATTTTTGATATCATTTGTATTTTTAGTAATATTTGTTGTGTTATTTGTAATTTGGTCAGCAATATCATCAGCAAGAGATACTTTATAGTCGTGAGTATTACCATTTACAGTTGGTGTTACCTTAATGTGGTCACCAGCTGTTACAGTTGTAACACTAGAAGATGCTGCGATTTGATCTTGTAAACGTTTAAGTTGAGATACGTTAACCGCATCAGTATCTGCTACGCCAGCTTTCACATTATTGATTTTTTGATCGCCTGCACTAATACCGTTTGTAGTGTAGTAAACAGTTGTATTCCCTTCACTAGCATACATACCGTATTTATCAAATTTTGCTTGTTCTAAAGTATCTGTGTTTTCAATTTGAACACCAGTAGGTGAAATGCCGATATTTTCGCTACCGTTGAAGAAGCTAGCACGGTCTTTATCGATACGAGAACGCACATTATCAGTTGCTTTGCCGAAGTTAGCAGAGCTCATTTCTACTAAGTCTTTATTAACAGCTACTTTATATTCAGCACCACCATTAGCATTTGTACCAGGTGTTACAGTCGTATTAGCACCAGCTACTACAGTAGTATGTTTTTTAGCATCTGCCTCAACAGTAGAGATTTTAGTTTCTACCTTTTTAAGTTGTGCTACATTAACCGCATCAGTATCGTTGGTACCAGCTGCAACAGATGTAATTTGACGTGTTACATCATTAGCTACATCGCCAACAGATACAGCAGATGCTGTCGCTTTCCATGTGGAGCTTGTATCAGTAGATGCTGCTTTTGTGCTGATATCATAACCAGCTGCACCAGCTGCTACAGTCGCCTTAGATTTACTGCCAAGAGCTACACCGCCTTCAGCAGATACTTCAGTGTTATGACCAATAGCTACTGCATCATTTACAGTTGTAGTAGTTTCTGCATCGCTAGAGCCAATAATAACAGAATTATTAGCACCTGTTACCTTACGGTTATCACCAACAATAACTGTATTATTAGCATCCGATACAGTATTCTTAGAACCAATAGCCGTCATATGTTGTACATTCGTACCAGTATTACCAACGCCTACTACAAAGTTATCTGCACTTTCAGCACCATTCGCACCTGTTACAGTGTTATTGATACCGACCATGGATGTGCGCAATGTGTAGTCAGCCTTGTTGCCACCGCCAATGGCCATCGTAGCACCGCCACCGTTAGATCTTTTAACAGAAGTGCGTAATTTCTCCGATAATGCTTTTGCAGAATTACCACCGCTAGTTGGTGTACCCAAAATAGCTGTAACAGAATTTGTAATTTCGTTACCAGCACCCATGATAATAGAACCATTGGAATTGAAAGTTCGGTTTGCCGTACCAACAGTACTATTACCTATACCAGAGTAGGCACTAGTTGCAGTCTTAGACTCGATACTATTTAGAGAACCTGTAATAGTTGCACCAAAGTTTTGTGCTGCTTGTGATCTGAATGATCCACCATCATAGGAACCTGTTATAACAGAATAGGCACCATTAACTACACCAAAGGTGGCATTATTAAAGCTATTAACACCAACTGTAGTTGCATTTACACTCACATTATGAGAACGCATACTACTAACATCATTTGTATCTACTGTGGTATCACCAATGTCACCCTTATAATTATGAGTACCAATCATAATACCACCAGAACGAGCATATGTATTTTGACCAATAGCCACACCAGTTGGTACTTTAGTTGGATCAGCCGGAACAAATGGCGCACTGAAGCCTAAAAATCCAGAGCCTTGGAATCGAGTCTGGTTAAAATTAAAATTAGCCTCTTGCGTACCTGCCATATTTTCAGAAAAAGCTTTTTCACCAATCGCTATGCCACCACCTTGGTTAACATAGTTATTTGTGTGTGCACCACTACCAATAGCGATATCTCCTGTAGCTGGGCGATTAGTACCATTTGCATAAGAAACTTCAGCACCATTACCAATAGCTACATTTTTAACTTCTGGCGCTTTACTTCCTGTACCATAAGCAATGCCATTTCCTGAACCTGTTGCAGTGTCTGCAGCGCTAGCTACCATACACAAGCTAGACAATAGCACACCGTTAATTAACAAAGTTAATAAACGTTTCCGTTTGTTCATAGTTTAGAACCTCCATTTACAAACTACAAAACCTATCAATCTCTCTTTGCATCAAAATTCACTTTTTATTCATGAGTCTTATATGAATATTGTAGCACGTATACGAATTTTGTAAACAGTAATTTATATATCTATTAAGAGAATATAAAAAAGGATAGTTAATCGATGAGAATTAACTATCCTTTTTTTAGTAAGAGGAAGGCGAACCTCTTACCGTTGCCGCATGATATAGGTTTGTTATTAAGAGAGAGAGATTTTGAAGTAAACACAATACAAAAATTATAAATAGTTGGAGAGTAACTAAGATGAACGGGCGATCACACGGCATCAATAATAAGATAATGGCTTTTATAAAAAGCCATTATCTATAAAGAACATTTGATATAAACACTAACGTTTCCCTTACCTAGAGTATATCACTTATATAGGAACAATAGTAGGTTATTTTTCATTTAATTTTCATTAAAATAAAATGAACGCAGGAAATAGCATGACTATTCAATTTATCTATTCAGTTATCAAAATTATTGTTCAACAAAAACCGTATTAGTTCGTCTTACGATATTGAGCATTTTATCGCGAACCGTTGCAGATTGTTCTAAACGATGCTTGCCACCATACCAAGCCATCGGAGCTCCCGCTAAACGGAATGTAATTTTACCATATGCACCACCAGAGCTATGTTCCGGTTTATTGTATCCCATATCTATAGATACACGCGGCGTAAGTTGCATCTCAGAGCCTATGCGCAAACCATTCTTATCAGCTTGTCGATCCTGGTTCCAGTGATAACCTTCAACATAGACTCTAGCCCAGCGCGCATTTTTAAAGGTTTTACCATATTCTAAAGTATAACCATTAGATACTCGCTCTAAGGTATGCAGGTTCGCATCCAAAACGCGCTCATCGGAAGCAGAACCGTACCAGTTAAAACGAAACTCGCTTTCACCAGACATATATTCAAGACCAGCACTGAGTCGATCGTGACGATTTAAGAAGCGATGGTCATAGAATACATGAGCCCCATAGAGACGACGGTCGTCCTTGGAAATACGACGGTACCCAATGCCTACGTTAAGGGTAGTACCCGTATCAGAGGCGCGAGAAATGCGCTGCTGCGTAAACCACACATCACGAGAGGTATTATCGTAATGACCTAGAGGCTGAATAGTCTCCGCAGAATACAGCGGCTTCCATCCTTCTTGGAACTGAAAACTCAGCGTAGTGCGTCGCATCCACGGCTTACCTTTGGCACCATACATAGCATTAGATACATTGGCCATAGTCCCCGCATTAATGGCGCGGTTCACTGCATCCACATTGCTATACTGCACGGTCTTAGTATCTTGCCGATCCATGATGAGCGGCCCACCTTGGCCAATCACATGGTCTGGTGTGGCCGCTGGAGTAATATGGAAATCCTCAGAGACTGCTTTGATATGCTCCTCACGAGGACTCGTTGCCACTGCAAGGGTATGTTCCCTTTGGACAGACTGGTCTGCCCCCTTATACAATTGTTGTTTTTCTGCCTCAGCTGTACCCACGCAACACAATAGGGCACTCAAGGCGATACACACAATACGTTTCATTACTCTCTACATTTAAAATTCATGAACAATAAATGAAATATATATTAGTGTATCGAATAATGTATATGTATGTCAAGATAGGTAGTCACTAGAAACGTATTATCTTACTATTATATGTATATAAAAAAGAGGTAATAACCAGGTTATTACCTCCTTCATATCTTTTAAACCCTATTTTTCATTAAGTTTTTGCACAAGCATATCTACTGTTTCCTGTAGTTTTTTATTTTGTGCTTCTAATGTATCTACCCGTTGTTCCAATGCGTTATAGGATGCAGGGGAAATCTTAGGCAATGTTTTATTTTCACCGAATTTATAGGATACGCCTACATTAGTCATCAAATCACCACTTACAGTTGTACCGGCTGTAAGGAGTAGGTTTTCTTTCGGATAGTAACCTACGCCAAGAGCCAATGCATTTTCACCCTTATAGTGACCATAGCCACCCATAACTTGAACCTTGTGATCAGGATCAAATTGTAGTGGATGTAATGCAGCTAGTGCTGCGGCACGAGCATCACCGCGGTTGGATTCTTTTTCCACGTGGCGCACATCGCGGTGCAATACATCAATTTGTTGGTTTGTTCCATATAATTGGGATCCGTTAACTGCATCTGTAGAGTCCGCAGTAATACGACCTGCCGCTACATGAGTAATGGTGCGTTCTTGACCGGCTGCACCAACGGATACAGTAGACACAGGAGCCGTACCAGCGAATTTTTCAGTAACACCATTATTATAAGTATAACTAGGAGTGCTCACTACATCACTACTTTCAGCAGTAGAATTATTACCTAATACAACTGCATTATCTAGCGATGTTTTCACATTATTACCCACTACGAATGTATTATTCGCACTGACTTGGTTATTATTACCAACGCTGTAGGAGTTATCCCCCTTAACAGTATCTACATTATATGTACCTACACCAAAGGCGCCAGATTGGTTACCTTCAATCTTGTTGTATGCACCAATAGCAGAGTTCTTATCGCCTTTAAAGATAACGCCATGGCCCATACCATAGTTAAAATCACCATTTACAGTAGAGTTAGAACCGATTAATACAGTGTTATTCCCCTTACTACCGCCTGCTTGAGAGGCACCGAGCCATACGTTTTTATTACCTTCAGAGCCTGCCCCTGCAAAATAACCTACCGCAATTGTATCCGAAATTGTTGAGTTATAACCTGCTGCAAAGTTACCTAAAAAGTTATAGTCACCTTTACCACCTACAAAGCTCTTAGCACCTAATACTACATTACCGCCACCTTGAGAACCATTCAAGGCAAGACGGCCGATGGCAATATTATTACCCTTTGCATTTGGATCCCCTGTATGAGAATATGGATCGCTGTTAGCCGCCCCAGTTTGACCACCGAGATGTACATTGTCTGAGTTGGTGAAAGATGACCAGCCTTGTAGACCAATGTTATAAGTGGCACCACCAGAGGACACAACAGGAATATCTGCAGCTTGTACCAAGCTAGCAGAAGATATGGTTAAAACTCCGAGTACTGCTAATAATTGTAGTTTCTTTGCGTGATTCATAATCATACGCCTCCCTTGTTATACTACAAAACACTTCCCCTTCATATTACCCTCATGATTACTACGATTAAATTATACTGCTATCGAAAAAATATGTAAATAACATAAATAATAATTCATAAAGGGGCAGATTAACCAATACAATTAACAAACAAGCCCCCGCAGGAATGAATCCTACGGGGGCCATTTGTTTTAGTACGACCTATAGCTTACGAGAAAGAACATAGTATCCAAAAGGATTGTAATTGCTTTGTATCTAGGAGTAATTGCATATACCTGAATACTATTATGTAAATTTATGTATAGTATGTAAGGGCTTACCTATATATAAACAGCTATAAGGTCATGGAACTAGTATAGTATTATTAACAGTACTATTATGTGATTTACCTCACGTTTACTAGAAATAAAGTAACCATAAAAACTAAAAGAGGCAACAACTTTCGTCGTTACCTCTTTATAAGTATATATTTATAATTATATAGATTAGCGAATGCGTTTAACGCGGTTGTTACCATCGCGCATAGCTTGTTGCAAGCTGTAGATTACCATTTCGTTCATGTAGAAACGCAATTCATCATTAGACATGTTAGCTGTATTCTTTTCAAGAATTGCCAAAATTTGGTTTTCATATTCAGCTTTGTTCATGTCAGACACAGTTGTGTGGTTTGTGAAAAATTCTTTGTAATCTAAGTATAAGCGATCTAATGCTACGCGAGCATAGCTATCTTTTTTATAGCGATGGCTTGTAATGTACCAGTCACGACGAACATTCATATAGTACAACACGTTATTAGTATAACGTTGTTGACCAGACATTACGCGATTGTCGTCTTTGATTAAAGCATTGCTCATCCCCAATTGGAATGCTGCAAATTCAGATACTACAGCTTTTACCTCTTCACTAGGAACAGCAAGAGAGATTTCTTGTTGTTCTGCAGTCAAAGGAGCCGCAGGTTGTTCAGGCATCATCAAAGGATCTTGTGCCGCATGTACTTGGCCAGCAACACATACAGAAGCAATTGCCATAACTGGTAGTAATTTAATTAGTTTCATAAGTCCCCTCATTGGAAGCCGCCCTCCCCAGGGCGGCTTTCCTATGTTTTAAATACTCAATACACTCTCAAGTGAATGATTATTTGGTTAACCCAGCTTGTTTCATAAGCATTGCAATTTGAGCTTTCATCTCTTCATTATCTCGTTGTACTTGTTCGTACTTAGCAGATAATTCCTCATCGCGTTGTTTCATGCGTAAGTTCTCAGCTTTCAATGCAGCTACTTCATCTTGCATTACATAAGCAGAGCTGATTGGGCCAGCTTTGTAACGCGCTGGAATTGCTTTTTTAGCGTCAGATGTACCGAATTTATAAGATACACCAGCGTTAACCATATTATCATGACCACCTAAGGAAACACCCATATGAAGCATTGTAGATTCATTTGTATAGTGAGCGATACCAATAGCAGCAGCAGTACTACCTTTATAGTTGCCAACAGCCGCCAACACTTGTGTAGGTTCTAATGGATCATATTGCAATGGTTTAAGACCTGCCATGGCTGCGCTAGCTGCACCAACATCAGCGATTTTACCATCCACACTATGCATAGCATTGCGCAATTGGTTAACGTTAACCGCATCAGTGCCGTTGATGCCTGGCGCTACATTAGTAATCGTATTATTACCATTGTTTAAGCCATTTTCTGTAAGGCTTACAGTGTGACCTGGTACAGGTTGACCGTTGATGGATGGAGTAATTGTGATACCACCACCATCTACTTTTGTATCTACTGTGTAAGGAATTGTTGTATTAGTTCCTGGTACAGTTTTTGTATACGTAGTAGAACCGTCTTTTAGGTTGAGGTCCTTAGCCAACTTGATATCATAGCCATCGCCTGCAGCGTTCTTCATAACAGCCAGATTGTTGTCACTCAAACGATTTACATCAGCGCCACCTTTTAGGTTCATTGTATCGCCTAAACCGCGAACAACTTTACCATCGTTACCAGCTTGGTCACCTTGGAATACACGACCATTTTTAGCTTTTTCGTTAAAGTCGTCGTTAACAGCTTTTAATTGATCTTCTGTTGCCGCGCGACCTGTAACAGCTACAGGGTTGTTAGGATTCCATGTTTTATTGTCCAAACCAGTCACAAAGTTACCATTTTGACCACCTGAGCTTTGGTTACCCATGATTACATCGCCAGCTTTCACAGTGTTACCTGCTGTAACAGAACCTGTGCTGCCATCGATTGTAACTTGGTTAGCGCCATTACCCGTAGTAATCGTACCAGTAGATCCATCAACTGTAACATGTTTAGTTGGATCTGTGCCAAGTGTAATTGTATCATTCAAGGACATCTTAATCGCAGTGCCATCTACGGAAGTCTTGATGTTGCCGTCGCCTTTGAGGTCGATTACTTCACCAAGAGGTTTCTTCACAGATTGACCATCCTCTGCTTTAAGACCGAAGCCTTGTGCTTTGATGTCTTCTATTGCAGTATGCAATTGACCGCCATTTACAGCGTCTTTGCTGCCGGCAGCAATTGTACCATCTTCTACATTAGTGATTTTCTTATCACCAGCATTAATGCCGTCTTTTGTTACCTTAGGACCGTTTTCGATAGTCAAACCATCTTTATCGATAGTAACCGCTTTGTTACCACCATCGTTGATTTGCAAGCCATCTTTAGTCAACTTAGTCGCTTCATTGGCGCCGTCTTTAATAGTTACACCATTTGTATCCATCTTAGTGTCGCCTGTTGTTACTGTGTTTGCTGTAACAGTATCTACATTAAGATCTCTAGCCAATGCTACTTTCACAGCACCATTATCTACAGATGTAGTAATGTTCGTACCGTCACCTTTCACAGTTACAGTATCACCAAGGGATTTCTTAACAGAAGCGCCATCTTCAGCAGTTAAACCGAAACCTTTAGTTTTAAGGTCTTCTACCGCTGTATGTAATTGACCGCCATTTACAGCATCTTTACTGCCAGCTGCGATTATACCGTCAGCTACGTTAGTGATTTTCTTATCACTAGCGTCGATACCATCTTTAGTCATAGATGGACCATCTGTAATCACAACGCCGTCTTTAGTAACGGACGTCAACGGATTACCTGCTGCATCATTAATAGTGAGACCGCCACCGTTTACAACAGTGTTGCCATCTGTACCATTGTTGAAAGTAGCAGAGTTTAGGCCTTTAAGGTCTTTCGCAAGACGAAGCATCAATGTATCAGTGCCATCAGCTACTACCCCAATATTATCATCATTGGACAGTTTCGCTGCGTCTGTAATACCACCCTTAACATTCACTTGGTTGTTAAGTTTTTTCTTGATTACAGTGCCACTGTCGCCACCGTACAACATGCCGTCGTCCATAGTGGCTACTTGGTGCTCACCAGTCTTATCAGTATACACGATACGTGTGATTCCGTCTACACCGTCAACGCCTTTTTCGCCCTTAACGCCTTTGGCAGCATCATCGTAACCATTTTTCACGGAAATATCGATGCCATTTTTACCATCTTTACCATTTGTACCTGCAGGGCCTGTTAAACCAATGTGACCAACACCGTCTTTACCGGAGATAGAAACTGCGTCTTCACCATCAGCACCTGTAATGCCTACCTTACCATTGTTGCCGTCTTGACCTGCTACGCCAGTAGGGCCTGTAATGGATACGCCATCCTTACCGTCTTTGCCGTCTTTATTGACCTTAATAGAATCGGCTACAAGGTTTTTATTCAATTTAACGTTAATTGTTGTAGTACCAGTTGTTGTATCTTGGTCGATGAAAGTCTTAATGTTTTCGCCGCTGTAGTTAGCGTCTGCATCAGTGCCTTCACCTTTTACGATGACAGTGGAGCCTAATTTATTAGTCTTAGTACCACCAACGTTAGCGTCGAATTTAAGGCCTGCATTGGATTGGTTTGCCAACGCATCTTTCAATTGATCCTCTGTAGCAGCACGACCAGTTACGATGTTGTCAGCATCCCAAGTTTTGTTATCAAGACCTGTTACATAGTTACCAGTTTCTTTAGTGCCATCTGCTTTAGTTGCTTCTTGGTTACCTACAGTCGCTGTACCTGCTTTCACAGTTTCAGCAGCTGTTACAGTATTAAGTCCTTTTAGATCTTTTGCCAAGCGAACTTTCAACGTATCTGTACCATCAGAAACTACGCCGATATTGTCATCAGCAGTCAATTTAGTTTCGTCAGTAATACCACCCTTAACATTTACTTGATTGTTAAGTTTTTTCTTAATTACATTACCAGCATCACCGCCGTACAACATGCCGTCGTCCATTGTAGCTACTTGGTGTTCACCAGTATTGTCTGTATACACAATGCGTGTGATACCATCAACGCCGTCTACACCTTTTTCGCCCTTAACGCCTTTTGTAGCATCGTCGTAACCATTCTTAACGGACATGTCGATACCGTTAGAACCGTCCTTGCCGTTTGTACCAGCAGGACCAGTTAAGCCGATGTGACCTACGCCGTCTTTACCGGAGATGGAAACTGCATCTTTACCGTCAGCACCAGTGATACCTACCTTACCGTTGTTGCCGTCTGTACCAGCTACACCTGTAGGTCCTGTAATGGATACGCCATCCTTGCCATCTCTACCATCTTTGTTGACTTTGATGGAATCGGCTACAAGGTTTTTATTCAATTTAACGTTAATTGTTGTGTTACCAGTTGTATTATCTTGGTCGATGAACGTCTTAATGTTTTCACCGCTGTAGTTAGCGTCTGCTTCGCTGCCTTCACCTTTTACGATGACAGTGGAACCAAGTTTATTAGTTTGAACGCCACCAACGTTAGCATCAAATTTAAGACCTTTGTTGATCAACGCATCAGAGCTATCTTTAATTTTATCAATTAAGTAATCTACGTTAACTGCTTCGCTACCATCGTTACCAGTTGCGTACGCCACGTTAGTTACATGAGTACCACCAGTTTTATTAGTGTAGGTAGGGCCTTCGTAAGTAACTTTAGATTTATCTACAGTATTTGTAGCAGGGTCTAAGTCGTACTTAACGGCGCGATCTTCTAATTTATCTAGGTTAGATTTAGATGCTACGTCCTTAATAGTTACCGTTTCAGTTTGGTTTGGATGATTTTTATCTTGTACAGTCAACGCCACATCGCCATTGTTATCTACACTGTAGTCGCCATTGGAGCCAGCTGCTTGGTTTTGAACCAAACGATAATCTGTAGAGTTGGAACTTTGATTATTAATAGCTTCCGTAACCTTTTTCAACTGGTCTTCTGTAGCAGCACGGCCACTAACAGCAGTTGGATTTGTTACGTCCCAATCTTTATTATCTAAGCCTGTTACATAGTTTCCAGTATTCGCTGCAGGCGTGCCATCAGACTGTTTACCCATCACAACATCGCCAGCCTTAACTGTTTCAGTAGCAGTTACTGTGTTAAGACCTTTAAGATCTTTTGCCAAACGAACTTTCAACGTATCTGTTCCATCAGATACAACACCGATGTTATCGTCAGTTGTAAATTTAGCTGGATCTGTAATACCACCCTTAACATTGACTTGGTTGTTAAGTTTTTTCTTAATTACAGTACCAGTATCACCACCGTACAACATGCCGTCGTCCATGGTAGCTACTTGGTGTTCCCCATTGTTGTCAGTGTACACAATACGTGTAATACCATCAACACCGTCTACACCTTTTTCGCCTTTCACGCCTTTAGCTGCATCATCGTAACCATTTTTAACAGTCATGTCGATGCCATTAGAACCATCCTTGCCATTTGTACCAGCAGGGCCAGTTAAACCGATATGACCAACACCGTCTTTACCGGAGATGGAAACTGCGTCTTTGCCATCAGCCCCTGTGATGCCTACTTTACCATTATTGCCGTCTTGACCAGCTACGCCAGTAGGGCCAGTAATGGATACGCCATCTTTGCCATCTCTGCCATCTTTGTTAACCTTGATGGAATCAGCAATGATGTCTTTATTCATCTTCACGTTAATAGTTGTATTACCAGCTTTATCTTGTTCGATGAATGTTTTGATATTTTCGCCGCTGTAGTTTGCATCAGCTGCAGTGCCTTCGCCTTTTACAGTTACAGTAGAACCTAATTTGTTAGTTTGAATGCCACCAACATTAGCATTGAATTTCAAACCTTTATTGATCAAAGCATCGGAGCTGTCTTTGATTTTGTCAGTTAAGTAATCTACGTTAACCGCTTCGCTACCGTCGTTACCTGTTGCGTATGCTACATTAGTTACGTGCGTACCACCAGTTTTATTAGTACTGTTGTACGTAGGACCTTCGTAAGTCACTTTAGATTTATCTGCTGTATTTGTAGCAGGATCCAAATCATACTTAACGGCACGATCATCTAATTTGTCCAATTCAGTTTTGGACGCAATATCTTTAATAGTAACTGTTTTAGTAGTACCAGATTTATCATCTTTTACTTTCAAGTCTACTTTATTGCTAGTTACAGTGTACGCTTTATCAGTAGCTGCATCATTTTCAATCAATCGATAATCAGATGAACTTGCGCTCGCCGCTTTCACCGCATCACTAACAGTTTTCAATTGGTCTTCTGTTGCCGCACGGCCAGGTACGAATACAGGATCTGCCATGTTCCAATTTGTATTATCTAGACCTGTTACAAAGTTACCAGTTTGAGTGCCACCTTTATTATCTGTAGCGGTTTGGTTACCCACTGTAGCTGTGCCAGCTTTCACAGTATCTGTAGCCGTTACAGATTTAAGGCCTGTAATATCTTTAGCGAGTTGCAATTGAAGTTTTGCATTGCCTTGTGCATCAACTACTGCAGATGTAACACCGATATTGTTACCTGTTGCAAGGTCAGCTGCATTTGTAACGCCACCGGTTACATCAACTTGTTTGTTCAGCTTCACATTAGATGTAGCACCCATATCGCCTTTGAATTTAAGGCCATCGTTCAATGTTGCTACTTCCTCAGTAGTACCATCTGGTTTTTCGTATACGATACGAGTTGTAGTTGTGCCAGCCGCACCGTCTACACCAGGTTTACCATCACGTGTAATAGAAAGGTTCGTTGTTACACCATCTTTACCGTTAATGCCAATTTTGCCATCTTTACCATTTGCACCAGTAGCCGTTACAGTTTCAACTTCAAGATTTTTGTTCATCTTAACGTCAATTGTTGTGTTACCAGCTGTATCTTGTTTGATGAGTGTTTTGATGTTTTTACCGCTGTAGTTTGCATCAGCTTCTGCGCCTTCGCCTTGTACTGTCACAGTGGAACCAAGTTTATTAGTTTGAGCACCACCTACGTTAGCATCGAATTTCAAACCTTTGTTAATCAACGCATCGGAGCTGTCTTTGATTTTGTCAGTTAAGTAATCTACGTTAACTGCTTCGCTACCGTCGTTGCCAGTTGCATACGCCACGTTAGTTACATGAGTGCCACCGGTTTTATTAGTGCTGTTATACGTAGGGCCTTCGTAAGTTACTTTAGATTTATCTGCTGCGTTTGTAGCAGGATCTAAGTCATACTTAACGGCACGGTCATCTAATTTATCAAGTTCAGTTTTGGACGCAATATCTTTGATAGTTACAGTATTAGTAGTACCAGATTTATCGTCTTTTACCTTCAAGTCAACTTGGTTGTTTGTAACCTTGTAAGAGCCATCAGTTGTATTAGCGGGGTCACCAATCAAACGATAATCACTAGTACCAGCATTTGCCGCTCTTACAGCATCACTCACTTTTTTAAGTTGATCTTCTGTAGCAGCACGGCCAGATACGAATACAGGATCGGCCATATTCCATGCCGTGTTGTCTAAACCAGTTACAAAATTGCCAGTTTGAGTGCCACCTTTGTTATCTGTTGCAGTTTGGCTACCCGCTGTTGTAGTACCAGCTTTCACAGTATCCGTAGCAGTCACTGTTTTAACATTAAGGTCTTTATTCAAAGCCACTGCAATTGTGGAGTCATCACCAGTTTGTGTGATTTTTGTAGTGATATTCGCATCGCCAGATACAGTTACGGTAGAACCAAGTTTGTTTGTCTTAACGTCATTATTATCTGCGTTGAATTTCAAACCTTTGTTGATGAGTTCAGTTTTTGTAGAGTCTAACTCTGTTTTAGACGCAATATCTTTAATCGTTACTGTCTTTGTATTGGCAGGCGTACTAGCATCTTGTACAGTTAAATCAACTTTATTGCCTGTTACAGTATATGCTTTATCAGCTGCAGCGCTGTTTTCTACCAATCGATAGTCTCCTGCTCCCGCTACATTAACTGCATATGTTTTATATGTGCCATCTGTACCTTCTGTAACAGTTGTATTTTGACCAGCAATAACTTTTACAGCCTTTTGAGCCTCTTCACGGATAACAGTTTTACCATCGCTATTAATGTTGGATAGGTCTGTTTTAGCAACCTTAGTAGGATTTACGTCAATAGTATAGTTACGAACACCGTTTGCATCAGGTGTACCACCTGTAAGGGTCATCAAGCCGCTAGTGCCTAAAGAAACCTTTGTATCCATAGCATTTACAGTATATGTTTTTTGACCTGTTGTAGCATCTACAGTAGCTGCTGGAATTGTTACATTATTACCAGCCTCAACGATTGTGCCTAATGCAGTGATATTCTTTTTACCTACATTTGTGATGTTGGAAAGATCTTTATTAGCTGCATTGTCGATTTTATCCTTTGTATCATTTGTTAACGTTACATCGATAGTTTGGTTATTAGCTTTAGTCGTTACATAATTGCCATCGCCTTTTACAGTCAATGTTTGTTTATCTAACAATACATCATTTTTGCCGTTATTGTCATTCGTATTGCCTGCAATTTTAAGGTTTACATTGCGCAATTGAGCTACGTTAACTGCATCTGTATCTTTTTTACCAGCTGCAAGGTTTGTAATTTGACGTGTTTCATTACCAACACTAGTATTTTGACCTACAGATACAGCACCCAATGTGGATGTTGCTACATTGCCTGTTAACGCAGTGTATTTATTGGCACGATTGTCTGCTGCGCTTACATCATAACCAGCTACGCCGGCTGCTGTATTCGCTACAGAATTAGAACCTAATGCTACACCATCCTCTTCAGTTACCTTAGCTTTATAGCCTAATGCAGTGCCTTCATCGCTTGTTGCAGTTGCATCAGCACCTAGTGCAGTACCATAATTGCCAGCTGCAGAAGCACGTACGCCCGCTGCTGTCGCATTGGTACCTGTAGCACCTTTATTATCATAGTTAGCATCAGCAGATGTACCTTTAGCGCTGAAGAAGTTAGTTTGCGCCGCTTCTACTGCTTCTTTTACAGTATGATATGTACTATTTTTAATGCTGAAATCAGGCGCTTGATAGGTAGAACCATTCGCTTGATAGCCTGTATATGTAGGACCTGCAATGGTCATCGCCAAGTTATTATTTACATAACGTAATTGTTTAATCGTAGCTGCATCATTATCGTTTTGACCACCTGCAACGTTAACAATACGACGAGGCGTACCTGTATTACCAACGGCTACTACGCCTGCTTCAGCAGGGTTCATTTCGTTGGTGAAAGCAGCATATGTATTTACTAGAGGATCATTGAACTCTGTGCCTGCACCGAGGGCGATGGAGTTATTAGAAGAAATCTTCGCACCAGCACCTAATGCCATAGAGTTTTCACCAGTAACCTCTGCACCATTACCGATAGCTGTGGAGTTATTACTACTTGCTTTAGATGCTGTACCAATAGCCATAGTACCAGCCTTACTAGCTTCCGCAGTACCACCGATAGCAAGAGCATTCGCTTCTAATGCCTTTGCTTGACCACCTAAAGCGATAGCATTTAACTGTTTAGCTTGTGCTGTTCTACCCATAGCAATAGCATTAGCACCTGTAGCTTGAGCCGTATTACCAAAGGCAAAGGCATCACTAGCAGCTGCGTTTGCAGAATTACCTACTGCCACCGCATTAGCACCACTCGTAGTAGAGTTAGATCCAAATGCCATGGAATCTGTAGCTGCCACACTTGTACGTGCTTTTGTACCAAATGCAAGAGAGCGAGCACCTTCTGTTACTGTATTACCATCGGCATTATATTTAGCACTTGGCGTATTATAACCAGAAGCAACCTTCTTCGTTTCTGCAGCACCGATAGCAATAGACTGGTCTCCTTTTGCTGTAGCAGAATAACCCATAGCAAAGCTACCCTTACCATCTGCCCAAGCTGTTGTACCAATAGCCGTAGCAAAATCAGCAGTTGCTGCAGATTGACGCATCATAGCTAAGGAATTAAAGCCACTAGATAATGTTGCCGTACCAATTGCCATAGAAGAAGCTTTCATGGCTTGTGCATAGTTACCTAATGCAATAGACATTCCACCTACAGCCTTATTACGATTACCAATAGCAATACCATTATAGTTAGCGTTAGTTTCAGTCCTATCTAAAATATCATTATAAGCACCAATAGAAATACCATCAACAAAATTAGCAGTATAACGTTGAGCTGGTATATTCGTCTCTTCTAAGGCTCCCATATTACCAGGATTTTCATAGTTAAATATTTTACTTCCTGTTGAAGCAGGTGTACTACCAACTGCATAACCAGATTGGTTTACAGCACTAATAATCATAGCAGCATTAATAGCTGTAACATTCACACCTACCAACAGCGAAGCTACGGCCATAACAGCGCCCATGCGAGCTTGTGTTTTGCCTATATGCAAGGATTTAACCTTACCACCACCACTTTTTACGATCTCAGAAACTACTACATAACACTTCTTTGTCTTACTCCAAATTACATTGTAAATTCGATTCATAATCTTCCCTCTAGCTTACAATACACACAGATAAGTTCATTTCTCACAATAATTTCACTAAAACTTCATCATTGTTGATTGTTCTAATAATATCAAAATATTTCTATACGGTAAATAAAATTTCATTTTATATTCATCTTTTCTCAGTTTATAAAATAATGCTAATTATGTACACTTTCTAACGCATAAAATAAGCGTTATCCATAAATAACGCTTTTCAATGTAAATTATTCTTATTTATCCCTTATTTTTCTATAGACTATATGATAATTACCCTATTTTTTATGCATTTTTTATAATTAGAAAAATGTTCATTAATGATTTAGTGATAAAAAATTTTACAATTTAAATTTATTAATTTCAGTTTATTGATAAGAAATATTTATAGGGCAATCCCTTTAAGCCTTATATTAGCTTTCATCATGGTATATGCTACACCTTGATATAAATTAATAATCCTTATAATTGCTGATGTTATATATAAATGCACTCTATAATTTGTATAAATAAATATTACTACTAAATCAAAACTCTCTCTAAACACAAAAAAAGACCCATGTATTAGCTATTTTCCAATACATGGGTCTTTTACTATTCTTTTATCTGTACATATATTTGTATATATATTTATATACTTTTACCTAACAGACTTAGATATCAATATACCTTTATATATTATATTAGAATTTGTGTGTGAAGCCAGCGTTTACGCCCCAGTCTGCTTGGTAGTCACCAGACAAACCTGTAGCAACGTCAGCAAATATGCTATTGTTGCTATTAAAGCCATAACGGCCACCGAATGCAAGTTCAGTCCAAGTGCCTTTAAGATCTTGTTCTGTTAATTTCACAACACTACCACTAGCGAATGCAGTTTTTACATTGCCTGTGAAAGCATGACCTGCTGCAAAACGAGTGTAAAGGTTACCATTACCGAATTGTTTGCCCAATTCAAGGCCAAGCTTACCAGAAGTGCTATTCACACCAGATTGGTTAACGGACACATTTCCTACATTGAAATTACGACCACCGAAGTGTGTGAAGTTCAATTGTGCTTGTGGTTCTACATAGAAACCATTAGCGTATTTCAATGTTTTGCCATAGCGAACACCGATGCTATACGCATTGGATTTTGCATCGCCAAACATAGGGTCACCAATTTCATTACGCGCTGTGAAGTCATTAGATACACGACCTACTTGCGTTTCTACATGTACATATTGATCCTTACCAAGGTCTTTCAAACCATAAGCACCAACGGAGAAGGATTTAACCTTACCAGAACCATCGAATACATAGTCTTCAGAACCGCGAAGGTAGGATACTTGACCACCTACAGTCCAGCCACGGCTGATTTTAGCATCATAACCGCCTTGGATGCGTGTGTAATCTGTAGCTGTATCGATACCGCTGCCGGAGTAGCTGTATTTACCGCCACCGATGCGAGCCCAAATACCAGTTGGTTCACCTTGTTGTAATACGCGCGGGCGATACATATCGTCAGCTAATGTACGCCAAGCATTGATATTACCTACTACAGCAGAACGAATACCACGCATATGAGGTGTATCGTACGCACCACGAACAACAGGATTAGGATTTACTGGTGTAGGTGTAGGAGTTGGAACTTGAGGTTTTGGAGCCGGTGTAACAGGTATTACAGGTTTTGGATCTGGAGTTACAGGTGTAACCGGCTTAGGATCTGGAGTTACAGGTGTAACTGGCTTAGGATCTGGAGTTACTGGCGTAACCGGCTTAGGATCTGGAGTTACTGGTGTAACTGGCTTAGGATCTGGAGTTACAGGCGTAACTGGTTTTGGATCTGGAGTTACCGGCGTAACTGGTTTAGGATCCGGAGTCACAGGTGTAACTGGTTTAGGATCTGGAGTTACTGGTGTAACTGGTTTTGGCTCTGGAGTTGGTGTAGGTTTTGGTTCTGGCACCACATAGGAGCCTTGGCCATTACCGTCTTTCCAAGTAATATCTCCTTCTTTTTGGTCTGTAGTCAACGCTTTTTTGTAGCTAGACACGATGCCCTTAGAAGCGATGGATACTGTACCAGAAAGGTTTCTTTCACCTTTTACATAATTTTCATAATAGAATTTATGAGCCAAGTTATCTAAAATCTTGTTTACATTGCTTTCAGAAGAAGTATCAAGATGATCACCTGTTACATAGCCATGCACGCCAGAGCCAGCTGCAGCGGATTTCACGATGAAGTTACCGCCCTCGATATCAGCCGGATCAAGGCCGTCTTTCTTAGAACCTGGTTTAGCATAATTTAAGCCAGTACCACTAGTCATGTCATAAATAACATTAATATGACCGTCCAATTTATTTACATGAATGTCGCTGCGAGAATCTTGTGCAATACGGCTGAACCCTTCACGCGTACGAGTGCCTGTGAGGTTATTAATACTACTGCGTTCCGTTTTACCATCAATCTTGAAAGATTCCAAACCGCCCATGTAATCATGGCTCCACATGCCACCATCAAAGGTCATGTTAATTTCGCCACCCTTATCCTCTAAGGTGTTCACAGCCTTACCGGAAAATTGGTTAGGGCTATTGTGCGCGCGGCCTAGGCCGATATTGATAACAGATGGTTGCTGTTCTTGATGAGGAGGCATCATTTTATCAGATACCAGCACATCACCTTGCATATTGAACACTTTGTGTTTTACAGTACCCGCATCATCGACACCGAGATTAATTTTACTATTATAAGCAAATGCCACTGGATATGGAGACTTCCATGGCGCAGTAGTCACATCCATAACACCGCCATCTACTTGGATGGAACTGTTATTTAGCATGCCTGTAATGAAAGCTGGTTGACGGTAGCGTTTAGGCAATTGAGATGCATCAGGAGTGTCCAAAGATCCAATTGTAACTTGACCACCATCAGATGCAACTACACCATTCGCAGTCGTACTACCTGTACTTTCAAATTTACTATCAGCAGTAGTTGCAAAAATACGTCCATCAGAATTAATACCTGCTGCAGCCCATGTACTAGGCATAGCCAGCGTAGATGACAATAAGGTCATCATAACAGCGGATAATAAAATCTTATTTCTACCTCTCATCCTCTTACACCTCAATAAATACTTCACTTATAATACAATCACATTTGTGAAAGTCTCTTCATCCTAGAATATATATCTATGAGTTGATTTATTAGTCTTTTTTTATGATAAAAGATAGATATATACTCACTTATTAAAGAAACTTAAGACTAACACATTTAAAATATGTATAAAATATTACACTATTTTTAGTGAATTGTAAATGAATTATACTCATTTATTTTAGAAATAATTAAGATTTGATATATATTAGATAAAAATATACCAAAAGAGGCAACGATTGACTCGCTGCCTCATGGTAAATAATAGCCATATAAAGTTGTTTAATATAAACTTGTTTATCCGTATTTGACGATATATGATATAAACCCTATAATATAAACAGATAGCCAAGCGAGTGGTTCCGTCGGGCTCATCTCAAAGTTACAAAAAAGTGAT
>OGKK01000242.1_pt1 | contig 22293 bp, 18 predicted proteins | sample 1572401 | NCBI WGS metagenome assembly OGKK01 (sample SAMEA2582155, study PRJEB24529) | metagenome | biome: Human gut stool | place: China | collected 2011 | reverse complement strand
AAAGCCTCCAAGGAACGTTGCTGCAACCATTTCGGAGAATAGAGCGGTTGCCAATTAATCCACAAGCACATTTTACAGCGTACCAAGTGAGGGCATGTAAAACGTTGAATTGTTGAAGATAGGTGTTATCTTTATGAGAACCAACCACTTATACCCTCAACAAACTCTCAACAAATAGCTCTACACAACAAATTACTGGGCAAAAAAGAAAGAAAGGAATGGTGTTCATGGTTTTCTCTTTTCAACATTATCTTTCTTTTGTTGAGAGATTTGTTGAGAATATGTTGAGCCGTAAATGCCTGATGTTCAATACTTCTTTCATCATATTCAACAATTCAACAAAAATAAGGGGTGTTTTGTCCGTCATTTTTATGAACAGAACTCATCCCCCTACAAGTAAGAATGTCATGCTTATGCTTCAGTACTTATTCACGACAGTACGACAGCGCCAAGCCAACAAACAAGCAAGAGGACATTCAACTAAAGGCGGTTGTTCTTCTATTGAGTTGTAGGATAATGACACTACTTTTCTCTTTTGCCCCGTACAATCTCTTGAAGATGGTGGCACGAAACCGAGCTGCCCCGTATGAGTTTATACGGAAGCAAAGGGCAACAATCATCGGAAAGCCATACAACGTTTGCCAAATGCCATTGGAAGTTTCCTGTTTCTGTTGGACTTCCGACACCGTCAATAAACCATCCTTGTATATTGACCTTATCACAGCATGGAGTTTCATGGCGGTGACATGAAGCATATCAACCAATTCACCCTCACTCATCCACAAGTCTTGCAAGTTGGACGGAATGGATAACATTCCATTTCCGTCCACGGTGATTACAGTCCTTTTCATGCCATTCCCCCCATTGTCGGCATATGCCCCTTGATTCGACTTTCAAAAGCTGATATGTCATGCTCCAATTTAGTACTTGTCACCTTTGCGTAAATTTGTGTTGTGGCGATGTCCGTATGTCCCAGTATCTTGCTTACACTCTCTATCGGCATACCGTAGTTTAAAGCCAAAACTGCGAACGAATGCCGGCTTACATGAAATGAAATTCGCTTCTTGATGCCACACATTTTTGCCACTTTCTTTATACGCTTGTTTACCATGTCAAGTGAGCCAATATTAAACAAGTGCATATCTTTTCTCAATGGCTTGTAACGTTCAATTATCTGTATGGCTGCATCTATCAGTTTAATTTTGAATGGTACGCCTGTCTTTTGACGCTGAGAAACTATCCATGGAGACCCACTTATAATGGCAACATTGTCCTCTGTAAGATTCTTGATGTCAACGAAAGAGATACCTGTCCAACAACCAAACATAAACAAGTCTCTCGCAAAAGCAAAGTTGGGATTTTCCAACTCTATTCCTGCAAATATGTCCAATTCTTCCTCTGTCAAGAACTCACGCTCCTTGTGGTCTGGGTCAACGTGGTACATGGCAAACGGATTTCTCTGTATCTTGCCGTTGTAGTGTGCTGCCGTGACGATATGCTTCAATGGTATGGAGTATATCCAAATGGTAGATTGCGTGAGTCCAATGACATTCTTCAAATACAGACAAAAATCACGGATGAACTCCTCGGTAAGCTCATTCATGGACATATCGCTGCGCTTGTACTGAAATTTGATGAACTCGGCAACGTACTTTCTTACCGTCAGATACTTGCGGTAGGTTCGGACAGCTCGGTCTTTTCCCACGCGTTGGGCAAAGGCTGCGTTCTCCTTGTCAAAAGCTCTGAGTAATGTCTCATACTCCGTACCTATGCCTTGATATGCGTTTCTCACCATTTCAGCGGTAACGAACGCCTCACGGTCGGAAAGCCGTTGGTAATGCTTAGCGATTTGAGCCTTGATGTTATCAAGCGCAAAGTTCACCTCATTGGCTTCCTTGCTTCTGCCTTTGGCTCTGTTGCCCTTGGCATCCCATATCGCCTTGGTCACGCTCAGCTTGCAACTGAACTGTGCGATAGTTCCGTTGATTGTCACACGTCCCATGATAGGGACAATTCCGTTTCTCTCCTTGCTTCCGTTTACATAGAAGACTGTCTTGAATGTACTTCTCATAATTCCTTGCTTTTTGTTCTGTGCAAAATTAAATCATGAGAGTTGCATGGCAAATTCACAACCTGTGCAGAATTGAGAAGTAAAAACCGAAGCCGTTAAAAATGCTTATTAGAGAGTTTCTTTGAGGTAATGACTTGAAAGCGTTTCTACTTCTCAAATCCGCCATTTTCGCATTTCCTCACGAACGTCACTTAAAGCCAACAACTGCCACAACCACTTGAAACTCAAAATAGAAGCCCAAATCTGCTATTTTTTGCTTTTTTAGTCATTCTTTTTCCGAAAAATTTAAGCAAAACTCGCCGAACCTACAAATATTTTTACTAATATTAAGAGGTGTGCAGCAGGTTGACCGGCGACGGAGTGGGGAAATAAATTCCGCTGAAACACTTGTTTATATGGATTTAAATGCCTAACTTTGCAAAAACAATCAAACCATTTTTGTTAAACACGGAGGGCAGAGCATGGCGTCGGGCAAGTCTGGGTGAGACTTCGCAAAGGCTATCAAGGTCTGCTTTGCTCCTGTCGTAGCAGAAACGGTAGCACATTGAAAACAATAGATAAAGACAGATGAATGAGAATTCCGGCAGCAGGAACAGTGTCGGGGTTCTTGTTTTTTTGTTATAGTAAAGAAAAAACATTAATAAAACAAACAAAGAAATCATGGCTTACATGTCACAAGAAGGCTACGACAAGCTCGTTGCCGATTTGAAACAGCTCGAATCAGTAGAGCGTCCGAAGGCTTCTGCAGCTATTGCTGAGGCTCGCGACAAGGGCGATTTGAGCGAGAATGCTGAGTATGACGCCGCTAAGGAGGCTCAGGCTCATCTCGAAGAGAAGATAAACCGTCTGAAGGTTGCTATCGCCGAGGCGAAGATTATCGACACATCGCGTCTTAGCACAAATACTGTGCAGATTCTGTCGAAGGTGGTGATGACAAACCTCGCCAACAAAGCAAAGATGTCCTACACCATCGTGAGCGAGAGCGAGGCTAACCTGCGTGAGGGCAAGATCTCTATCAATACACCTATCGCTCAGGGTCTGCTCAACAAGAAGGTGGGCGACGAAGTGGAGATCAAGATTCCGCGCGGCACTATCCACCTGCGCATCGATAGCATCTCTTTCGAATAAAAGAGGGTGGTGGTAGCACCGCATCAGATATTGGAAAAATCGCCTCATTGGGCGCTCAAAATACGTTCGAAGCCAGAAACCGCAGACAAGGAGTCTGAGGTTTCTGGCTTTCGCGTATATAAAAATATGTGTGAATGCGTGTGCTTGTCCGTTTTTTTCACTAATTTTGTAGAAATAAACTTTTAAAACCTATTGTTATGGATATATTCTCTAAAATCGCCGCAGGCGAGATTCCCAGCTATAAGTGTGCTGAGAGCGAACAGTTCTACGCTTTCCTCGATATCAATCCGTTGGTGAAGGGCCACACACTCGTCATTCCGCGCCGCGAAGTGGACTACATTTTCGACATGGAGGACGACGAGATTGCCCAGTATCAGGTGTTTGCAAAGAAGGTGGCTGTAGCCATCAAGCGCGCTTTCCCATGTATCAAGGTAGGCGAGGCAGTGCTCGGACTCGAAGTGCCACACGCTCATATCCATCTCATCCCGATGCAGTCGGAGAAGGACATGCTCTTCTCTAACCCGAAGCTGAAGCTCTCGGAAGAGGAGTTCCGCGAGATAGCCGACAAGATCTACACCGAGTTCAAGAAACTGTAACACAACAACCCCCGCAATTCAGCTATGAAGAGAAACATTGCCATTATACTCGCTGGTGGAGTAGGCTCACGCCTTGGTATGTCCACACCGAAACAGTTCTTTAAGGTGGCAGGCAAGATGGTCGTGGAGCACACCATCGACGTGTTCGAGCGCAACCAGCACATCGACGAGATAGCCATTGTGTCTAATCCGGCGCTTGTTGCCGACTTCGAGAATATCGTGCTGCGCAACAAGTGGCGCAAGGTGAAGAAGATACTGAAGGGCGGAGCCGAGCGCTACTACTCGTCGCTCTCTGCCATCACCGCCTATCAGAACGAGGATGCCAACCTCATCTTCCACGACGCCGTACGTCCGCTCGTCAGCCAGCGCATCATCGACGACGTCGTGAAGGCGCTCGACACCCACCGCGCCGTGAACGTAGCCGTGCCTTCTGCCGATACGATCATTGAGGTGGACGGCGACTTCATCACGAACATCCCCGACCGTTCTCGTCTGCGTCGCGGACAGACTCCGCAGGCGTTCGACCGCCAGCTCATTGCCGATGCTTACGAGAAAGCGCTCAAGGATCCCAACTTCCGCACTACCGACGACTGTGGCGTGGTGCGCACATATCTGCCCGAAGAGCCTATCTTCGTGGTGCGTGGCGAGGAGAGCAACATGAAGCTCACCTATCGCGAGGACACCTACATGATGGACAAGCTGTTCCAGCTGAAGAGCACCGAGCCCAACGACGTGCAGATTGGTGCTGAGTCGTTCTGCGGAAAAGTGGCTGTGGTGTTCGGCGGAAGCTACGGCATCGGCAAGAACATCGTGGAGATGCTCGAGCAGAGCGGCGCTCATGTCCACTCGTTCTCGCGCGGCGCAACGCATACCGATGTCGGCGACGACAACCAGGTGGCTCTTGCTCTTGCTGCTGTGGAGCAGAAGGAAGGACATATCGACTATGTTATCAACACCGCCGGCGTGCTCAACCGCGAACCGCTTGCTTCGATGGAGTACGACACCATACTGAAGGCTGTGCAGACCAACTATATGGGCACGGTGAACGTGGCTCTGCGTGCTCGTCCTTACCTGCAGCGCACACGCGGCAAGCTCATCTTCTTCACATCCAGCTCGTACACCCGCGGTCGCGCTTTCTACAGCATCTACTCGTCGACAAAGGCTGCCATCGTCAACTTTGTGCAGGCTGTTGCGCAGGAGTGGGATGCCGACGGCATCAGCATCAACTGCATCAACCCTGAGCGCACCAAGACTCCGATGCGCCAGCAGAACTTCGGCATCGAGCCGGACGAGACGCTGCTCATGCCGGAGCGTGTGGCTGAGGCTACGCTGCGCACTCTGCTCACCGACTGCACGGGTCAGGTGATTGACGTGCGCCGACCTGCGGCTGGCAAGTAATAGGGCAAGCCGACGAGTTGACGTGTCGGCTTCTCGGCTTGCTGTTCTTCAACGAAACAATTATAAATGGATTATATAACCGAATTCAAACAGCGCCACCTCCGTCGTGTGCAGCTCAAGCAACTCTCCATTCTTGAGGAGATAGACCGCATCTGTCGCAAGCACGACATCGAGTACTGGCTCGACGGAGGCACTCTGCTCGGCGCCGTGCGTCACGGAGGCTTCATTCCGTGGGACGACGATATCGACATCGCCATGACGCTCGACGACTCGCGCCGCTTCGCCGAGGTGGCTCCTAAGGAACTGCGCAGCGGACTCGTGCTGCAAACGCCCGAGACCGAGAATACCAGAGAGCCGATTATGAAGGTGCGCGACCTCAACTCGTTCTACGTTGAGGGCAATGAGGACTTCTCGCTTGACTACTCTAAGGGACTCTTCGTCGATATCTTCCCGTTCATTCCTTACCCTAACGTGTCGCGCAGCTTCTGCAAGCGTTACGGCAAGGCTATGTCGAAGTGCTACTCTATATTGCACCACTCTCATCAGTACTCGTGGCGTGCTACGTTCGAACTGTTCTACTTCGGTGCGAAGTATCTTTTCTGTAAGTCGGTGTGGGCTGCGGCATTCGCCCTGCGCAAGTGCGACACCTACATTTCTAACGTGCTTATCAACAACGGCTACGGCATCATGCACCGCCGCGACTGCGTGTTCCCGCTTTCCACGATAGAGTTCGAAGGCAAGCGCTTTGCTGCGCCAGCCGACCCCGACGCTTATCTGAGCGACCTCTACCGCAATTATATGCAGGTTCCGCCGAAGGAGAAGCAGAAGGTTCACGCCGTATTCATTCTGCCCGACTTGATTGAGGAGGCAGAAGTAAAGAAGTAGTGTTGTGGCATAAAGCTATCCGCAACACTCTTGCTAACATAATTATTTTATACGAAATGAAGCAGACACAAACCGTAGCGGTTGTGATGTGTACATACAACGGAGCGAGTCGACACCTTGCAGAGCAGCTCGACTCGCTCTTTGCGCAAACCCAGCCGCCGAAGGAGATAATAGTGCAGGACGATTGTTCTACCGACAACACCATGGAGATGCTCGCCGACTATGCCCGCCGTGCGCCCCACGGAGTGCAGATGCGTGTCTATCAGAACGCGCAGCAGCAGGGCATCAACCGCAACTTCTTCTCTGCCATGCGCCGCGCCACAGCCGACCTCATCGCCGTTTGCGACCAGGACGACATCTGGCTGCCTACGAAGCTTGAGGAGCAATGTGCCGCTATCGGTCAGAACATGATGTGTGTCTGCCGCTCCGTGCCGTTCACCGAGACTGGTGCCGAGGTGCGCTACGACAGTCGCCGACCCAACTGCAACCTCATCCGTCTGTTCTATGCCTCGATGATGGGCCACTGTCAGATGCTGCGTCGCGAGTTGCTCGACGTGATACCTACCGAGGAGGAGTGTCCCGAGATATACCGCCGCACATGCTACGACGTGATGACAGCCACTGCTGCTGCGGCTCTCGGCAGCATCGTGCTGCTCGACCGTGTGCTTGTGCGACAGCGCCGCTATGCCGAGGCTGCCACATACGTCGGTGTCGACGCCCATCGTGTGCGGTCTGCCGACAATGCAGCCTACATGGTGTGGTATGGCGTGCGCAACTATTCGAAGGTGAAGCCCTGGATGAACGCCCACTTCGCCGCTCGCCGCGACTTCCTGCTTTGTGTAGAACGCAAGTCGAAGACTGCTCTCCCCACTACCGACAACGCCCTCTTCATCGACGGCTTGCGCTTGCTCAACTACGAGACGGGTAGGGGACTGAAGGCGTTCTTCGGTCTGCTGCGAATGTACGTGCGCTATCGCCACCGCATCTTCTACACCTACGAGACCGACCCCGTTGCGTTTCTGCGCGCCGTGCTCCATCCGTTCATGCAGATATACAACTACCGCTACCTCGTAGGCAAGACCTACCGTTGACATCCGGCGGTCTTCCACGTTACAGCTCCATACATATTATGAAGGTTTATTTCTACCATACGCAGAACATACAGTATTGCCTCCGTCGCATGGCGGAGGGTGAGTTCCCGTCGCATTTCCTCTACGGAGCGTGCCACCTTGCCGACAACGGCGTCGACGTGGTGTATCACCGCTCGCCGAAGCACGAACTCTCCCGACTGAAGACTGCGATCTATACGGCGTGGCGTGTGCTCACCTGCCGCGAGCGTTTCGACGCCATCTACGCCACCCACTACAAAGGTCTCGAACTCGTTGTGCTGCTGCGCGCACTCGGCTTGTTTCGCAAGCCCATCGTCGTGTGGCACCACCAGCCCATCGTGAAGTCGAAGAGCCGACTTCGCGAACTGCTCGGTCGCTTCTTCTACAGAGGTTTCGACCGCCTGATATTCTTCTCGCCGAAACTCGTCGACGACTCGCTTAAGGCGCCGAAAGCCGATCCGCGCAAGCTCGTCGTAGGGCATTGGGGCGCTGACCTCGCCTTTTATGATAAGATAAAAGTTGAACTCAAAGCGGAGCAAGTCTCACCCTCTCACCCAAACGACTCTCAACTCTCAACTCTCAACTCTCAACTCGACTTCATCGCCACTGGCAAGGAGCAGCGCGACCAGCCCACGCTCATCGAAGCGTTCAATCGCACCGGTCGCCACCTTATATTATATATAGGTATCAATCCGAACCCGAACGTGCCCAACCCCAACCTCGAAGCCGTGGAGCGCTGCAAGCCTGCCGACAACATCGACGTGGTGAAGATATGCGGACTGCTGCCTTACGAGATAGCTCGCGAAGTGGCGAAAGCCGACTGCGTTGTCATCTGCTGTCACCGCACACGCTACACCGCCGGACTCACCACCGTTGTGGAAGCGCTGGCTCTCGGTCTGCCCATCATCTGCAGTCGCAATCCGCAGATCCCGGTCGACTTCGATAGTCTTGGATGCGGCATCTCCGTCGAATACGGCGACGTCGAGGGGTGGCAGAGAGCCGTCGAATACATAGCCTCTCACCCCGAAGAAGCACGCAAAATGGGCTGTCGCGGACGCGAACTTGCTGAGCGAATGTTCAACGACGAACGCTGCGCAAAGGAGGTTGCGGAGGTTATAAAGGAAATTAGTTTGTAAAAATTACAAACAATCCTTTGCAGTTTCAAACTTTATCTGTATCTTTGCATAAGAAATTAAAAATGGCTTAAAGAATAATCATTATGAAGGAACTTAAAGGAACAAAGACAGAGCGCAACCTGCAGGAGGCTTTCGCAGGTGAGTCGCAGGCACGCAACAAGTACACATACTATGCATCAAAGGCTCGCAAGGAGGGCTATGAGCAGATAGCTGCTCTCTTCGAGGAGACAGCACAGAACGAGAAGGAGCACGCAAAGATGTGGTTCAAGTATCTGCAGGGTGGTGCCATCAAGGACACAGTAGAGAACCTGAAGGACGCTGCTGCTGGCGAGAACTTCGAGTGGACCGACATGTACGATCGCATGGCTAAGGAGGCTGACGAGGAAGGCTTCGCAGAGATTGCTGCCGCTATGCGTGGCGTCGGCGCTATCGAGAAGCACCACGAGGAGCGCTACCGCAAACTCTTGAAGAATATCGAGGACGGCGTAGTGTTCTCTCGCGACGGCGATTGCATCTGGCAGTGCCGCAACTGCGGTCATATCGTTGTAGGCAAGCAGGCTCCGAAGCTCTGCCCGGTGTGCAAGCATCCGCAGGCGTACTTCGAACTGAAGGCAGAAAACTATTAAAGGTAAAAAGTAGGAGCCGTGGGCATTCCTGCGTATTTTCACAGCACATAGTTTTAAAAACAACCGCTTCCGCAAAACTTTTGCTTCAAAAGTTTTGCGGAACGAAATAAAAAGCGTACCTTTGCACACGCAAAACGCCAATGCCCAGATGGCGGAATCGGTAGACGCGCTGGTCTCAAACACCAGTGGGGCAACCCATCCCGGTTCGAGCCCGGGTCTGGGTACTGTAGACGACTAAGAGTTGGTTTCAACGCTTAGTCGTTTTTTTATGCACTTTCCCCATATATCTCCGTATGTTCCAGATTTAGTTTAAATAATATCAGTTGCGTAAAAAATCTCCCATATCTCCCATTTTTGGATTCCGATCTCTCTAACTCGCTGATTGTGAGCGGTAAGCGAAACTAAAATAGGCTGGTAGATATCTGAAAAATGTAAGTATCTTCCAGTCCATCTCCCAGTCCATCTTCCATCCGATTACCACGCTACGACAACATCGTTGTCCTGCTACGGCAACATTGTTGTCCCGCTACGGCAATATCGTTGTCCTGCTACGGCAATATCGTTGTTCTGCTGCGGAACATCGTTGTCCTGCTGTCAATGTGGAGTCAAATTGCTCCATGCCCCGATAATATTCCTCAAAGAGGAGTGAGTTTTTCAGATTTAATTTGTATCTTCGCCATGCCTATAGTCGGATTCTCTTGTTTCTTTTTGCAACACTAAGACAAGTGTTTCTTCGACATGGCAAAATCCTGGGCCGCCTGGCTTGTCCAAGTAACCGGCTCTGCCGAGCGGCTCAGGTTCTTAAAAGGCTTAATTTACAATAGTGTTGCAGAATTAAGGCTGATAAAATAATGTCGGTTGAAAATGTAATAGTGTCACTTTATAATTTCGTGTAATATATGTCATTGACAGTTTGTATAATAGGTCTGGTTATTGCTTTCTCATTACTTTCGCTCTGGTTTTTTATTAGGGCGAAAGTAAAACGTAATGTATTGAAATGCGAAGATAAGATATCCGATGTCATATCTACAGATGTATTACAGGAAAGCGGAGGAAGCAAATCAACAATCAGCTTGTATGACTACGTAGACATAATATTTGCTGATCAATATATTCGCCCAGAAGAACAAGCGTCTTTTGTAAAAAGTTTAACAGAAAACTTAGATGATGTATTGGCTGTTAATCGTAGCAGGCGCATGTTTGCTGTGGAAAGTGGTATTATTGAAGATTTTGTTTGGCAACTTGATAGTTTAGATAGAACTATCGAGGAACACAACCAACGCTACTGTCAAAAGCAATTAGCGGGTAATGAAGAGTTCTTTGATACAGTATTGCAATATCCATTAGATAAACAACAGCGACATTCAATTGTATCGGAAGCAGAGAACTGTTTGGTCGTGAGTAGTGCCGGTAGCGGTAAAACCTCTTCCATCGTCGGTAAGGTGAGATACCTTATTGACAAAAAGCATGTGGATCCTTCAAGGATACTGTTGATTAGTTACACAAACAAGGCTGCTGCAGAGTTGACCGAGAGGCTGAATACTCCTGGACTTCGTGGTTATACTTTCCACAAACTGGCTATAGATATCATTGGTCAGATGACCAAGCATAAGCCTAGCATTTGTGAGAATGTAGATCACATCTTTGTTGATATCTATAAGCAGCTATTGGAAGACAAAGATTTCCAAGATGCTGTGGTTAGCTACTTTGCGAACTATGAAATAGAACAGGAAGATTGGGAAAAGAGAAAAACAGACAGACAGCAAAGCCTATCTGCAGCGAAGGCAAGTGGATATAAAGCATTGCTACCTGATATGGATGGGAAAGCTATTCATGTCAGAAGTGAACAAGAAAAGAGAATCTGCTTTGCTCTATCTTCATTGGGGGTAAGTTTCCGGTACGAAGAAGCTTATGAACACCCCGTATATGACGAACTGCACTCACAGTATCGTCCTGATTTCTCCATTCATTACACAAAGGATGGAAAAGACTGTCGTGTGTACTTGGAGCACTTTGGTATAGATGAGCATGGAACAGTCCCAGCATGGTTTGCTAAAAACAAGGGAATAACGTGGGACGAAGCTAACCAACAATATTGTGATGGTATAACTTGGAAACGTGAACTTCACCAAGAGAATGGAACAATCTTGTTGGAAACGACAAGTGCCGACTTTAGTAGATTCGACATCAAAGAGAAACTCAAGAAGATGTTGTCCGATGCAGGTGTGCCCTTTAATGAATTGTCTTCAAGTGAGCTTTATGCCATGCTGTTGCCCAAAGGAAGTAAGCAGGAAAAATCGTTTATACGCTTAATTGTTACGTTCGCTACACTGCTGAAAACCAATTGCAAGAGTATTGAAGAAGTTGTATCACAGGCACATAAAGAACGTGACCAGCGCGCAGAGTTTATAATAGAAAACATCTTTGCACCTGTTGTGGCTCGTTATCAAGAATCACTGGCTAAGTTAGAACAGTGTGATTTCACGGATGTAATTTTAGAAGCGACCGCATTGATAAGTTCTGCCCCCTTATCAAGATACGACTATATCATAGTAGATGAGTTCCAGGATATATCTATTGATCGCTATAAATTCTTGCAAGAACTTAGAAAGGGTGAACCTCAAGCTAGACTCTATTGTGTAGGCGATGACTGGCAATCTATTTATCGTTTCTCAGGAAGTGATATGGCATTGTTCAATAGATTCGAAGACTTCTTTGGTCCCACACAGATAGACAGAATAGAAACAACGTATCGGTTTGGACAGCCATGCGTTGGATTATCGTCAAAATTCGTTCAACGTAATCCTGTGCAGTTGAAGAAGAATATCCGACCATTCTCGTCTGCTGCTCATACAGAACTTTTATTTCAGGCTTATGAGCGTGCTCACTATACCGAGACCTTGACCAGTCTGATAGCGACAATCCCTCAAGACAAGAAGATTTACCTACTTGGTCGATATTCATTCGATGATTACTACCTGTCATTTGCATACCAAGGCTATAAGCGCGGAAACCAGTTCTTCTATAATATCAATGGACGAGAAATAGAGTTCCTGACAGTTCATAAATCCAAGGGACTTGAAGCTGATGTTGTTATATTGTTGCAATGCAATAAAGACGTGTTCGGTTTCCCCTCAATGATGAGTGATGACCCTGTTCTCAAGTATGTACTGAGCAGAGGTGATGAATATCCTTTCGGTGAGGAACGTAGATTGTTCTATGTCGCCATTACACGAGCCAAGGAAAAGACGATAGTCATGTATGATAAGCGTTTCCCCTCTGTTTTCGTTGATGAATTCCTGCACCCTGAGGTTGAACCAACTGTTTTTCAAATGTCAATCCACAGAAATGCCAATAAGCATTGGGGACCAAAGGGTGATGCATACCTACGCCGATTATATCGAGAAGGTAAATCTCCTAAAGAGATTTCTAAGCTTATGGGCCGAAGTTATACCTCAATTATATTGAGGTTGCAGAAGTTAGGAGAACTGCAATAAGTAACTTCGATAATTCGCAAATGGAGAAATATTCTAACTTCGGAGAATACTAATAATAAAAAAAATGAGAGTGTGCATTGACCTGCACCAATACATGTGGGGATATAAAAGAAATACGGCGCTACTCTCATCGAGCAGCGCCGTAATCCTATGTTTAACTAAAAATCCTTTTTCGTAATTAATGAAGAGTCTCACGATCCTTCATAGCTACCTGTTAAACAATTTACCTTAAACCTAATAACTAAAAACCTAAATCTATTACTACTAACCTAAACAATCTATTAACCTTTTGACAATGCAAAGGTACGCACAATTCTGAAGATGACAAATGTTTTTAATGTAAATGTCACGAAAGTTACGGTTTTATTGATGTATATCAAATATTATGTGTTCGAACACATCAAAAAATTGTTTTTCATTCTGTTTGTTATGGTTTTGAAGTGTAAGTTTTATGGCTGTTTTTGTTTGAAATCGTAAATAGGGTAGTAGCGGAGGTCTCCGGCCTCCGCCGCACCAAGTCTAACGCTGCTTTCTGCGGAGACCTCCGCCGCACTATGTCTTATGGTAAGTCTTATAGTAACGTCAACGCTGCCTGCTGCGGAGGCCGGAGACCTCCGCTACTAAAAAAGGCTACGGCAAGAATGCCGTAGCCTCCTAAGGGTTATTTGCTTGAATGGTTATTTGCCAGGTGTGAAGCGCAGGGTGTAAGTGTAGTTGCCCCATGACGGCACCTCGTACTGCGAGAGACAGCCGTCGCCGCCACAAGAGTTGTTGCCCAGACCGCGCTGTGCGTAGTCGAAGTGGGCGTATATCTGCGGATTGCGTGTGAGGTCGTACCAGTGGAGCTGCGAGTTCCACATCGAGTCGCCCCATGTACACCAGCGTGTCTCGTCGTAGTGGCCGAGCGAGAAGGCAGCCTGACCATCAGCCTCGATGTTCAGCGAGAGCGGCTGACCGGGCACGCTGTTGTTGCGCAGCGTGAGCGAGCGCATATCCTGGTGGTCGCCGTATGTCTGCGGGTGGAGCATCTCGTCTACCATGTCGTCGACGGTGGTCTGATAGCGTCCGATCATAGAGCCGGTCTTGCGGTCGGCGTAGTTAGACCACGGACCGCGTGCGTAGTATTCTACGTCCTCGAAGCCTGCAGCGAACTGCATGCCGAGACCCATGCGTGCGAGCGAAGCGCTCGGCGAGAATGTCACCTTCATGTCTACCACGCCGTCGGGATAGAACGTGTAGTCGATGGTGTACTGGCAAGCGTTGGCTCTGCCCTTCACGGACAGCGTAGCGTTGTCGCCGCTCTTGGCGAGTGCGCCCGTCACGCTGACGCTGGCAGAGTTGCTGAACGTCGGGCGGAAGTTGCGGTCGTTGTCCACCTTGCGGTAGCTATTGAAGTCGGGACCCTCGGCGATGAGCGCCTTGCCGTTGTATGTCCATGTCTGCATCTTGCCGTTGTTGAAGCTGATGGCGAACTCGCCGTCGACTGTCTTGCCCTTCACGGTCTGACCCTCTACGGTGAGTGCCGAGCAGCTGTTCATGTCGGCGTTGTGAGCGGCGAGCGTCGGGCGCTTGCCAATCTCGAACTGCTGTTCTGCCACGGCGTAGCCCTCTTCAGCCCACAGCGTAGCCTCCTTCAGGCGCAGCGATACGTTGAGCAGATATTCGGCGTCGTTTGTGATGGTTGTGGTGTACGGTATAGCTACCTTGACCTCTTTGCCAGCAGCGATGGCAGGCTTTTCTGCCGTACCCTCCTCAACGATGCGTCCGTCGCGCAGCACCTGGTATACGAGGTCGTAGTTATCGAGGTCGATGAACGAGTTCTTGTTCTTCAGCGTGAGCTTGCCGTCGTAGAAGTCAGTGAACGCTGCGTTCTGATATACGCGCTTCACCTCAGTGAGCTTGCCCGTCCATGCACGGTCGGGCGTGATGAGTCCGTTGTTCACGAAGTTGCCCTGGAAGCCAACGCCCACACCGCCTGTAGAGTTATAGTCGTAGCCCGAAACCCAGTAGTTGAAGCCGTTCTTGCTCTTGCGTTCGCCCTTCACGAGGCGTGCAGGGTCGTAGAAGCTCTGGTCAACCCAGTCCCAGATGCAGCCGCCGAGGATGCCGTTGCTTGCCTCGATGACGTCCCAGTACTCCTGCAGGTTGCCCACAGCCTGACCCATTGCGTGTGCATATTCGCAGATGAAGTAAGGCTTGCCTGCATATCCGTTGCTGCTGCCGCTCACGCTGCTCACTGTAGGATACATTGAAGAGCCGAGGTCAGAGTAGCTCATGTTGCCCTCGTAGTGGATGAGGCGGTCGTCGAGCTGGCGAATCTTGCTGACGCTTGACGAGAAGTTGCTTGCGCCGCCCGACTCATTGCCGAGCGACCAAAAGATAACGCTCGGGTGGTTGCGGTCGCGCATCACCATGCGCACCTCGCGGTCGTCGATGGCTGTGCGCCATGTAGAGTTAGAGGCGAGGTTCTGGTTGAAGTGGCACTCCACGTTCGCCTCGTCCATAGTGTACAGACCGTAAGCGTCGAACATGGCGTACATCTTCGGCTGGCGCGGATAGTGCGAGGTGCGCACCGTGTTCACGTTAGCCTGCTTCATCATCTCCACGTCGCGCAGCATGGTCTCCATGTCGATGGCGCGTCCGTATTCGGGGTGAGCGTCCTGAGTGTTCACACCCTTGAAGAACACGCGCTTGCCGTTGATGTAGACGAGGTTGCCCTTCTGCTCAATGTTGCGGAAGCCGTACTTTGTAGAGAATACCATCTCGTCGGCGCCGTCGGCAGTCTGCTGCTTCACTACAACGCTGTAGAGATACGGGTCTTCGGCGCTCCAAGCACGTAAGTCACTTAGCTCACCGATTGTAGCGTTGATGATCTTGGTTTCAGTGCCGCTGTATTCGGCAGTAGCCGAGCCTACGGTCTTGCCCTCATGGTCGAGCAGTTCGACGAGGAACTTCTTAGCAGCCTCCACGCCGTCGCGGTTGTCCACCTTCAGCGCCACCTTCAGTGTGCCGCTTGTAGCGTCCTCGCTGAGGTTGGGCGCTGTGATATAATGGTCGGCAACGAACACCTTCGGCGTAGCCACAAGATAAACGTCGCGGTGAATGCCCGAGAGGTGCCACATGTCCTGACCTTCGAGATAAGAGCCGTCGCACCAGCGGTAGACGCGCACCGAAAGCTGGTTGTCGCCCACCTTGGCGAAGTCGGTGATGTCGAACTCGGCGTCGGTGTTAGAGTCCTGCGAGTAGCCTACGTACTTGCCGTTCACCCAAACCACGGCAGCACTGTACACGCCGTCGAAGTGAACGAAAAGACGCTTGCCGTTCCACGATTCGGGCACGCTGAACGTGCGGCGGTAGAAGCCAATAGCGTTATGATCCTCCACGCCGTAGTAGGTGTAGCCCACGTTGGCGTTAGGCGGATTGTTCTGGAACGGGTAGCCCACGTTGGTGTATACCGGAGTGCCGTAGCCTGCCATCTCCCAAGAGAGCGGCACGCGGATGTTGTCCCATGCAGAGTCGTCGTAGTCGGCAGCGAAGAACTCGCTTTCGCCAGGACCGTTCTGTGTTCCGGGCACGAACTTGAACTTCCACTCGCCGTTGAGCAGCTGTGTCTCGGCGTTCTGCGGAGTGAGCCACGGCTCGTTGAACGCAGCGTCGCTCTTCATAGCCTCTACCGATGCGTAGGGAATGAACGTAGCGTGAGCATCCTCCTTGTAGTCGCCCACCTTCTGCTGGTTCTGAATCCACGAAGCGTCGAACTTGCGCTCTGCAGTTCCCGTTCCGCCGCCACCGGTTTCGCCGGTAGAGCCGCCTTCCACGTCTTCGAGCGAAATCTCCTTGTACGTAGCCCAAGAGCGTGTGTTGCCCTGCGTGCTGCCGTAGAGGATAGACGACATGGCGAGGATGTTGCTCACAGCAGAAGCGTCGCAACGCTGTACGCCGTTGATGTACAGACCGTCAGACTTCAGCTCGATGGTGAGTTCGCCAGAGATGTTTTTCAATATTTCATAATGAGTTCTGCTTCCTGGATCGAAGCAGTCGAGCTCCAATTGGCTATTATTCTTTGTGTAGAACAGATGTATTACGTTGACGCCGCCCCATCCGTTTGCGCCCTGCAGGTCGTCGCCGATAGAGAGGATGTTCTCGTTTTCTTTAGAGTTGTCGCAAGAGCTGAGGTCGAGCACAGCCTTGAAGCTCTGCTTCTGGAAGTTTATCGCCGTCTCGTACTTGAACGACGCGCCGTTAGGCGTATAGTTGGTGAGTAGCGACTGGCGTGCCTGCACCGAAAGCGTGCCGCCGGCGAGGAGGCACACAAGAGAAAGCAAGAGCACGAGGCGCTGTTTGATGTTTGCTATCATAATGTTTTTAGGTTTGTTGTAATATCTACTATATATATAATGTGTGACAGCTTACTTCTTCAGCAGCGTTTTCTTGCCGTTCACGATGTATATGCCCTCCTGCAATCCGTCGGTGTTGCTGTCTGTGCGCACCTGCTGACCGCCGATGTTGTGCACGCCCTTGGTATAAGTCTGCTTCTGCTCGGTCTCTACGCCGTCGGTCTTCACGTCTTCGATGGCAGTCTCGGGCGTATTGGCGTCTACGAGCAGCCATTGTGCAGCCTCAAACTCCTTGCCCGGCATCTGCGGCATAGCGGCAATGCGGTTGTAGACTGAGTTCTGGTAGAGATACATCGAAGCACTCGCCTCTGTGTTGCGGCTCGAAATGGCGTATTCTTCGGTAGAACTCTCCACCGGCTCAATGCGCCACTCGCTGAACGTGCCGCCCTTTGCAGACGGCGTGCCCCAAAGTTCGGCTCCCCACGCTGTGTCGCCCGACATGATGCGGTAGAATCCCGGAGTGGTTGCGCTCTCGATCTGTTCGAGCGTCACCTTCACCTTCTCGCCACCAAGCACAAGACGTCCGTCTTCGGTGCCGAGGAACTGTTTCTTGCCGACATTGTAGAGACAGTAGGTGCCTCCGCTTTTCGGCGTCTCGCCCTTGTAGTCTTCGGCTGCTACGGCTGTACAAGTGCCGAGCAGCGCAAGGGCTGTAAAGAATAATTTGTTCATATTGGTTTGTTATTAGTATGTATTAGTATATTCGTTTTTTATATGCTCTCTAATAATTTGTGCATTAAACTGCGTTCTGTAGTACGTAAGAGGTCTTAGGTTGTACGGTTAACTGCCGCCTATTGCGGCAAGCTAACCGTGATATAATCTGTAGTTGTCGCTTATTTGTCGTCGGCAACCATCTTTTTCGGTCCGCGCACGCGTTCGTTCTGCTTCACTCCGCTGCGTATCTCGATGTTGATGCCGTCCGAAATGCCGGTCTGCACCTTGCGTCGCTCGTATGTCTGCTTGTCGCCTTCGCCCTTTATCACGTAGACGTACGTGTCGTTGCCGTCGAACTCTATGGCGCTCTCTGGCACAGCCAGCACGTTCTTAGCTTCAGCCAGCACTATCTCTGCGTTGGCGCTGTAGCCCGAGCGTATGTTCGCAGACGAGGACGGCAGATTCACGGCTGCCTTTATCTCAAACTGGTTGGCGCCGTTCTGCTCCGTAGCTTTCGGCGAGATGTACTCCAGACGGGCGTCGAACTTCAGATCCTGCAGCGCGCCAATCGTAATCTTCATGTTCATTCCGGCGGAGAGACGACCCACCTCAGTCTCGTCGATATTGCCGCGGAAGATGAGGTCGTTCATGTTTGCGACGGTAGCTATTGTGGTTCCGTCGTTGAAGGTGTTGGCAAGAATGACGGAGTTGCCCACCTTAACCGGTATGTCGAGTATCAGACCCGTGATTGTGGAGCGTATGAGCGTAGAAGACGCCGAAGCGTTCGACTTCGATACGCCGTCGCGCACTACCTCCAGGTTGTCCTGCGCCGCGTCCACCTCCTCGCGAGCCTGGCGCAGAGCCTGCGCTATCTTGTCGTATTCGTCGGCAGCGACGAGTCCTTTGTCGAAGAGAGCCTTCTCGCGGTCGTAGTCGGTTTGCGCCTGCTTGCGGTTTATCTCGGCAAGACGCAGACGCGACTGGGCTGCGCTGAGCGAACCCATGTCCGGAATCACCTTAACCTTTGCAATCACCTCGCCCTGCTGAACCGTTTCGCCAGCCTCTTTGAGTATCTCGGTGATGATACCCGAGATTTGCGGCTTCACGTTCACCTCGTTGCGCGGCTCAATCTTGCCGGTGACGACGGTGGTCTTGCGGATGTTCATACGCTGCAGTGTGAACTCGTCGTAGACCTCTGGTTGAGGCTGCGACTTGATGTAGAGAAACACGAATGTTCCGATGAAAACCACGGCAACAAGTGCCATGAGGATGTATTTGATGTACTTTTTCATAAGCTGGGTTATTTAGGGTCTAAGCCCTCCCCGACGGGGAGGGTTGGGAGGGGCTACTCGTCGCGCATGGCGTCTACGGGTTTAATTCTCATGGCTCTCATGGCAGGCGCAAGTCCGGCGAGCACGCCGAGCAGCGAGAGCATGGCTACAGCGCCCACGGCTGTCCAGAAGCTAATCTGAAAGTGAGCCTTGACGATGCCGTCCGTTGTGTTAGCCATTTCGAGCGCCTGCAGGATAAGCACCACGAAGAGTATGCCGCTCATGCCGGCTATAGCTGTGAGGAGTATGCTTTCTGAGATGATTTGCGAGAGAATGCTTCGCGGTGTGGCGCCTATTGCACGGCGTATGCCGATCTCTGTTGTGCGTTCGCGCACGGTCACCATCATGATGTTCGATACGCCGATGGCTCCGGCGAGCAGCGTGCCTATGCCTACGAGCCAGATGAGTATGTTGACGCCGCGGAACATGCTGTCGACCATCGAGAACATCATCTCGGTGTTGAATATCATCACGCCCTTGTCGTCCTTCGGACTCACGTCGTGCGCCTGCGCTATCACGCTGCGTATGCGGTCGGTGATGTCGCTCATCTTCACGCCGGGCTTTCCGGTCATGCAGAGCAGGTCGATGTTGTGTCCGCGGTTGTACACTTGCTGCACGAGCGTGATGGGCAGCACCACGGCTTGTTCGTCGCTGCCGTTGATGTTCATGTTGCCGTCGCTGTAGTTGACACCCACCACATTATAGTATATGGAGTCGATGCGAATGAGCTGACCGCACGGGTCGCCTCCGCCGGTGAAGAGCGACTTGTACACTTGCTTGCCGATGACGCAGACCTTGCGTCCCTGACTGATGTCCATCTCGTTGATGTATCGTCCGTAGAACATCTTCGGCGTAGTGACCTCCTGCATGTCTGGCATCACGCCCTTCACAGTGCACGAGGCGTGCTTGTCGCCGTGCGTTGCGCCGGCTCCCCATCGCGTGATGGTAGGCGTAACGACGTCGAGCTCTGGCACGTGCGCCTTGAGTCGCTTCACGTCGTCGTAGTTCATCACCCACTGTCGTCCTTTGCGGAATCCGTGGTAGGGTATAGTGGTCTGCTGCGCCCATACGACGGCAGAGTTTGTGGCGAATCCGTCGAGGTTCTTGTTGATAAGCTCCTTGAGTCCGTCGCCGCCGCCGATGAGTCCGACGAGCATGAACACGCCCCAAAACACGCCGAATCCGGTGAGGAAGGTGCGCGATTTGTTGCGAGATAGCGTGTCGATGATTTCACGCAAGCGGTCGGTATCGAATCTTATCATTGTTTTCTCTTTTTTTTTACTAAGCCGAACTAAGCCTCTTTAAGCCTTCCTAAGCCGTTGCTTCCTAAGCCGAACTAAGCCTTCTTAGGCCTTTTTAAGCCGAGAGGACTAACGCTAACTAAGCCCTCCCCGACGGGGAGGGTTGGGAGGGGCTCCTACTCAGCCCTCAGCGCCTCAATCGGTCTGATTCGGGCTGCCTTGCGAGCGGGTATTAGTCCGGCGAGCGTGCCGGCGACTATCATCAGGAGTGTGGCTTTTATGCAGGTGTCGAAGCCCACGGTAGGGTTAGTGAACATCTGTATGGCGAAGAGTCCGTTGTCGATGGTTTCCTTTCCGATGGTGGCGTCCATATACTGGTTGGCGGCGATGCCGAGCAGCATGCCTATGTAGCCGAAGAAAGTAGTGATGGCGACGCTCTCGATGATGATGAGGCGCAGGATAGACCACGGCTTGGCGCCGATAGCCTTGCGTATGCCGAACTCGTGAGTGCGTTCGCGCACGGTGATGAGCATGATGTTCGACACGCCCACGATGCCCGATATGAGCGTCAGTATGCCTATCACCCAGAGCGCCGTACTCAGCAGTCCGTTGGCGGTATTCATGCTGAGCGCCTGCGTGAATCGGTTCCATATCCATACGGCGTTTTCGTCGTCGGGCGCGGCGCGGTGCTGTCGGTTTATCCTCGCACGATAGTTGGACTCGAACGCTGTGTTCTCAGCCTCCGAGTTGAGATTGCTGAACGAGAAGACGATGTCGCCCGTCTTGTCGCCCTTGCTGTATATGGCGCGGAACGTCGTGAACGGTATGAAGGCGTCGTTGCCCATGCTGTTCTTCTGACTCTCGTAGATGCCTACCACGCGGAAGGCGAGCGTCGTTGTACGTATCAGCTGTCCGTTGAGTGCGAGCGGCGACTGCGGCAGCAGTTCCTTCGCCATGTCCGAGGAGATGACTATCGACTTGCGGCGGTCCTTAAGGTCGAGCTCGTTGATGAAGCGTCCGCAGACCATCGTGCGCTTGTTGATGTAGATGTCGCTCGGGTAGACGCCGCTCAGCTTTATGCCCGTGGTGTAGTTGCTGCCGTTGACGAGCGTCTCGCCCTGCTGCGACAATTCTGCGCCCACGGTCTCCACGTTGTCGTGGAAACCCTCCTTGGTGATGCTCATGTCCTTGTCGTTCAGCTCCACGGAGCGCCCTTCGCCCAGTCCGTCGTACGCCTTCGACGTCTCGCCGCCGTACACCACCATTGATGTGGCGAGGTATCGGCTCGAGTTGCCCATCATGGCGTTGATCAGACCGTTGCCCGCACCGAGCAGCACGATGAGGATGAAGATGCCCCACGCCACGGAGAAGCCCGTGAGCGCCGTGCGCAGCCGGTTGTGCTTGATGGTGGTGAGTATTTCGATGAATATGTCGCGCATGTGCCTTTACTTCATTATGCCGTTGATGCCGAATGGACGCGCCGTATGGTCGAGGTTTTCCTCGATGCGGCCTATTACGCCGTCCTTTATGTGTACAATCTTGTTGGTCTCGTTAGCCACGCCGCTCTCGTGCGTCACGACGATGGTCGTCACTCCCTCCTCGGCGTTCAGCCTTTTCAGCAGTTCCATCACCTCCACCGACGTCTTTGAGTCGAGTGCGCCCGTAGGCTCGTCGGCGAGAATTATCTGCGGCTTCGTGATGAGCGCCCGCGCTATAGCTACGCGCTGCTTCTGTCCGCCCGACATCTCGTTGGGGTAGTGGTCTGCCCACTGCGCCAGTCCGAGTCGGTCGAGATACTCCATCGCCAGCTTGTGGCGCGTGCGTCGTGCCACGCCCTGATAGTAGAGCGAAAGTTCCACGTTCTCCACAGCCGTCTTGAACGCAATGAGGTTGAACGACTGAAAGATGAAACCTATCATGCGGTTGCGATACTCCGCAGCGCGCGTCTCCGAGAGGTTCTTGATGAGCGTGCCGCCGAGCAGGTATTCGCCCGAGTCGTAGTTGTCGAGAATGCCGAGAATATTGAGCAGGGTAGACTTGCCCGAGCCCGACGCACCCATGATAGAAACGAACTCGCCCTCGGCAATGTCGAGCGTGATTCCCTTCAGCACATGCAGCGGCTGCGCACCCTGGTAAGTCTTGTTAATATCTTTCAGATGTATCATATATATCAATACTCTGTTAATTCTTATGTAATCGATTGAAAATGAGAGAGTTAATTAAC
>OGKK01000229.1_pt1 | contig 22925 bp, 18 predicted proteins | sample 1572401 | NCBI WGS metagenome assembly OGKK01 (sample SAMEA2582155, study PRJEB24529) | metagenome | biome: Human gut stool | place: China | collected 2011 | reverse complement strand
TCAACTATTCATCCGTGTCCGTGATGCCACTCGTTTGACATTGCGGACACTTTTTATTTTTATGATGGCTATGAAGAAGAAATAGATAATTATAGCAGTTTTGGTTATCTCACTTGTTGCATCTTATATCTTATGTGATACGAAACAAAATGATGCCGATATTGATTCCGTTAAAGCCGAAGAATATACGGCAGTCTAAGAAAACAGTATTGACTTGGATTCCATTGCAGGAACATATTGCGGTGTGTTGCCACCTAATGTTGAAACAACACTCACACTAAATGAAGATGGAACGTATTGCTTGAAGCAGGAATCTACAAACGATTCGGATAGTAGTGAAGTGTTGAACGGTATCTTCAAAGTGCTTGACGGCAGTATTCTGATGTTAGAACATTTGTCAAGTGGTTATAATATATTTTACAAGATAAAGAATGATAGTTGCATTATCTAATAGATTCATTTGGGAATGAGCCAAGAAGCGCAAAGACCGGTGTACTGAAGAAAAAATAATAAAAATAAAACCCGTGGGTTGTTGTGTCTCACTCACGGATTTTATTGATATTTTCTCCTAACTAATTATATATTCTTTTTATAGCAAAAATCTTTATAATTAAGGCTCTTGTAATTTCCTACTAGACTTTTCATCACACTTATAATGTAAATTTCCAGAAGAATCTGTATAAAAATACTTTATTATATTTACTTTAGCTCCCATCCCGTTATGTCTTATTACATATTGAGTGTTTGGTAATAGCCTTATATAGGAAGGATTATACCGAAATTCTTGCTTATAAGAAGACGATTCTATCGCTTTAAATTTCTTTGATATTCTTTTTTTTAAACAAATAGTATCCACCTCTCTACATGTTCCCTTTGTCCGCAAAAAGAAGTCATATGTATAAGATTTGCTAAAGCTATCTAATGGCTCAATAGAAAAATGCAACAGATTGTAAATATAAAAAGTCTGTTCCTTTTCATTGAATTCTACATCATGATTGTCACATGAACAAATCAAAAATAAACACATGAAAATTTCTATTATATATTTCATTCTCAAAAATCTATTGTGAATAGCCAAATCTTGACCATTCTTGTTAAACTTGTTTGTTAAGACATTTTTTATATTGGGCGGTATTCACCAATTGTGAAACCGCCCAATTTGAGGTGTCTATAACAGGGTTTCATACAAATCTTTTTCTTCTATCGCAAAATTGAAGAAAATCAGATTCCAATATAAAACGAAAGCACGAAGTTGTTGCTTCCCAAGGAGGCCACGAAGTGGTGATGAACGGAGAATAACACTATTCACTCTCTCTCGGAGGGTGTGACAAAAGTTCTTTTTGTACAAACACTCCTTTCTCGAACTTCCATTTTCCAAACTCATAATCAACGGCAGAACCACGGCTGAAAGATTCAATAATCTTTTCTTTTTCGTTAAGCGTAGGATTGGGAATATCATGGAATGATGGAACAAACAAGAACTTCTGCTTGACTTCATTCCAGACATAAGCATCCCAATATTCCACACCTTGATTTCCGAATTGTCCCAAATATACCAACAGATCTTTATTGCCATCAAACGTCACATCAGCCATCAGACAGCTATCCTTCCGGCCACCATTTGGGTCAAAGGTATCGTCCTTTGGATAAGAGAAAGGTATAATTTGTACAGTTTTCTCCCCTCGCATAATAAATACTTCAAAATCGAAATCCTTGGACTTGGGAGATTGTGTTCTTATAACAGCGTTAAGCGTATCTTCCGATGCAATATCTTGCTTGGTAAAGACCTTGCCCGAAATCACACTATCGGTGTCAATAGACATGCTGTCTTTGGTAGGGTTTCCCTGCCCCACCTTACTTTCCTTGCAACCGAAGATCAACATCAAAGAAAGTATTACTAATGTACTATCGATAATTCTTTTCATTGTCTTTAAATATTTTGATCATTTCATTGCGTTATTTTTTATTATTGTATGCAAAGGTAGTGCTTTGAGCCTTTAAGCCACTATCACACAACCCCTTTCTTTGAAAAGAACGTAAAATCAATAGTATTATTGCGATTATTGTGCGTTTTATGTCTTTACAGTATCTTTTGCTATATCTTGACTCCACTCCTTAAAAAACGCAAAACGAAAGCCTTCTGGAAAGAGTATGATGCCTGACGCTTCCTGAAGGACTTTAAAGATATCATTCAAAATGCTGACGATTTTGGGCAGGCGATTTTCTGGCTTCTCAAAATACAATATGATATAGAGCAGATAGAAGAACTCTGCAAAGGTCAGAATGCCTCTTCGCCTACTGAGATGATTGATCGTGGTTCGATCTATGCCAAATTGGGCACCCAACTCTGTCATCGTATAGGATTCTCCCGTCGCTGGATTAAAAAGATGATGAATTAGTTCGGAATAACCAATAACTAAAGTGCTCATATCAATATTGTGGGCGCTTTTCACATGTGATGCTAACTTCTCTTTTATTCTGTTTTTGGTTTGTATCATGGAATTGTTATTAAGTTTTAAAAAAAGCAACTTGCTTTTAATAAAAACTTAAAAAATGGCCATTTATTGTACGGTCGTACATTTTTCTCGCCAAAAAAATCATTTCTACCTACTTTTGCTGCACGTTTTTAAAATTAAAATAAAAAATGAATACAAAAACAATAACCATATACGGCAGGTCTCCACCCTCAAAAAAATGCCTTTTAGAGGTGTGAACCCTTTTTTACAGGGTTCACTTTTTCGGGCAAGTGGTGAACCCTTTCTTTTTAAATATATATAGACAGCGCGTATATAAAGATATAAAGAAATGATAATCAGATAGTTATAATACCCTTATTTATACCTTATTTCGTATAAAAAGTAGGGTAAAAGCCTCACTATTCACCAAAGCTTCACCTAAGGTTCACTCTAATGGCACTTAGAAAGAAGGTGCAAAATTTTAACAAAATAATTAAAACCTACAAAATGAAAGTTAATCAAAAGGGAATGGACGCCCTTCATCGTCCATCATTTTTTCAGTCGCTCAACTCTAAAATGAGCTGTCCGATCAATGATCTTCCTCAGATCGAGTCTTACATCACCCAGGATACTTCTATCAAGGGCTTTACCGAGGCCTACAGAAAGCGCTTGGCTATCGGAAAGAAATGTGCGGATGAACTGAAAGCGCTGACTCCGGGTATCTCCATCGCCGTGGAATTTGACGGCAAAGGCAGAGAGATTGACAACATCAAGGGGGCTACTGGCTTGGGACTCATTGACATCGATGGACTGGATGAACTGGAATTGGAGGCGGTCTTCAGTAAAGCTTCTCTTGCCAGCTACTCCTGCTGCATCTACCGCACCATCAGCGGTCATGGTTTGCGCATCTTCTTCAAATACAAAAGACCGGATGACTGCAAGCTGTCGATGATCGACCTCTACGAGTTGTCTCTTAACAAGGCTATCAACTTCTACGAGATGCTCTTGGGGAAGGAGGCTGACAGGAAGTGTACTGACTTCACCCGCCTTTCGGGGTTGGCTCATGATGAGAAGGCGTTCTTCAACTGGGATGCTGCTCCCATCTGTATCTCTGACGGGGATATCCACAACTTTGAACTGAAGAACACAAAGCCTACTCCACCTCACGACGCCGCTGCTGTCAAGAGAACCAGAAAACCGGGTGGCGGCAGAAAGAAAGCATCGAGCATCTGCCAAAAACCTACCATGGCCTTGGTGGCTCCTCATGTAGAGAATCTCATGAAGCAGTGGGGATTGGCATTTGAAAGTGGCAGTCACAATGATTACGTCAACCGATTTGCCTGGACCTGCAATCTCTACGGCATCCAGAAGGAGGAGGTGATAGTCTATGCCCAGGAGCATTTCTGCGGCGACTATGCCCCAGCCATCAGCGTGATCAACTCCTGCTATAAGCATGGCACCAGCCGCTTCGGTTCCTGGACTTTCTATACCAAGGATCAGGATCTGCCAGCCCGCCCTACCATCCGTTTCATCAAGCAGTGGCTGCTCTCCCGTCTGGAATTCCGCCGCAACAAGATGACATCCAAGATTGAAATCCGCAATCTCCTCGTAGAAAATGCCAAATACAAGAAGTGGACCAACTTGGAGGATACCATCAAGAACTCTATCTGGGTGGAGATGAACGAATCTAACATGGACGTTTCTATGAAAAAGTTGGAGGCTATCATCGACAGTGATTTCAGCATGGATTTTGATCCGTTGGAAGAGTACCTGAAAGGCTTGGCACCTTGGGACGGTGAGCATGACTACATCGGCGAACTGGCTGACCGTATCACCATCGAAGAGTTACCGGGTTACTTCCACGACCAGGAGCAGTTCCGCTATTTCTTCAAGAAATGGTTTGTCGGCATGGTTGTGGGTTGGGTGAATCCTACTGTGATAAACCAGACTATCCTCATCTTAGTGGGCAAAGGTGGTATCTACAAGACCACTTTCTTCAACTATCTGCTGCCGCCAGTTCTCAGAGCGTACTTCCTCAACGATTCTTCTGCCAACTACATGGACAAGGATTTCCTCGAGGCGTTCTTCAGCATGGCACTGATCTGTCTGGACGAGTTGGAGGCCATCTTCGGCAAGAACCTGAGTGCCTTCAAGAGCAACATGACCAAGCAGAAATTCTCTATCCGCCGTCCTTACGACAAGTACCGTTCGGAGCTGAGACACAGGAGTTCATTGGCTGCCACGAGCAATTCCATACAGATTATCCCGGATGAGGAGAACCGCCGTTACTCTCCTTGGCAGGTGAAGTGCATCGTCAGTCCGATAGAGAATCCTCTTGAGTACGACAAAATCTATGCTCAGGCTGTGGCGCTCGGTCAGAAGGTGGTGGAGAACCGCAAAAAGGGTTTGATGAACGACTGGGTATATTGGTTGACCAACGAGGACATAGAGAAAATGAAGGTGCACAACAGATACTTCATGGTTGTCAACTTGTCTGAGGAACAGGTGAAGCGTTTCTACACCGTGCCGGACATAAAGAAAGCTGAGCAATATGGCACCAGACTGAAGTTCCGATACAATGCGGAGATCATGGAGCGTATCTGTACCAATCCTGCAATGCGCCAGAACATAACTTCTCAGAGTATCGGCTACACCATGTCAAGACTTGGTTTCCCTAAAGCTCACAGAAGCAAGGGAAACGGCTGGTGGGTCATAGAGAAAGAGGGTGCCGAGATCAATACTGATGCGCTCTTTTCTATGGCGGATGCACGTTCAAAAGAGGAGGATTGCAAATAACTTATTTAGAGGTCGGAAATGACTTATTTACGAATTGGAAATGACTTATTTACGAATTGGAAATGACTTGTTTGTAGATCGGAAATAACTTGTTTGTAGGTCGAAAATGACTTGTTTCTGAGCTGCGTCTGTCTTTAACTGAAAGTAGTATACACCTTTCTTGTTATACTTACTGATTTACTATACACATAATTTACTTTCTTACTAAAATACTATACACAATCAGAAAAGCCTTACTGAAATGGTTTACACATCAATAATCTTTACATATGTGCTTTGACAACACCTCCTCTGATGCAAAGTTAATATTTTTTATTGATTCTACCAAATAAAACCATGAAAAACACCACGGTGGTTTGCTTCACGGCTGGAGGCGTGAAGCCTCCAAAGAGTGCTTCTCTCTCATGACTTTTGGTGTGAGCATCCCATTGCTATAGTGTAGTCTCTCTTCATTATAGAACTTAACGATTCCCTTCATGATATTTTTTAGAGCTGCCAAGTTCTTGGGTCTCTTCATTCGATAGAGCCATTCTTGCTTGACAATACCATTCACTCGTTCCGCAATGGCGTTGTCAGTAGGCTTGTAATCCTCTGTCATGCTTATGCGAGCACCTATTTCCTTCAGGCGATTCACATATGCGTTGCAGCAGTATTGAGATCCCCTGTCGGAGTGATGAATTAGATGAAGCAGACTCTCTGCGTCAGCTTGACATATGGCCTGTTCTAAGGCTTCTTGCGTGTTGATGGCAAGTAAAGTGTCGGAAACAACCCAGCCAATAATCTCATGCGTGAAAGCATCTGTTATCAGATGAAGGTAGCAAACGCCCTCATCTGTGTCCACATAAGTAATGTCTGCAACCCAAAGTTGGTTGGGTGCAGTAGGAACAAACTCTTTGACCAAGTTCTTGTATTTACGATAGTTATGGTTCGAATTTGTCGTGTGTCGGCGGCGCATCGGTGGAAGCATAAGTTGATGCGTTCGCATCAACTTATAGAACTTGTCACGACCTACCATCTTATCTGCAAACGTGCTCTTTAGCATCAGAAACAACTTGTAGGCACCTGTGCCAGGAGCTTGTTCACGAATCTCTTTTATTACAGCCACCATCGTGGTCTCTTGTATGTCACGTTCCTGTCTCTTCTGCTTGCTAACAGAGTAATAACCTCCTCGTGTCTTGCCAAACAGCCCACTCAGAAAACCCAGAGATTGTTCTGGGTGTCTGAGTTGGAGGTTGTCTACTGCTTGGTGCCAGCTTTTTTTAGCAAGTCGATGCCATACTCTTCCTTACCAATCTTCAGAAGCTCTTGAAGGGCCTCATTACGAAGCTCTGAATACTGTAGAGCTTTGCGGAGATTGTTCACTTCCTCTTGCAGCTTCTCCTCAGGAGTCTTTGCCTGTGCTGCCTGTCTTAATTCATGTTTCTTACGCATATCCATTACCTTTTGCATTGTTTCCTGCGACAAAGATAATGATTTTTCGGATAAAATATATGTTTTTTCCCAATAATCTACAGAATAATGATTTTTGATGCCAAACTTCTTTGCGGCACCAAATATTGACAAACCATTCTCATACATGTCAGCCAAGACTTTTAGTTTAAAGTCTAAACTGTAATTTGCACGTTCTTTCTTTTTACTTTCCATTTTACTTTTTTAAGTTAAAATGGTGTACACTTTTTCTGTAGTAAGACAGTCGATTGACACGTTGGATAAAAAGAAACACCTCGGAGAACCGTAATTTTGAAAAAAAATCAACTTTATCGTGACATTAAATGACATTAAGCGACATTAAGTGACATTAAACGACATTGGGGATTTTTTATTTCGTACCTTTGCATTGTCAATCAGAACGGTTGGCGATGCAACAGATGGTGAATCCGCGGTAGCCCTCATTGCATCTGGTTACTAAAATTAAATTAATAGAAAATGATTCTGATCAATTTGAAGAAGATTATCAATTTTGCAATCACTGTTTTGACTGCCATCGTCAGCGCTTTTTGCGTCAGTTCCTGCCATGGGTAAGGGGAACTGATGATGATGACATCAACTGCTGAAAGAACTATGTATGTATTAACTGCTTCCTTGATGCCACGATTCTCGGGCACAGGGATCTTCCTGGTGTAAGAAAAGAGTGTCCCTGCTTTAGTGTTAAGGAGTGGTTGGAGGAGATTAAATCTTAGTTTTTCCCCTGAGGGTGTGTCATAAGTCTGTGACGCACCCTCATTTTAATTGAGGTTATGTATTAAAACAATTAATGATGAATTTCCAATCTCTCATTAGAAAATTCCGACATTATTGTTTCTCATATGTTTGCTTCTTTTTGACATCTGCAATGCCATCAAAGATAACTGTCGTGCTACTTAATTTTCTAATTCTGCTCACATACTTCTTACCATTAATATCAGTAAGATATAAAGAATCATTTCTTATGAAAAATGTAAATCTGTATATGGTATCCGCCTGCGAATAGAGTACAGCACTACTATCAGCGAAAAATTCAATATTTGGATAATTTACCTGATGTTCTCCATCTACCAATGCCCACTCTCCATATAAAATTTCTTTTGATAATATCCCATCGTTTGTTTTCTGTGGATTACATGACAGAATCAGTTGAAGGAGAAAAATCAACATAATGTGAATTTTATTTCCAAAAGGCGCTGGTGCTTTTCCCAAGTTGTGAATTTCCATTTTTGTGACTCCACTTTAAAAAGTTCAAAATTTGAAATTGCTTATTTACACACTCCACTCTATCATATTATAAATTATTTACAGTAATTGGTTCTACTATTTGATATAAACTATCAGATTGACACACAACAAAAGTTGCATAATCTAAAATAACTATTTCTATATAATTATGATTTATTTGAATTCTATTAGTTCTTATATCTTTTACATAAAATCTATCATCATGCCATGAAATTCTTTTATATTTTCCATTTTTATTAACTAGTGTAACATCATCATTCCAACTATCAGAATAATAGATAGTGTCGTTTTTGTGTTTATTTAATATCAAAGAAACTGCTGTAGTTTCATGTCTATTTATTTTAAAATCAAAACTATCTACTTTTGCTCGTATTTTTTTCGTGCCAATATATGCATATGCAGTATCGCTAAATGTAGGAATATATATGGCCAACACTTTGTTTGATTGATGAATTTTATAATAGTTCATTTTTCCATTACATGCACTAATTAGAACTATAGATGAAATAACGATTAACAATTTTCTTATTTTCATATAATACTGATTATAAATATAATTGAACTTTAAAAGAACAATTTATGCTCAGCTAAAGCCCAATGATAATATTAAAAGGCAGATTTTATTCTATCATATAAAGAACTTCCAATAGCTTTTAATCCATGCCAAATACTCCGTACCTAATTTATTGTTTTTCTATCTGGAGTTAAGTTATTACCCAGACGCCATCCATAGTATTCTGTATTTCTCGTAGAAATACCTTCTATGGTTGGCTTTCCAGAAGATTTCCTCGGTGTTGGTGGTGTCAGCAGGGACATAACCATATCCCGGCAGGGCATTATCAGAGAGTACCATCAAGCGGTTGTCCTCATCCCAGTGCATCTCACGGGTAGTATTCGTCGAATCGTTCGTTACCAGCGTTGGATTACCGTTGGCATCGTATGTGTAATGATCGTGACCAATCTGCGTTGGAGCCGTCGGATGGTTACTGTCCTCATACTTATAAGCAAAGTTATTACCCTTGGCTGTGTCGTTGTAACTACCAAAAAGTTGCCCCTTCAACCTCTCGAATTCTAGTCATAGGAATATAATTGACTAATAGTATATTCCGAAGAGAATCATAATGTACATTCCATTGCTTCTCCCTCTCTTCTTTAATATCTTTTATATCTATCCAGTCCGTTTCATTTGAATTATGAAAAATTAGCTCAATGGGGGAATAATGAGATACGTCTGAATTACTATAAAAATAGCGAAAAGATACCTTTCTTAAAATATTTTCCAAAGAAACAATTTTCTTTAGATGGAGGCTTTCTATGTCTTGAGAGTAAAAAGTTATCGTTACACATGTCTGCCCATTTGGAGCTAAAATTACATCGTTCTTACCCATAGTAAGTTTTTGATCTAGAAGATTATTAAAATAATGAGTACCTATCCCCATCTTAATTTTAGAATGAAATGTATTATAACCATTAACCACATTAATCGGTACAAATAAAGTGTCAGATGTATTATTCTTAATCATGTATTTAAATTGTATTACCCGAGGATAATTTGCAGCAAAAGAACTATTATTGAATGTTGGGAGAGGATAATTATCAATGACTTCGAAGAGCCATGCATCAACCTGATTACTTTTTGTTTTCGAACAACCAAACAAGATTACAACTATAAAGTTTATTATTAATATTTTAGTGTGACTGATATTCTGCATTGTTTCTTTCTAATTTTTTATATAAACTTTTAAATTGTGGAGTTGTCTGCTCATACCCGATACTGATATGGCCGCCGAAAGGAAGCGTCACGGAGCGCAGCATGTTCGTTCTGCCCGTAAGGTTACGGTAGACAATAAGCTGCTTTCCTCCGTCAGCAACAATAATATCTGGATGTCCGTCACCGTCAATGCCCCTCATCGCGGCCTCGGTACAGCTGACGCCGTCAGAAGCAAATCCTCCTTGAATGTAATCTTGTATTCCAGAAACCACACGAATTTTTTTTTAATTCATAATAAGCAATGACCGTTTTTTGTAAAAGTCGTGCATACTCTGTAACTTTATTAGTATATTGCCCATTCCTTTAAGGAATCGGGAATAATGCTTACATCCAATTCCTTATATATTTTCCCTTCTGAATTAGTCTCAAAACATGATGTGTAACCTTTCCTGTCTCCTCCATTATTCGAAATAACATATATCATATTAGGCCTTAACCCCCTTACATAGATATACAAAGAATCATAGCAATTATTCTTTATAATGTCGTCTTTCCCATCTATACTTATTATCCTAATGCGCTTGAAGGTACCTTCAGGTATTAATTTTTGGGAAATAAAGTCATACCTAAATCTATTAGAATGAGTACAGCTTAGCATCAATAAAGCACCTATTAGGAATATATAAAACGATGTGTTATTTCTTATCATTTGCTTTACGATACTCAACATATTCTTTCCATATTTTATCAATTATTCCTATTTTATATGAGTCTGATCTTTTTTGAATGTAAAAGATTTCTTAAAAAAACAGATCCATACTTTTTATTTTTACTTAAGAATTTACTGAAGTCATAAAAGATAGCACGTCCTCTTTCCGCTTCATGTTCTATAGTAGAGCCATCATGAGAACCGGCCTTAATATATGAATCTGCAAACATTCCTACATAATACTGGAGGCGATATTCATCTTTACTCGGAACGATAGCACTCCCATTTGAATTTTCTCTTGCTTTCTATAAAGTTAAATAGATTTGATCTGCCAACTTATTACTTTGTATGATATGTTTAATGTGACCAACTTCATGGCTTGCTATGGCTAACCAATCCATGTATCTAAAGTTTTCATTAGAACATTGCAGAGTTCTCTGTTTCAGGGAGTATTATGGCTTATAGGTCGTGTAAACCAACCAATTCCGAATAGCTTTGACATTATAAGCTTTATCATAGAAAATCGTTATTACGGGAACCTGCTTTATATCTATGTCGAATATTGAAGTTGAATACAAGTTTAAACTTTCTTTTTGTATCAGAATCCTATGCCGTCTAAATCTCCATCCTGTATATATTGAATCAGATAACTGAGTTACTGACATGAGCAGTTCTTTATCTCCGCCGTAATCAGATGTGAAAACATTGTCGTGATCGCGATAATACTTTAAGACTTCTCTAGAGTATAGTCCTTTTTTTTCGATAATTGTTGTTGTGTCATTATTAACATCAAGCATAAAATATATAACATTGTCTATCGGCAACAAAATATGCTGACTTTTCGATTTACAACAACCCAATATGCTGATACTTGTAAGTATCATACCGATTTTAATAATGTTTTTTGTAATATTTAGAAGCATCATTGAAAATGGATTTTAATTTTTTGTTTTGTCCGATTAACTCTGAAACCGTTTTATAGTACAACTTAGACCCTGGTAATTTCGGAGATCTTCTTATTAAATCATGATGTTCATCATTACCAGACAAATTCTTCCATATTTTTTCAGCAGCATTATAAGTGTAACGACTCGTCTTGCCATTAGCAGAGAGTACCATCAAGCGGTTGTCTTCATCCCAATACATCTCACGGGTAGTATTCGTAGAGTCATTTGTTACCAGCGTTGGATTACCGTTGACATCGTATGTGTAATGGTCGTGACCAATCTGTGTCGGAGCCGTCGGATGGTTGCTGTCCTTGTACTTATAAGCAAAGTTATAAGACTTAGCAGTTGTCGTTGAGTCCACCTTCTGTACCTTCGTCAGCGGCTCGCTCATGCGTCCGAAGGTCATCGCCATCTCATACGATGCACTCTTTGCCTTGCCGCTTGCCGTTATCAGACGGTTCAGTTCGTCATAGGCATAGGTATGGCTGAAGGCACCGCCCAGCTGGGACTTGCCGCCAGCCTTCGCAGGGTCTATGGCATTGGTGATGCCCAGGATGTTATCCACGGCATCATACCGATACTTATTGGTCATGACCGCCGCACCGGCAGCCGCGAGGTTCATCTCCTGCAGGCGTTCACGCTGTCTGTCATAGGTATAGGTGGTCTCCGTTCCGTTGCCCAGGCGGGTATAGACGGTATGTCCTTCCTTGTCATAGCCCACCTCTTCCACGATGGTTTCCTCCTTTCCTTGTTTGTTGGATTTGACACTAACAATTTGTCCTGCAGCATTATAGGCATAGGTTACGACTTCTCCATCGGGATAGGTCATGGTACGCACGCGGTTCCAACTGTCGTAGGTAGTACCATAGACATAGGTGCGCACGTCGGCGGTGCTGACCATCACCGACCGAACCGTCTTCACCACTTCGCCTTGGTTTCCGTAATAATACGCCTCGCCGCCCGAAGCATCTTCCACGAGCACAAGTCTGCCTGCACGATTATACTTTTCGCCCGGTTTGCCATAGGTGTAGGTAACACGGTTGAAGAGGTTCTTCGGATAGAGAACCTCGCTCAGCCTTTCATAATCGTAGGTGTAGGTGACGGGAGCCTTGTCAGAAATGCTCTTCTTGAGTTCCGCCGTGAGCTTTGTCAGAAGATTGCCAGCCGCATCGTAAGTGTAGCTGACTTCACCTGCATCAGGGTGGTTTACCTTGAGCTTATGTCCCAAAAGGTCGTATTCGTAGGTTGTGACCTTGTCATTGGGATGATGAACGGTGGTTACTTGTCCCACGGCGTCGTAGTCGTATTTCACGGTGATGTTATCGCCTGAAGCGTGTTGCATTGTCTCACGGTTGCGCCCTTTCTCGTCGGTGTAACTCTCGGCATTGCGTCCGAGGGCATCGGTCACCTTTGTTTCAAGCATCGGCTCACCATCATGGGAAACGATGCTGTATGCCGTCGTAGTCATAGCCCCATCGGGCAGCGTAACCTTTGTCGTGCGGTCGTAAACGTCGTATTCGGTGGTTGCCTGCGGGTCGCCCGTGGCGGTGTTGTACGTACCGATGCTGCCGTAGCTCTCTGTGGTGGGATAGAATGCTTTTATGGTGCGACCGAAAGCATCGACAATGGCACGGCCGCTGACAATAGATACCTTTTGATTGCTTCCACCTGCCCACACCACACCTGTCTGCTTGGTCTGCACGGCGCGCATCAGGCTATCGGCAAAGGTATAGGTCTCGATGTCGCCCTCGGGGGAATAATGCAGAGTTCGGGCGTAACGACCGGCAGGATGATACTCGAATTTAATGGTATAGGGCTTGCCTGCGGCAATCTCCTTCGGACCGAGAACCGTGCTTGGGCGTCCCATGTCGTCGTAGGCATAGCGCATCTTGTTGCCGTTGAGGTCGGAAGTCTCTAAGGGCACTGCCCACTTGTAGTCGTAGACAGTGGAAGAGGTGTAACCGTAGGCGTCTTTTACGCTTGTCACCAATGCATGGAGCACATCGTCGTAAGTGTAGTCGTAGCGCATGCGCTGTCCCCTATGGTTCTCGGGCTTGGTGAGACTTGCAAGATTACCATAGGCATCGTAGGTCATATCGTAGACCGACGGTTTATCGCCGTTGTGCATGGTGATGTTGGTGATGTCACCATTGCCGTTGATTTGCGTAGAACGTTCGCGGTAAACCTTTCCTCCTTTATCCTTTACGGCGATGTGCTTGGGTACGGAGACGATATATTTTGCCTGCAAGTCATGATAGGCAATATCGGCATCTAATTCATAGTTCGTTGCCGTTTCCTTGTAGGAGGCAAGGTTACCGTATGCATCGTAGGTATTGTGCACGGTGGTGCTCATGCTGCCCTGTCCGCTGTTGCCGTAAATGCTCTGCTTTACGGCAACAAGTGCCGGGAAGAATACCTCCGTGTCAGCCTGCTGTCTGAGCTCATAGGTATTCTCCGTTCCCTGCAGCCTGCTACCTGCTGCATCGTAGAGCGTCTCTGCAGTGACGAGGTCGTGCATGTAGAAGTGGCGGTTGTGTCCGTATTCTGCCACCTGCTTGCGGTACACGGCATTGCCGTTCTGCGTGTCTATCTGCTTGGTAGTAACTTTCTCAAAACCGTAGAAGTCACGTTCTCGGCGGTCGCGATAGCCACCTTCATACTCAAACTCGTTGCGCATCTTGGTGGCTCCGTTCTCGGCATAGCCACCCGTGGTCTCCACGGATGCCATCACCCAACGGCGACCGGGCATGTTATAGCTTGGTTCTGTCTGCTTGTATTCTACGGCAACGTGCCCGCCGAAAGGCAGGGTAACGCCTTTGAGCAGGTTGGTACGTCCCGTTAGGTTGCGGCGCACCTTCATGCTGTTTTCACTGTCACTATAGACGAGGTCAGGCAGTCCGTCACCGTCTATATCCATCAAAGCCGCAGTCGTGCGATTGATGCTTTCGCTGTGCGATCCCTGTATGCTCGGTGTAATATTGATGCCGAAGCCGAACGGCAGCGGTATGCGGATGGTATAGGCCGTGCTGGCGTATGTGGCCACGGAAGAGCCCAGGTTGGCAGAAATCTCCGATTTCTTATGCAACTGCTTAGGTGCGGCAAAGCCGCTGCCCGTATTCAGCGTAACCTTCAGGTCGCCGTTTCCGTCCTGCTCTACAAAGTCTGGCAGTCCGTCTCCGTTGATGTCATGGAAAGCACCCTTGCCGGAAGTGAGGCTACCCGTATCGTTCTGACCTGCTGATATGTTGAAGAGGCCGAGGACGGATACGCATACACCCAGTCCGTCACCGTAGTTGCTGTTGGAGCTCCGTTCCACGTCATTGATTCCCGACGGCATGGTCTCCGTGAAGGAATATCCCAGATTGTAGCGCACCTGTCCCCTGCAGACCATGTCTGGCAGTCCGTCTCCGTTGATGTCCTGCCAGCTGCGTACGGTCTCCGATGTGCCGCTTGAGAAATTTCCGCTGGCACTGCAGGCGCCCTCCGAGACGTTTCCGCTGAAGCTTGCTCCTTCTGCATTCTTTTCCAGCCTTCTCGTCTGCTGCAGGCTTGCCATGCTCCTGGCGAAGGAAGCCTTCGCCTGCTTGAGCTGAGCACCTAATTTGGAAAGGTTGTAGCTGTCGGGATCCATGCTGAGTCCGGCATCCCCGCCTATGTTTTCCGATTTGCCGCTGGATGCGGGTGATTCCACATCGTATTGCAGCCCGTCACCGGGTATTCCAGTCTGCCCTGTAAGCTGGGCCCTGACGCTGCCGTTCTCATCACGTATCCAGTCAGGATATCCGTCACCGTTGAGATCCATGACGGACACCGTTGTATAGGAATCCTGTCTGGTGCTACTCCTGTTCACTCCGATGCTGGCTCCCATGGAGAATCCCAGGGAGTAGGTCTTTCCCGTGCTTTTCGATTCGGTCATCAGTACGGGTGCGGAAAGTCCCTCTCCATGTGTGCAGTAGCTGATGGAGTCAACGGTTATTTCATCCTCACCCAGTCTCGATGCACGCATCATCGTACCTTCCGTATAGACACTATCAGTGGCGCTGACATACTTTCCCGTCTCGGGACTGTATGCCATCGTAAAGAATTTCTGCCTGCTGATGTCGAGCGTATTTCTCTCGACGGCTTCCTCGTCGATTTTCCCGTCCCTGATGTATTCATTATGGTCAGGTACTCTCATCTCGGCAATTCTGACAGGCTCCTCTCTTTCATTGCTGTTCCATGCGAACTGGCCCCATCCCCTGTAGAGCATTCCGTAGTCGAAGCGGTTGAAGCTGGAGAATACGGATGCGGGAACGGTTCCGACAGGTACTGCCCGGCGACCGGTCTCCAGTTTCCTTCCGTCTGCACCTGTCTCGTAGAGTATGGAGTCGCGGAGGATGTGCAGCCGGGCGACCGGAGCGTTGTCCAGTTCATTGGATACGGAAAAGCTCACCTGTATTTTCCTTGCCGAAAGTCGCGGGATGAGGAAGTCGCCGTCCACGGCGGTACTGTCTCCCCAGAGGCGGTTGTCGTCTGCCATCGTATAATCCCTGCGGTAAAGCAGCGTGCCCGTCTCGTCCTTCAGTGTAAGGTGGATGGTGGCAGGTTCTGTGTCCTTGTACGAGGAGCGGACGGTCTGGAACTCGGGAACAAGAACCAGCCTGTTTCCCCAGACGGAGTCACGGGTAGCGAAGTGAATGAGCGTATCCCTTGCCGCAGCGATGTTCTTGTTGAACATCAGGCGCTGCGGGGCAAGCGTGTATCTGGTGGTGTCGCTGTAGAACACGGGATTCCAGCTGATGTGCTGCCAGTTGACGGGACTGTTTGTCCTGATGATGAAGTTCACCGTGGCACTGTCTGCAGCCTGAGAACGGAATTCGCCCCTGAAATTTCCTGCAAGCACGGTGTCGGCAGGCAGGAAGAGGCTTCCTACTTCCGTCTGCTTGCCGGTCTTGTCCGTCCTTACCACAGAGAGGGTGAGGTCATCGCCCGTCTTCTGCTTGCTGAAGCTGCCTTCATAGGATACAGTTCCGTCCACGGCAAGCGGTGCTGCGGACATCTCGCCGGCGATGTGGTCCGAGGAACAGCGGTAATGTCTCAAATCCTCTCCGGCATAGGTGTCTGCCGCAATGGAAGTGTAGATGATGTCCGGATCCCATTCGACCGCATCCCCCGTACCTGAATATCTGGCATTCACGCGGAAGAGCAGGAAGTCGCCCGGTCTGACGGTAAGTTCTTTTTCCGGTACTGTGACGCTGCCGGATTGCAGGAGCATGTCTTTCCACAGTACGTTGTCATTGTGCTGCATGCTCAGGCTGACACCGTCACCCTGGTCTGACGGCTTGCTGACCGTAGAGGTCACTTTCACAGTTCCTGCGTATGGGGCACGCCACAGGCGCACGGCATCGTGCAGCGGGAATTCCCGTTCCAGGGAATCCCTGATGGCATCATAGTCGGGCAGGAATGCGGAATCTATGCCCTCCGCATTTCCCGTGATGGGATTTCCCGTATTGCTGCTCGTGCTGCTGAAGCTTACATCCCTGCCGTTTGTATGGTTGAAATATACCGTACCGTTGCAGGCGATGTCTATCAGCCCGTCGGCATTGAAATCCTGGAAATAGGTCTTGTTCTTGCTCTGGTCGGTGGTCTTACTTACGGCGTAGCCGGCACTTGCCGGGCCGAAGCCTGCAGCCACGTTCGCATTCCTTGTGTTGCTGGTGGTTGTTCCTCCGGTGAAACTGCTGATGCCCCTGATGACCATCTCCTCTCCGAAAGACGGATGGCTGAGGTCCCTGTTCTGGTTCAGTCTGTAATACAGTTTTCCGTCTGCACCTTTCCAGACCTTGTCTGGCATGCCGTCTCCGTTGATGTCAACGAGGGCAATGCGTCCTTCGTTGTCCGACTTGGAATAGGAGTAGGAGCCTCCTGCATTGACCGATGCCGGTCCCCAGCCGGCTCCGACCATGACTCCGCCGCCCACGGTGTTTCCCCTGGCAGAGCCGCCGCCGAGGAGCGACATGCTCTCGTCAAGGTTTCCGATGTGGGAGCTGACAAGTCTGCCGCAGTCGTCCTTCTCTGCCGTATAGACTTCGGGGGTATCGGAGAAGATACCCTGTGCAATGTCGTTGTAGTAGCTGAAGCCCTGTACCGCCACGCGCCTGTCCCTGCTGTCTTTCTGCACGATGCTGTCAAGAAGGGTCTTGGAGAAGGCGCCTTCCCTGTAATGGAACGCATAGGCACGCAGCTGTTCCCCGTCATACTTCACTTCCACGCGTTCGAGCAGGGCATCGTCTGTCTGCAGTATGCCCAGACGCCCGTTTCTGACGGCATCCTTGCGTCCGGTTGCCGCATATGTGAACCTGACGCTGTAGGGACCTTCCTCATCCCTGTAACCCGTATAGCGGTAGATGTCGGGGTAGAGGTTGTTCCCTTTCTTGATATACCTGTAGGATATGGTGTTGCCGTGGGCGTCCTGAGTTCTGCAGAGCGCCCAGCGCAGGATGTTCCCTCGGGCATCTTTCAGCACGGCACCTTCATCCACCACGCCGTCCCTGCCACCGAAGAAGGATACCGTTCCGTCCTTGGAGGTTACTTCCCAGGTATAGTTCTGCGGGGAATCACCCCTGCGGATGATCCTGGCGAAACCGCCCTCGGTGAGCGGGCGGAAATGCCTGTCCTTCGTTCTTGCCGGTGCATCGGCCGTGCGGTAGGTGCGGCCGTTGAGTCTGCTGCCCATGAACAGGTAGCTCTCGCTTTCCTTTTCCCTGTCAAAGCGTGGCACGCCCCATCGGGTCTCGATGTCAATGCTCTGCAGGGGAAGATTCCAGCCGTAGCCGGCATAGGAGGAACTGCCGTCGCTACTGTACTGCAGGCTGACACCGGGCTGCATGCCGGCTCTTCCGGCTGGCAGTTCAAACGGATACTTCAGTGATGCTGTTCCGCTCTGGTTGGCGGATGGAACGCTCACGGCCGTAATGCCGGCACTGGGGTCGGCTGCCTTGAGTTCGCTGATACCCGTTGGCACATAATTCTGGGTTTCGGGATTCTCGGGCACCTTGATGATGCCGTTGATGACGTCGGTGAAATGCGATGTCTCGGCCACGACCAGTTCCCTGTCCTTGTCCAGAGCCTTGTGCCGCAGCATTACCCACCTGTCTTTCAGTCCGTCATAATAATAGGTATGGATATCCTCGGCTGTATATCCCTGTGGTATGAGGGTACTGTCATAGGGTACGGTGATGCTCGCCAGCGAATGTACGAAGTGCTCTCCGTGCGGCAGGAAGCGGTAGCCGGCGATACAGTTCTTCCGGCTGGCAGAAATGGTAGGATTACTCCTGTCTGCCGTCACGTTCACCATGCCTGCAGGCAGGTGGGGAAGTTCGCCCTTGCGCAGCGGTGTAATGCTCAGGATTCTGGCACGGTCCATACTGCCCTGGGGAACCATGAGTTCCGCACGTCCTACAGACAGGGAGTCTGCTTCCATACCGGTGAAGTACTTGCTTACCGTACGTTTCCGGAAATTCTGTAAATCCGCCGCTGCATTTTTCCCGGCGGTCTGTTCCGGTCGGATGCCCCTCTCCCCGGTAGGGAGAATGGTGTCTCCGGCTGTCTTCTTTATGAGGCTGTCTTCAGCAGAATACTCTCTGCTGTCCTGGATGCGGTTGCCGGAGATTCCCTTACTGCCGTCATTGCAGGATGCAAGCAGCAGGATGATTCCTGAAACCACAACGGATAGGAATATGTTTCTTTTCATGTTCTTCTACTTTGATATAGTGGTTGGTTTCGTTTATTTTCTGACGAGTCTGATGCTCTTCCTGCTGGTCCCGCTCTTCATCTCAAGAATATAGATGCCGTTCTGGGACAGATGGAAACGGGTGGCATGGTAGGTATCTGCCGTGCGTTTTTGCATCTGCATCAGGGCGCCGTCCGGTGAATAAAGACGCAGTTCCAGCGGGAAGGATCCGGACATCTCCACACGTACGGAGACGTCGCCGTCTTCTGTCGGATTGGGAGAAACGTCATAACGTGAGAAGATGTCTCCTGCTGCCGTAGATACGTCAAGCGTGCGGATTGTGGTACATCCCTCGCCGTCGGTCAGTTCGAGGAGGTATCTTCCGTCCCCGTCAAGCGTGACGCTCTCTCCGCTCAGGTATCTGCCCTCTGGAGTCTTCCAGCGGCAGGTGTAGCTACCTTGCGTTTCAAGATGATACTCGCGTGAAGCACCTTTGGAGAACTGGACATCCTGGAGCTCCGGCATGTCTGCCATGTCGGCATTGGATACCATGATCTCGCTGGAGAGGGTCTTGCCGTTACGATCCCTGGCAGTGAGGACGTACAGCCCCTGCTGCAGGTCTTTGACGGTGAGAATGCTGTCTTCGGTGGAAAGGCTGCTGATGATAGTCCCGTCAAGGCTGACCGTGACACGGTATGGTGCACTGCCGCCTGTCAGGAGTATCCTGAGCCGTCCCCTTTCTGCCGTGGAGCAGCAGGGACGTTCCGTTTCAACGGTCGCAAAGAAGTCTTTGGCGATGCGTAATGTGAAGATGCTTTCTCCGGCAGCGGCTGCTATACCGTCAAAGACGATGCTGTCGGCATGGCTGTCCCTGGCCCTGTAATAACGTATCTGTCCTACAGGAAATCTGCCCGTTCCGCTCTCATCTACGGCGAGGTAGTATTCCTCACCTGTTTCGAGCGGCTTGAGACTGCGGATGCATCGGGTATCGAAAGTAAGGGCAAGAGGTTCCGTCTGGCTGCCCACCATTGAAGCTGCCCACCGCCGCTGCATCCATTTTCCGTTACCTTTGTCTGCAGCAAAGGAAAGTAGCCTTGCATCATCGCCCCAGAGAAAGCTCGTACCTTCGCTGACGGACCGGGTGGATACCCTGATGACGGCTTCCTCCTCGCTGCTTTCACCTGTAGTCTGGTCAAGCTTCGAGACTGCATCGCCGATGATACCTGCAATGCGGTGGTTGTATGCCCTGAGCCTGTAGTGGTTGCGGATGATTTCACCTCTGGAGTTGAAGTATGAGTGGGCAAGGGTGATGCCGTGGCGCAGGGCAAGGGCACTTTCCACTCGCATGCGTTCGGTGGTGGTGAGGGCACGGTCATAGACGGCATATTCCACCATGCCGTCCCTGAGGTTTCTGACAGGAAGTTTTTCCCCGGTCATTTTACCGATACTGAGCGTTCCCTGCGTTCCGTCGGCAGAAGAGCAGCTGTAGGAATACAGGCGCAGCTGCGGTAGCGTGTCACGTCCCGTATAGTTCATGAAAGTTCCTCTGGCAAGGTTGGCGGAGCGTGCCGTGGTCTGTACACGACCGGTCTTGCCGGAACGTGTGCTGACATTCCAGAGCAGTTGCTCGCTCCCCTGCTGTATCCTGCCTACACCGACAAAGGTCATTCCGCCGGTACCGGAAAGCTGTACTGTTCCGTTATCCTTGCCAGTTGCCCATTTTACGGGACCGGCTACGCCGCCAGGAGACTGTGCCTGGACGGCGGCGGAAAACAGAAAGAGAATTACTGTTATATTGAATACTGTATGTTTCATCGTCATTTCTTTTTGTTCAGGAGTATGGTATAGCCGACTGTCAGCTGGAGCAGGTGACTGTTGTTCGTAGCTCTGTGATAGCCGTAGGGGTTCTCTTCCGTCCTGATGAGATTCCCGGCGCCGTAGCTGTATTGGAGGCTGGCTTCGATTCCGTTTCTGAAGGATGAATATCCTATTTTCAGCAGGGGCATGAAGTGAGGGCGTGCCCGGAGTGATTCTCTTAGATGTTCCCGGGTGAGTCCGTCTGCCGGTGCAAATTCTGCAGCACGGTTGCTTGAAAAGTCAATGCCGCCCGGATTAATGGGAATGCCCACACCGACACCGGCACCCATGTAGAAATCGCTCAGCAGGTAAAGACGTACTGAAGCCTGGGGCAAGATGAGATGATAGCGGAAGGCGGTTTTCTCGTCGGTTCCGTCAATTTCCTTATGCTCCTTCAGGGTGGATGACAGGCATGTGTAGTCTGCAGCCAGCTCTATGCCCAGACGGTCGCTTCGCCAGAGGGCGAAGACACCTATCGCAGGAACTAACGAACCGCTCTCTTCCATGGTGTTGCGTGGACGGAAGGAACCGTCTTCGATAAGGGCTGCGAGATTTCCGATGGAACTGTATCCGATACCGGCGCGCATGCCGATACGCAGCTGGTAATAACGCTTGTGATGGAAGATGAGTCCCTGTTCTGGGGAGCGGCTGGTTTCAGCCGGATTCATGGCGGTTTCTACAAAACCAGGTTCTTTGGAAGGCTGCACTTCGAGGCTATCCTGCACAGGAACCGGTTCTTCTTTCTTTTCTTCAACAGCTGCTTCTTGGGTAGGAAGAGGAATATGGGTGGCTGTCACCTTCTTTCCTGATTGTTTTCCTGCTGCCTTTTTCCATACTATGGGGAAGACGGCTGATGAATCCATTCTGGCGGACTCATGTGGGGGTGAAACACGGCTTGTTGCCGGTGGTGGCGGTTGCGGCGACGACACTTCTTTCCTGTCTTGCCCGCAAAGCCGCAGGCTGAGAATGATGATGATAATGACAAGGAATGCACCTGTGCCGCGGATGACATTGCGTTGGTTAGAATTCATCATGGGCTCTTATATATATTAAAATGTGTATGTGTGTTGGACAGATTAGTCAGACCAGAGACTTTCTGTTCTTATTTGATTTTGATCATATAACCCACAGTCAGTTCAATCTGCTGGTTGTGGTTGTCCTGTTCCACCCAGTTGTAGGTGTTGGTTTCTGTCTTGATGCTGTTGGTCAGACTGTAGTGGTAGCGCAGATCGACCGTCATGCCAAAAGGGAATTCATAGCCGATACCGCCACCCAGAGCAGCATCAGGACGGCCTTTCAGTTTATCCCTGAGCAGCCGCTCGGTCTCTTTCACACCCGGATAGCCCAGCGCTGAAAACTTTTCGTCTTCCTGATTTCCCGTATAGGAGAGATTGTCGGGAGATAGGTTGGCACCTATTCTTCCGCCCAGAGAAACATGCAGGGAATTCCTGCCCCTGAAAGGATAGAGGTTCAGATAGGCGGCAAGTCCCAGATGATGGTAGCGGGTGGAAAGCGTGTAGTTCAGCTCGTTCCTGTCTTCGTAACGCACCCTGGCTGTCTTGTTGTAATAGGAGATGCCAGCTTCCACGCCGCAGAGACTTCCCGGCTCTCTGTAAAGGAAAAACAGTTCTGCACTTGGTACGAAAAGCCCTTTGTTGTCGAACGAATAGTTGGAATAATAATTCTCACTCACCAGTATCCTGTCTATATGGTTGTTGATACTGTAGCCGCCTCCCAGACGGATGCCGGCATAGAAGGAGTTCTCCTGGGCACTCAGTGAAAGACAGCAAGTGGACAAAAGAACGGTTAACTTAATTCCTGTATTCATAAATCTGAATTTATTATTTAATTTCATCTTGAAATTAAAGTTCCTCATTATTCTGTGACTCCCGTCAAATATGTTGACAGCAGAAACAATGGGGCACTTTTAGGGTTAATCGAAACTTGTATTTGGCTTTACATGTCTCAATTAAACTCATTATTACTTTTACTGACAGAAGATTACTTAGAGCCTTGCCGAAGTATG